>Ga0315902_10000266_pt1 | contig 90249 bp, 73 predicted proteins | sample LakEriMetagenome_9_FD_203523 | JGI IMG/M metagenome (GOLD analysis project Ga0315902, IMG submission 203523) | Freshwater fungal communities from buoy surface, Lake Erie, Ohio, United States - Buoy 12 MA117 | ecosystem: Environmental > Aquatic > Freshwater > Lake > Lake biofilm | place: USA... | reverse complement strand
GAAAGCAACAGAGTGAGAGGTGTCGAGGCCGATGATCCCAACACGCAATTCCCGAGGGGAGGGCTGAGTTGGTTTGGGCGATTCGATTTGAAAGGCCAGGGAAAACCCGAGGGCATCACTGGGGAGCTCAGGAGCGGTGGGACGTTCTTCACCCTCTGCCTGAGAAGGTGTCGAGGATTGCGGTGTTGGTTCAGAGGCCGGCTCTTCGACAGGTGTCTTCCCGGCGGGCATTGGCGTGCTGGACTTGGGCTTCAGCAGAGAGGTCCCCAGGCCAAAGAGGTCAGAAGCGACCAGGGAGGAGTTGTCGCCGGTCGCCTTGACCAGGGCTGCGGTTTCCCACAAACGTGCCGTCTTGTCGTGACTTGTGGTCACCAACCACTTTCCATCCGCCGAAGTGGCCACATGCAGGATGGGCGCCTTGTGGGCGGCAAGGATTCCCAGATTGTGCCCATCTTTGAGACGCCAAATGATGAGTTCGTTTCCTCCCTGGGCGCGACCACCACTGACAGAAGCGAGATAACGATTGCCCTGCATGAAGGCCAGGGAATTCACAGGACGTGAATGTCCTTCGAGTGTCTGCTGCAATTCGCCGTTGGCAGGATTCCAAAGGCGAACAGTCTCGTCGATGCCACACGATGCGAGCAAGGTTCCGTCGTCGGCGAACTGCACACCCTGAACGCTTCTTTCGTGTCCTTCCAGCCGATGAATGATCTCCCCATCCATGCTCACCAGCAGTGCTTCTCCCTTTTTGGCAGGTCGGTTCACATCGCCGGTGGCAATTGCGAGCAGGTTGCTGTCAGGACTGATTGCGACATTGTTGACCGGCAGGCGAAATGAGAGCTTCGCCTTCGCTTCTTCCCGACCTATTTCCCAGAGACGGACAGTCTCATCATCGCAACTTGTGGCAAACTGTTGCCCGGTACGATCGAACGCAATTCCTGTGACGTAACCGCGATGGCCCCTCAGGGTGTTGGCAATCTGTCTTGCAGGGACATCCCAGATGGTCACCTGTTGATAACTTCCGGTAATCAGCCAGCGGCCATCTGGAGAGAAAGCACAGGCCTTGATGAATCCTTTTGGTTCCGAGAGCGTTGCAATTTCCGATTTGGTTTCGAGGTCGAACAAACGGACCATTCCATAGCTGCCAACTGCCAGAACGCGGCTGTCAGGCGAAAAGGCCGCCGCGGACACTTGGTCGGAAAATCCTGAGAGGATTGCAGTGGGCTGCAACTTGAGTTGTCGCGGATCACTGCGTCCCCCCTTGCCGGGTTGTCCGATTTCGGCCCGGATTGGCGCTGTCGCCAACATGGTAAAGCTGATCGCAAGACACATCGTCCACAATCCGCCCGCGAACCGGCTGCGTTGACCAGGGGGGACGGAGACAGCGTCACCAGGGGGCGAATTGCGCATCGGATTTGGCTCCTGACTGCGGAAGGAACTCGTGACCTTCCGCAGTATCGCACAGGAACCGGGGTCGTGGGAAGCGTCGTCCCATGACTCCGTCGCCGAGTTCGACCAGACGACCTGGTGGGCTTACCGCGCAGCTGTCTGGCGTTGTTCCCGCAATCGCTGCACGATCGGGCTCTCGTTTCGCCGAGCGGGCGAGTAACGGGCTCTCGCGGATACCGGCGTCGTGCGGGGAGTGACGAGGTAAACCCATTCAACGAGGTCGCCCTCGGTTCGCGATGCATGGCGATTGGTCGTTGTTCGGCTGCGGGTCACAGGCAGCGACTGGACGATTCCCGCGATGACAGCGGTTTCCCCATTTCTCAATTCCACTTCACCGAGTGTTGCGACCGGCATTGTCGAATTCTCGACCGGACGCCCCTGGTCATCGGTGCCGGGAAGAATTTGAAGTCGAATGCTTCCATTCGAGTCGAGAACCGGCCGAACTCCAATACTGTGATCGCGGCGGGGGTCGCGGCGTCCATCCCCTGTTTCCTGTTCCACGACCAGTCGTGAGGCCTCGGTGGTGCGCATTGTGACCCGTGAACGTGCGACGGCTTGCAGCGATCCCTGAGATCGAAGCTCGCGCAACAGCGGCGACTCTTCACCGGTCAGAATTGCAATCTTGAGCCGACCATGGCGGTCGTTCGGGAGACCAGCCGCACATTTCTGGATTCGATCGGACGGATGAGCCCAAAGGGTGTAGGGACCCTCTGCCGCACTGAGTTCCTGGAGATCGACCCCTTGATGCCCACCATTCGGGAGTCGCACACCAACCGCCGTCACATCGACCGTAATGTCGGCCTTCGGCGCGATGTTATTGTCGTTCCGAGCCGGTTTGTCGATGGTCTCAAGGTAGTCGGAGATTCTCTGCAGGGCCTCGGGAGTATCCTTGACAGCAATTGCCTGGCGGGGTGACTTTTCAGCAGGTCCAATGCCCCCGGTCTTCTTGGCAGCCAGTCGATTCGTGGCAGAGGCCTTTCCAACACCCGGGGTCAGCAGTTTTTGAATGTCACGGACCAGTTGTTCGGCTTCGCGATTCTGTGGATAAAAGACCTGGACCATCGTCTGGGCAGGGGGCGAGTCCGAAGACCGAATTTTCTGGTTGGCAGTGTCGGACCCTTCTTCAGACTTGTCGACACTGTTGTTGTCCGTTGCTTGGGGAAGAGGCGAAGGAGGTGTCGGCGGGCTCTTCAAACCTGGAGCAGGATCGGCTGCTTCAAGCGCGGAGAGATCCTGATCGGGAACGTCTTCGACTGTTGGTCCCGCCATGGAATCGGACTCTTCAACTGGACCCGGGACAGGATCCGAATCAGAAGTTACATCGGTTGATTCGGGAACACGCGAGGGATTGGGTTCGACGACATCTGGGTCGGAGGGTTCCGAAAGAGGTGCTTTCCGGGAATCTTCCTCAGTCACCGTCTCTCCGGGTTCCTGTTGTGATGCGGCCTCGGAATCCAACGTATCTTCCGTGGTCACATTGCCGGTGAGTGGGGACTCCGAATTCTCGGAATTCGAATCATCAAGAGTGTCTTCGTCTTGGGTCGGATTGACACCATCGAAGTGCCCGGAGCTTGCTCGCAAGTTGTCAGGATTGGCCATGGCTGTGACGGAACCCGGTTCCTCTTCGCCGAGATGCGCTCGGGGAGTATCGAGTTCCTCCGTCGGGAGGACTGCGGAAGGAGTGGCCGTTCGATTGAGTACAGGATTTTTCAATCGACGCTCGGAATCGTACATCGGTTGAGTCAGTGTCCGCTGTCCAGTCTCCAGCAGGTGTCTGAACTCGCGAACAAACTCCACGGTCGGCTCGAGAGTATTCCCTGACACCGGAACCGGGCGGTTGACGGTCTGTCGCAATTCTCCAAGGTTGGACGCGATTTCTTCGAGACGCTGTTCAATACCAGCGAGTTCCCGGGAAGGCTGGCTGATCCGATTGATTCTCGGCTCCGTCAACTGACGGGGGCCTGACGTCGGGTCGGGATCGATGTTGCCTTCGAATTGCACTGGCCCTTCGGGGATCGCCAGGGGGGCCGGTCGCTCGGATTCACGTCCCGCAGAGACCATCGTGCGTGAAACGCGATTTCGGACTCCCATGGCATAGATGCCTCCTCCCATGACCACGCAGATAGCGACGATCAGGCCCCAGAATGCGAGGTCGAGGGGGTTGCGGGAGAGTCGGGGGGAAGGCTGCATGGGACACCGGAGGCGGTGACAATCGGGAAGTTGCTCGTGAACGTTTGCTTGTCATCCTTTTATCGGACCCTTGCGATCAGAACTTTCGGAAAAATCAACAGGAATTCTCCAGAGCGCGCAGATATCCCGGTTTTAACTGTGGGTTCTGAAGAGGATGCGTTGTCTTGGAGGAATGCGGTGACAGTTTCGATTGTGCCGGTGAAGTGAATCACAGCGACTTATTGCGTTGTATGGGTTCGTCCGTGCGAACCGTGAATGCTGCGGCATCGAATCATTCAGGGTCGAATTCTTCTGCAACGCAGGATTGACCCATTCCTTTGGCACCACCGCTACATGCTCGAACTTCGTTGTGACCCGGCGACTGCCTCGTGCACGGCACAATCGGCAGAAGTGCCCCCCAGTACGTTTCCAGGGGGAGACAGTTCTCCCTTGGAACAGTTGGGGAGCTGTCTGCGGGAGGCCGCCGAGGTGTTGCAGCGGGTGCATGTGGAGTGTGCCCGAGTGAGTGGGTTGACTGATGCTCGATACCGAGTGCTGCAGGCGCTTTCTGAGCACGGGGGGCCAGAGTGCACCCAGGCCGAACTGGCTGGGAGACTGCAGCAGTCGGAATCACATCTGAGTTCTCTGGTCGAGCAACTGGCCCAGGAGGGGCTGCTCTTCCGGGAACGCAGTCTCCGCGATCGGCGGAAGACACTGGTTCGGATCACGGACGAAGGTCGTCTATTGGCCCACCAGGTCAGGCTAACCCGATCGCAGATATTGAGCAGGTTGTTGAGGATGTGGACTCATGCGCAGGTTGGGTCGGCAGTGGCCGGCTTGCGGACACTGGTTCATGATCTCGAAGCCTGGCCTGAGTTTTTGCCGGGATATGACGCGCCCGCACCGCATCTGGTTTTGGGCTCTGGATCCCCGACCCCCTTTGCACTCCCGACAGGAGCGAGATGATGATCGGATTGCTGGCACACCTTTGGGGTACCCGCGGAGTTGGACCGACCAAATATCGTCGTTCGGCCTCCCTGCTCCTTGCCTCGCTGGGATTGCTGTCGGGATGCACCCGCCAGAAATGGCATGAGCAGGCCGACGACACGGCTTATGCGATCGTCAAGGAACGCTATGTTGACGAACGCTGGGCGAATCCGCGGATGGATGTCATCGCTGATCCTCGCAGTCGGTTCTTCGATACCAATGACGCTGACTGTGCGCCGCTGCCTCCGGATGATGAGTCGGCTCACCTCTACATGCATCGCGTGTGGGGGATCAAGGGTTACAAGAAGTGGCATGATTTCGGAGATCTCGATGCCATCGAGAATCCAACCTGGTTGGATCCATTTGGATATGGTCCCCAGACAGTGACCGACAATTTCAAGCACAATGGGACCTATCCCGAGATCCGTGACATGCGGCTTGGCGAAGCCGTGGATTTGGCGTACCTGCACAGCCGTGACTACCAGACCCAGGTGGAAAACGTCTTCTTGACGGCACTCGCGGTGAGCTTTGAGCGGTTCCGTTTTCAGGTGCAATTCGTCGGATTGGCGGCGACGACTCCCATTGGCATCACGAACGGGAACAAACCCGGTTTCGGATCCACGGGAAGTGACATTCCCGGAGTCAACGATACGGTGACATTTGGCCCGGCTGCCGGAATCCAGCAATTGACCCCCTGGGGGAGTCAGTGGCTCGTGGGCTTGGCGAACAGCACGTTGTGGTTCTGGGCGGACGGGAAGGCGACGGATGCGACGACCACCTCCCTTTCGTATTCCCTTGTGCAGCCCTTGCTGGCAGGTGCTGGAAAGCGGGTGGTGCTGGAAAATCTGACTCAGGCAGAACGGAGCATGCTGTATGCCGTTCGCGATTTTGCCAGGTATCGCATGGGATTCTTCGGTCAGATCGTGGTGGGAGGGTCGATTGCCGGTTCCTCCGCGGGGTTCGGTGGCGTCTCGGCCAGCATCGGGACGGGTGTAACACCAATCGGCTCTCCCGTTCTGAACAACGGCTACCTGGGGCTGTTGCAGCAGGCACAGATCATTGCCAACCAGGAATTCAACATCCGGCTGCTGTTGTCAAACCTGGAAAAGACTCGCAACCGCGTGTCGCAACCACGACGTCCCTACGCGATCCTCGATAAGCTGCCCGACGGCCTGGAGATTCCCGAGTCGTTGAAGGACGTTGTCTTCTATCGTCGGGAACCGATGCAGGATGAGGCGATGCAACCGATTCGGGATGAGCAGGGAAATCTCGAAATGGAGGGGCGTCTCTACATCACGGATCGCCTTTCGGATGAGACACGTGAGGATCTCGTGGCGCTCAGCAGTGATCCGAAGTGGCGAGCCGTGGTTCAGGATTTGGTGGAAAAGTCGGGTCAGGCGACACGGAATCAGGATGTGGCACAGTTGGAAACCCAGCTGGCATCGCTGTACACCTCACTGAGGCAGAACCAGACAACGTTGCAGAACAACGTCGACAACTACAAGTTGACGTTGGGACTCCCGACCAGCATGCCGATCACGGTCAATCGTGATCTGCTGCGTCCGTTCGAACTGGTCGATCCGAGATTGACCCGATTGGCAGATCGACTCGACCGGTTTGTGCCCGATCCTCCCCAGCAGGATCCGTCTCATCCGGATTATCTCTCCATGCAGCGGGTCGGTTCGCTGATGCAGCGGTTGGATCCCGCGGATCCCGAACAGCAGGTGCTGCAGGGATTGGTCCTGGAACTGTTTGTGCTTCGGGACGATATTGCCCAGGACGCGATTGGACCGATGAAGGAGAATTTTGAGCAGGCTGTCAAGGTTCTTGGGCAACGCGGCGGAAACAAGATCAACGACCCAGGTCTGGAGCCGTACGATTCAAAGAAATTCCGGGAATTGCGGGATCGGCAGGTGGTTCAATTCGACCTGATTGACCAGCAATTGCAGGGCTTGAGGAACAAGGTTCTGGAGAAGGGATTGTCAGCGGAGGCTCGAAAGGCGATTGCCGCGGAAATCAACGACATCCGGGAAGACATGTTGGCCTTGTCCCAGGGGGTGACCGGCACGGAGGTCAACCTGAGGATGGAGTTGATCGAGCTCAATCCCTTTGACATGCCTCTGGAGGAGGCCGTCGAGGTGGCTCTGGACAATCGTTTGGACCTCAAAAATGTTCAGGCATTCGTCATGGATGCCCGCCGCAAAGTGGAGGTGGCGGCAAACCAGCTTCAAGCGGTACTGAACATTACAGCGGCCGGCGATATTCGTACCAAACCCCTGGGGCCTGGCAACGACAACCCATTTGCCTTCCGTGGGGATGAGAGCAACATTCGGCTGGGGATCCAGTTCACAACCCCCATTCAATTGGTGCAGCAGCGAAACAATTACCGTGCCGTTTTGATTGGCTACCAACAGGCCCGTCGAAACTTCATGCGAGTGGAAGACCAGGTCAAGCTTGACGTGCGAACAGCATGGCGCAATATTGACCTCTTCCGTCAGAACTTCGAGACTGCCAAGTCGAATCTTCGGGCTGCCGTGATTCAGTACGACATCGCGGTGGATCGAAGCAATGCTCCCACGGGGGCTACTCCTGCAGGGGGTGGCGGCGGGGCTGGTGGAGGGGCGAATCAGGGTTTGAACATCCTCAACGCCTTGCGTTCGCTGTTGGAAGCTCAGAACCAGGTGATCCAGATCTGGGTCGGCTATGAGCAGAACCGGATCAACATCCACAATTCCATGGGGGTGTTGACTCTGGACGAACAAGGCTTCTGGACCGATGATTTCTACCAGCGAGAAAAAGATCTGGCCGGATTGGACGCGAATGGTGTATACCGCCCCGGGTTCGGCCCCGATTTTCTCCCTGCTGACCTCAACATACTTCCCCCGGGAACTCCCGACTACATCCCCCTTCCCAGTGAGGATTTGAACAATGCAGCGCCGCAACTCGTTCCCCAGGGGCCGCTGCCTCCGCAAGCCCGGCGGAAGCCTGGCCGGGAGAAGCGGATTCAATACGCCCAGCTTGACGGTGCCAGGGGAGTGCCGGCGGACACGATCATCGCGGTTCGGGGGAGCAGTCCAGAAGTTGATCGGGGCGTTGGCCGTGCTCGGATTGGCGGGGGGGGGGCTGGTCGCCGCGTTGAATAATGGTCTGCTGGGACCTTCCAAGCCCAAGATTGAAGTTTTGAGCACTGCTCCTGTGTCGAAGGGGATGCTCGAGATCACAATCGTGGAACGTGGCAATCTCGAAAGTGCGAACAACGTGACACTTTCGTGCATGGTGGAAGGAGAATCTGGAACCGGGATCCTGAAAATCGTGGATGAGGGTGCCCGGGTCATCGGAGGCCAGGTTTTGGTCGAACTTGATTCGTCCCGCCTCAAGAATGACCTCACAAGCCAGCAGATCAAGGTCGAAGAGGCCAGTGCGTCCCGCACTCAGGCGGAAGAAGAATTGAAGATCCAGGACAGCCAGAATCAATCCGACATCGCAGATGCGGAATTGAAACTGGAGATCGCCAAGTTGGATCTTGAGAAATACGAGGACGACCGGGGTGAGTACACCCAGAAGGAAAATGAGCAGAAGGGGCAGGTGCAGATTGCCCAGGAAGATCTGACCCGTTCGATCGAGAAGCTGCGATACCAGGAACGGATGATCGCGAAGGGTTATGCAACCCAGACCGAACTCGATGCCGACCGAATCGCCGAAAAGAAAGCTCGGATCGCACTGGCCGCGGCGGAAGAAAAGCTGCATGTACTCCAGAACTTCGAACGCAAGCGCCAGTTGTCGGAGTTGCGTGCGAATGTCAAGGATTACGAGCGGGAGTTGGTGCGGGTCAAACAAAAGGCTGCCAATGCGATGGTGCAGAAGCAGGCGGATTTTAAAGCGAAAGATCTAACCTTCACGGTGGAGAAGGAAAAGTACGAGAAGCTGCAGCGTCAGATTGAAGCCTGCATCATCAAGGCTCCCCGTGATGGATTGGTGGTTTACGCCAACAATCGCTCGGGGGGATTTCGCGGTGCCAGCAATGAGCCGTTGATTTACGAAGGGGCCAAGGTTCGCGAACGGCAGGCGATCATCAATCTCCCCGACATTACCCGCATGCAGGTGAATGCACGCATCCATGAATCCAAGATCTCCATGGTCCGGGATGGGCTGCCCGTCACGGTGCATGTCGATGCAAGACCTGGCGAGGTCTTCAATGGGGTTGTTGACAGTGTTTCCACGGTTCCGATGTCGGCGAACTGGCCCAACGTGAACCTGAAGGAATATCTCTGCTACATCAAGTTGACGGACTCGGTGGAGAAGGTGTCAGCTCTCAAACCTGGCTTGACCGCCGAAGTTGAGATCGTCATCGACCGGGCGGACGGTGTGTTGATGGCCCCTGTGCAGTCGTTTGTGGAGCGAGGTGGACAGCAGTTTGCCTTCATTCAGCGGGAAGATGGCACAATCGAGCGCCGCAAAGTCAAGGTCGGGCGTTCCAGCGAAGACAAGACCGAGGTGTTGGAGGGGCTGGAGGATGGAGACAGAGTTGTGCAGACTCCCCGCACGACGATTGCCAAAGATGTCCAGAAGCTCGAGGAAGAAATCCCGGCCGTTTCCGCACAACAACAGGCTGAAGCGGCAACGAAGGGAACCTTGCCCCCAGTGCCCAAGCCCCCAGCACCAGGTGCAAGCGGTGCCGGCGGCCCCCCTGCGGGCGCTGGTGCAGGGGGTGCAGGTGGGCCCCCTGGTGGTGCACCAGGGGCTGGTGGACGTGGTCCTGGTGGGGGTGGTGCAAATCGTGACCCGGCGGAGTCGTTTGCGAGAATGGATGCGAACGGCGACGGGAAGATCGTCGCTGATGAGATTCCTGAGCAGGCCCGGCAGTTCATGAAGATCGAGGCCATGGACAAAAATGGGGATAAGGCGGTCGACAAGGAGGAATTCATCAAGGCCATGGAAGAGTTTCGCAAACGCTTCCAGCAGGGTGGCGGTGGCGGAGCGGGCGGACCGGGAGCCTGACCGATGAAAATGGCCGCGCAGGTGATCGACCTGCAAAAGCACTACGATCTGGGACCCGTGTTGGTTAAGGCCCTCCGGGGAGTCACCCTTGATTTCCCTGAGGGGGACTTCGTGGCGGTCATGGGCTCATCGGGCAGTGGCAAAAGTACGCTTTTGAACCTGCTTGGAGGCCTCGATCGTCCCACTTCGGGCAAGTATATCCTCGGGGGAGAGGATGTCTCCCAGATGGACGATACGCAGTTGTCGACAGTCCGGAACCAAAAGATTGGTTTCATTTTCCAGTCGTACAACCTGATCTCCCAGTACACAGTGCTCGAGAATATCGAGTTGCCCCTGCACTACAGGCCAGGGCATCCCAAGATCTCACCTCTCGATCGCGAGAAGTGCGAACGCATGGCACAGCGGGTCGGACTGGGTCAGCGATTGGACCATCGTCCGTTTCAACTGTCGGGGGGACAGCAGCAGCGCGTGGCCATCGCCCGGGCCATGATGAACGATCCGGAAATCATCCTTGCGGACGAGGCCACTGGTAATCTCGACTCTGTCACCAGCATCGAGATCATGACCTTGCTCCGGAATCTGAATGATGAGGGACGTACGATCATCATGGTCACGCACGAACCGGATATCGCCATGTGGGCCAAACGGCAGTTGGTGATGCGCGACGGAGTGTTGTTCAAGGAGATCATCAACGAAGTCCGCACGACACCCCAGTCGGCCCTCGCCGCGAAGGAGGACAAGGCCTTCGTGGATGACGAAGTGGCCAAGGCCACATTGGCGGCACTTCCGAAATCCGCTGCCGTTGATACTGGAATTGCCAGTTCCCAGGGCGACAAGTCCCGGCAGAAGCAGAAATAGACCTGGTTCCAGGCCTCCGCTGAGTTCGAATTTCCTCCTGATCCCGGTGACCTGAGAAATGCTCTCCCGACTGCTACGCACCATCCAGTTGGGGCTCAAGAGTCTGCTGCTGCATAAGCTGCGCTCGGGCCTGACGATGCTGGGGATCGTTTTCGGTGTTTTTTCGGTGATTGCCATGCTCGCGATTGGCGAAGGAGCCAGCAAGCAGGCCCAAAAGCAGATCGTGGCACTGGGAGCCCGGAATATCATCGTCCGTAGCGTCAAGCCTGTGGAAGGGTCTTCCAACGATCAGAGCGGTGGTGGAACGCCACGCTATGGACTTCTTCGTTCCGATCTCCGGCGATTGCAGAAAACGATTCCCGAGGTGGTTTCAGCAATCCCGATCCGCGAACTGAACCGGGAAGCCCGCTACCGGAAGTTCACACTGCAGTCGCGACTGGTCGGTTGTACCCCAGAGTACCAGGAGTTGAACCAACTCCGCCTGCGGAAGGGGCGTTTCATCTCGGATACCGACCGGGCAAGTCGGGCCAATGTTGTTGTCCTGGCACATGAGGTCGCCGAGAAACTGTTCCCCATCGAGGACCCTCTGGACAATCGTGCCATCCAGGTCGGAGACATCTACTACAGTGTCATTGGCGTCACCGAGCCTCGAAATGCATCGGCCGCCATTGGTGGAAGTCTTTCGGGGCAGGAGTTCAACAAGGATCTCTACATTCCAATCGAAACGTTTCGGGCACGGATTGGTGATCAGGTCTTTACACCGAAGCAGGGGGGGATGGATTCCGAGCATGTTGAGCTCAACCAGATCACGCTGGAAGTCCGCGATGTGGGCGATGTGATTCGCACATCCGAGGTTGTTCGCGGTACCCTCGACAAATTCCACCCTCAAAAGGATTTTGCGGTCGTTGTTCCCCTGGAATTGCTGAAGCAGGCCGAGCAATTGCGTCAAATCTTCAATGTGGTCCTGGGATCGATTGCCGCCATCAGTCTCGTGGTTGGTGGGATTGGCATCATGAATATCATGTTGGCCACAGTGACAGAGCGAACCCGCGAGATTGGCATTCGACGTGCTCTCGGGGCCCGACGCCGCGACATCATTGAACAGTTTCTGACCGAGACCGTCGTCTTGTCGGGGACTGGAGGCGTCCTCGGAATTGTTCTCGGATTGTTGACTCCCCTGGCGTTTCGGGCGGTGCGCAGCTTTGCGCTCAACTTCGTCCTGGATCCCAAAACCTTGTCCGATACCTCGAAAATGTTCCAGGAGATGCAGCCAGAGGTGGCCCCGTGGAGCCTTCCGCTGGCATTCGGGATTTCGGTGGGGATCGGAATCCTGTTCGGTCTCTATCCGGCCCAGGCTGCGGCCAGACTTGATCCGATCGAGGCTTTGCGGCACGAGTAGAACTGGCGGGGCGGATTTCGGATTCGCTTCGTGCCCGCGGTGTTCCCTGGATGTGCACTGATGATCCGGTTCTCTTGGCAGTCGTGCGCACGGATTGGATGTTTTTGAGCAGCCCGTTGTGATTTCGGCGATTTCGCTTTCGGCCGTTCCTTGCGTGCGTCAGCCCAGCGCTCCAGGGCAGTCGCTATCAAAAAATCCTTTGCTGTTCTGAGCGTGGCCAGCAACGCGTTCGGGCGTCGGGATGATGAGTGACCAAACCGGCGTCTGGATTGAAAAAATCAGATTTCGATTGGGGTGGAGAGGGAGCCCCCACAAATCAAGCTGCTCTTCGGGTGGATTGAGCTCGTGGTTTTGGCAGTGGCGCAACGACTGCTGCAGTGCCCAGACGCTGCGCAAGGTCGGCCTCCAGTTGTTCCAATTGAGCCTGTAGACGTGCCGTATATTGCGACAGTTCATCCCTTTCGAGATTCGGAGGCACCGACATTGGGAATCCGAGTCGAAAATAGACTTTGGAAAAAGGCTTGGGGACCTGTAAGCCGGTCCAGCTCCCCCTCTGATACCAGCAGCCAGGCACCGCAGTCACGACTGGGACGATTCGGCGTCCTGAGCGCGATGCGAGGTAAGTAGGGCCCGCTTTCAATTGATGATGCGGTCCCCGCGGTCCGTCCGGGGTGATGAAAATTTGATGGTCGGCAGGCACGTCGAGCAATTCCCGCAGCGCCTGATCGCCACCCCGCGCCGATGAGCCCCTGACTGCGCGGATTCCACTGTGCTTCATGAACTCAACCAGATACGAGCCGTCTTGGTGTCTGCTGACCAGGGCTGCAACGGGCGGCCGGGTCAGTGTGTGTCGGGCCAGTGGAGGCAGAATCTGGTCATGCCAGAGGGCGTAGATGAAAGGTTCTTCTGGGCTGTCGGAGGGGTCCAGGCCCGGGACATCCATGATCAACTCATACCGCAGGGTTCGGGCGAGTTGCCGGAAAATCAAGGCAGCCGACCAGCCAATGGCCGCTGTGAGGCGAGGACTGCGAATCCGCATGGTTTTCACTCCGTGGCACGGTCCCGAGGCCGGTCATCCACCCGGCAAATGGTCGTTTCGGGATGATAGGGGGAGGGCAGAAATGCGGGAACCTCAGTTCTGGCATGAAGAAGTTTCGATGGGTCGATACACAGTGGGCGAGCGGTTGATTAGGATGCGGAACATGAGCAACGAACGCGAAGATTCGGCCCTGCAGAGTGCCCGCCGAGAGGCGTGGGTGGTGTTCGCCATCTGGCTAATGGCGATGACCTACACAATTGGTTACTGCAGCCAATACGGATATGGTCGCGAAGCGTCCGACCTGCGATTTGTGCTGGGATTCCCCGATTGGGTGTTTTTTGGAATTGTCTGCCCCTGGGTGGTCTGCAGCATCGTTTCGTTGTGGTTTGGGGCCACTTACATGCGGGATGAAGATTTGGGCGAGGAACTGCCTGAACAAGAAGATGAACTGGGACTGGGGGGCTGAACGATGAATACGGCATGGTCATTGTCGGGTTCGGTTTTGTTTCCGATTTGGGGTGTAAAAACAACCCAACCGTCTGACTGGGGGACTTTGGTCGCCCTGGTGATTTTTATTCTGGCATCGATGTGGATCGGGTGGCTCGCCAACAAGGCGATGCAGAAAAGCAGTTTCATGCAGGGGTTCTTCCTGGGAAGTCGTGGGCTGGGAGCCTGGGCTCTCGCCTTGACGGCCACAGTGCAGTCGGGAGGGACCTTCATGGGGTTTCCTTCTCTCGTGTATTCCCATGGCTGGGTTGTCGCACTCTGGATCTGCAGCTATATGGTGGTGCCGATTACCGGCTTTGGAATCTTGGGAAAACGCCTGGCCCAGCTTTCTCGACGGACCGGCGCAATTACGGTGCCAGACTTGTTCCGCGCTCGTTTCAACAGCCCGATGCTGGGGTTGTTGGCTTCCTTGCTGATCATGTTTTACATGTCATTCATGATGGTGGCCCAGTTCAAGGCCGGGGCATTGGTCATGAAACACTCGTGGCCAGGAGCGGGCTCTCGAGAAATGACTGAAGACGTTCCCATGTATAAACTCGGCACATCGGGATTTGAAAAACTTGTTGATCGACGGGTCCCTGAAGATATCGTCTCACAACTTCGTCCCCTGGAAGATCGGGGATTTGATGCCGAGAAAGATTTGCGTGCTGAAGTTGGCAAACTGCTCGGGGACGACGGACTGAAAAAGTATGGAGACGCCGTGGTGCGCTCCGCGGAGCAACTCGATTGGCAATATCTGATCGGACTGGGAGTCTTCACACTGACAGTGGTCAGTTACACTCTCCTGGGAGGATTTCTCGCAGCCGTCTGGACTGATCTGTTCCAAAGCATCTTGATGCTCATTGGTGTTTTGCTGCTCCTCGTGCTGGTCGTGAACGCGTCTGGTGGTCCTGAACACGCAACTCGACTCGCCATCGAGCGGTTGGGACCCGATTATGCTCAGGGGCCTGGATATGACTCGACGGGAACTGGCCGGATGTTTATGCCTGTCAGTCTCGCGTTCTCATTTTTCTGGGTCTGGGTCTATTCGGGAGTTGGCTCTCCCGCTGGTATGGTCCGGATCATGGCTGGGAAAAGCACCGAAGTCATTCGCAAGTCGATTTACCTTCTGGCTGGCTACAACCTCATGATTTACCTTCCACTGGTGGTCATCTGTATTTGTGGTCGAGCCTTGATTCCTGATCTTCCGGCAGGCAGGACCGATTCGATCATTCCTGAACTGTCGATTCTGACCACGTCCAATTTACCGGGAGGATCAATTATTGCCGGGCTGATTCTCGCGGCACCCTTTGGTGCGGTTATGGCAACTGTCAGCTCGTACCTCGTGGTGATTGCTTCGGGTCTGGTCCGGGACGTGTACCAGCGATTTCTCAATCCGACGGCTGGAAGCCATGAACTGCGTCGATTGTCCTATCTCACGATGATTGGGATTGGGGTGATTGCCATTCTGGCCAATATCCAACCGGCTGCGTACCTGCAGGTGATTGTCGTTTTCAGCGGTACGGGAGCAGCGGCCACATTCTGTGTTCCGGCAATCATGCTGGCCTACTGGCGGAGAGCAACTGTTGCAGGAATGGTGGCAGCGATGTTGGGTGGGGCCGGGACGATGGTTGTCTTGTACATTCTGGGATCACGTGGTTTCGGCAGCCAGACAATTGGGGCCGCGTCTGCGTTTCGTCCCTTCTATCTGCTGGAAGTCGATCCCCTGATCTGGGGGTTGCTGGTGTCGGCCGTTGCCGGAATCGTCGTGAGCCTGCTGAGTTCTCCACCGTCGGCTGAAACCATTGCACGGTTGTTCGATGCTGAACGGCCCGCGAAGAAAGTGACTGCATGAGTTCTCTCGAAAAGTCCTCTGTTGTCCCGTCAGAAATAACCGCTCAGACGATCTCTGCCACCGGTCGCTGGATGGCTCTGCTCGCTGCGCTGCTCGGCTGGCTTTTTGACGGTGCCGAGATGGGCCTGTTTTCTATGGTGGGGCGTGCGGCGATGCAGGACCTGCTGGGATTCGGAGCAACTCCCAGCAAGCCGGAAGAGGACCAAATCGCGCTGTACTTCGGAATCGTCATTGCGATGTTCCTGGTCGGGGCGGCGACTGGAGGGGTCTTGTTTGGTTGGCTGGGCGATCGGATCGGGCGAGTCCGTGCGATGTCGTTGTCCGTATTGACCTATGCTGTTTTCACCGGATTGTGCGGTTTGGCTGCGTCACCACTCCAGTTGGCGGTTTTGAGGTTTGTTGCTTCCCTGGGAATGGGAGGGGAGTGGGCACTCGGTGTGGCACTGGTGATGGAAGTTTGGCCGAATCGCTCCCGAGCCATGATGGCAGGATTGATCGGGGCGGCTGCAAATGTGGGATACATGTTGGTGGGATTTGTCGGTCTGGTACTGGCGGCCTGGTTGACAACGGTTGAGAAATCGCTCTTGAGTTGGGGGGTGGGGGTTGACACGGTTCAGTCACTGGTCGCTTTCAAGGGCTGGCGACTCCTGATGATTCTGGGAACAACTCCCGCAGTGCTGACTTTTCTCTTCCGCCTGTTTGTGCCGGAATCCGAAAAATGGCGTGAGGAAAACGCCCGTGGGACGACTTCCCACTGGAAGGCGTCAGACTTGTTCGGAGTTCTGATCGGTGCCTTGGGACCAGCACTGATTATTCTGGCTTGGGCGCAGGACTGGTCTAAGAGTCATCCCGACAGTTGGATGGGCCAGAATCTTTCACTTGTCCGTTGGGGTTCGATCATTCTGGGGCTTATTGTTGCGACGATCGGGTATACATACCCAGTGTTGCAGTTCGTGGTCCGCTCAACCAGGGCCTCGGGACGCCAGTCTGAAACCGCGACGATTTTCGGACGAATGTTGATTGCCGCACTTCTTTCCGGGATCGCCCTGTTGGGGACATGGGCTTCCGCCCAATGGGCGGCCGCATGGGCGGCCAAGTTGACCACGGGCATTCCTGGAAGCACTGCTCGCGAGTGGACGCAGATTTGGTCTGCGGCTGGAGCATGTGTTGGGACAATTCTGGCCGCCATGGCCGGCAATCTTTTCGGACGACGGATTTCGTATCTGATCCTGTGTGTACTGTCGCTGGCGGCGACGCTCTGGTTCTATGGGGGTAATTCGGAGTACAACCACCGATTCTTGGCCTCGGTTTTTCTACTGGGGGCAACCACGGCATCCTTCTATGGCTGGCTGCCACTTTACTTGCCGGAATTGTTTGGAACCGCGGTCCGGGCGACTGGACAGGGATTCGGCTTCAATTTCGGACGAATCCTTGCCGCGGTTGGTGCCCTGCAGTCCGGTGTACTGACATCGATGTTTCCCAACGGAGTCAATCTGCTGGGGATTTCGATGGCAGGAGGGTATCCCGCTGCCTGCAGCATGATGAGCCTGGTCTACATCGTGGGGATATTCGTCATCTGGTTGGCCCCCGAAACCCTTGGAAAATCTCTTCCCGAGTGAGGAGTTTGCGACGCGTGGGTGTGATGGTTTCTACGGGTGCTCGTCTGCACTTCGGCCTGTTGACGGCTGGGAACAATTCCGGACGCCAATATGGCGGCCTCGGTGTGATGGTCCAGGAACCCTCCTGTGAGGTGATCGTCTCGTCTGCAGAACGCGATTTGGTTATTGCGGATATGGCATGGCACCATCGTGTGCAGCGTATTCTTGAGAGATGCCGGGAAATACTGACTCCGGCATCGCACTTGGGCGTGCAGGTGGAATTGCGCAGAATTCCTCCAGCACATTGCGGATTTGGATCAGGTACTCAGGTGGCCCTGGCGGTCGCAACCGGCTTTTGTGCAACGCAGGGAATCGAGGTTCCCCGTGCTTCCGTTCTCGCGGACGTCACAGAGCGGGGAGGGCGTTCCGCAATTGGCATCCATGGTTTTGAGATGGGGGGCCTGCTGTTGGAAGCCGGAAAACTCCCGGGTCAAAAGATCGGGGCCCTGGTGTCACGGACAGCATTTCCTGTCGAATGGCGCTGGATCCTACTACGTCCTCGTTACGATGCCGGCGTATCTGGGGGAGATGAACTGGCAGCGTTCTCTGGATTGCCCCCAATGTCGGAGGCGATGACAGACCGACTCTGCGGGATTGCTCTTCGTGAAATCGTGCCGGCCGCCAGTGAACGTCGATTCGCCGAGTTTGCGTTAGCGTTGTGGGAGTACGGGAACCTTGTTGGGGAATATTTCTCACCAGCCCAGGGAGGGATCTTTGCACATCCCCTGATGCGGCAGTTGGCCGGTCGCCTTCGTGAAATGGGAGAGATTGGTATCGCACAAACTTCGTGGGGGCCAACACTTGCGCTGGTGCAACCCAGTGCAGAGGCCGCAGCAGACTGCATCGACTGGATTCGGCGAGATTCGATTGGAATGCAATGCGAAGTGATGCTCACGCAGGCTCTGAATCGAGGAGCCATTCTTGGTGAGACAGTGGATGGCGATTTGAATCGTGCCTGAGTTGTGCCCGCCCGGATTCGAGTTGTGGATTTAATTCTCAGGATTTGCCGCAGAGTTGCCGCGGGCCAAGCCGTACGCTTCCTGTGCGTTGTCGAACATCAGTCGGCGGGTGAATCCATCTCCCTGTTCGCTCGCGATTTTGAGGGCGAGATTGTGAACGTCGGAGTATGATCCAAAACGTTCACTGACAGGCCAGTTGCTGCCGTAGAGAAGTCGAGAGCTTCCAAATGCTTCAAACGCGGTCTCAAAAACCAGTCGATAGTAGTCCACGTTTGTTGGAGACTTGGTTTCGGGCCGGGACGCTCCCTCGACAAGTGCGGAAAACTTGCACCAGACACGCGGACAACGCTTAAGACCCAACAGGTCGGCTCGCCACTCGCGAGGAGGTGCCTTGCCGTCGATTCTGACGTTGGCGAGGTGGTTCACCACGATTGTCAGGTCAGGGAGTTTGGTTGCAAGTCTTTGGATGTGGCGCAGCATTTCCGGCCCGCCGTTGATGTCGAGCGCAAGTCCATGTGACTCCAACCGCCTCAGGTCATCCAGGAATCCCGCGTTATCAAGTTGCTGGTCGAGTTTTCCAGAACCGATCCGTATTCCCCGGAACAACGGATTTTCGGAAAATCGTCCCAGTTGCCCGGCGAACTCCGGCATTCCTGGCGAAAGCTGTCCAATAATCCCGACCAGGAACGGGTCGTCTTTCGCCAAGTCCAGGAGCCACTGGTTGTCTTCGAGCCAGGAACTTGCCTCGACAACAACAGTGCCAACAACTCCCATTGGCTCGGCAAGTTTCCGGTAGTCGGCAGGCAACACACGCCGGTAGAGAAACGCATCATCGCGAGCAGGCCAGGGAACACCCTGGGGCCGCGAGGGGTCATAAAAATGAGTATGGGTATCTATCGTGGGGATCGTGGGAGTCGAACCCGCAGCGGGTGCGACGCAGTTGGTTGATACACCGATTCCGGCAGCAATGGCGCCACTGAGAATCTGTCGGCGAGTGATGCGTGCCTGCGGCGCCGGAATGATTTTCATCAGTGAGAGAAACCTGGCTTGTCCGTGTGGGAACAACGAAGCGACATCGACGCTTGCCGCAAATGCCGAAACCCGAAATCCGAAACCGACTTTGGCAATCGCTCAGAGAAGAGTGTCTCTTGCGTACGATAGGGGCTGAACCGACACAGACTTACACCAATTTCGAGGTTGATCAGCGTCTGTAGGCGGACCGAATCCCCTGATCAGGTTGAGGTGCTTCCCGCTTGAGGAGCGAGTTCATCGCACCCCCGGCTTCGCGGAACCACTGAAAAAGGATGCTCACATCAGTTCCAACACAGAAGTGTTTGACACCCATCTCAAGGTAACGAGCCGCTTCGTCGGGACGAGAGATTTCGGCTCTTGGGGCAATCCCTTTTTTCAATGCCGTCTCGATCACATATTTCTCGGCTTCGCGAACCCGAGGATGTGTGAACTGACCGGTCAGTCCCAGGCTCATGGAATAGTCCGCAGGCCCGAATTGCACCATGTCGACTCCGGGTACCGAGAGGAGATCCTCCAGGTTCTCAACGGCAGCCTCCTTTTCAATCATGAGGGCGATGACAGCATCGTCGAGTGCTTCTACAAACGCGGGAGTTCCTGGTTCCATGACGAATCCCACGTCTCGGCGCATGCCAACCCCATGCCGGCCTCTGGAGTGAGGAGCCTCGGCCCGAACGGCACGGACACATTCCTCCACATCGGCCTTTGTTCGCGGATCTGCGAAAAGCAGGTTCTGGATGCCTGATCCAATTGACCGTATCGTGAGATAAGTGCGTGGTTCCTGCTCGATTTTCATCATTCCCGACATGTGGGGAAACAGATCAATTGCCCGACCGATATTCTCGAGGGCGTAAAGATCGTATGGAGCATACTCCCCCACGAACTCGACATAATCGAACATGCCCGAGTGTCCGACGAGCTCAATGATGGTGGGCCATGAACTGTGGATGTGGGTCCCCAGGGTGGGTTGATCGGCCTTGAGCAGTTCGCGAAGGCGGTTCCGACGCATAAGTCTGGTCCGGTAGGGCGTGTGATGGGAGGCGTTGACTGGCGGATCGCAGGACCCTGATCTGTAGTGAGAGTATCGGGCCCTGCGTAAGCGAACAAGATTGGGATCGGGAACGAATGGCGAGCGCCGCTGGGTTCTTCGGAACATCGCGCTGGATACGTCATTTGAATTCGAACAGAACCGGTACATGGGCAGGCTCGGCGGAATGGGGCATCCGGATGAGCGAGAGGCATCTGGACGCTAGAATGCAGACTGTTGACCTCTGTCATTTCCGTGACCCGGCTCTCGCGATGAATTCAACGCCTGTTCCCAAGTCCCAACGTTCGCCACTTGCACAGCGCTGCCAGTATTTCACCGAGTCGGTGATTCGGGAGATGACCCGAATCGCGCAAAGGCACGGCGCGATCAATCTGGGGCAGGGAATGCCGGATTTCGATGCTCCGGAAACAGTCAAGGAGGCGGCCTGTGACGCGATTCGTCAAGGGTATAACCAATATGCAATCACATGGGGTGCGCCCGCATTGAGAAAGGCGATCGCCGAAAAAGCGAGGGTTTTTAATGGCATCGACGCGGATCCCGAGCGACAGATTACGGTCTGCTGCGGTGCGACCGAGTGCATGATGGCAACGATGCTGGCTCTCGTGGATCCCGGTGACGAAGTTGTGATTTTTCAGCCGTTCTACGAGAACTACGGCCCGGACGCTTTGATGAGCGGGGCCACTCCCAGGTGGGTTCCACTCCGATGGCCCGATTGGCGGTTTGATCCCGACGAGTTGCGGGCGGCCTTTTCCCAGAAAACGAGGGCGATCATCCTCAACACCCCAAACAATCCAACGGGAAAGGTCTTTGCCCGTGAAGAATTGCAGTGGATCTCCGACCTGTGCATCGAGCACGATGTCTACGCATTGTCTGATGAAATCTACGAGTACATCCGATTCGGGGACACGCCCCATATCAGTATCGCGACGCTTCCCGGCATGGCTGCACGAACCGTGACGATTAGCGGTCTCTCAAAGACGTTCAGCATCACGGGATGGCGTCTTGGATACTGCATTGCACCGGCCGAAATGAGCGTTGGAATTCGCAAGGCGCATGATTTTCTCACAGTGGGGGCCCCTCATCCGTTGCAGATGGCTGGAGCCGCCGCACTCGACATGCCGCCCGGATACTACCAGAAGTTGCAGGACGACTATCGGCGAAGAAGAGACCTTTTCGTGCCGTACCTCATCGACGCTGGATTCGAATGCCGATCGCCGGAGGGAGCGTATTACGTGATGACCGACATTGGTGGGTTTCAGTCAGGATTAGACGATGTGGCGTTTGTCAGACGGATGATCGAGACTGTCGGCGTCTCCGCCGTACCTGGAAGCAGTTTCTACTCTCCGCGGTCCATCGGCCATCAAAAAGTGCGATTCATGTTTGCCAAGAAAGACCAAACACTGCACGACGCAGGAAGACGGCTGCAGGGCCTTCGGAGGGCTTTGTCGGAAGGAGCCGAAATATGAGGAGTCCGGACTGGTCACCCGCGGATACTCGATTGCAGGAGGTCGTACAGGGCCTCGAGGGACTGTGGAATAACGTTTACGTCCGCGAGCACGGGCATGAAATTCGTGTCGCCATTCCACCGCGGAACGATGTGCCAGTGAAGGTGGCCCGGAAGTCCTGCCCCGGCAACTTTTCCCAGGTTCAATCCGATGTTGAATCCATCGGGCGACATCGCTCTGCTGAGTACAGAGGTCATTTCCCTCAGATATTGAGAGCATTCGAGCAGTTCGGAATCGCTCAGCTCAGTAAGGTGAGCCTTGTGGGCATATGGGGCAACCAGCAGGTGCCCGTTGTTGTAGGGAAACCGGTTCAGGACAACACTGCAGGTGTTGCCCCGCAAGAGGACGAGATTCTCGCGATCCTGCTCGGGATGATCCCTGTATTCACACAGAAAACAATGGCCCGATGCAGGTCGATTGGGCGACTTGATGTAGCTGAGTCGCCAAGGGGCCCAGAGAGTGTCGTGCGACATGGTCCGGAGAACAGTGTTCCGTTAGGTAGGAAGGGGATTCGGAGATCGTTGCATGACGGGCTGCGCGATGACCGGAATCGGAATATATCAAAGTTCGCCGACGGAAGGGCGGAGGTGTGTATGGACAGGCAGCATACAGGACAGGCCGCTTCCGTGTGCCATGGGGTTGGTATGGATCGTGTGGGGATTCGAGGCGGAGAAGAAGACTGATGCCGGATCGCACTGAAAATTCGCAGGAGAAATGGGAGGCGGCCTTTCGTTCCGCTCAAATGGGTGTGCTGGTCAATGCGGCATTGGCTGCGGTCAAGTTGGTCGCAGGTTTTGTGGGGAATTCCTACGCATTGGTGGCAGATGCTGTAGAGTCAACGGCTGACATTTTTTCTTCTCTGGTGGTGCTGGGAGGGCTGCGGGTCGCAACGCGGACACCAACGGACGAGTTTCCATTTGGATTTGCCCGGGCGGAAACGATGTCTGCTGTTGTCGTCTCCCTGATGTTGGTGGGGACATCGATCGGCATCGCCGTCGAGGCCATTCGTGAGATTCGGATTCCGCACCACGCCCCAGCTCCCTGGACGCTCGCGGTCCTGTGTATCGTGATTGTGGTGAAATGGACAGTCTCCCGAAAAGTTCAGGCTGTGGGAGAGAATCTCGGGAGTCGCGCAGTTCAGGCCGATGCCTGGCATCATTTGAGTGATGCCGTAACGTCGGTCGCTGCATTCATTGGGATTGGGCTCGCACTCTGGATGGGCCCCGGATGGGAACCTGCCGATGATTGGGCGGCACTCCTCGCGTCTGCGATCATCATGCTCAATGGAGTCCTGATGCTCAAAAATGGCGTTTTTGACCTCCTGGATCGAAGTGCCGAACCGGACGTTGTTTCCAGAGTCCGGGCGGTCGCAAGTGGAGTTCCGGGGGTTGAGCAGATTGAAAAGCTCGTGATGCGACGTGCCGGCCCCCAGTACTTTGTGGATATCCATGTACAGGCCGATCCCGCCATGTCACTGCGCAGTTCGCACGATCTCGGGGGAGCCGTGAAATGGGCGATTCTCTCAGCGATCCCCTCAGTGGCGGGCGTCCTGGTTCACATGGAGCCTTTTGAGTCGTCAAAAGGAACCGGCACACAGACTCCAGAGTGACTCACGTGATGTGAAGTGCTGGATGCGGTGCAATCAACCGGATCTACCGTCGCAGGACAGCAAGAGTGCCCACGCTTCGGGCGCGATCACGTTTTCATATCCACCTTTGGATGTGATTCATATCACTCAGGTAAGACCCGCCGCAGAAAATCGATGTAGTTGCGCCACATGATTCCCTCAATGTCCTCTTCGGTATAGCCACGGTCGCGTAGAAGTTGGGGAATGTTCTGAAGGTCGGCAATCGATTCGAGATCCAGCGGTGTCTGTTCGGTGCCGTAGCCCCCATCAAGATCTGTCCCGATGCCGACATGCTTGGCGTTGCCGGCCATTTGGCAGATGTGGTCAATATGTTCGCAGATCCGAACAAGCTTGAGTTGATAATCCTGTGGCTTGCTGCGGAGGTGTTTCCAGCCCGGCACCATCATGATGGCGTCAAAAGCCATCCCCAAGACTCCTCCCCGTTCGATCACAGCGCGGACCTGATCATCCGCGAATTGCCGATTCCAAGGGGCCAGAGGGCGGCAATTCTGGTGACTCGCCCAGACAGGGCCCTGGAAAATCTCAAGAGCCTCCCAGAATGCCTCGTCACACAGATGGGTGACGTCGAGAATCATGCCGAGCCGATCCATCTCCCGAAGCAGACCTCTCCCCTTGGTGGGAAGCGGTCCGGCGGCGTCGGTACCGTGGGCGTAAACTCCCGGGCCATAGTGGGCAGGGCCCACGGCTCTCAGGCCGGCTTCATAGCTCTTCTCGAGATGTGACAATGTAACGATCGAGTCTGCTCCCTCGAGACTCAGCAGAAAACCGATGGGAGTCTTGGGGGGCTTCGATCGGGAGTCGCGAAGATACAGTCCGTCATCCTGGATCGGCGTGTTGAGCCACAAGCTGACATGGCGATCCAACTCGCTCCGAGTGCGGATCGAAGTCATCTCACCCGCCTCTTCCATGGCTCGGTACCAAGCCAACTGTCCCTGGGTCTGGGCCCAGGCCTGCGCCTGGGAACTCCAGCCCGGCAGTTTGTGAAAATAGGGGGAATGACGTGCGATCTGGGTTGCAACGCAAATCCCGATTCGCCCTTTGCGCATTTCCGGGAGGCAGACCGTGCCATTGCCGCGATCGACCTTGTCCTTCATGGACAGTTCCCAGCGTCGAATTTTTTCGAGAGGCCAGGTGAGGTCACGATTCCACTCGAGCGCATTCATGCTGAGGTCGAGGTGGCAATCAAAAATGAGGGGTGTCGTGGAGTGGGACATGTCGAAGGCCTCCGAGTCAATCGGTCAGTCTGTTTTCGGCAGCATAATCCATCGAAGCCCAAATGGACTAGCCACGGCTGTTGGGGTCAAATAATCTCTTTTTGTGCGCTCTGAACCCGTTGGCTCTTGGACCGGTGCTTTACTGATGACTCAACCGTCACGCCGTGTCTGGTTGCAGTGTTTCCTCACAGGTGGGCTGCTTTCGACCATTCCGAATAAGATTCGGAGCGAGGAGAAGGACTCCGGTACTCACTCCTCACAGGCCGGGGGGGACTTCGAGCCTGGAGATGCGGTTCCCAATTTCTATGTCCGTGCTGTCACAGGACCTCTTCAGGGCAAGTCGGTCTGCTATGTCTGCCGGAATGGAGATCGTCCTGTCATCATGGTGCTGGCGAGAAAGATCATTCCACGACTTGATGCCTTGTTGAGGGAACTGGATCAACTGGTTGATTCTCATCGTGCTGAGGGATTGCGTGGATTCGGTGTTTTCATCGGCCCCGACAGCCGCAAGTTGTTACCCCAGGTTCAGACTCTTGCGTTTGAAAACAAGCTAAGTATCCCGCTGACTCTGGCTGCTGCACCTGTGGAGGGGCCGGGATTGCGCGGGCTGCCGCCTCAGGTTGCCGTCTCAATCGTGCTCTATCGCAATCAGAAAGTATTTCAGGCGTTTCGCCTCTCCAGTGAAGCGATTGATGATGAGTCCTTTGAGTCGATCATCGAAACTGTCAAAACCTTTGCACAGGGTTAGTCGCCTGGAGTGGATCGAGTCAATGGGCAAGAGTCCCGGGTGAATGGACTATGAGCATGCGTTTGGGAGTGTTTGGTGGGACCTTCGATCCCATTCATCTGGGGCACCTCGTCCTGGCTGAGTGGTGTCGCGAAGAGTGTCTTCTTGACGCAGTTGCCTTCCTGCCAGCAGGCCTCCCCCCTCACAAACGTCATCTGCTGATCAGTTCGGCCGACGACAGGGCCAGGATGCTGGAATTGGCTTTGGCCGATCAGCCAGCCTTTTATGTCGACCGACGGGAACTTGGTCGTACGGATCCCTGTTTTACCGTCGAGACGCTGACCGAGTTGAAGAGAGAAGATCCGGATCGATCCCTCGTCTTCCTGATGGGGGCGGATTCACTGGCTGATTTTCCCAACTGGCGCGAGCCGGATCGGATACTCGAACTCGCGGAAGTTGCGGCGGTGGGGCGAACTGGAACTCCAGCGGTCAACCTGCAGCGATTCCGTGATTTGTGGGGTGATGCTCTTGTCCAACGGATACGCTGGGTTGAAATCCCGCGGTTTGATGTCTCCTCTCGGGAAATCCGTACGAGGGTCAAGCAGCGAAAGAGTATTCGGTTCATGACTCCCCGCGCTGTGGAGGTCTTTATTGAGTCCCAAAAACTCTATCAGTGACTGCACGTGGAACTGAGATTACCAACCCTCTTTGCGCAACCAGTCAACGATCAACGCGATGGGGCTCCCCGTCGCCTGCTCATCGCTGCGCGCAATCAGACTCAAATCCTGGGCCCGAGTCATACGCCGGGTGAACTCTTCTCGGGCCCCTGAAAGTTCCGTCAGCGGGCCCCCCCAGACGGAAGGGGCGATGACAACGACATCCCATTCTTGTCTGCCAAACGAAAGTGAGTGGTTGAGGATCCAGGAGAAGCTGGAGATCTCGTTTTCCGAGGCAGTTGCGGCAGGTGTGACCTCCATCGGCACCGAGACAACGACGAGATCGTGATCCTGTCGTTTGCGGATCTGCCTGGCAGATTCCTCAATCTCAGCAAGTGTTTTGCCCGACACGTCCCAAGGTTGGATTTGGAATTTGATCGATGGGTCGAGTTGTGGGAGCGCTGTGGCGAGGTGGCGGTCGGCAGGTGTGGCAGCCAAAATTCGAATCGGTTGATCGGACTTTTTTCGCCGGAGTGAATGGGGTGTTGCAGGTTGTGGAGGACCAATGTCGTTGAGGGAAAGGTCTTGTCCGGAAATCAACCTGTTGAAAAGCCTCGCATTCAGGCGATGACCATCCATATTGGGGTGAATCTCGTCACTGAACAGAAATCTCCAGGATTTTGGATCGATATCCCGGTATTGGGCATAGGCACTATTGATCTGGCAAACTGGAACACCTCTCTCTTTGCCAACCTTGGTGATGATGAGACAACTCTCCATCAACGTTTTTCGGGGCCTGCCCACATTTTCAATCACGTCATTCGGTGTGCCCAGGATAATCTCGGCCCCTTGGGCCTGAATCTGATCCACCAGCGAATTCAGATTCGTTTCAAACTGGATGGCAGAGAGTGAGACCATGTCATTCAGCCCGAACATGATCGTGACGAGGTGTGGCCGGTGGTTCAGGACATCCGCTTCCAGGCGCCGCAACGCATCGGCTGTCGTGTTTCCACTGATCCCGGCGTTGATGACCTGAATCTCCACACCGGGGAACTGCTTCTGAAGGGTCAATTGCAGGACTTCCGGATAAGCACGTCGACCACCCGTGTGGTAATAGATGCCGGTCACACTATCGCCCAGGCAGACAATCCGGGTCGATTTTCCCGATGAAAGCCTTGCAAGTGTTTGCGGGACCCCCGATTCCTGGGCAGAAATTGATCGTGGAAAAAGGGATCCCAATGACACACTCAAGAGAAGAAAAAGCCTCAATTGGCGGAGTCGATTCCAAGACTGGAGAGGGATTCTCCAGAAAGCAAGTGGCATGGTCATTTGTGCGCTGTTTCAGGGAGGGGGTGGGCTGAGCCGCAACTGCTATGGCTTCTGCGTGCCGCCGATGGAGTGGACGAGCATCATGTCGTTGCGTCGGTGCTTGCTCAACTGGTGTTATGAGTTTAAAATCGTCTCTATGGAGAGGTGACAGAGTGGTCGATTGTGCTAGTCTCGAAAACTAGTGTGGGTGCAAGCCTACCGCGAGTTCGAATCTCGCCCTCTCCGCTTGGCCGGTCAACCGGTTCTGGTGTTCTGATGGTTATTCCCAGAGTGGTGACTGAGGACTCATGTCCTCTCGGGAAGGTATGAAAGCGTCAGTGCCCGAGGAGCCCACAAGAGTCTATCGAGCCGCGATCTTGGGGTTGGGTTTTATCGGTGGTGCGGACCAGCACTCTGGCGATGCCCTTGGGCAGCAAGTCGTCAACCTGGACGGGACGCATTGGGGGGCGTACTCGAAGAATCCCCACCTGACGGTTGTTGCTGGGAGCAGTCGCGATCCGGGTCGTCGAGAAAGATTTTCGCGTCGCTCGAACGCCCGCGTTTATTCCGACTGGCGGGAATTGTTGTCCCGGGAATGTCCGGAAATCGTCTCTGTCGCAACTTATTCGCCCCAGCATGCCGAGATGACCGTGGAAGCGGCACAGGCGGGGGCGAAAGTGATCTGGTGTGAAAAGCCGATGGCATCGTCGCTGGATCAGGCGGACAGGATGCTGGACGCCTGCCGCAGGTCCGGGGCTTTGCTGGTCATCAATCACAATCGCAGGTTTCACCCCCATTTTCGTCGATTAAGGAAGCTGATTTTGGAGGGAGGTCTCGGCACATTGCGCGGCGCCAGCCTGTGTTGGGGAACAGGGCGTTTGGGAAATGTCGGAACGCACTTTTTCAATGCTCTTCAAATGGTTCTCGATCGGACAGTCGAGGCTGTCTCCGCGACACTGGATCTCTCTGGTCGTCCCGATTGTCGTGGGCTGCAATTCCAGGATCCCGGTGGGTGGGGATTGATTCGGTTTGCGGGAAACCTCACCGCGACATTTGAAGCTGCGGATTATTCCTGTGCGCCAGCAACACTGATCATCCATGGGGACCAAGGCCGAGTGGTTGTGGCTGGAACGCGATTCCATGTCGAGATCAGGGGAGAGCCTCCGGTCACGTGGCCCGACCTGCCGCAGGGGGAGACATCGATGGATCGGGCGTTGACCGAAATGATTCACTGGCTGAACGGTGGGGAATTTCCAGAACCGGCCATCTCAGCCCGGCATACATTGGAAATCATCGTTGCCTGCCACCTTTCGCATCATCAGAGAGGAGCTTGGGTAGATCTCCCGTTGCCCGACGAATCCTGGTCCAAAGTCATCAAGACCGGTTAGGGTTCACCATGTCGAGGGAGATTCGTTGCCGCGAAGCGGTCAACGGCTGAGCACCGACTTTCCCGGGGCTTGGTTCCCCGGTTCGAGATCGTCCCCCCCGGCGGGTGAGTTCCAATTGATGCTGCGGGTTATTTTGCAGTCTTGGTCCCTCGAGTCATCAGTGAGACGACAATCAGAGTGAGAAAACTGAATGGGATCGAAACAATTCCCGGTTGGCTGAATGGAACGAATGCCTTGTCGGCCGGGAGTCCATAGACCTGAGTAAACGCCTCCGCGGAACAGAGAATCCATGCAAGAGAGGTCACCATTCCTGTGACGACGGAGGCAATGACGCCCGCTCTGGTCACACCACTCCAGAACAACAGCATGACGAGAGCCGGAAGATTGGCTGACGCGGCAACACTGAATGCCCAACCCACCAGATAGCTGACGTTCATTTTCTCGAACATGATTCCCAGGACAATGGCAATCGCCCCGACAACGACCGAGGCAAGTCGGGCGATTCGCACCTTTTCCACATCATTCAGTTCGATGCGAAGTGCGTGTCCAATCAGATCATGAGTCACCGCACCTGCCGAGGCAAGAATCAAACCCGAAACCGTCCCGAGTACCGTGGTGAACGCAATTCCGGAAATGGCGGCAAACAACAGGTCGTTCATTCCCTTGGCCAGTAAGGGGGCGGCCATGTTGCTGTTGGTGACGTCCAGCGTTCCACTGGTCATCGCTCCAAGTCCCAGAAACAGAGTCAGAACGTAAAAGAGCCCGATACTTGTAATCCCGACAATGGTACTTTTGCGGGCACTGGATTCATCCTTCACCGTGTAATAACGGATGAGAATGTGGGGCAGTGAGGCCGTACCACAGAACAGGGCCAGCATCAGTGACAGGAAATTGATCCGATCAGTCAGATTTGCGGATCGGATCCCGCGAAACATCGGGTGCTCTCCAGGGCGTAGCACCCGTTTCCCGGGAGTCGGTTTTTGATAATAGACCACAGTTTTTGACCCGTCCTGTTCCTGGAAGGCCCGATTGTCCCAAAGTATCACCTCACTGGATTGAAGGGACTTGAGGAACTCCAGTGGACCAAGAGGGCCGGTTTTTGCGACATTTTCCGGCAATGATCTGACAAAACCAACGGGATGCAGTTCTCCTTTTCCGTCACCTCGTCCTTTGGGAAGTCCGTTAACGAGGATTGCCCCGTCTGCTTTCCGGGTTTCCGTCTGCGCTTCCGTCAATGTCAGATGACCTTCTCCATCATCGACACGATGAAAGACCATCACCGGGTGACTGGGGCCTGGTCGCACCATCGTGAAGGGTGCATCTTTCCAGGGGCCTGTGGAGGGGAGAATCTCCGCCTCGGCCATCCCGGGAGTAATCTGAATCGCCTTCAACAGATTCTCGGATTCAACCGGGCCAATCGTCACGAATGAATGCCCGTCAATTCCGCCCGCAGCGGTTTGCAATCCTCGTTGCAGCAATAAAACGACGAGGATCAGACTGAACAACACCAGGAGCGAACCCTTGAGGAACTGGACCCATGTTGTGGAGACCATCCCGGCGGTCACCACAATCAGGATGACCACTGCTCCCACAAGTACCACCCCCACCCAGTGTGGAAAGCCGAGCAACGGTTGAACCAGAACACCCGCTCCAACCATTTGGGGAATCAGGTAGAACAGGCTGACGACGAGTGTGCTGATTCCGGCGGCCAGTTTGATGCCGCGGGATTGAAATCGGGCATCCAATGCGTCTGCAAAAGTGAATTTTCCGAGGCGTTTCATTGGCTCCGCGATGACGAATAGAGCCACAATCCAGCCCGCGAGATAACCGATGGAATACAGAAATCCATCGTAGCCATAAAAGGCAATCATCCCGCAGATTCCGAGAAACGACGCTGCCGAAAGGTAGTCTCCCGCGAATGCAATGCCATTGACAAACCAAGGGATTTGGCCGTGGGCTGTGAAATACCCTTGGGCGGACTTCGCGCGGCCACCCAGGTAAAAACTGATCCCCAGCGTGAGTGCGACGAAGCCGACAAAGACCACAAGTGCCGTAATGGTGGGAGTATAAATCATCGCCCGTGCCCTTCGGGAGTTGAGGAGGAATCGGCGGAATCCCGGCACAAAATGCCGTACAGGAATGACAGCAGGATCGCCGAGATGATCAGGGCGAAGCCCCAGGAGATGGCCAGATTAAGGTCGCCTACGGGTGTCGATTCCATGGCATCAGGAAAGAATGCGCTGACGGTGACAAATGAACCGTAGAGCATCAGGTACAGCAGAAACAACCAAATTCCGGTGCGCGCGTTTCGATTTGACATGGAGGTTCAGGCCGGAGCGAACAGGACTGGCATTCCAGCGAACCGGGAAGGTTCCCACTTGATTTGACCGGAGAACGCCTCACAAATTGTACAGGAATTCCGGCAGATAGCGATCTCAGGGTCACGGATGCCAGGGCAAACGATTGATTCCGCAATGCCGGAAATGTCTGACATTTGCGATTGATGCGATCCTGCGGCTCAAGGTGTCGGTGATCACCGCCTGGGACCGTTCTGCGGTATCTCGGGATGATTCCGGATGGAACAGTCACACGATGAATAGGAGGAGACCGTCAGGGGGGCGTCGACGCCGACGTCAACTTCAAGACTGTCTGACACCGTTCCTCTTCCAGCAGACTCCGGGTTCTTCCATGCATGTGCTTGTGACCGGGACCAGCCTGTTCTTCTCACGTGTCTTGATCCAGGGCTTTGCGAAGCATGGAGCGGAAGTGACAGCCGCCGACAATTGCCGGATTTCCACAGGCAAGCTGTCGAGATTCACTTCAAGACGGCTGAGAACACCCTCGGTCTCCCACGATCCGGATGGATACATTGACGTGCTGCTCGAGGAACTGCAGCGTCGGAAATATGACCTTGTCGTTCCCTCTTTTGAGGAAGCGATGCTGCTTTCGCAGCATCGTCACCGGATCGAGCAGTTTTCCCGATTGCTGCTCTCCGACCATAAAACAATGATGCGATTGCACCATAAACCTTCGCTCTATGAGTTGTGCGATCAAATCGGAGTTCCCGCACCGGCGTCGATCGTTCCGGGGACTTTGTCCGACCTTGAGCAGGTCATCGACGCCATCCGGTATCCGGTCATCCTGAAGCTTCCCATGGGGAACAACTCGCTTGGTCAGGTCTATGCGAACAACGGGACCGAACTGCGGCATAGATATCAGGAATTGTGCCGCTCAGCGGACCGCTGGGGAACCGAGAGACCACTGGTGCAGGAGGTGGTCCGGGGCAAGGCCATCTACACGCTGATGTATTGCTGCTCGGGGAAAAAGCTCGGTGAAATCATTTATCGGCCCCTGAGAACATACCCGGCGAAGGCGGGCACATCGGCACATCGGCAAACAATCGAGCATGCCGAGATAGAGATGATCACCAGAAGCATCGCCCGAGAGGTCAATTGGACGGGATTTCTTGGATTTGATTTCCTGGAAGACGAGGAAACCGGCGAAGTCAGTCTGATTGATGCCAATCCACGTCCCAATCCCGGGTTGACACTTGGGGTCCTTTCGGGAATCGATTGGGCTGGACTGCAATTGGGTGTGCTGGCAAGAAGAGTCCCCGCCAGCACAATCACCACAGCGGGAGTTCGTGACCGATCCTGGATGCTCGATTTCGCCTGGCTGTTTGATGACAGCAAGTGGGATCGTGGTTGGGGAGGAAGGTTCCTGGGACGACTGCGGGAATTGAACCAGATGCGCCCGCTTTTGACCTCCTGGAAGGGAAAAATCGAGTCGGACTGGAGTGCTGATCTCGGTCTCTGGTACCAGATCCTGCAGTCGCTCTGGAAATCACGTGCGACTGGGGAATCGATGGGATACTGCCTGCTGCAGGATTCGAATTATTCGCCTGAAAAAGCCGTTGTTCCTGCGAGTCAAGTGCATTTGCGCCGTGGACAGCCGATGACACCGGTTGCAATCGGAGTCGCCGCCCAGGACGGCGTGTCAGCGCGCGAACGCCGAGACGCGGCCTGAATGGATGCAAATGACTCTCTCTGGATTGGATGGGAGTTGCTCGATCGATACGTTTCGGCCAGCGCGATCCCACCTGACGTGGGGAATCTCATCAGGTGGGGTGGTCGGATTCGAGTTCGGGTAATTCAATTCCAGAAGATGTCGAAGTCCATGGTGGGTTTGTCGTATCCATGATGAAGGGAGAAGTCCAAGCCACAGGGACTGTCGTGAAGGAGGTCTCGGCAAAACCTGCAGTCTGAACTACTGCCGCTGAGGCTGGGGGCTCACTCGGGAGCGACTGTGTGAGGAGTGGTGCCTCTGTCAATCGCTGTTGATCCGGAGTCTCGATAGACACCGCGATGGTCTTGGCCTCTTCCGATGTTTCGTTGACAGGGATCGAGGGGTCGGCTTCGGCGGCGCGAGATTCGGGTTCCTCCGTTCGGATACGTGTTGGCATGAGGATCACAGGTACCGAAAGATCAAATTTGAGGAGCTTGCAGGGAATGGGGCCATTCCAAAGTGAGAATTCCTCTGTCGGTCGCATTCCCAGGCATTGCGAAAGTCGGTCGTTGCCTGAGAGGATAAACACAATCCACCCTGAAAATCTCTCCCGAAGGATTTCCCCAAGGCGAATATAAAACGCTTCGAGCCGATCGGTATCCCCCAATCGGATCCCATAGGGAGGATTGGTGACAATGAGTCCCGGTTCCGAAACCGGTGGGGCGATCTCTTCAATGTCCTTCAGGTCCAGAGACAATCCAGAAGAATCGACGTGGGCTCGAAAGGCGCTGTCTTTAGCAGCCTCGAGTTGGCTGGGAGAGGCATCACTTCCAAAAATCGGCGCTGGAAGTTTGCGGCGTTGATGGCTGCGCAACTCAGTCAAAACGTTGGCCCAAATCCGTCCGTCGAAATCGGGCCATTTCTCACAGGCAAAGGCTCGTCGGCCTCCCCCGGCGGGAATCCGCAGAGCCATCTGCGCCGCCTCGATGACCAGTGTTCCAGATCCGCACATGGGATCGTAAAGGGGTACGAGACCATTCCATCCCGTCAGTTGCAGGATCGCGGCAGCCAAGGTCTCCTTGAGCGGGGCAGCACCTCCGGACTGGTCCCGGTACCCCCGCTCATGCAGGCTGGTACCACTGGCATCGAGACTGAGAACACAGCGTCCCCGGGAAAAATGGGCTTGGACCTGCAAGTCAGGACGCTCTTTGTCAACGTCCGGTCGTGCCCCCAACTCACTTTTGAGGCGATCACAGATCGCATCTTTGATCTTGAGGGCGGCAAACATGGTGTTGTACAGCCATTTGGTCCCTCCGAGTGGTTCCGCTGGAAGGTCAGATCCGTCGCGACTTCGGCCGAAGCCCCCAGGACCGCTTCCTCCCGGACTTGAACGACCGGTTCGGCGATCCGACTGGGGTGGTTTGCGGAAACCAGGCTTGGGACGTCGCTCTCCGCCGCGCAGTGGCGGTTTGTCGGCCGTTGCTGAGACTGCCAAAGTGCGCTGGGGGGTCAGATAAGCTTCCCAGACAACCCGTCGGACCTGCGAATAAACGATGTCTGGGGTCGTCGCAGCGAATTCCCGCAGAGGCTTGAGGATGCGACTGGCAGTCCGTACCGTCAGCAGGGCACGATACAAGACATCCCTGGTCCCCTCAAACTGGACTCCACCGTGGGTCGGGGTGACCCCCTGTGCGCCAATCGCCTCCAATTCTCGAGCCGTGAGTTGTTCAATTCCACGAGCAACAATGGCAAAGTATCGATCCACTCGTGGGCTCACGTCTTGGTTCTAATGGACAGGTCCAGTGCCCGATCGACTCCGGACTCTACTGCAGAGGGACTCACAGGACTTCCTGGGCCACAAGGTCGGCATACGTTTCCCGTCGGCGAATGAGGCGATGGGTTGTGCCGTCCACCAGGACTTCACAAGCTCGTGGTCGGGAGTTGTAGTTGCTGCTCATGGCCATGCCATAGGCTCCCGCGCTGAAGGTACAGACCAGGTCACCGCGCTGCATCGGGGGAAGGTATCGACCTTTGGCGAGGTAGTCCCCCGATTCGCAGACTGGTCCCACAACATCGGTCGGCTCACAGCCTGCAATTTCTCCTTCGTAGTCTGTTGGCGCTGGAAGCTTCGGATGAACCGGCCAAATCCGGTGAAAGGCGTCATACATCGCAGGGCGTACCAGATCATTCATGGCAGCGTCCTGGATGACAAACAGTTTGCCCCCTTCTCGCTTCGTAAAGATGACCTTGCTCACAAGGACACCAGAATTTCCCACGATAAATCGCCCCGGTTCAAGTGCCAGGCGACAGCCTGCCTCTCGGACTGTCGGCACAATCACGGATGCATAGGCGCTGGCTGGCAATGCCTCCTGCTGCCGATAGTTGATTCCAAATCCCCCACCGAGATTGATCCAACGGGTGTCGTGGCCACGCGCTCGGAAACGGGCAACAACCTCGGCCGCCTTCACCACAGCGGCAGCGTAGGGATCGGTTGAGAGAATCGGGGAACCCAAATGCATGTGGATTCCCTTCAGCGAAAGCCGCTTGTCGGCGAGGACCTTCTCCGCGAGTTGTTCCGCCCGCTCAATATCCATTCCGAACTTGTTGCCTTTTTTTCCGGTCGTGGTCTTGGCGTGCGTTTTGGCGTCGATGTCCGGATTCAGGCGGAGTGCAACCGGCCCGACTTTGTTCATTGAAGAAGCGACGGCGGCAATGGCATCCAGTTCGGCCTCGCTTTCCACATTGAACATCAACACGTCGTTTTCAAGTGCGAAGCGTATTTCCTCATCCGTTTTGCCAACACCCGCAAAGACCACCCTGCTGGTGTCCGCTCCCGCCTGCTTGACCCGAAACAATTCCCCGCCCGAAACGACATCAAAACTTGAACCGGCGTCATTCATGACCTTCAGGATGCCGAGATTGGAATTGGCCTTCACGGAATAGCAGATCACAGGATTCACATCGGCGAACGCCTGTTGAATCTGGTTCAGGTGGTGCAGCAGGGTTCGCTTGGAGTAGATCCAGATGGGCGTTCCATACTGGGCGGCCAGATCGGCAATACGAACGTCTTCACAGAACAGTTCGTTGTTCAGGTAATGAAAGTGATCCATTTGTGCGGGAGCGTGATGAGACGGGATGGAGGAGAATTGACGCGGGCGTCTACAGGCTGCTTCGACGAGCCCTGGCGAGGTGTGAGAGACGCAGTCGACACAATGGCTCGAGCATCAATCAGCCGTTCCAGCCAAATCGGTGCTGCGCCAGCAGTTTTGCGATTTGAACGGCGTTGGTGGCTGCACCCTTCCGAAGGTTGTCGCTCACACACCAGAAAGACAGCCCATTGGGATGAGAGATGTCGCGACGAATTCTTCCAACGAAGACCTCATCTCGCCCGGTGCAGATTGAAGGCATCGGGTAAGCAGAGGTCTTCGGATCGTCAATCACCTCGATTCCAGGAAATGCCTTGAACAGCCTTCGGGCCTCGTCCGGGGCAATCGGTCGTTCGGTTTCAACCGTGATCGTTTCACTGTGGCAATTCGCCACGGGAACGCGAACGCAGGTCGCATTCACAGCAAGATTGGGCAGTCCCATAATCTTGCGGGTCTCATACACCATCTTCAGTTCTTCACTGGTGTAATCATCATCCTTGAAACTGCCGATTTGTGGAATCAGATTGAAGGCGATGGGATGAATGAATGCGGAGTACTGGTAGGGCTGCTCCTGAAGAAGGGCCTTGGTTCCCTCTGTCAGGTCAACACTCCCCTGGAGGCCGGCACCACTGACTGCCTGGTAACTGCTGACAATCACTCGACGCAGGGTTCCCGCATCGTGCAGAGGTTTCAGTGCGACCACCATTTGGGTGGTCGAACAGTTTGGGCTCGAAATGATGCCCCGGGAAATCAGAGCCTCCTTGGGATTGACCTCGGGGATCACCAGGGGAATTTCAGGCTTCATCCGGAAGTAGCCCGACTCATCGATGACAGTCGCACCCGACTCGACGGCGGCCGGCAGGTACTTGGCCGCCACATCATCGGGAGTACTGGCAATCACAAGGTCACAGCCACGGAACGAATCCATGGTCAGTTCTTCGAGCTGATAGGTCCTGCCTTGAAACTCAATCGGCCTCCCGGCAGACCGGGCAGAAGACAGAAATCGATAACGCTGGACAGGCAGTTGACTGTTGCCCAGTAGCTGCAACATGATCCGGCCGACAGCCCCTGTGGCTCCCACGACGGCGACTTGCTGAAACACTGAATCTCACTCCGGTGCAAAAGGGGAAGTGATGGATTCTGGCGGATCGCGTTCCAGATTTCCACCAGTCGACGTTTCAAAACGGGACGGAATCCACCGAATACATCGCCAACGAATCAATTCCTCGGATTTCAGCGTTGCTGCTTGACGCCGATGCCCCGTGTGCGGGGTCTCAGTGGACGAACAGGGGGAGAATTGTTTTGGGTTCTGTTCAGTTGAGTCGGAGATTGAGGACTGTGGATTCATCGGCGATCCATGGATTCCTCAGGCAATTCAAGTCCTTCAGGGAATCAATGCCGTCGCCTTCTGGCGTGTCAAAGTCGCGAGTCGTGGGTCAAAAAAAACCGGGGTCGCCAGTTGTTTGTCAGGCGACCCCGGTGAAAATCAGACTCTCCCAAATCTATTCCGAAACACTTGCCGCTTCGGTTGTGGAGGCTTGCGCCGAACCACCCAGGGTGGCGTCGAACGTGGCATCAAAACTGAGATGCCTTTGTTCTCCCGTCGTGACAGCATTGACTGTCACAAGGTTCTTGTCTTCAAAATTGCCGCGGAGCAACTCCTCAGACAGCGGATCTTCGACAAACTGTTCAATCGCCCGACGCAGGGGGCGAGCACCATAGTCCAGATCCGAACCTTTCTCGATCAGGAATTCCTTGGCTTCGTCGCTGAGAACCAGTGTGATGCCCTTCTCGGTAAGGCGGTCACGAACTTTCGACAATTCGATGTCGATGATGTGTTTCAAGTTCTCGCGTGTCAGGTGACGGAACACGATGATGTCGTCCACCCGATTCAGGAATTCAGGCTTGAACTCACGGGAAATCTCGTGTTTCAGCCGCTCCTTCATCTTGTCGTAGCTGGTGTCATCGTCTTTCTTGCTGAAGCCGAAGGCATCCCCTGAAGCCACCGCGTGAGCACCAACATTCGTCGTCATGATGATGATCGTGTTCTTGAAGTCGACCTTCCGACCGAAACTGTCGGTCAAATGTCCTTCTTCCATCACCTGAAGAAGCATGTTGAATACATCGGGATGAGCCTTCTCGATCTCGTCGAGCAGCACCACGGCGTATGGACGACGACGGATTTTTTCCGTCAATTGCCCACCTTCTTCGTACCCGACATATCCCGGAGGAGCACCGATCAGTCGACTGACATTGTGCTTTTCCATGTACTCGCTCATGTCGATCTGGATGAGGGCATCCGAATCGCCGAACATGAATTGGGCGAGCGACTTGGCCAGCAGCGTCTTCCCGACGCCGGTCGGTCCGGCGAAGATAAAGACCCCGGTCGGACGCTTGGGGTTTTTCAAGCCACTGCGACTTCGGCGGACAGCCCTTGCGATGGACCCGATTGCTTCGTGCTGACTGATCACCTTTCTCTTCAATTCGGATTCCATTTCCAGCAGGCGGACGGCGTCTGCCTTTGACAGTCGGGTGAGCGGAATCCCGGTCATCTTGGAGACGACCTCCGCGATCACATCACCGTCGACAATGCCTTCCGATTCCTGCGATTTCTCCTTCCAGGACCGGGCAAGACCCTCCTTTTCCTTCTTCTTCTTGTCGGCCTTGTCACGCAGGGCCGCCGCTTTTTCAAAGTCCTGGCTCGCGACAGCCTCTTCTTTCTGCTGGTTCAGGCGTTCGATCTCGTCCTCGATCTCCTTCAGATCTGGCGGACGCACCATGGTTTTGAGGCGAATCCTGGCACCAGCTTCATCGATCACGTCAATGGCCTTGTCCGGCAGGCAGCGGCCCGTGATGTAGCGAGTCGACAGTTCCACTGCGGCTTTCAGCCCGTCGTCTGTAATGGTGACTCGATGGTGAGACTCATAGCGATCCTTGAGCCCCCTCAGGATCTCCACCGCCTCTTCCGGTGAGGGAGGCTCGACCATGACTGTCTGGAAGCGACGTTCGAGGGCACCGTCCTTTTCAATGTACTTCCGATACTCGTCCAGGGTCGTTGCTCCGATGCACTGCAGTTCCCCCCGGCTCAGGGCCGGCTTGAGGACATTGGATGCATCAATGGCCCCCTCTGCACCACCAGCACCAACCAGGGTGTGCAGTTCATCAATGAAGAGAATCGTGTTCTTCGCCCGACGAACCTCATTCATCACAGCCTTGATTCGCTCTTCAAACTGCCCGCGGTACTTTGTGCCGGCAACCATCATCGCGAGATCCAGCACGACAATTCGTTTGTCGCGCAGTGGCTCTGGAACATTGTTTTCCACAACCATCTGGGCAAATCCTTCAACGATCGCCGTTTTTCCAACGCCGGCTTCGCCCAGCAACACCGGGTTGTTCTTTTGGCGGCGACTGAGGATCTGGATGACCCGCTCAATCTCGTTCTGCCGACCGATCACCGGGTCCAGTTTTCCCTGGCGGGCGAGTTCGGTCAGGTCACGACCAAAGCTGTCCAGGGCCGGAGTCTTGCTTTTGCCTGACTTCTGGGTTCCCTGGTTTCCACTGGAAACTGCCCGCTCCCCAGATTCCGACGGCTCCATGCCGTGTCCGAGGAGATTGAGGACTTCCTCCCGAACATCCTCCAGCTTGAGGCCAAGGTTCATCAGGACTTGGGCTGCAACACCTTCCTGCTCTCGCAGCAGTCCCAGGAGAATATGCTCGGTTCCCACGTAATTGTGGTTCAGATTGCGAGCCTCCTCCATCGAGTACTCGATGACTTTCTTGGCGCGGGGTGTCTGGGGGAGCTTCCCCATCGTCACCATGTCGGGGCCCGACTGCACAATCTTTTCGACTTCGAGTCGGATCTTGCGCAGATCCACATCGAGGTTCTTCAGGACATTGGCAGCCACCCCGGAACCTTCTTTCACAAGGCCCAGCAAGATGTGCTCTGTGCCGATGTACTCGTGGTTGAACCGCTGTGCCTCCTGATTGGCCAGCTGCATTACCTTGCGAGCGCGGTCCGTGAAACGTTCGTACATCCAGCTGTCTCCCTTGGCACGTTTGGCAGCCGTTGAACCCAGCGATGGAACCAGGCTGCCGGAACTCTTCGAGGTCTGTCTCAAGTGGCCGACCTCACACCAACACCGCTGATGTAGCAAAGTCTATGCCGTCGGTCGACAGACGACTAGCACCAGGGTTTGGAAAATCTGCAAGGCCGTTGTTTGGCACGTGGATTCCTGATCCGTTTCGCAGCTGTGACGCGAAAACAATTCTGGGAATTTTTCGATTTTGTCGTCATTTCTCGAGTTTCTTTCACACTTGCCTATTCAATCCTCGACTCTCGAGTGGCACAGGTGGCTGTGAAATTGCAGTCGAATTCCCCTGCCTGAGACTCCCCCGCGAAAGGGACCAGTCTCAAAAGCAGGTCGATGCGACGTGGAGAATTGCTGCTGCCAAAATGGCAGTTGGTTTCGGATTAGCAGTCGAAACAGTGAGTGCATCAGCAAAAATCGTTAGAAGTTCGCCAAACTCCGGAACCGACAGAATCGGCTTCAAGAGAAAAAAACGAAACGTCGATAGTGGGGGAACAGAGGCGCCCGATCCCGGCATTTCCTGGAGCAACAACATGTCTGGAAACTCGATGAATTCCGCTTCGCAACAGACTGACAAGTTTGGCAACCGTGACTGGGGCGTGGAAGTGCTCACGTCCCCCTGGCTTTGGGGCATTGCGCTGACGATTGGCTTCTACCAGGCACTTCCGTTCTTTCCTGAACATGAGTCATTTTGCAATCGCTATTTCCGAGATCACTGGACTCTGAAAGCCGAGATGGCCTGTGCCTTCCTGGCGGTTGCTGTGTTGGTCAAAAAGTTCGTTTGTCTGTATTGGGACCGGCAGGCACTCTCGCAAATTGCATTGGACGAGAATTTCACCGGCGTTCTGCCGATGCCCGTTCCCGAACGCGCCCGGGCAATCATGGACTCGGTCGGGAAAACCTATCCAGGACTTCTTGATACTCGTTGGGCCCAGCGGATTCTTCAGGTATGTGAATACCTCCAGCACAGTCGCTCCAGCGAGGGACTGGAGGGTCATCTTCGGTATCGCGCCGACTTGGCAATTGAAGGCTTGACGGCGAGTTATTCATTTGTGAGGACCATCACCTGGGCAATTCCGATTCTCGGGTTTCTCGGGACCGTGATTGGAATCACAATGTCACTGGCGAGCCTGAAATTCGATCCGAGCCAACTCGCCGATTCGTTCGAGCAGGCATTGGTGGGGCTGGGGATTGCCTTTGATACGACGGCACTCGCATTGACACTCTCGCTGGGACTGGTTTTTGCCACCTATCTCGTGGAGAGAGCAGAGGGAGATGTTTTGGGGAAAGTCGAGGAGTTGGGGGTGTGTCGATTGGCTCCATTGTTTCCCGTGGCGGTCATGAAGGGGAGCCCCTTGGTGGATGCTGAGCAACAGGCTGCGACACACCTGCTCGAACGCACAGAGTCTCTGGTCAATTGGCAGACCGATTTGTGGTTGTCGGCCCTTGAGGGAATGCGCAATCGTTGGATGGAATTGGCTGAAAAGCAGCATGCCCGCCTGGCCGAGAGCCTCGATCTGGGAATGCGGGCCAGTCTCACAAGTCACACCGAACAGCTCGAACTCTCTCGATCGGAATTCCTCGAAGGTTTCCGCGCAGTCTCGTCAGAACTCTCGGGAGTCGTGGCGGCTCTCCGCAATTCAGCATCGATTTCGCAGGCACAATTCAGTGCGTCGGTTGACACAACGTGGCGCAGGTTGGAGACGCATCTGGAAGTGGTGCAAGGCGAGCAGAAGACGTTCCTGCACGATTCGACCCGATTGCTCAGCGAATCGTTTGCCGGATGGCATTCCGATCTCCAGGAATCCTCCCATGCGCTTCAGGCTCAACTCACGGAACTTCGGGGGCATGCTGAGATCCTGCGATCCATCGCCGCACAGACGGGCGAACTGGAGGCACTTCAGACAACTCTCACCCACAATCTGCAGACGGTTCGGGCCCTGGATGCATTCGAACAGACCATCCAGTCATTGAACGCTGCAATCCACCTTCTGACAGCCCGCAGCCGTGGTCTGTCTGTGGCCGCCTGACAATTGACGGCTTCCTGAAATCGAGTGCGGCTCCATCATGCGGCGAACCACAAGTTCTCAAAGCCAGCCAGTCTCGCTGTTTCCTTTTCTTGCAGTCTTGATCTGCATGATGGGGGCGCTTGTACTCCTGTTGCTCGGCCTCACCTCGACGATGCGCCAACGACTGGGCCGCCCTGTTCTGGTGAGCATTTCCGCTCCGGCGTCGCCGGGAACTTCTGGCGAAGATCAGATTCGTCCGCCATCGCCCCCGCTCCCCGGCGATTTCGATCAAGACGCGATTGCGGAGGTCCGCATTCGCCGCGATCTCGAACGAAGGGCCCACTGGCAGGGAGTTCTTGATCAACTGACAGCAGAACGGGATCGACTGAAGGAGCTGATTGAAGCACAGAGGTTGGAACGAAACCGCAGACAATCCGAGTTGGAGACACTCGGGGCGCGGTTGGAGAGTCACTCCGATCATGCCGTTTCCGATCAGGCGACAGTAGGAATCCTGGAGGAGCGACAGAAGCAGTCAGAGCTGGAGTTGGAAAGTCTGGCGAAAAGGATTGCACTGACGGAACGCAATCTCGAGGAACTTCGACTGAGGCAGGCCGAGTCGGGGAATGCGCATGCGATTCTCCCCTACGATGGAAGGTCAGGCACTGTCCGTCGGCCTGTTTACATCGAATGCAGCGACAAAGGGTATCGTTTCCTGCCGGAAGATGTCTTTGTGGGACCAAATGAACTTCGCGGTGCCACAACCAGGTCGAACTCGCTGGCCTTCGGTGCCAAGGCGCTGTTGCGATACTGGACGTTGCGGAATGTCCGGGATCCAGGTCGAAATCCCCGTCCCTACTTGCTTCTGGTGGTCCGGCCAGGCGGAATTTTTGCCTACGATGCAGCTCGCCAATTACTCTCTCGCCTCGAAACCAGCTTTGGTTATGAACTTGTTGAGGACGAGATCCAGCTTCAGAAACTTCCTCCAGATCCGCAGGCTGTGGCCCTCTTGAAAGAGGCGATTGCTCTCGCCGCAGATCAGGGAGGAACGACCCCCGGGACCGAAATCAATCACTCGTCCCGCAAGTCGGAGTCCTGGGAACAATTGTCAGCCAATGGATCATTGACACCCTCTGAATTCAATCGGCGCGGTCAAGGCAGTGAACCCGGCGAGAGTGGTGGGGGCGACCGCTCTGAGAGTCATGGCCAAGACTCCGAAACAGATCTGGGAGGACTCATGCCTCGAGGTGGGCCAGGTTCAGAGAAAGTGGTTGGACATGGTTCTGGAATTGCCCCTCGAACAGTTCGCGATCCGCTTCCACGACCCAGAGCGGCTTCCCTTGGGGGAAGGACGGACGGTGATGAGGCATTGGGACCGCAAAGTCCCGAGGGCCGTTCTGATCCGTCTGTGATGAGAAACGAACAAGCGGCTCCTCCTCAGCGCCTCCCGTCTGAGAAGGGAGGCCTCCGGACTGACGAAGCCGCGTCGGCCGATGCTCATGGTACTGCGCCGGCACTCGGCACCTTGGCAGGCCCTGAGTCGGATGGCGTCGGTCTCAATCTCGATTCCCGCGAGCGAGGATGGCAAGGCGAGAACAATTCGGCGACCGAGTCGCCCGATTCAGTACCTCGCCGACCGGTTCACTCAGGGACACAGAAGATCGTCGAGGGGTCAGCAGCCGCCACTGCGCCGGTTGGAAAGAGCCCGTTGACTGAAGCGGTTTCATCGTCGGAGCCCGAGAGGGATTTGCCGCGCAGTCTGTCAGCGGGAGAATCCCGAACGCGAAAAGAAGAGGGAGCGTCCGAAGTATCTCGGGGCGGAGGGGTTCGCACCAATGAGCGTACACCCATCCACAAGCCCTCGGCTGATGAGGTGTTTTCGCGTCGGACAGGTGAACCGGGGGCCAATCCCCAACGCATGGGGGGCGGCGGTGCAGGAGGGAATCCGCGGAATCTGATCGCACTTCAGCGGAAGATCCTGATTCGAGTCGAAAGGACACAGGTTGTTGTGGGAGATGAGGATCCGATTACGATTCCCGTGAAAAAGAATCAAAAGGCGGATCAGTTGATTGCCCAGGTCACGGGGGCCATGCGGGATGTTGTGGATTCCTGGGGGGCGCCGCCGGCCAGATTCTATTGGAATCCAGCGGTGCGATTTGAGGTCACAAGGGATGGGAATGCGGTTTACGAACGTCTGAGGGGAGCATTTGAACGGCAAAAGGTCTCGACCAGTGCCGACTACATCGACGGAACGGGCAGCCAACCAGGCGGGAGATCGTAATGCGACGAAAAGGCCAGTCGTCAGATCCGGGTTTCGGATCAGATTCGTTCCTGGATGTCCTTTCCAATGTCGTTGGCATCCTGATCATTTTGATTGTGATGGCAGGGATGCAGCTGAGTCGAACGCCGGTGATAATCCAAGAGGTTTCGACGCCTCTTGTCGCAGTAGCCCCAGCCACAAGTCCTGTGATGGAACCGGCTGAGATGGAGTTGGCACTCACCGATCCCGAATCGGCAACTCCACTGGATGTCGTTCCCGACGAACTTCAGAGCTCGCTCAGCATTCTGGAATCAGAGCAGATGCGTTTGGCGAGAGAGCAGGCCGAGGTGGCACAGGAATTGAAAGACCTGGAGCAAAAGCAGGCCCATCTCGAAGAGGACCTCGCGAGAAATGATCGGGAGTCGAACGACCGGGGGAGGCAAATGGACAAAAAGCGGAGTCGGATGAAGTCCCTCCAGGAAAAGATTGTCGAACAACGTCAAAGGCTCTCCGGAGTGCTCGCGGAGTTTGAAACCGAGGAAAAGTCGGCACCCGCCGTAAACACCATTCGACACCGGTTGACCCCCGTCAGCCAGGAAGTTACCGGGGACGAAATCCACTTTCGCCTGATCAGCGGACGTGTCAGTGTCGTTCCGTTGCAGGAATTGCTGGAGCGGGTGAAGCAACAGGTGGAGCGCCGCAGGGAGATTGCGGCTGCCCGTGGTGGTTACAAGGGAATGGTTGGACCCATTGACGGGTATTCGCTGGAGTTCGTCATCGAGGTTCGGCGAATGTCGCCCCAGGAAGAGCGTGTTCACGGAATGCGTGAAGGTTATTCTCTGGAGCTGTCCCGTTGCACAGTGATCGCCGACCCCAAATTCGTTGGAGAAACCCTCGAGGAGGCACTCAAGCGAGGGTCCCGGTTCGCAATGGCATTGAGGACTGCGTCGAGTGGTTCGGCACTGACCCTATGGACCTATCCCGACAGTTTCTCTTTGTATCGTGATCTGTCGGAAGCAGCCCACGCGGAGGGATTTCTCGTCGCGGCGCGTCCGATGCCTTTTGGCCAGAACATTGTGGGAGACCGGAGACTGGGAACCAGGTCAGCGGCACAATGATCGCCGTGAAGGAGTCTGCGGGAAGACGCGATCGATCACCTGTTGGCGCTCCCGGGACTGGGGATGTCGCCCCAGACGAGTTGCCCCTGCAGAATCGTGGCGACAACCTCGATTGAGCATTCCTCTTGCGGGTTTCCGGATGTCCTGTACAGGAACAGGTTGGCCATGTCACCCGACATCAGGCGATACTCGGAAAAACCCAGGAGCCGGCAAGGGTTCCTGCAAGCCATATCGATGGCCGTCCTGAGGCTGATGCCTCCCAGGGCTGTGGCTCGGCCGACACACACTTCCGTGGTGGCACTGGAACCGGCCAGGATTGCGTCTTGCCCGGCGACGACAATTCGGCCCGACGATTGGATTTCCACGGGGTGCCCGACAGTGGAATAGGCCCCCGGCTGACACCCGGCCCACCCGGAGGCATCGCAGGTGATGATCGTGTTGTGTGACCCCTTCGCGGCGATGATCGACCGGACAACTCCTGCGGGCAGGTGGTGGCCATCTGTGATGATGCTCGCTGCAAGGAGAGGGTTGCCCAGTTGGTCCCAGATGGGATTGGGATGTCGGGGCAGCAGGGGATGGCAGCCATTGCCGAGATGGGTACTGAGTGTTGCTCCGGCTTCGACTGCGTCGTTCAATTGGGCGGTTGATGCCGCGGTGTGTCCGATTGCGATCCGAACACCGCTGGCGACGGCCTGTCGAATGAATCCAATCGCGCCGGGCACCTCAGGAGCGATGGTGACCAGTCGGATTTTGCCACCGGAAGCCCGCTGCAGGACCTGAAATTCATTCCAGTCCGCGGGACGGACATGTTCTTGGGGATGGGCACCCCTTGGCCCCTCGAAGGGGGAAATCCAGGGACCTTCAAGGTGGCATCCAGCAACCATGCTGTTGACAACGTCATCATCGCGGCAGGCATTGGCAATGGACTGAAGGCCGTGTTTCAGTGCTTCATGCGAATTCGTAATGACGGTTGGAAGGATGCGGGTCACCCCGTGAGACAGGTAATGCCGAATGGCTCCGGCCACTTCCCCGGAAGTGACGGAAGGACTTGAGAACCAAATGCCTCCATAGCCATTGACCTGCAGGTCAAAGAGTCCGGGGGCAACCCATGGCAGTGTCTCGACTGGCGAGTTCGGCCATGCCGGCACGACCGCACGAATTCGCTCGTCCCTCACGGAGATTCTGACAGGCTCTCCGGTTTCGTAGCGTCGCGCGACGATTTCGCGAATCTGGAGGCAGGGCATGAGGGATGAGTCCAGGGGCGATGGATGGGAATGCCGGATGCGGGGTTGGCCGAATCAGGATTCCAGTATGACGAGGTTGTCCACGTGGATCATTTCGTCGTATTTGACATGTCCCAGGATCGTTCCCAGCTCTTCACTGCGACGGCCGGCGATTCGTCGTGCCTCGTGCGAGTTGTAGTTCGAAAGCCCCCTCGCGATCTCGCGTCCCGTGGGATCCACCACCATCACCAGCTCTCCCTTATGGAAATCTCCGTCGATGCCAGTCACTCCAATTGGCAGCAGTGATTTGCTGCGCTGAGAGATGGCCATGCAGGCACCGGCATCGAGGTGAATTCTGCCCCGCGGAGCCACCGAGTATCCAATCCAGCGCTTCCAGGCGGGGAGATGCTCGCCCTGACCAAGGAGCAGGGTTCCTACCGCCGTGCCATTCAGGATCTCCTCCAGGATGTTCGCCTGACTGCCATTGGCGATGATCACGGATTCTCCGACAGCAGTCACCGTCCTGGCGGCATCGAGCTTGCTTTGCATCCCCCCTGTACCGCGCCGGCTGCGAGTTGGAGCCGCGAGTTTCAGCAATGAATCGTCCCATCGATCAACCAGGGGGATCACCCGGCTGGTCGACAATTGAGGGTCACCGTCATACAGCCCATCAATGACGGACAGGATGATCAGCAGCGGTTCTTCGAGGAGGTTCGCGACCAGTGCCGCAAGGCGATCGTTGTCGCCGAATTGAATCTCCTTGACGCTGACGGTGTCATTCTCATTGACGATGGGGATGGTGTTGTATTCAAACAGAGTCCGCAGGGTATTACGGACATTCAGGTATCTCGCGCGGTGTCGAAAGTCGTTGGCAGTCAGCAGCAACTGCGCCGCTTTCAATCCATACACATTGAGACAATCGTCGTAACGACGGATCAGGTGGGCTTGTCCAACCGCAGCCGCCGCCTGAAGGTGGGGAAGATCGTCGGGCCGTTTGTCCAGGCCCAGCAGACCGATTCCTGCTCCGATCGCGCCACTCGAAACGAGAACGACCTGGCGACCCGTCGCACGAATCAAGTGCATCTGTCGGGCCAGGGAATCGAACCGGGCCTCGTCGAGTGTATCGTCATCACGTGACAACACATTCGTGCCGACTTTGATCACGATGGTGCGGGCACGTTGAATGACCGACTGACGAATGTTGCAAAGGGTGGCTGCCATGATTGCTGATGTTAGAAAAAAGTCTGGCCCGATGTCAGCACGACTTTTGGGTGTTCAACCGATCGCTGTGCAGGTTGACAAAGGATGAGATTGTATGATTTCGCCATGAATGGCGCAATTTTGACTCGGGGCAGGATACGGCTTCGAAAGACGGGACTGGTGATTTTTGGAGCAGTCGTCTGGTGGAGTCGAGTCCGGAATCATGGCTGCAAGCAGGTCGCTACCGCAGGAGTGGACCGGGCTCCCGGCGGACAGGTTGGTTCTGTGGCTCCAGTTGGCTATCATCGCTCGCAGTCTGTCCGTCACGATGGCGTTGTGAGTCTCTGCGAATGTCTGAGCTGCATCACGAATGCGGGGTTGTAGCCGTTTACCACTGGCCCAATCGAGAGGCCAGTCCCCTCCTTCCGGGGACTGATCCTGCGATGGCCAGTCGTTTGGTTCCGCGGATGCTGATCGACATCCAGAATCGTGGACAATTGGCGGCTGGGATCACGGCATTCAACCCGGCGCGAAACCAGCTGATCGATACTCATAAAGAGGTCGGATCGGTCGCCGAGGTCTTTCACCTCAATCGGCAGGATGCCTATGAGAAGCTGATGCAGGAGTATTCGGGACACGCCGCCATCGGACATGTCCGTTACGCCACCTGTGGAAAAGATGATCGGAGTTACGCACAGCCGTTTGAACGCCATCACATCGAAAAAGGCAAATGGTTCAGTTTTGCGTTCAATGGCCAACTGGCGAATTACCCGGAATTGCGGGAGGAAATTCTCTGCCGGACTGAATTTCATCTGGCCCGAGAGAACGACACCGAGATTCTGATGCATTCGATCTGCCTCGAATTGAAGGGAGATCGACGGCCAGGAATTGTCGAAATGCTGCGCGATCTCAGCCAGAAATTTGACGGCGCGTACAATATCGTCTTCCTGAATGCGGTCGGGGACATGTTTGTGGCACGCGATCCGCTTGGGATTCGACCGCTTTGTTGGGCGATGGATGGCTCGCTTTTTGCCGCGGCAAGTGAGAGTGTCGCGCTGTCAAACCTGGGATTTCCCGCAGAGAGCATTCACAGTTTGGCACCCGGGCATGTCATCACGATTCAGAATGGTGAGTTCCGGATCTCGCAATTTGCTCCGACACCCAAATCAGCACACTGCTTTTTTGAATGGATTTATTTTGCCAACGTCGCCAGTACTCTGGACGACCGGAACGTCTACCTTTCAAGGGCCGCTCTTGGGCAGAAGTTGGCGAAACGTGAGACGGTCACTCTGGATTCCGACACGATCGTCGTTCCTGTTCCGGATACGGCCAAGGCGGCCGCGGCGGCCATGGCATTCGAGCTTGGACTTCCATGCCTCGAGGGGCTGATGAGAAATCGATATGTCGGTCGAACATTCATCGAAGGGCGGAATCGGGCCGACAAAGCCCGGACGAAGTATACGCCTGTTCCGGAGGTCATGCGCGGAAAACGTGTCCTTTTGGTCGAAGACACAATTGTCCGATCGACGACCATGAGGACGTTGATTCGACAACTGAAGACGCGGGGTGGTGCTCGTGAGGTACATGTTCGTGTTGCCTGTCCACCGATCGTGGCGCCCTGTTTTTACGGAATCGATATGTCGACGGTGAAGGAGCTTTTCGCGCCGAGGTTTATGTCGGATTACCGGTTGACGCCGGAAATTGAAGCGGCCATGGCGAATGAACTGGGCGCGGACAGTCTGAATTACCTCCGAATCGAAGACCTTGCCGAGTGTGTGAACAAGCCGGCAGAAACACTGTGCCAGGCTTGCGTTGATGGAAATTACCCCACTCCGGCCGGTCGGCGTCTGTACCAACTGGCAATCGAAAATGATCTGCGGGGGGGCGCAGGGGCCTCAGGAATGGGACGGACTTATGACGTTCCGCCGCCGTCCATTCCCGGGGAGGCGAGATGTAGTCAGGAGGGCATCCAGCCTGCGGATTCCATGGCTACCGGCGTCGCGCGTCGATCGTAATGCTGGCTCTCCGCCGGTGCGTTGGTATCCCTCATGGCTGATTTCCTCGACTCTGGGGCAACTTCGAGCAATGACCGAGCATGAGTTGGAAATCCGGGTTCGTTATAGCGAAACCGATGCCATGGGGTTTCTCCACCATGCCAATTACTTTATCTACTTCGAATTGGGGCGGACCGAGTTGTTGCGTGCACAAGGAGGGAATTACCGGGCGATGGAGGAGTCCGGCTTGTTCATGGTCGTTGTGAGCCTTGAATGCAGTTACAAGAAGCCGGCACGTTACGACGATGTGTTGAAATTGAAGACAACGATCGTCCGAGTGAGTGCCGCCAAGATTGTGCATGAGTACAGGTTGTCTCGGGGGGCAGAGTTGCTCTGTGTCGCGCAAAGCACACTTGCCTGCATTGATCGCCAGGGGAACGTCCAGCGGATTCCAGACGCTTTGAGACCTTCCAATCTGGAATCCTGAGATTCGGGACGTCTGAGCTGTGGGAAAGTCATCTTCAAGTTCGATTTGTGAGCCTGCTCGCCATTCCTTCTGGAAACTGGAGTGGGGAAAGTTGCTACAGTAAACTCAATCCGTGTCCGTCAAGTTCTGCGATCGAGGCGGGAGGTCTGTGTTTCATGTCTTCGATGTCAAAAGCATCGTGTGCCAAATTCCGTTCCTTCACCTTTCTGGTTCTCTCTGTAGGGCTTTGGGGATCCGGGGCCGCTGCCCAGGAGGAAAAGCCGACCGAATTGGACCGAGTGGAATCGGGAGTCCAAGGGCCCTCTGTCCTGAAAGATGTTGTCCCGGCTGGTGACGAGGAAATGACTCGCTTGATCACCGAACTCGATGATGCCGACTTCGAGATCCGGGAAAAGGCGACAAGTCGATTGACGAGCGCTGGTGCGCGGGCGGTACCCGCTGTGTCCCGTGCTGCCGAAGGTGAGAATCTTGAGGCGGCAACAAGGGCGCTACAGGTGCTCAAAACCCTTTACGAAGGGTCTGATGCGGATGCGCAGGCCGAGTCGGCGATTGCACTGAAGAGGTTGTGTGATTCGCCCAGGAAAGCAATTGCCAGACGAGCCGCAGCAATCCTTGATGCACCCCATCAAAAAGCGAAGAGTCATGTCCCACCCGTTGGAAGGGGGCCTGGATTGCGGCTGAATGCCCCTGGGATGGTTCCTGGGGGTGTTGCCCGGCAAATCTCGGTCCAAAGCATCAACGGCCAGGTCCGGATTTCAGTCCTCGAAGGAAATCGCCGGATTGAGATCCGCCACAGCAATCAGAAAGACATTGTCGTCAAGGTCTCGGAGCCTGGTCAGGTGGGGGCGGAAAAGCAGATCAGCGAGTACAAGGCCAAGGATCTCGAAGAACTGAGAGAACGACATCCCGAGGCAGCAAGCCTGTTTGACGAGTACGCCAGCCAGGATCAGTTTCAGGGGATGGGAGGCGCATTTTTTCCGGGGGGCTTTCCCCCCGCGTTTCCGGGGCTTCCCGAAATCCGGATTCAAGGGGGAAATCGGGGGCCGGCTGCGATACGTCGCCGGCTTCCCCGGAATCCGTTGCCACCGCCAGATGTCGCCGTCGAGTCACTGGAAAAGACGAGAAAGCGGCTGGAGGGTCTCGTTGAAAGACTGCGTGAATTGTCCTCCAGGCCGAACATTGGACAGCCGGACATTGAGAAGTTGGCCGACGAGTTGAAGTCGATTGAAGACGAAGTCAGCGAATCAGCCGACGAGGTCCGTCAGTTGGGCAGGCCCTGATGGCTGTGAGTTGTTCGGAGTGCCGATTGTCCTCGAACGTAGTGGAGTGATCTGGATGGCCCGAATTCCTGGGAAAGTCGCCATCGTGACCGGAGGGGCCGATGGCATTGGAAGAGCCACCTCTCTGCGCTTTGCCCAAGAGGGGGCTGCGGTCGTCATCGCAGATATCAATCGCCCGCTGGGGGAAACGACCGAGCGGGAGATCATCGACAAGGGGGGCAGGGCACTGTTTGTCGAGACCGATGTTGCATCGGAATCCAGCATTGAGAGCATGGTGGCCCAGGCTGTCCAGCGTTTTGGAAAGATCGATTTCCTGATCAACAATGCTGCGGTGTTTGTGTTGCGGGGAATCGATGCAACCATCGAGGAATGGCAACGAATCCTGGAGGTCAATGTTGTGGGGACTGCGTTGGTGACCAAGCACGTGGTTCCGCACATCAAGGCGGTTGGTGGTGGCTCAATCGTCAACCTGGGATCGATTTCAAGCTTTATTGCGCAGCCTGAATTCGTCACTTACAATGCAACCAAGGCTGCGGTGGCGACGATGACACGCTGTATGGCACTTGATCTGGCTCCATTCAGGATCCGGGTCAATGCTGTGTGTCCAGGAACAATCTGGACACAGATTGTTGATCGGCTGACTCGGGAAAAAGGAATGGACCGGGCCGCTGCTGACGCAGATCCAGCGTGGGGGGGGGCCTGTATGCTCAAGCGGATTGCCGACCCCAGTGAGGTGGCCTCTGTCATCCTGTTTCTGGTGTCTGATGATGCGTCGTATGTGACCGGAGCACACCTCATGGTTGATGGCGGCTATACAGCGGTGTGAAGTATTTCATTCGACCAAGACCTGCCAAGGTGGCTGAGGACAATGGTGTCTGGTGAAAAAGTCGATTGGAATCTGGCGGCCGTCCGGAGAAGGCAGATGGCTGCAGCAGAGAGCCGGGCGTTTGCCAGAGGGTTCTGGTGGGGAGGTGGGCTTGTGACCGTCCCGGCACTCCTGCTCGGATTGTTGGTGATCTGGGATGGACCTGCCGTTTCGGGAAGGATTCCGATTTTGGAACGGATGGTGTACTCGTTGCTCGTCATCCTGGTCGGTGGCCCACTGGGGCTGATGTTGTTTGGAGTCGGGCCAGAATTATTTCTTCTCTGGTGGGCAAGCGTCTTTCCTGAGTCGATTGTTGTCCGGGAGTTTCGAAACGCCAAAACCCTGGAAACTTTTTGCATCCAGGGTTGGCGTGCCGCCCGACTTTTGAATTCGTTTCAGCAACAGTGGGCGGACTTGCGTTGAGCAATGTCCGTAAATGATTCTTGGTTGAGTGGATACTCGTCGAGTGCCATCCAGAGGCTTCTCTCTGGAACAACATTTCCTGACCCCCATGATTTCCTGGATTTGCCATGAGTGAGTCGCGCATCGTTCTCTGGGGATGTCTGTTCATATGCCTGTTCGTGGGCGGTGAACACACTGGGAGTGCGGCAGATTTGGAGGGGCTTCCGGCTCCCGGAATCTCGTCCCGTATCCCCTGGGTGACGTCACGCGTGGTTGGTCGGCCCGGCCCGCCACTGCCGTATCGTGCTGTCCGTGCCTTTGACAAACTGGTGCTTCAGGCTCCAGTCCACATTGTGGGAGAGCCTTTGGGATCTGTTGGATCGCCTTCGGGTATGCCTGACCGATTGTTTGTCATCGAGCAGAAGGGGCGAATCATCAGTTTCCACAATGACCCCGATGTATCCGATTCAGAAGTCTTCGTGGAAATCGAAGATCATGACACTTACGGGATGGCATTCCATCCCGGGTATGTCGGGAATCGCTTTGTTTACGTTTTCAGCAATGGACCTCAATCAAACCCAAAAGAGCGATTCAATCGGATCACTCGGTTTACAGTACGGGATCGACCCCCATTTGATTGCGATCCCACGACTGCCCAGATAGTGATTGAGTGGGAGTCGAATGGACACAATGGAGGGGATTTGGCATTCGGGCCAGATGGCATGCTGTACGTTTCAGCGGGAGACGGAACGACCGATTCCGATACCAACCTGACCGGTCAAAAGATCACGGATCTGGCCTCTGGAATGCTGAGGATCGACGTTGACCAACCGTCCGAAGGACGCAATTACTCGATTCCCGCTGACAATCCATTCCGTGAGATCCCCGGAGCCCGTGGTGAACTTTGGGCCTACGGTTTTCGGAATCCCTGGCGGATTCATTTCGACCCAATGGGAAATCTCTGGTGTGGCGATATTGGGCAGGATCAATACGAAATGATTGAACTCGTCGAGCGCGGTGATAATTACGGATGGAGCGTCTTGGAAGGGGGTAATCCGTTCTATGCCGAGAGGGAGAAGGGACCGACCCCATTCAAGAGTGCCGCGATCGTTCACCCCCATTCCGAGGCTCGTTCCATTACCGGCGGTGTGACATACCTCGGGAAGAAGTTCCCGGAACTGAAGGGGGCTTATGTCTACGGCGATTACGGGACCGGAAAGATTTGGGCCGCTCGGGCCGTTGATCGGAAAGTTGCGGAAGTCCTGGAAATTGCCGACACTCCGTCCCAGATCCTGGGATTCGGCCTTGATGCTCAGGGAGAGGTTTATTTTGTCGATTACGGTGGCAAGGCGATTTTTTCCCTGGAACCAACGCCAGCGTCGCAGGTTTCCACGGCAGAGTTTCCCCGACGGTTGAGTGAAACCGGGTTGTTTGTCGACGTCTCTCGCCATGAACTTCATCCGGGAGTCATCCCTTATTCTGTCAACTCCCCACTGTGGTCGGATGGTGCTGGCAAATCGCGCTACATCGGTTTGCCGAACGATGCGAGGATCGAATTCACGGAGTCGGGAGCTTGGAAGTTTTCTGAGGGGACTGTACTCGTCAAGAGTTTTTCGCTGGAAACCGGAAGTACGGACAATCCAGGCTCGCGATGGGTCGAGACACGCCTGATGGTCATTCAGCAGAATGAATGGGTCGGATACTCCTATCGCTGGAATGATGCTCAGACAGATGCTGAACTGGTCGACGATGCCGGTACCGATCAGGCCTTCCAGGTTCGAGATCCCGACTCTGAAACGGGACAGCGTGAACAGATCTGGCATTTCCCGAGTCGTACGGAGTGTATGGTCTGTCACAGCCGTGCCGCAGGGTATGTTCTTGGATTGTCCACCGCCCAAATGAACCGTGTTCACGACTACGGAACCACCCGTGCGAATCAATTGACGACCTTGGAACATCTGGGAGTCTTCAAGGGACAAGATCCTGATTCGGGCCGATTGCCGAAACCAATCGAGTCATTGGAGCGACTGACCGACCCCGCGGATCTCAATGCCTCGGTTGAGTCTCGGATTCGTTCTTATCTGCATTCCAACTGCGCCCATTGCCATGTTGAAGCCGGCGGGGGCAACGCGGCGATGGAATTGGGTTGGAGAACACCGACTGAGAAGGCTCGAATTGTTGATGCGAATCCTCTCCACGAGAGGTTCGGGATTGCGAATGCCAAACTGATTGCTCCTGGCTCTCCCGAAAGCTCAGTGCTGAGAAAGCGATTGACCATTCGCGGTCGAGGCCAGATGCCGCCACTGGCAACTTCCCGCATCGATCAGAGTGCAGTCGAACTTCTGGATTCATGGATTCGCTCTTTGGACCATTAGTCGCCGACCCGAGATGCTCAAACCGTTTGTTCTCCTTTTCCAGACACGATTGAAATGACAGTTGCACACGAGACAAAACGAAACATCTTGAGCTTCATCGCATTCCTCACCCTGTTGGCAATGCACAATGCTCCATTGTTTGCCGACGATCAGGCTGTTGAAAACCTGCGAATTCGTCCTTCTGACGGATATCGGTCGCCCAAAGGCTATCTCTGTTTTCGGACGGCGGGTGAGATTACTGTTGATGGCAGGCTCGACGAGTCTGATTGGAGGGGGGCCAACTGGTCTGATGATTTCGGTGATATCGAGGGGGATCGACAGCCCTCACCGCCCTACAAGACACGAGTCAAAATGCTGTGGGATGACAAATTTCTCTACATCGGTGCTGAACTGCAGGAGCCTCACATTTGGGGGACACTGAAGCGTCATGATTCAGTGATCTTCCAGGACAATGATTTTGAGGTTTTCCTGGATCCCGATGGTGATGGGCACAATTATGGAGAACTGGAATTGAATGTGTTGAATACAACGTGGGACCTGAGGCTTCCCAAGCCCTACAAGGATGGAGGAATGGCCGATGATTCCTGGGAGATTGAAGGCTTGCAGACAGCGACTTCCAGTGATGGGACCATCAATGATGCTTCGGATGTGGATCGGGGTTGGACTGTTGAAATTGCCATTCCTCTGAAGAGCATTTCCGTATTGAAAGCCCGGGTGGATTTGCAGGGTCAGATTCCGGTCGACGGTGAACAGTGGCGCATCAATTTTTCGAGAGTCGAATGGGATATCGAGATTGACGGTGCCAAATACCGAAAGGTTGCTGGGAAACCGGAACACAATTGGGTCTGGACACCTCAATACACGGTCAACATGCATCGTCCAGAGACTTGGGGATATCTTCAGTTCAGCTCGTCGCGTGCGTCGGTTCGGAATTCTCGGGAGACTGCGGTTCGGAGAGATCCGTTTGGTCGTGTACGTTATCAGTTGATGCGGATCTACTATGCTCAGCAGGCACATCGGCAGCGGCACGGAAACTTCGCGACGGAACTCACTCAGTTGGACTTGGTTCGATTGGACGACGACAGTCTGGTGACTCCCATAAGTTTCGCGACCACTCCCGAGGGGTGGGAGGCGACAGCGCGTGTCCGTCAGCCAGATGGAACAGAGTCGACCTGTCGTGTGGATCAATCAAGTCGATTCCACGTGGATCCGGATTCTTGACCTGCGGATCTCGTCCGCGAGAAATGCCCACTCTTTCCCAGAGAACTCAACAAATGCCAAACTCCCTCACCTGGCTTGGTCATGCCACCTGGCTTTTGAATACAGACGGTTGTTGCCTCCTGATCGATCCTTTTCTTCAGGGGAACCCGAGTGCGAAGGTGAAACCCGGAGATCTGGCGCCTGACTATATACTCGTCACTCATGGGCACTCTGATCATATTGCCGATGTGGTCAGTATCGCGGTCCGAACCGGAGCAACGGTCATCGCAAACTACGAAATCTGTGAATGGCTGTCAGCACAAGGCGTGAAGTCAACACACGCCATGAACATCGGCGGAGCCTTCCGGTTTCCCTTTGGTCGAGTTCACGTCGTGATCGCCCACCACAGCTCGATGCTTCCCGATGGAGCAAATGGTGGGGCCCCGGTTGGTTTTGTGATCACCTTGCGGGATGGCCAGAAGATTTACTTCGCAGGTGATACGGGACTGTTTTCCGACATGCAGCGTCTTGCCCGAGAACGCCTGGACGTCTCCGTCCTTCCAATCGGCGACAACTTTACGATGGGCCCTGACGAGTCGATTGAGGCGATTCAACTGATCCAGCCTCGGGTCGTCATTCCAACGCATTTCAACACTTGGCCATTGATTGCTCAGGATGCAGGTCTCTGGTCAGAGCGCGTTCGTCGTGAGACAGGGGCTCGACCTGTGGTTCTCGAACCCGGTGGTGTTTTTATGTTTGACGAACCCGATCGAAACAGGGATTTGCCCAGCGGATCTCCCGATCGGAAACTCGGTCGGTAAAATGTGGACAGTTGGCCCCATTCGGTGGTTGGGGCGATTTGTCCGGTTTCAAGGTCGGGGTATGTTCATGTGTATGGCATATCTTGCCTGGGGGATCTTCGGCGAATTGGCCTTGTGGGGACTGTTTTGATCTTCTGGGAGCGAGTCGGCTTTTCATCTCGCCGACCGTTGTCAGTGGCCGTCGGACGACACCTTGGAAAAGCGGGATTGACACTGTTTTGGGCTCGGTAGAAACTCCCGGCCTCCACCGGAGGGATCGGCCGCCACGATCCCTGGCCCGACTGCAAGGAAGCATTGATGTCAGCGTCGTTGATCGAGTCACTCGGCACTCTTGGCCATCCCGCGACTCTCGTTTTGGGAGATGCGATCCTTGATCGGTACATTTGGGGAAACGCAGAACGCGTCAGCCAGGAGGCTCCTGTAATCCTGCTTCGGGCCGATCAGGATGAAAATCGTCTCGGTGGAGCTGCAAATGTCGCCAATATGGTGTCCGGACTGGGGGCGAAAGCCAGCTTGGCGACCGTCGTCGGCCAGGACGCCTACGGAATTGAGGTTGAAAAAGCACTGAATGCGAGGGAAGTTGACAGTTCGCTGGTGATCCCCACGTCAACTCGTCCCACGACCGTCAAAGAGCGATTCATCGGGCGGGCCCAGAATCGGCATCCCCACCAAATGCTGCGGGTTGACCGTGAAGTGCGAGATCCATTGCCGCAGGAACTGCAGGCTTTTCTTCTGGAAAGACTCCTTCCTCGGATCAGTGAGTATTCTGCCATCCTGATCTCCGACTACGGCAAGGGGGTGTGTACGCCCCATGTGCTCCAATCGATTATTCGTGCAGGAAAAGCGGCCGGAGTTCCCGTTGTTGTAGATCCACGTCCAGGTCAGGACTACAGAGCCTATCGAGGTGCAACCGCGGTGACCCCGAATCGCCTGGAGACAACGCTGGCTACGGGAATCGATGTTCGTACAATCGATGACGCGTTCGCCGCTGGGCGAAAACTCTGTGATGAACTGGAACTGGACCATGCCTATGTGACTCTGGATGCCGATGGAATCGTGCTGGTTCCGACAAACGGAGTGCCCCAACACCTGCCGACTCGTCGCCGGCAGGTTTACGATATCACGGGTGCTGGTGACATGGTTCTGGCCATGATTGGAGTCGGCCTTGCATCGGGATTGGATCCTGTCACCGTGGCTCGGCTTGCCAATATCGCTGGTGGACTGGAGGTCGAAAAGGTGGGGGTGGTTCCCATCAGCCGTGCAGAGATGATTGAGGATTTGAGAGCCCACTCTCCTCAGATTCCAGCCCAGAAGATCGTTGATCTGGACACTCTTGAAGGCTTGATCGCACAACGCCGATCCGAGGGCCAGCGCGTTGTGTTTACAAATGGCTGTTTCGATTTGCTGCATGCGGGACATGTCAGTTACCTGCAACAGGCGTCACAGATGGGCGACTGCCTGATTGTTGGGCTCAATAGCGACCAAAGCGTCCGCAGACTCAACAAAGGACCGGATCGTCCGATTTTTTGTCAGGATCAGCGTGCGGCGATGTTGGCAGCCCTCGAAGCGGTTGATTTCATCTGTGTTTTTGAAGAATCAACCCCCCATGCCCTCCTGAAAGCCCTGAGGCCCGATATTCTCGTGAAGGGAGGGACCTACTCTCGGCGCGAGATCGTCGGCTGGGAGATTGTCGAGGAGTATGGGGGAAAGGTGCTTCCCATGGGCGTCGTGCCAGGAGTGTCAACGACGAGCATTGTGGCACGCCTGAGGGGCGAGCAACCGACGTCATCAAACATGTCTCCATTTTTTTCGGATCGAAAAGCTGGATGAAAATTGGCGTCTTTTGTCCAAATTGGGTGGGCGACCTGGTGATGGCGACGCCAGCACTAAGGTCGCTCCGCACGCACTACCGTCAGTCAGAGATCATCGCGATCCTTCGTCCAAACCTTGTTCCTGTCCTGGACGGCCTGTCGCTGGTCGACAGTGTTCTGGTGGATGAGACCAGGGGGTGGCGCACTCCTGGAGCCAGTCTGAGATTCCTCGGGCGCCTTCAGCATGAATCATTTGATCTCATGGTGTTGTTGACCAACTCTTTTCGGACTGCCGCGTACGCTTGGGCATCCGGAGCCAAACGCAGAGTGGGTTTTGAAGGGAATCTCAGGACTGGACTTCTCACCGATCCTGTCGCTCGTCGACCAAGGAATGTTCCCTCTCCGGTCCTTCCTGAATACATCCGCCTTGTTGAGGCTGTGGGGTGTTCTTGCGAGTCTTCCTCCACCGAACTCGCAGTCACCATCCCTGATGAAAATCAGTTGATGGAATTCTGGAAGCAAACTTGTCCCAAGAGCCCCCCCACGCGACTTGTCTGTCTCAATCCCGGAGGTGCATTTGGGGCCGCCAAACACTGGCCGAGTGAGCATTTCGCCAAATTGGTGCGATTACTGATTGATGAACTGTCTGTCAGTGTGCTCGTCTTGTGTGGTCCATCCGAGAGGGAGATGGCGCGGGAAATTGTTCGGCTTTCTGGCCGGGACAGCGTGTACACATTTGCAGATGTCCAGACATCGATTGGGTTGTCCAAGGCCGCGATCAGGAGTTGCGATCTGCTTGTCACCACTGATAGTGGTCCCCGACATTTTGCCGCCCCATTTGATCGACCTGTCATAACCTTGTTTGGCCCGACGCATCCGGCATGGAGCGAGACGGGACATCCTCTGGCCGTTGGGTTGCAGCAACCGGTCGATTGTGGGCCGTGTCAGAGAAGAATATGCCCGTTGGGGCATCACGCCTGTCTCAGGGATTTGATGCCGGAAAGGGTGTTTTCAGTGGCAAGGAGACTCTTGCAGGCGCAGTCGGGACATCATCAATCGCGAGTCGCCTGATGAGTGGATTGTCTGACCAGGCGGATGAATCATGGAAACTGAAGGCGCGATCGACGACTCCCGAGGTGCCATTGTGACCTGGGATCAAGGTGAGTTGAAAGTCAATCCGGTTTTTCAGGAGAGATTGGCGGCACTCGGTTTGACAACAGTGAGGGCATTCCGGGCTCTGTCGGGTATGGTTGTTCGGCAAATCGATTCGCGAATCACCAGTCGCATTGAACTTGGAGATCTGGTGATTTACCTCAAGCGACATGGGACGCCACATTGGCGGGAACGTCTGGTCCCCCTGTTGAGATTCAGCAGGCCGTTGCTGGGGGCTGAGCCAGAGTGGAGGGCGATCCTCGAATTCCATCGCCTATCAATTCCGACTGTTGAGCCTGTTGCGTTTGGATTGGATGGTGAGGGAAGCTTTCTGGCAACCCTGGAAATCTCTGCGAAATGCGACCTCAAGAGCTGGGTTCGTGAATGCCTGAATCGAACACGGCCGAATGGTGAATGGCAACGGGTTGACTTGGCTCTGGGAGTCAGGTTCGCTCAAAGTCTGGCATCGATTGTTGCCCGAATCCACGGTTGTGGATTTCATCATCAGGACCTCTATCTCAATCATGTCCTGTGGTCTTCAGACGCAACGAATGGTGACCCGGATCTTCGCATCATCGACCTCGGGAGGGTGGCGTACGCCAGGTTCTTTCGTCGTCGCTGGATCTTGAAAGATCTCGCCCAACTCCATTACTCGGCCGCAGGGGTTCCCGGAACAGTGCAGATGCGGTTTCTGAGGCGGTACCTTGGGCGTCGGCTTCTGAAATCCGATCGGCGTTGGATCGGATGGATTCTGTGGAAGTCCAAGCGGATCGGACGACATACCGCGAAACATGGTCTGTGATCAGGAATTTGCATGTCGGAGCTGAATACGAGGCGACGGTTTCTGGGGAGTCTTGGGCAATGGGGGCTTCGCTGCGGGGTCATCGGATGGGCGACGGATGTGGAGGGGCAGGTTGCCGATAGCCCCCTGGAAAGGCCTCTCGAAAACTTCCAAATCGAAGACTCTCGGATGAAAATCCGTGACTTCCCTGGGACGGTGTTGACGACCGCCAAGGATGGTGGTTTGCTCGTAATGGGACAGGATGGAAGACTCTGGACCGTGGAGCCGCAGAATCTGAAATCCCGGCAGTCGCTGGGATGCGAATTCGAGGCTTGGGATCGAAAATCGTTGATCCGAAGACTTGAGGACGAGCTGATTCCAGGGTGTGAGTTTGTGCAAACGAAGCACTACGTGGTTGCCTCTTATGCGGGGCGAGCCTACGCCCAATGGTGTGCCGGGTTATTTGAACGACTCCATCAAGCTTTTCGGAATTATTGGAAACAGCGGGATATCCTACTCCGCGATCCTGAGTTTCCACTGGTGGCAATTCTACTGAAGGATGAACGCCAGTTTCGCCGATTCGCAACAGACGATGCCGGTGCGGATGCAGCAGGCTCCCAAGGATACTTTTCAATCGAGAGCAACCGAATTGTCATCTACGATCTGACAAGTTCGGAGCGGGCCACGATCAATACTGCTGCGGAGATTGTACGAAGTGTCTCAGCCAATCCATTCAATATTGCCACAGTCGTGCATGAGGCGACTCATCAAATCGCGTTCAATTCGGGAATGCATGTCCGGCTCTCCGACAATCCTCTCTGGTTGACAGAAGGAATGGCTATGTTCTTTGAAACCCCCGATCTGGCGAATCGCACCGGATGGAGGACAATCGGCCTGGTCAATGAACTGAGATTGCGGCAGTTTCTCAATTATTGCGAAAAACGTCGGCGGGCCGATTCCCTGGAAACTCTGCTGTCGAGCGATCGGCGATTTACGGAAGTCGATTCCGCCGTTGACGCGTATTCCGAGTCGTGGGCATTGACGTATTATTTGCTTCGCACCCAACAGGCAGCTTACGGCCGGCTCTTGCGAAAATTGCAGAATCAACCGGTCTTGAAATGGCAGACCGAAGAAGAACGTCTGGAGGATTTTTGTAAAAATATTTCTGATGATTTGACGAAGCTTGACGCGGATTTTCTGAAATATATCCGCAGGATCAAGACATAGTCTCGAGGCAACGCGGGAATCAACCAGCGCGTCGCAAATGAAGATTGTCCTGCCTCAAGACCATGGGGCCGACTCTACCGAGGCTGGTCCCATCCCATTGATGAGATGCAATGGATTGTGTGATCTGTTCTGCCACTTCCATCGCGGCAAGGCCTTGGCGGCCATCAACTCGTGGAACACCCCTGGTGCGAACGGCAGAGAGGAAGTCAATCAGTTCGGCAGTCAATTGATCCTGTGGCGCAACAGGAATGTCGGATTGCTGAATGTATTGTCCGAAGACTGATGCTTTGAGTTGTTCGATGTTGCAGTCCGGTTGTCGGCTCCGCTCAAGCGGGCTTGTCCCATAAACCAGTGTTGCGGATGGACTCCAGGAGATGGCCTTGCGTGCTCCAAAGTCGATTTGGGTGCAGCCCGCGGAGCTCCAGGTCTGGAGACATCGGTTGGTCACTGGAGAAACCCGACTGGCGACCAGATCAGCCACGCAACCGCCAGGGAATAGAAGGCGTGCCTGGGCGATGTCGGCGTGGTCCCCGAAAATGGAGACTCCCATCGCATCAACTCGTTTCGGAGATTCTCCAACAAGAGACAAGATCAGATCGATGTCATGGATCATCATGTCCAAGACAACACTGATGTCGGTGGATCGGAACGAATAGGGACTCACCCGTTCGGCCCGAAGGTATTTGACATCTCGCAGATTGGGAAGTGCTGCCTCAAACGCAGGATTGAATCGCTCAATATGTCCGACCTGCAACACCCGGGAATGCTCGTCCGCGATTTCCACAAGACCTTGGGCGTCTGCGGGATTCATCGCCAGCGGTTTTTCGACAAAGACGTCGATTCCTGCTTCCAGCAGGGCTGCTGCGACCGGTTTATGGGCGATTGTGGGCACTGCGACAATCGCGAAGTCGATCTCGCCGAGAACGTCACGAAAGTCAGAAACCCACCTTGCATGACAGTTGGTCGCGACCGCTTCTCCGTTCGCACGGTTCGAATCGGCGACGGCGACCAGGGAGACTCCGTCCATCGTTGAGAGAATTCGCGCGTGGTGCCGGCCAAGAGCACCAACTCCGACGACAAGTCCCTTCAAGTTGGTCACGCAGCCCTCCGAGAGCGGGAATTCTGGTTTTCTGTATCAGCGGACTTGTGTCGGCGTGCTTCGCCTTGCCTTCCTTGTCGTCCATCCTTTTGGCGATCGAGGAAGTCGAGAAGCCGAAGGACCTCGATGGGAAGGCTCCCTGAGGCCTCCTCCAGCATTTCGTCACGCACGGAGTCAAGCTTCTTGAACTCACGGAAAATCAGTCGATGAACGCGGCGAATTCGGCTGATTGTTTCCGGGGCAATGCCGCGCCGCTGCATTCCAACCAAGTTGACGGTCAGGATGCGTGGGTCATCCGATCCGACAGCCAGCATATAGGGAGGTACATCATTGGGAACACGGCATCCGCCGCTCACAAAGCTCAATGTACCAAGTGTCGCGAAGTGGTGGACAACCGCATTTCCCGAGATGATCGCAAAATCATGAACATGCACATGTCCGCCCAGAAGCACGCCATTCACCAGCACGACGTTGTCATGCACATGGCAATTGTGGGCGACATGACTGTTGGCCATTAGCAGGTTGTGATTGCCGATTCGAGTGATGCCATCTTCCTTCTCTGCACCACGGTGGACAGTGACTCCTTCCCTGAATACGTTCGCCTCTCCGATTTCCACCCGTGTGGGGGCTCCGGAGAAGGCGTAGTCCTGCGGTTCGGCACCGATGACGCAATTCGGAAAGAAGCGATTCCCGGCTCCGACGGCGGTGTGTCCAACGATTGTGACGTGACTATCCAGGCGGCAACCTGGACCAAGAATCACATCCGGGCCAATGAAACAAAATGGACCGATCTCGACATCGTCGGCAATTTGTGCTCGTGGATCAACTTCGGCACGTGATGAAATTGTTCGGGCCATTCGCGAGACTCCCTTCTGCTTGGCCTTGCCGCGGATTTGAGACTAAGCGGCCTTTGGGCGGTGACGGTGTATCCCGGCTTCGTGCGAGGACATCAGCCTCTGGATGAATTCCGCATTCAAGGTGTGGCCGGATCGGTGGGCTTCGATGCGTCCAGTGAGGCTGTAACCTGAAAGTGCGAAATCGCCGATGCAGTCGAGCAGCTTGTGTCGAGCGCATTCGTTGGGGGTTCGCAACTGGTTGTCGACCACACCGGTGGCATTGAAGATCAGCAGATCTTTTGCCGTTGTTCTGCGACCGTATCCCTGAGATCGCAACAATTCAGCTTCCTCCTCCAATAAAAAGGTCCTGGCGAAGACAATTTCATTGAGAAATGTCGCTGGTGAAATATCGACTTCATGGACTTGCGGTGCAATTGGAGAGCCAATTCCGTAGTCGAGCGAGTAGCGGATTGTCAGTACGTCTCTGTTGCCGGGCAATCCTCGAATCGACTGTGTCGTGTCTCCCACGGCAACGGGATGGGCAATTGACATGCGCCGTGGAGATCTGTCGAGTTCGACGAGTCCCGCATGCAGAATGGCGTCCGCGAAGACCTGGCTGGAGCCATCGCCGCCCGGAGGTTCGGTGGCATCCAATTCAACAACACAGTTGTCGATTTCCAGTGCGGACAGCGCCGCCATGACATGTTCGACCATCTCAACGACGGCGTTTCCTCGCTGGATCGCGGTTCGCCGTTGACGTCGCACGATGTGGCTCGAGAGAGCCGGGATGAGGGGCGATCCTGGCAGATCAGTCCGTCGAAAATGGACTCCTGTGTCGACCGAAGCTGGAAGGAACCGCAACCGAACGTTGGCTCCAGTCAGGAAGCCGATTCCGTCAATGGTTACTGTTCGTGCGATTGTGTGTTGGGCTCGCGTCGGCATTTCCGGGGTGACTCTGGCGAAGTGTTTGCGGGAAGCTATTCGGCAGCTGGACGAACCGCTGTCTTCTTCGCACCAGCCGCTGGGCGAGTGGCTCCTGCGGGGGTTACCGTACCGCCGGCCGATTTCTCATAGCGACGGTTCAGAACCTCGAGGACCGCATCGGTGATGTCATCTCGTTTGCGACTCCAGACAACTGGCTGGCTGAGTGCCATCTGGACCATCCGGGGGTCTGTGGATTCCGCTTCGTAGCGGGCATGGCGAATCACGAGGCTATAGCCGTAGTGATCAGCCACCTTGCTGACCGCTTCCTGCATTTCGTCGAACACCGTCCTGCTGAACTGGTGCTTTCGCCGCAACAATTCACGTTCCTTGGAGAGTTGGAAGATCTCGATGTTGGTCTTCATCTTCGCAATCTCCGCCTCCTTCTTGGAGTAATCGGGACTGCCGGCCTTCAGCTCATTGAGAACCTTGAGGCTCTCATTGAATTTTTCCTTCTGGGATTTCAGTTCGGATTGGATCTGCTCCTGCTCCGACTTGATTTCCGCCTCGAAGTCCTTGAATTTTGAGTAACTCTGCAAAATCCGACCGACGTCAACGACAGCCACTTTGCCCGCGGCCTTTTCGCCCTTTTCGGGTACTGCGTTGGTTGGGGCTTGGGCAAGGAGGGCTGTTGTCTGGAGCGACAGCGCGGCGATCAGGCCGAGAATGGTTGGTTTCGAAAGCGTCACGGAAACTGCACTCCTTTGCAGGGATGACAGGCCAATTCCAACCTGGACAGGTTGTGGTGATGAATTGGGGGAGAATCGAGAAGGGAGGGGGCACGCCGGCCGCCGTCAGAGAGACCGGCCTCCGCGCCGGCGGAATGTCTCACAGTGATTCGAATGCGTCAAGACGATTGCAGAGAAGTCAGAGATCGATGGCAAAAATTTCAATTTTCCATCCAAACTCTTCAATTTTGACCCCGGAGTCATCGAAAACCTGGATCGCAAACTGTCACCGTTCCGCGATGCTCGCCATTCAGCAGGGGTTGGCTCTCAGGGTCAGTGGCAGTCAATCGATGTTCGGGAGGGGGACATGTGTATCTCTGTTGCTGGGGAGCAGTCCAAGTCTCTTCATCTTTTTGTAGAGAGTTGTTCGATCAATGCCGAGTTCTCTCGCGGCAGCCTGTCTTTTTCCTTGGTGTTTGCGGAGAGCCTGTTCGATCAGGTCTCTTTCTGGTGCCATCAGGACTTGTCGCAGGCCATGTGAGATCAGGTCTGCATGAGGAACATCGCCAACCGGGCCGAATTCGGCAGGAAGGTCGGATTCGTGGAGGATCCGGCCCCGGGAGAGTACCACGGCCCGCTCGAGGACATTCACCAATTCGCGGACATTCCCGGGCCATTCGTACTGCCGGAGCCGCTCCAGCAGCTCTGGCGAGAGGATGCAGTGCGGTCGTTCCAGGTCCTGGCAGATTCGATGCAGGTGGAAATTGGCGAGGTTCTGGATGTCGGGCAATCGCTCCCGCAAGGGGGGTTGGCGAAGGGTGATCACGTTGATGCGGTAGTAGAGATCTGCCCGAAATGTGCCATGTTTCACCATCTCCAAGAGGTCCTGATTGGTGGCGAGAATCACCCTCACATCGACCTTGTGAGTTTTTGAAGACCCAACAGGTTCGAATTGCCTCTCCTGCAGGACACGCAACAGCTTCCGTTGCAGTTGGTTGGAAGCGGTGCCAATTTCATCGAGGAAGATGGTGCCACCGTCCGCCAGGAGAAACTTTCCGGAACGATTCTGATTGGCTCCCGTGAAGCTCCCCGCAACGTGACCAAACAGCTCGCTTTCCAACAATGAGTCGGAAAGGCAACCGCAGTCAATTTCCACGAAAGGTCCATGTCGACGCGAACTTTGCTCGTGGATCGCCCGAGCAGTCAAGGTCTTGCCGGTGCCGCTTTCTCCAAGAATCAAGACGGTCGAACGGGAATCGGCGATTGACTCGATGTCCCTGCGCAGTTGCTGAATCGAAGGGGCGTTGCCCACCAAACCGTTCGGGTAGGGGTGGGGAGAGAGACGGGATTCCGTGGTCTTCAGAGTCCGTTTTTGTCGTGACTGAGCGATCGTATGGGAAAGCCGGTCGATCAGTTCGGAATCATCAAAAGGCTTGGCGAAGTAGTCCGTGACTCCTTTTCGCATGGCCTTTACGGCCTGCGGAATCGAAGGATCGCCCGTCAGGACAAAAAACAGGATCTCCGGCTGTACCTGTCGGGCATGGGGCAGGATCTGGATTCCTTCCCCATCGGGAAGATTCAAGTCCGTGATCACGGCATCGTACTGATGCTGGTCAAGGCAGGCCTGTGCCTGCTGGCAGGAATGTGCGGTATCGGTGGAGAACCCCGCCTGTTCCAGCAGACAGGCCGTTGATTCACACTGATTGAGATCGTCTTCAATCAGGAGGATGTCAGCGGTCTTCATGTTCAACGATTCCCACGGTCCGTGCGAATGACGAGTGATCGTCGACGGGGACTTCCACAAAGGAGCGATCCCGCCGATTACGGGAAGTCTGCCACACGGTGGTGGCCGGTCAAAAAAACCATCCTGCTCGGGGGCTCGGATTCGATTTCCTCTTGGGAAGAATCCTGCCGTTTGTTGCTTTCATCAGGACTGTCCCAGCCGATGCAACCGTCGTATCCATGTGCTGAATGTTGGGTCCAAAGCTGATTCAGATGGCGAATTCGATCAGTGACCACAGTCGACGGCTTGTCTGTTTTCGGGTCAATGACCTTCGGTTCGGAATGGCGGGGGACATTGACCACGGTTGACTGTGTGAAATCCAATGCCGTTCGGGGGCGAGTTCCTTTCGGTTGACTGGGTGGCCGCCCGCCTGCAAGTATCTCGGGCTCACATCAATCCTGCTGGGGAGTCCTTGCTGATGGCCATTCTTGATCGTTTCTCACTGCGCGGCCGCATTGCACTGGTGACGGCTGGAGCTGGACCCCAGTTTGGAAGCAGTCTTTCCGAGGGACTGGCAGAGGCGGGGGCTACGGTCATCACCGCTTCGCGTTCCCTGGAGGCCAATCTCGAATATGCCCAAAAGCTTCAGGCCCGCGGGCTCGATGTGCACGGAATGCAACTCGATATCTGCGATTCGGGTTCCATCCGTGCACTCCATCATTCAGTCATTCAACGATTCGGTCGGCTTGATATTCTGGTGAACAGTGCGTTGGCTCGGGATGGACATGCGGGCGGGCTGGAAGATCAGACGACGGACCAGTGCCTCCGAAGTGCTGCCGGTGACTTTGCCGGCCTGTTTGAGATCTGCAATGTGTTCTTGCCGAACATGGTTCAACACAAGAAAGGGGCCATCATCAACATCTCGAGTATCTATGGGGTTGTTTCCAACGATCCTGGAATTTACCAGGGAACCAGCATGAAGCAGCCACCCACCTATAACTTTGTGAAAGCCGGGATGGTCAACTTTACCCGGTACCTCGCCTGTTATTACGGCAAGCAGGGAATTCGGGCCAATTGCATCAGTCCCGGCGGCTATTTCAATCATCAACCGCAGGCGTTCCTTGATCGCTACTGCGAGCGGGTTCCTGTGGGGCGAATGCTTGAAAACGAGGACATCAAGGGGGCGGTCGTCTTCCTCGCATCAGACGCCTCGGAATATGTCAACGGGCACAACCTTTTGGTCGATGGAGGATGGACCTGCTTGTGATTCCGTGGAATTGCTTGATAACAGGCTGGGAAATCGCTGTGAATCTTTGTGTCAGTCGATCCCGATTTGGGAACCACTTGTGACACGCTGAAAATCGAGCCTTATTGAGCTTCCGTGGACTCGGCAGGCAGCATGCCCAGGCGCACGAGTTTGGCCCGGCATTCATCCCGTTCCCGACTGCGGGGCAGGGGTAGCCAAGAGGGGTCCTGAGCGGCCAAAAAATCCTCTTCCGACCAGGTGCTGGATTGGGAGGGGCGAAGACGGACCATCAGCCGCTGGATCACCCCCACATCAAGCGCGGTCAGGTTCAGGGACCGAACGCGATAATCGCCGAACGCCTCCCAGGCCACTGGAAACAGCTTGGCCACAATCTGCTCGCCGATCGTCTGGGCGTAGGCCCGAATTTCTGCCTGAGCGTGCTCATCGCTGCGCAGCGCCAGGAAGTGGAGCAGGTTGTGAAGATCGATCTTCCAGTACGCCTCGGTGTACGTTGAAAGAGGCAGATCCTTGCGGGCCTGTTCTCGGGCCACTCCCGCTTCAAGCCGCTGAAGATAGAGTTGTCGCGCCTGGTGCTGAAAATGGTGTTCTTCAGCTGTCAGTTTGTCACCCAGGTCAATCGGCAGCTCGATTCCACTTCCCTGTCGGTTCTGCACCGCCTGAGTCCGCCACTCTCCGGGGGATGTGGTCTGCATCGAATCGATGGCCACAGAGTAGCGAGTGCTGTATTCATTGACGGACGCAGTCCGATGGCGAATCCATTGTCGCCAGCAATCCATCGGAACCCGGATCAGAAATTTCAGCTCCGCCATTTCAAACGGAGTTGTATGCCTGTGCCTGAGCAGATATCGAATCAGGGTCCGGTCATCTGACCGCTGCCGAGTCCCCTCTCCGTAGCTGACACGGGCTGCCTGAACCACGGCGGCGTCATCGCCCATGCAGTCGACCAGGCAGACAAAGCCATCATTCAGTACAGGGAACTTCTGCCACTTCAACTGCTCGATCGCCTGGGAATTGCTGGAAAGACTCACTGCACAATCCCCTGGCAATCCCAATCGGGTTTGCAATCTGTCCGGAAGGTATCCTGATACTGGCGTCGACGCAGGCGCGATCTCAATTCACGCCTCTGTCCGGAGCAAATGCCCAAGCAGGGCCAACACACCGGTTTCACCAATTCCAATCGAATCACAGCTCAGCGACGAGTTGATTCCGATTCAAGCCCGGCTGAGAGGGGGATCTTGCCCCCCCCTTCGGCCGGGTCAAGTGAATTACTTGGTGGCCGTCACGGTGTCGAAACCTGGAACCGAGATCGAGATGACCTGGATCTTGGTGTAGCGCTGTGTATGCCCGTTGTGGCGAATGTAGCCCTTCCGGCGCCGGAATTTTCCAACCTCCAGCTTGGGACCCCGGAAGTCATCGTCGAGAACCGTCGCTTCGACAACAGCACCGGAGATCATCGGTTGTCCAATCTTGCCGGCCGAATCAGTCCCCGCAGCGAGAATTCGATCGAACTTCAGAGAATCTCCGTCCCGCACATCCGAGCGCAGGTCAATTTCGAGTTTCTCGCCGACCTGAACGCGGTACTGTCGGCCACCATCCTCAACAATCGCGAACATCAACTTCTCCAATGCCGTCCTTGGTGGTCGCCGATGGCAACCGCAGACGAAACGAGACTGGTGCTCCTCTCAGGAACACCGCTTGACCTGCCATCGTTCCCCACACGGGACCAATCTCCAGACAGGACACGCAGTCTTTCGAATTCAAGATCTTATTCGATCAGCGTCCCGATTTCGAGGGCTCACTGGGGGTGATCCTTTGCTCAGATCCTGTCGCGTCGAAACACCTCAGGATCAGATGTTCCGGGCTGACATCGGTCCTGGAAGCGACGTGAATTGAACAATCGTTCTCCTCCTCGAATCGAATCAGGTCGCGCCGTTTCCGGTTATTCAAATGAGCGGCGACCCGTTCGTGCACCTCGACGGTGATCCGCCGGACCTGTTCACGATGCGCCGAGCTCATCAGCAGACGGACCACCTCAATCGACATGCTTTCGGCAGTTTTTACGAGGCCCGTTCCATGACAGCAGGGGCAGTCCTCAAATACGCTCCGTCGGAGCGAGGGACGAATCCGCTGCCGGGTCATCTCAATCAGCCCAAACGGACTGATTCGCAGGACCTTGGTGCGTGCCCGATCACGACGCATCGCGTCACGCAGCGCACGTTCAACACCCCGGCGATGCTTCTCTTCCCGCATGTCAATGAAGTCATTGACAATCACACCGCCGAGGTCACGCAGGCGAATTTGCCGGCAGATCTCCTGGGCGGCCTTGAGATTCACCTGGTAGGCCGACAATTCCGCATCGTCATCGGCCCGTGAACTTCCGCTATTCACGTCGATGGCGACCAACGCTTCTGTCTGGTCAATCACCAGCGATCCCCCACCTTCGAGAGGGACGCGCCGTTGCTGGATTCGGGCAATCTCGTCTTCTACCCGGTAATGGTGGAACAGCGGTTCCTTCCCCTCATACAGCCGGATCCGGTCCACATGCTTGGGAAGGACCAGTCGGATGAATTCCCGTGCCCGCTCATACGCCTCGGGGGAGTCAATCCAGACGGTCTCAATCTCCTTGTTGTAGATGTCGCGAATCGTGCGGATCACGACATCACTCTCTTCATAGATCCCACCCGGCGATCGGGTCTGGCGGATCTTGGCGACGATGTCTTTCCAGAGCAGCAGCAGGTAGTCGAGGTCCCGCTGGAGGTCGCGCTGAGAACGCTCAATCCCCGCCGTGCGGATGATAAAACCAAGGCCTCTTGGAGGCCTCAGCGATTCCAGGGCCTGACGCAGTTGCCGACGAATTCCTTCATCGGCGATCTTTCGGCTGACACCGACCCTGCCGAGGCCCGGCATCAGCACCAGGTAACGACCGGGGATACTGATATACGTCGAGAGCGTGGGGCCCTTGGTGCCAATTCCCTCTTTGATCACCTGAACGAGAACTTCACTGCCGCGTCGGAAAATCTCCTGGATCGGCGGCTTGTTTCGAACCGATCGCTCATTGAACTTGCCGCCGCGTCCTCCTCGACGTTCGTCTTCTTCGTCGTCTCCAGCACCACTCTTTTCATTGGCGCCGACAAGGTGCTTGTAATACTGGTACTCCACATCGCTGACGTGCAGGAACCCATTCCGACCCACGCCAAAATCCACGAATGCCGCCTGGATACTGGGCTCGATGTTGACGATGCGGCCCTTGTAGATGTTCCCGACATAATTCTCGAGGCTGTTGCGCTCGATGTAGAGTTCCTCAAGAACTCCGTTTTCGAGAATGGCGATCCGGCTCTCTTCGGGCTGGAGCGCGTTGACCAACATTTCCTTCTTCATGCATCGCCCTCAATCGGCAAAGTCAGGCGAGATCGTCAGACGGGAGTTCCATTCCAGGGCACTCAGAATCCGTGGGTGAGCCGGTCGATTGGCTCTGTGGCGAAAGATGCCGGAAATGCCGGTATCTTCTTGGGATTCCGCCTGTATCGCAGGGGAGTGCGGGAATCAGAAATCGATGTGACGAGTGCTCCTGCAGTTGGGGAACCGCGCTGCCGTGACGGGTTCGCCGGTGTGTGCTTGGTTACGGCCGACTCACAGAACAGGAATGTGCCCTGTATTTCGACGGCCAACTAGTTGACGAGTTCCGGGGAGAACTTGGCGAGTTCTCCCCGCAGGTAGCTTTCCAGGTCGCGAGAGACATCAAAAATCTCCGCACGGGCGGCAATCTCCCTGGCTTGGGCGATTGTCATGCTCCGTACGGCTTGCTTGACTTCCAGTATCGAGTTCGGGGAAACACTGAGTTCCCGCAACCCCATGCCCAGCAACAGGGCTGTGAACATGCAGTCCGAACTCATTTGTCCGCAGACCGAGACCGACACATGATGTCGGTCGGCCGCCGCAACCACCTGCCGGATGAGTCGGCAGACCGCCGGGTCCGCCGAGGAGTACAGGTGTGAGACGGCGGGATTCGCCCGATCCACTCCCAAGGTATACTGGATCAGATCGTTGGTTCCAATGGAGAAAAAGTCGACTTCCCGGGCAAACTCCTCCGCGAGGATGGCTGCCGATGGAACTTCGACCATCATCCCCACCTTGATTCTGGAGTTGTGCTCGATCCCCTCTTCCTGCAGATCCTCCGCCACATCGGCGAGAATCCACTTCGCCTGCCGCAGTTCCAGAAGCGTTGAAACCAGCGGGAACATGATCCGAATGTCCCCCTCTGCGGCAGCCCTCAGGATCGCCCGCAACTGGGTCTTGAACATCGGCAGATTCTGCAATGTCAGCCTCAGGCTGCGAAGTCCCAGCGTCGGATTCGGTGATGCTTCAATCACCTGCTGCATCGACTGGGGGAATTTTTCAGCCCCCAGATCCAGGGTGCGAATGACAACCGGCCGGCCTGGAAACGCTTTTGCCACCTGGCAATAGGCGTCGTAGTGCTGCTGCTCCGTCGGTTCCTGTCCCCCGTCCAGGTAAAGAAACTCGGTCCGATACAGGCCGATGCCCGCCGCGCCACAGTGCACACAATGGTCCACTTCACTGGGAAATTCGATGTTGCCAAACAGTTGAATTTCCACCCCATCACGCGTCTCTGCCTTGAGGGGACCAAGCGACTTCAGCCGAATCGCGGTCGACTTCTGGCGGGCGTCGGCATCCCGGTAACGAGCCATCGTCTCATCGTCCGGATCGATGATCACCAGCCCATCGTTTCCATCGATGATCACCGTCTCTCCTCCCGCGACGTTGGCGAGAAACGGACCGACCCCCACGACAGCAGGAAGTCCCAGTGCACCGGCAAGAATCGCGGTATGGCTGCTTTTTCCCCCCACCTCCGTCGAGAAACCCAGGACAAAACGACGGTCGAGATTGGCGGTTTCGCTCGGAGTCAGGTTGTGCGCCAGAAGCACGGCTGGCTGGTTGAGTTGCGACAATTCCTCGCGGGGCTCACCAACCAGGTGCCTGAGGATTCGCTTTTCGAGATCGAACAGGTCGTTCGCCCGCTCGGCAAAATAGCGATCCCCCAGGTTCTGCATGGTCCGCGCGTGTTGTCGCAGGACCCGGCTGCACGCAAATTCCGGCGAGAAATTCTTCTCGCGGATCAACCGCTCAATTTCACCCGACAACTTGGGGTCCTGCGCGAGCTCCCGGTGGGCCGCGAAGATCGCCCCGTAATTCCGCCCCAGGCGCGCCTCCGCCAATTCTTCGTGCAGTTGGATCTCCTGCACTGACTCGGCCAGGGCCGTGCGAAATCTTTGAACCTCGCTGTCAACCGCGTCCACGTGGACCAACCGCTTCGGGATCCGGAATCCCTCCGAACCCAAAACCAGCGCGGGGCCCATGGCAACCCCCGGAGAGACGGCAATTCCACGCCGAGTTTCCATCACTTATCCCGCAGGCTTGCCGGCAGCGGCATCGTGGTCGAAGTTCCGCGCGAACAACGCCGACACCGCCTGAAGGGCGGCCTCGGCATCCTCCCCAGTCGTCTCAAGACGCAGTTTGGCTCCGTGCTCGGCCGCGAGCGTCATCAAGTCCAGCATGCTCTTGCCATCGATCTTTCGATCACCTTTCTGGATGACCAGCGTGGAGCGATAGGCCTGGGCAGTCTTCACGATCTGCGCGGCTGGAGAGAGGTGCAGCCCGTTTTCGAGCATGACCACCACCTCGCACGACGAACTTGGCTGTTGGTTCATGAGAATCGTCCGGCCCAGCCACTCATCCGAGTTGGTTGTTGTCGGCTTCCTCAAGCAGGTCGATCACAGCCTTGGCCGAGTTGGCCTGTCGCAGAAAACTGCAGAAATTGTCGTTTCGCAAATGCCGCGAAATATTCTCCAATGCTCGCAGATGGTCCCCGGGTCGCTCATGGGGCGAGACCAGCAGGAACAGGATGTGGACCGCTTCGCCATCAAGGCTGGCGAACTCCACCCCCTCCTTCGAAATCGCAATTGTGGCAACGAGGCGATCTGCCGAAGGATGCTTGGTGTGTGGAACAGCCACACCCCGCCCAATCCCCGTGGATCCCAGTTCCTCACGCTTCAAAATCGCCCCCGTGATCGCCTCCTGTTCCGAGGACTGGATTCCACCAGCCTTGGCCAGGCTCTCGACCATTGCGCGAATCGCCTGATCCTTGGTCTCCGCCTGGAGATCAATCAGGATCGAATCGCGAACCACAAACTCAGACAGTTTCATGACTTCCAGTGCTCCTCGAAACTCCAAAGGCTATTCGCCAACCAGCTCATTCAGGGGACGGTCCCGCCGATGATCCTGGATCTTTTCCTTGTACTTCCTGATCTGCTGCTCCATCTTGTGGAGTGCCGAATCAAACGTTGGAATCACCGCCTCCCCCAGGTCGAACGCCACAAAGTTGTGCTTGTGTTCCGCATCCACCAAGATTTCGGATCGGACTCGATGGTCGTCGAATGAAAACGTCACCTGGATCGCCGTCACTCGTTCGAAATAGGTCAGCAGCTTTTCCGCTTTCCGGGAGACGTAATCCTGTTGCTCTTTGTCCAGGTGTCCATGCTTGCAGGAAATGGCGATCTGCACCAGTCAAACTCCTGACGTTTGGTCCACTCTCTGTCGACTCCGAACTCTGTTTTGGGTCGAAGTGCGAGTCCTTTGTACACCCAGCCAAGTCCTCGTCGAGGACGTGGTTTCAGGTGAATCCCGAGGGCATCCCGGTGCTGAAGTCTATCCCATGCCCATCCAAATTGCCAACAGGTTCTCCCAAGGAGCGGGACCGCCAAGTCTCAATGTCGCTTGGCACCCGGCGAGAATTCCGACCGCAGCGTCCCCCGCGTCCTGCCGGGCGGACCGAATTGCACGACATCCCTGTTCCCGTCCAGCAGTCCTCCCCAGGGTCGTTCTGACTTCATCTCCGTCGGACGCAACAACCTCTCCCTTCCGGATCACAACAGGTGCCGGGCCTTGATCTCCAGGTACTGCCCCACCAACTCTCCGGTCAGTTCCTTGGGCAAGACATCCAAGGTACGGATCCCTGCCGCATTCAGTTGAGAGATCCCCCGGGACTGCTGCAGGAGGAACTCGTTCGCGGCCCCAATCTGAACCGCTTCCACCGCACTCCGCGGGGTGGCTCGTCCCCTCTCATCCAGCGGGACGTTCCGCAGGCAAGCGACAAGCACGAGATGGGGCGGTGTCAAACCAAGCAGCGGCTTCAGTGCCGACTCCAGGTGGAGTTCGTCCATCGCATGGGTCAACAGCATGATCAACGACCGCTTTCGCACCCGCTGCCGGATCTGATCGGCAATCAGGCCATAGTCGGTCGCAAAATGGCTCGCTTCGACATCATAACTCGCACGAATCAGCCCCTGGATCGCGTTCGAGCCGTGCATCGGACGGATCCAGCGCTCCAGCCGGTTCGAACCGACCATCAGGCCGACGGAATCGCCCTGACGCAGGGCCAGATACGAAAACACCATCGCCGAATTCAAGGCCCGGTCGAAGTGACGAATTCCCGAATCCTCATTGCACATCGAGCTTCCGGAATCCACCACCACGATCACTGTCTGGTTTTTCTCGATGGTGTATTCCCGCGAGATCAGTTGACGCTGTCGGGACGTCGCCTTCCAGTCGATCGCGCGGGGCTCATCGCCGCGGCGATACTCGCGCAACCTCTCAAATTCGCTCCCGCGCTCCCGCAACAGGGACCGACGGATTCCGAGTTCGGTGAGCCGATTGTTCCTCAGGAGCAACTCCATGCGGCTGACCGACTGAATGTCGGGAAATACCTTCACTGGTTGTGGTTGGCCACGAGTTTCCAGGAAACTCCAGAGTCCCAGCCGGCTTTTTGTGCGAAGATAGATTTCCCCGAACTCATGGGCACCCCGCCGTTGCGGCACCAGGTGGTAGTGACCCTCGACCGAGGATTGTGGCTCCACTCGGAGTGACAGCGGCAGATCGTCCAACAGGGAGGGTTGGGGAACTGTATCCTCGATCTCCACATCCACCGCACTGGAGCCCCGGTTCGTCAACCAGACAGAAATCGAATTGCGGGCCCCCACGCTCATCACCGGCGGGACCTCACGCACCACTTCCAGTCCTGAAAGGCCCACAGAACGCCACAGGTCCCACAACGCCACCCCGAACATCACCAGGTTGAAACCAATCCCCGTCCGCCAGCAGAGGACTTCGGCATCGGCCGACAACCAGCCGGTGGGAAGCAACAGCGCCGGCATTGACAATGGCAGTGCCGCCAGGAGGAACAGCCACAGCAATCGGGGCCGGGGGGTCGTCATTTGCGGGGGGCCTCGACCGTCGCCAGGATCTCCTGGATCGCGTCATCTGCGGTCGCCCCCTCAATCTCGGCGTCCGCACGAATCCGAATACGGTGCCGCAGCACCCACGGGGCCAGGGATTTGACGTCGTCCGGAGCCACGAAGTTCCGACCCTCCGATGCGGCCATGGAGCGTGCCGCCTGGAGCAGGTTGACCCCGGCCCGGGGACTCGCCCCCACGCTCACGGAATGCCAGTCGCGCGTTCGGGAAACAATGTTGGCGATGTAGTTGATCAGCGATGGCTCCACGATCACCGAATTCAGGGACTGCTGAATCTCCTGGATATTGGCAGTACTCAACACGGGCTGCAGGTTGTAGTTGTCGAGATTTCGCGAGTTCTTGCCCTCAGTGCAGTCACGCAGGATCCGGCGTTCCGCGTCAGGGCTGGGATAGTCGACCAGCAACTTGAACATGAATCGGTCCAGTTGCGCCTCGGGAAGCGGGTATGTCCCCTCCTGTTCAAGCGGATTCTGGGTGGCCATCGTAAAAAAGGGGCGCGGCAACCGATGACTGTGTCCATCAATCGTCACCTGCAATTCCTGCATCGCCTCGAGCAGTGCCGACTGTGTCTTGGCCGGTGCCCGGTTGATTTCGTCGGCCAGCAGCAGATTGGTAAAAATCGGACCGGGGATGAATTCGAATCGCTGCTCCCCAAGATGGAACATCGAGTGCCCGGTGAGATCAGAGGGCATCAGGTCCGGAGTGAACTGCACCCGCTTGAACCCACAGTCAATCACCCGCCCCAGGGTATTGACCAGCAATGTCTTCCCCAGTCCAGGGACCCCTTCGATCAGGACGTGTCCCTCGCAGAACAGGGCCAGTACGACCCCCTCGACGAGTTCTTCCTGCCCCGCCAGCACCTTGCCGATTTCACCGGTTGTTCGCTCATACAACTCGGCAATCTGAGTCACTTCCATCACGACAATCCTGCAGGTCCCAAGGTGCCTGAAATTCTCGGCATTCCCTCCCTCAATCCTAGCAGACCACGGGGGGCCGTCCAAATGTCCAGACCTTCGGATTTTCCCTTCGGATTTTCTCCGGCCACCGCAATCCGTTTTTCGCCCGAAAGAGCGGGGTGCGGCCGCTCTCCCGCGGCTCCCCCGCTCAGGAATCGGCCCCAGCCCGTGACACGTTCCCAAGCAGAATGTGACCCGCTCTCAAATCCGACGTGGGGCTCACCGCATCACCCTGCTGTTGGGGCTCCGTCGCCAGTCCGTTGTGTCGCAGCGCGTCACGCCAGTTCCTGGTGTCTTCCCGTCGACAACGTTCCAGCCGTTCCCCAACCGCGGCGACTCTCTCTGGAGTGAAGGTCAGGCGATCGAGCGAAGTCCGCCCCTCTGCGTCGCGGCCAGCCACAAGTGGCTGATTCCATACCCCAATGCTCCCCCCCACAGGGTGTCGCTCAGGAAGTGGGCTCCCCCTTCGATCCGCTGCAGTGCGACGAGACTGGCCACAACAATAAACACTGGTCGTCCACGCGGGAAAAATCGACAAAGCGCCACACAGAACCCGGTGACAAATGCCGTATGCGCCGAGGGACACCCCTGCAGTCGGGAACCTCCCGAGAAGAACGGAAGCCAGCCCCGAAACGTGTCGAAAACAGTCAGTCGTCCATCCCCTTCGATGACTTCGAAGAAGTGATACGGCCGAGCCCGCAACCAAAACAGCTTCAGAACGTCGGCCGACAATCCCGCCCCGATGGCGGTCATCGCAATCCGAAACGCATCCCGCCCCCCGCACGCACCGCACAGACACAACGCCAGGCAGATGATGACGACTCCGGGAGGCTGGCCAAATGGCTCCACCTGTTCCAGGAATCGATGCAGCCACCGCAAACCACCCGAGACACAAAACCGGCTCAGGGGAAGATCGACCGCCAGTGCCAGGATCCCGCACAGGACGAGTGCCACGGGCACCCCCATCCAGGTGCGATTCCGGGTGTCCGTGTCGCTGGCTGTCACGGGGACTTCAGACATGCATGGGCGTTCCGGAGGAGGAGTCACCCTCCGGTGTCTCGGGAGGACGGTTGCGACGGATCCACCACGGCACTGCCAGGCAGGTCAGCACCACCACCGCATTGAACACCGGTGCGACCCAGTGTTTGTTCCCCCCCTCGATCTTCTGCAGGGAATCGGCTGCGAATTTCGGCTGCACAAACGGAACCAGGAATTTCGGGACCCAGCCCGGGACATCCCGGACTCGAGAGGCTTCGTACATCGCTTCAATCGCCTTGCGTTCCTTGTCGTTGTCGCACACCTGCAGCAACTGATCCCGGTGCTCAACCGTCATCTGGCCAGCGTAACGCAAATGGCGCGACTCACTCTCGATCGGCCCCAGGTTTTTCTTTTCCACATCGAACCGGACCAGCGGCTTCAAATCCTCGGGCAAACGGTCGATTCCGTCAAACTTGGGAAGTTCAGCCGAGGCATACATGTAGTCCTCTTCCCAGTGCTTCGACAGAGAGACGCCATGCTGGTTCACGAAGTACCGGGCCACTTCACGGTCCCCGAGAATCATCTCGGCCGCCGTCAGGGCGAGGATGGCCGTCCCGATCCACACAATGATCGGAAACCGGTTCATCAGTCGGGCAATCAGCCCGCTGCAGGTCATGATGATCCCGATCGACACCAGCAGCCCCATCAGCAGCTTGGCCGAGTCGCCGTGGCTCGCCCCGGCGACAGCCAGCATGTTGTCGAGACTCATCATGAAATCGGCGACAAAAATCATCCGGATCGCCGCGAGTGCGCTCTTGTCGGCATTGTCCGGGGTGATTTCATGCTCTTCATCTTCCAGCAGCAGCTTGGCTGCGATCCACAGCAGGACCAGGCCCCCGAACAGCCGGACCCCCGGAACCATGAGCAGGAATGCCATGACCATGGTGAAAATGATCCGCATGAAGATGGCGATGCCACCCCCCCACAGAATCGCCTGGTTCCGCTGGTGAGCCGGCAATTTGTGGGCCGCCAGTGCGATCACCACCGCGTTGTCACCGGACAACACGATGTCAATCATGATGATCTGCAGGATCGAGATGATGTAGTCGACAGACATGCGAAAGTCGGGTGCTCGTGGAGAGACGGACAGCGGCCTGGGTGAACGGAAAGGAAAAGATAGTCAGATGTGAGCTTTCCTGCCATACGACGCCCCCCCAAGCTATGTCTCTTGGGAAGAGCCCCACGAGGGCGATCAACTCACGCACTGTCGGGCTCCACGGCTCCGCTTGACGCCCGGCAATCCAACCCGATCCAATCGCCGCCAAGACCCGCCGTGCCGGTTCATCTCAGACATTCCGTTCCATTCCCCCCGCGTTGCTCCCTTGAGACCCCGAGGTCGAATCATGCGATCGTTTCCAGGCCCGACCTTTCCAGGACCTCCCACCTCCCGAGGACTCAACCGAGAAGCGGCGACCCGACAGTCGGCGGGTCACACCGGTTCGGTGAGCCAACGCCCTGCGCCCCGGACACTGAGGCCATTGGCCAGGGTCTGCTTTGCGATCGGCACCCTGTTGTCGGGGCTTGTGCCGTCTGATGTCTCTCGGGCCGACCATCTGGAACTCGTGGTTGGGGAATCGGCGGATGGTGCCTCTGGAACGAACACCGGTCCCCGGGTGCCGCTCGTCGCCCCTTTCGGCATCGACTTCGACCGCCGCGGAGACATGTTCATCGTCGAGTTGGAGGGGGGGCGAGTCCACCACTGGAACCGCCGCAAGGGGGTGACCACGATCGCCGGCAATGGAGAGCAGGGAGATCGGGGCGATCAGGGACCGGCGGCCTCGGCTGTCTTCCATTCGATGCACGCGGTGGCCATCGATCCCAGCGGCGACCTGTACATCGCCGACACGCTGAACCACCGCGTTCGCCGCCTCGACCCGCGCCTCATGGTGGTCGAGCCGTATGCCGGCACCGGAAAACCGGGGAACGCGGGCGACCACGGTGCAGCACGCGACGCAACTTTTCAGGGCGTCTACTGCGTGGCGTTCACCCCCGACTATCAGACGTTGCTTGTGACCGACCTTGAGAACCGGCGGATTCGGGCTGTCGATGTGAAAACCGGCAATCTGCGACCGATCGCAGGAAACGGGGAACGTGGTGTGCCGCGCGATGGGACTCCGGCCACGATGAATCCCCTTGTCGATCCCCGTGCGGCCGCCGCCGACCGATTCGGCAACATTTACATCCTCGAACGCGGCGGCCATGCCTTGCGGGTGGTGGATCCCCAGGGACGCATTCGCACTCTGGTGGGAACCGGAACCCCGGGGAGTGGCGGTGATGGAGGACCTGCCCTGGAAGCGAAACTCCGTGGCCCCAAACATCTGTGCGTCACCGTTGACGGACGGGTTGTCATTGCCGACACCGACAACCATCAGATCCGGTGTTACCACCCTGACACCGGTCGGATCGAACTCGTCGCCGGTTCCGGCCGCAAGGGAGCCCAGGGGCTTGGTGGCCCTGCACACCTGGCCGAATTGCATTTTCCCCATGGGGTTTGTCTCGATTCTTCGGGGGAACTCTACGTCGTCGACACCGGCAACAACCGGATTCTCAAGCTGGTTCGTCATGGCAAGGCAGGGCGGCTGTGAACCTCCCGGGATCACGCATCAGTTGGGGAGTGGCCAGCGGACTGGCTCGGCCCGTTCTCGAGCCGGGCGCCACCGTTTGCCGACGATCAATCGGGTCGAACCGGGATGTTTTGCAGGATTTCGCCTCGGTGCAATTGGTGTTGTCTCACCTGCAACGGCGGATCCGGGCCCTGCAATCCCTCTGCGACAACGCAGAGATTGGCGACGATTTCCCGCCATTTGCTTCCCATGTCACCTCCATTGTCGATCTGCTGGACTCTCTCGGGCCGATCGAAAACATCGCGACCCCACCCGGTCAGCTCAGCCCGTCGATGGTCGGTATCCCCCCCATGTCACTCCCGGCCCCCCTGCCCGAGACAGATTTGGCAGTTGCTCCAGCGACTTCCGCCGAGGTGCAAACAGCGTGCCCGCGGGAGAGTGATCGTTCGGAGTCGCCGATGGGACAGATCGTGATCACACCCCGGCTCAGTCCCGGGGACTTGTGGTCACTGGCAGGGCAGGGGGTCAGGGGAATCGTTCTCGAAGAGATCCCGTGGCAATCCGATGTCCTGCCATTGGCGCGATTCCTGCAGATTCCTGTCGTGGCCGGGATTGAAGCGGCCTGCACACGAATTCCCGAGGGAACGCCCGTCATTGTGGATGGGAATCGTGGGCTGGTCCGCTTGCCTCCCGTAACATCGGGGGGGCAAATCTCCACTGGGGCTGAAAGCGCAGCGCCAGCCGGGTTGGAACACGATTCCCCCCCGGCACTCCTGCCAGCCGTGACGCCGGATGGCGTCACCGTCCGTCTGCTGCTCAATCTCGAATCTCCGTCCGATTTCGGGATCATGTCACGGCTCTGGCCCGATGGAATCGGACTGTGGCGGACCGACCTGCTGCGACTGCTTCATCCGGCACCCCCCACAATCGAGGAGCATGACCAGTTCCACTCGGCCTTGGCCGACACGCCAGTCGACCTGGAGGTTCAGGTGGCCCTGATCGATCCGCGTCGATTTCCGGGGAATTCTACGACTACATTCACACCGGACGACCGCACTGCCGCAAACATCTCCCTGTCGGCACCGTTTCCACGACTTCCTCCTGCGCCATGGCTGGTTCCGCAGGTGCAGGTCCTGGCCAGACTCGCAGCCAGTCGCCCTCTCACGGTTCTACTGCCTGGCATGGATAGCCGAGATGACCTGGAGGCGGCGATCCGTTCCCTCTGTGAAATCGTCGGCTGTCCGGAGAAAGCCCAGCTCCCCTTTGGGTTGGGAGTACTGGTTGACAACCCGGCATCGGCGCTGACGGCTTCTGAATGGCTTCCGCTGATCGATTCGGTGGTTGTTGACATGGAATCACTCGCCCGGGGACTCTTGGGGATCCGGACCGATCCGAAGCCGATCGATCCTGTCGCACTCTGTCTTCTCCCTTCCGTTCTGCTTCGCCTGGCCAACCTCGTGGACCTCGCGCAATCCCACTGTGTGCGCCTCACCGTCGCGGGAGATCTTTTTGGAGATCCCGGCATGATCGCCGCACACCTCGCACTCGGAGTCCGTCGTCTCACTGTTCCGGCGTGCGATCTGCCACAGGCCCACGAGATCATTCGTCATCTGTCAATCCGTGGGCTCGGGGAGTTGCGACACCTGATCACCTCCGGAGCATCGGCTCAAATGCTGCGGGACTGGGTTCAGATCCATGTTGGAACCCGGTGATGGGGAGTTGCAGTCGCTGGAACCGCGACGATTTGCGGTGAGGTCTCGCGACAGGCATACTCAAGGGAGCTTTCCCCGACTGTTGCCAGCGTTTCTGGCTCAGCCGGGACGGTGGACCTCACGGAGGACCACTGCCGCATCCTGTCTTCCCTCCGGCTCCCCATGAATGCCTCTTCGGCCACACCAGGTGATGCTCCCGAGCCTTTCCGGATGCAGTGCATGGAAGTCTGGGGAGGGAACGAACCAGCGACTCGCGCTGTGGAGTTGACAGGCTTGCAGGCCTGGGTCTATTCCCTTCCCTACCCCGACTCACGCAAAGGGGGCGATGTCTATTACCTCTCGTCGTGTGCGTCGGGACGCATCAGCCGGATGCTGATCGCCGATGTGGCCGGGCATGGCGACCTCGTGGACAACACGGCCCGTGGCCTGCGCGACCTGATGCGTCGCAACATCAATTTCATCAGCCAGCGACGGCTGTTCGTCGCGCTCAATCAGCAGTTTGGCGAACTGCGATCGGCCGGCCGTTTCGCGACGGCGATTGTCAGCACGTTTTTCGCCCCCCGCAGCTCACTGGTCATTTCGACGGCTGGCCATCCCCTGCCTCTGGTCTATCGGCAGTCCACCCAGGCGTGGGAACCGCTGTCGAGCACCGTGGATACCGCCCGCCTGAAGGCCCCCCTGCAGAATATCCCTCTGGGAATCCTCGAGAACGCGCTCTACGGCCAGGTGACCCTGCAGTTGAACCCCGGAGATCTCTGCCTCCTGTTTTCTGATGGCCTCCTGGAATATCCCGTTTCATCGAACGAATACCTGGGAAGTGACGGGTTGCTGGCGGCCTTGCGGTCGCTCCCCCTCGAGCCGCGGGAGACCCTGATCCAGCGGATGTTGCAGAAGGTCACCCGCGATTCCGAACCACGGCAGCGTCGGGATGATCTGACCATACTGCTGTTGTCCCCCACCGGCCGCGGCATCCCCCTGCAGAACAACCTGCTCGCCCCATGGCGGCTGATTCAGTCATTGTGGCGGCGGGACTCCTGAAGGGCCAAGGCCCTGGATCGATCCGGGCGACAAGCGTGCTGTTTATTCAGGTTGTTCATCCTGCCACTCCCGTTCCACGGGGGGGAGCAGGCGTCCGTATCGATCGGGGATTGCGATCCCCGAGGGGGAGACGGCATCATGATGCCGGTGAAGCTCCCCGGTGAGCGACGTCTCCGGGCGGGTGGTCTGCCGACTCGGCACTCGCCCGGGAAGATGCCCTCGCGAGGGAGTGCGTTGGGCACCGGCAGGCGAATGTCGCCGTAAGGCTCCCCTGAAACTGTCTCTTTTTCGGCGATGTGTTGCATGTCCCAGATCGATGGCCATCTCCTGACGGCATGCCGCCAGCAGGCTGAGGCAGCCGGACAGGCCCACCTGTTCGCACGTTGGAATGACCTGTCCCCCGAACAACAGGAGTCTCTCCTTTCCCAGGTCGCCAGCCTCGACTTCGCTCTGCTGGCTCGTCTCTGGAGCCAGCGCGGCAAGACTGAGGGGGACTCGGTGACGGCCAAGGTCGCCCGGGCCCAGCCGCTTCAGGATCTGGTCCGGATTCCTCACTCCAGTGATGAGCTCGAGGAACGCCGCCAGGCGCGGGCGACCGGAGAAACGCTGCTGAGGGAGGGACGTGTCGGTGTCATTCTTGTGGCGGGTGGGGAGGGGAGCCGATTGGGACTCTCCGGTCCCAAGGGGATGTTTCCCATCGGCCCGGCCAGTCAGCACTCGCTGTACCAGATCCTCGCGGAACAGGTGGTCGCTCACACCCGACGTGTTGGCCGACCAGTTCCGTATTGCCTGATGACCAGCCACGCCACCGATCAGGCCACCCGGAAGTTTTTTGCATCGCATTCGTATTTCGGCCTGGATCCCCGGTCCGTCCACTTCGTCCGGCAGGGGGTCATGCCGGCGGTCGATCGGGCCACCGGCCAGATCCTGATGAGTGGTCCCGGCACGATCGCCATGAATCCCAACGGGCACGGTGGATTGCTGCAGGCCCTGCAGGACTCTGGCATGTTTGATCGGTTTCGCCACGACGGAGTCGAACTGTTGTATTACCACCAGGTCGACAACCCGCTCGCCCAGGTCTGCGATCCGGTCCTGCTTGGCTTGCACCGGCAACGGCAGGCCCAGGTCACCGTGAAAGTGGTGGCCAAGCAGACTCCCGAGGAAAAAATGGGAGTGCTGACCTCAATCGATGGGCAGGTGCAGATCCTTGAATACAGTGACTTGAATTCGGCGGACGTGCGGCGGACCACCGCGGCGGGTGATCTGCTCTTCTGGGCCGGAAACACGGCGATTCATGTCTTCGACCGTGAGACCCTGGCGACGCTGTCCCGGTTGGAAGACGCTCTTCCTTACCACCAGGCGATCAAGAAGGTCAGTTCACTGGATGCGTCAGGTCGATTGGTGGTTCCCCAGGCCGAGAACGCCATCAAGTACGAACGCTTCATCTTCGATGTGCTCCCCAGGATCCAGAAATGCCTGGTCGTCGAAGCTCCGCGGGATGAAGAGTTCTGTCCGCTGAAAAACGCAACGGGGGAGTTTTCGGCCGATCATGTCCGACAGGCCCTGCATGCCCGTTCGCTCGCCTGGTTGAGCCAGTGTTGCCGGGTGCCGGAAGGGGTGGGGCCAATCGAGATCAGCCCACTGCGAGCTCTGGCGGCAGAGGATCTCGACGGTTGGCAACCGCCAGCTGTCTGGCCCTCAGGCCCCCTGTTCATCCAATAATCGCACCGGTTTGCTAATCGCACCGGTTTGCCAAGCAGGATTCACCTGTGGGAAGGAGTTCCCTGGCACCCGCGGGGGAATCTTTTTCCGGGATCCTCTCGCGCCCGGCAGTGGCTCACGGAGCGAACTTTGGGCGAACGGTGCAGGTGTTCGCCTCGGTACTCTGGGGGGGGCAAGCCCCGACCATCTTCAGACTCTGGCGAAACGAAAAAACCAAGTCTGCCTTTCAGCAAACTTGGCTTCTGCTTCCGCTGTATTTTCCAAAACCTCGCGATTCGAAACCGACTGCCTTCGAGGACATTCAGGTCGGAGAGTGGACCGATGAACAAGCAGGTTTCAGTAGTGGACAGAGCCGGGATCGAACCGGCGACACCAGGATTTTCAGTCCTGTGCTCTACCAACTGAGCTATCTGTCCGTAGGTTCCGCAACGAAACCGTTGAGGGAGGAGGTTACCGCGGCAGCAGATTCATTTCAAGGACACGGGGGGAATTTGTGAGGTTCGCTGAAACCTCTTCAAAACAGGCTCATTCGAATGACAGCGAAAAGTCGGTGCAGCGTCCCCGGTGTCTTGCCGGGGTCGATGCCTGGTCCGTCGCTGAGAGTTCCCTGTTGTACTCTCCGGTCGCCCGTTGTCGCCCAAGGGGTCCGTGGCGCTCCACTCCGGAGGAGGGTTCCGCCACGGTCGATCCCTGGACAGCGCGATCTGGAGTCGTGTCGTTCCAGGACACGATCGGTCAGTTCCGGATGGCTGGCTTCTTGCCTTCTCCAGAGGCGGCCTCGACCGGCTTGGGAGCTGTCGCGCGGGCTGGTTTGGAGGGAGCCACCGTCTCGGCTGACGAAGGCCGAACCTTGCCGGCGTTCGCCGGACGGTCTGCCGTCACCGGCGCATCGTCCGGACCACGATCGTTGTTGACAACTTTGTAGTTCTTCAGCTTCGGCTTGAAGGGGTCGTCTCCAAACAGACTGCGGAACAGGTTGTCGCTGTTGACCTTGATGTTCTCAAACGAGTGAATCCGCATCGAGGTTCCCCCCGGAGCAATCAGTCGGACTTCACGCGGCAGATAGTTCGTCTTCTGGATGATCACCGTCGCCTGGCTCCAGTTGGCGGCATCTCCCGACCAGTTGGGACGCAGTTTCAGCACGATCTCCTGATCGGCATCCTTGACCAGCTCAATCTGGTAGCGCTGCTTGGCCTGCTCGGCCTTCATCCCAAACAGGAAGGGGAGGGGGGCTTCAATGATCCGGTCGCCCCGTCGTTCCTCTGGAATCGGCACCACTTCATAGGTCTTGTGGGCTTCATCGATTCGCAGGATTTCCGCTCCGGTGCAGATCCACCGTTCGGCATCCTTGGGCTTCAGCTCGTACGGTTGCTTGTCTTCCGTCTTCACCGAGCTTGACTCACCTTTGGCGATCTTCACGGGGCGCAGTTCGTAGTTCCCGCGATCCGGAGCCTCAAAGGCGAATTTTCCTTCGCCCCGGTACTCAACCGAAAAGGTCTTGTCGTATTCGCGGTAGCGGGTATCCCCCTGCAGCTTGTTGATCTTGGCCGTCTGCTGTTCCCAGTTTTTCAGGATCTGTTCCAACTCGGGGCTCAGCTTCTGGATCCGAAGTGGCTCGGCATTTGGCCTGGGAAGCCGGGCGTTCCCTGCGGGAGCCGCTCCGTCCCCCGACTTGCTGCGGGCCGGAGTTCCTCGGGGGGACGACCGGTCGCCGTCCGCTCCCTCGTCACCGGCGTCTTCTTCCAAGTCTTCATCGGTCCCCTGGACCTGACGCACGGGTGATTTTTTGGGGCCAGCCGAGGTCCCCCGGTCGGCTCCCCGTGGGTCAACTGGCTTGGCATCGGTCCCCTTGGGGGCGGGCTTGGTCCCCGTCGACGGCGCGGCACTCGGCTTGCCTGTGGCTGTGCCTGCTCCCTTCCGTTCGGTCGGTTGACCAGTGGTCCCTGGTTTGCCGGTGGCCGGTTTTCCCGTTTGGGCGACGCTCGCACTGGCGAGACAATGCAGCCCGACAATCACGGCCAACACAGCACGAAACAGGGGGCGAAATGCTTCCATGACGAGTCTGTATCCTTCCTGGATCCTCGGTAGTGGGAGCGGGAAACTAGCAGAGTGTTTCAAACGACTCCAGATCGAATTTCCCGATGGTTGGTTCGGCCGCTGGAGAGGGTCGTTTGGAATGTGCATGAACGTGTTCTGGGCGTGGAACGGACCGTCTCTCTGGGTTCTGCCAGTCAACTTCAGGCCCCCTTTGTCAAATCGTCGTCGACCGGACAACGCTTCAAATCCATGGCGGCTGCGCTCATAAATCGTCTCGTCCAAAGACCACCTCCGCCGCGATGGCACCGGCGTGTTGTGTCGGCCAGTTTCGCCCGCCAAACAGGTCCTGTGGCCGAACCGAGCGCGCACCCCGATCCCCCCCCGGCTCTCCCGGATGGTGCCGACTCTTCCCGCATTCCCCCGTCAGGCCGCCGCGCGGGGGGTGTCGGGGGCGTGGAGTTGCCGGGCGATGTCGTACAGCCGGCGGTATTCCTCCATGAACCCGTCCACTTCATCGGGGGAATACATCTCCAGTGACCGCAGACCCTTTCGGAACTCGGCAAACATCGCCTCGGCCGAGCCCAATTCCGCCTCCATGTCGAGGATCAGCTGCGTCGTTGCGAAATTTGGTTTTATAAAGCGGAATCCCTCCAGGTCGAACTCCCGCAGGCGGGCTTCCCCCCGGGCCACCTGCGCCCGGAGCGATTCCAGTGAGCGGGCCGGGGAGGATTGGGTCTGGGAGGAATGCCCCCGGGTGGATTGAGCCGGAGACGGAGCCGGGCTGGTGGAGACGGGCGCTGGTACGGTCGGAACTGGGGCCGGCTGGACGGGGGCCGGCTGGACGGGAGCGTGTTGGACTGTCGTGGCTTGGACGGGAGCCGGTCCTGCCGTGACGGACCCGCCGTCCGGAGTCGCCGCTGGCGTGGCGGCCTCCGCTGCCGGATTCGCCCGGGCGGCTGCCGGTTTCTTCCGCCGTTTCGGTTCCGGGGGACCGGGTAACGGTACCCGGTCAGCCTCGGCAATTGCCTCCCGCTGACGGATCTGGTCCCAGGAGCCGATGATTTTCCGCAGGCAGAACTCTTCGTCGTCCGACGCTTCGTAGAGGTAGCCGATGTTGTAGACCATCGTCGCCTCAAACAGCCGGGCGGCACTGATCCCTTCCCGCCGGGCCCAGAACCGCAGGGCCTGATAGTCGGCCAGGCCCCCGAACATCTGCAAATACAGCCCGATAAACGTCTTCGCGTGGAACAGCACCCGCTGCTTCGCCTCGAGCCGGGTGAGCTGGAACTCTTCGCCGTTCCCCGGCTCCCAATGCATCGGCTCTCCGGCCGTCTGCCAGAGTCGCCACGGATCGGTTCGGGCGTCGGGGCCGTGGTAGTTGAGCTTCAGACACTGCAGAACCCGGTCGCCATGTGCCGGGTCGTCGGGGGTGGTGACCCGCCAGATGCTGCGGGCAATACCCGTGAGGGAATCGCTCTTGAGATATTGCCGGACTCCAGGGGCATTCCGGAACGCATCGGGCCGCTGCGTGCAGACGAATGGAACTTCCGTCTCGCGGGAAATCGACAGCAGTTCGAACAGGCAATCTTCAAACACCCGTTCGCTGTCAGTCCGGACGTGGTGCTTGAGCTGGTCAATCACCACCAGGCGGATGCTCGGCCGGCGGAGCAGAAACGCCCGCAATTTGGCGAGTATGTCCTGGGTGTGCAGCCGGACCCGAGTCTCCGGCGGCGGCCCCCCCGGTTCCCCCGCCTTCGGGAAGTTCCGGTCAGGAAAATCGCTGTGCCCGTGCCCCCAGTCGAGCAGTTGTGTCGTCCCCTGCCACACCCGGGTCGTGTCTCCCCCGCCAGTGGCGACCAGGCCCAGTACATCCCGACCGAAGTCTTCGACCGTGTTGAAAACGAGCACATCCGACGGCGGGAGGGCTTCCCCCGTCTCTTGCTGTCCGGGAAAAGGGCGTCCACTCGTCACCCGGGCGATCCAGTCGGCCACAATCTGGGACTTGCCGGAACCCTCTTCCCCCACGACCACCGCGATGTCCCCGGCCTGGATCTTCCCTCGCCAGAGCCAACCGTCATTGAGTGGCTGCCGTCGATCGCGCTGATCGCGATCCCGTTCCCCCTCCCGCTGGTTCGCCCCGGAATCCCCCGGTCCAGCCTCCGCCCCGGCACTCCCCGAAGAGGGCTGCCCCACTCCCGGCTGCCGGGCGGGAACCCGGCGGTGAGAGGGGGTTCCGCGGTCGGAAGCCGGGACTTCCCGGCCAATTCCCGAACCAGTGGACACATGACATGATCCAGCGTGTTCACTCTTCTCATCGACCGGTGGGATCGCCGGCGGGCTCTCGTCAACCAGAGCTGTCTGGGATCCAGAAAAATGGCTTTCCGGAGCCTGTCCCAGAGCCCGGGCCTTGGCCTGCTTGCGAACCCAACGCGTGTAACGCGACATAATGTTCTCCCGTGA
>Ga0315902_10000264_pt1 | contig 90348 bp, 60 predicted proteins | sample LakEriMetagenome_9_FD_203523 | JGI IMG/M metagenome (GOLD analysis project Ga0315902, IMG submission 203523) | Freshwater fungal communities from buoy surface, Lake Erie, Ohio, United States - Buoy 12 MA117 | ecosystem: Environmental > Aquatic > Freshwater > Lake > Lake biofilm | place: USA... | reverse complement strand
CGAAACTGCCCGGAGTGAGCAGAATTCGGTCCGGAGAAGATGACGGACCGGTCCGGATTGGAACTGGCCAGTCGGCGACCCCGATTCCGTTTTCCCGGCTCAGCCTTCCCAGGAGGTGCCGTCCCAGCGAATCATCCGCTCGATGAGCTGGATCACATCTTTTGAGAATGCCTGGAAGATGGCTTCGCCCTTCTCGGCGGTGGCCACACTGGGGTGGCCAATGTGTCCCACGCTGGTGCGGTCTTTGGTAATCCAGGCTCGGTGCGCGGGTTCAAACGAGTTGCCAAACGGCATTTCCTCGGCGGCGGTGTGGTTTCGCACCAGGTGGGGGGCGATCCGCAGCATCATCGAGGTCTCGTATTCGCAGGCATGGCCCACCCGCCGCTGCTGCAGCGCGGGGTTGATCTCCCAGGGCTTGCCTCCCAGGGTCCAGTAGGTCGACGAGAGCAGCAGCAGGTCCGAGCGATGCCGGTATTTCTGACGCAGTTCAAACGTCGCCTGCTGCGCGGGAACGATGTTGCCACCGTGGCCATTGAGCAGCAGGATCCGCTGGAAACCATGGGTCAGCATGTTTTCGCACAGGTCAATCAGCAGGTCGAGATAGACCCGAGGACTGGCCGACATCGTCCCTGCGAAATCCATGTGGTGGTGCGAATTGCCCAGCCACATCAGGGGGGTGAACAGCACCCGGTCGTCCAGAGCGGCCACCGTGCGGCGGACAATCTCTCCCAGCAGCATGCTGTCGGTGAAGACCGGCATGTGATGCCCGTGCTGCTCCAAAGCGGCGATTGGAATGACTACCGGGGTCGACTTGGGCAGTTGGGCCACCATGGGCCACGTCATGTCCTGCAATTGCACGATGAACTCCGACGATGTGGGCGGGATGAGAGACGCAGGGACACGGGTTTCGCTCCCGAACGGGCGCGTCGCCGGTCATTTCGCCAGGTGAGTGGCGTGAAACTTGGCGAAAGCGGGGCTATTGGGCCTTGGGGGTGGGCTTGGGTTCGGGCTCAGAGCGGAAGGCCTTGTCTTCGATGCCGTCCAGCAGCACATTGGCGATGACGGGCTCATTGCCGCGGACGGTCACCCAGACGAATTGATCAATCTCGCCCGCCTGTTTGCCACGAAGCTGGGAGCCGCCGCCGGTGGTGGCCAGCATGATGTAGTCGCGGCCCTGTCGGACAAAGCGTGCATAGCGGTGAATATGGCCGGCAAAGACGGTGTAGGGACGGTCGGACAGAGCCTGCTCGATGGCGTTCCAGCCGCTCGGCTCGAGGGCATCGGGATTCATCCAGACGGGCTTGTGGAGGAACACGAAGGTCCAGCGGACATCCTTGTTGCTGGCGAGCGTTTCGCGGACGTACTGCTGCTGTTCGGCACTGAACCGGTACGGTTCTCCCTTGGGAGGATCTTCGCTGTTCAGGGCCAGGAACAGCACATCGTTGTAGCGGAAGCTGTAGTAGGTGCGGCCGAATTTCTTCTGCCACGCCTCGAGCATCCTGGGATTGGCCAGGTCGTGGTTGCCCGGCACGTAGAAAAAGGGCATCTGCAGTTGCTGCACCTTCGACTGGAACTCGGACCACTCGATGGCGATCTGGGCGGGATCTTCGGAGTAGCCTTCAATCAGGTCTCCCACGGAGATGACGAATTCCGGCTGCAGCAGATTCAGCTTGCGGACCGCTTCGGTGAAGATCCCGGGACGACGGCCCCCGGTGCGGTCGGTCACAATCGCAAACTGGAAGTCGCGCGGTCCCCGGTTGAGGGGTTGGCTGGTCCAGGGGTTGCGGTCTTCGACCTGAATGGTCAGCGGAGAGGGCTCTGGAACGAAATTCACCGCCGGGAGCTGTCGGCCCGAGACAATTCCCACCAGCAAGGCGATTCCCAGGGCCACGGCCCCCAGCGTGAGGCGTTGCATGCGCAGTTCCCAAAGCACGAGACACGAACTCCGGTGCGGTCGATCCACCGGGCTGTTGTTCAACCGGACGTCAAAGTATCGGTTGATGGGTGGAGGTGCAACCCGTGTTCAGGCGAGCGGTTCCGGTCCCTTCCGGACCCCCTCGACATACACCGCCTCGACCGAGCCGGGAAAGGTCACCCCTTCAAACGGAGACCAGCCGCATTTGGTGCGCAGGTCTTCCCGGCGGATGGTGACCGGGCGGGACATGTTCAGCACGGTCAACGATCCGACGTAACCGGGCTCCAGCCGGCCAAACCGTTTGGGGGCCGTATAGGGGTTCACGAAATCTCCCGGATTTGCACAGCAGAACCGCGCCACCTGAGAGGGAGTGAATCCCTGGTTGGCGATGAGCCAGGTGACAAAGGGTGCGTAGGTGTCGAGGTGGGGTTGTCCCGAGATGCCCCGGTCATTTTCCTCGAGAGAATGGGGGGCATGATCGGTCGCGATGTAGTCGAGGGTTCCCTCACGCAGGGCCTCCAGCATCGCCAGTCGGTCCGCCTGGGCCCGCAAGGGGGGGTTCATCTGCATCCAGCCGCGGTTTTCCGGAGTGAGAACTCCGGTGTCGAAATACAAATGGTGGGGCGTCACTTCGCAGGTCACCCGCAGACCGCGGGCCCGGGCGGCGCGAATCAGGGGGAGGCCTTCCCCCACCGAGTAGTGGCACAGTTTCCCGGTGAGATCGTACTTTTCGATCATGTGCAGGGCGAAGCGGGTGGCCGAGACTTCGCACTCGGGCGGGCGCCGCTCTTCATGGGTGGGGGCGTTGCGATGCTCCTCCAGCAGGACAGGATCTTCGCAATGGAACGAGACAGACTGTCCGCGGTACTGCGACAGTGCGTGATCGAGTTGTTCGAGCGTGGTGAAGAACAGATCTCCCACGCTGTGTCCCATGTAGACCTTGTAGGGGACGGGGAATGACAGCGGATGGGTGTGTGGCCCGATGCCTGCATAGAGCGTGATCTGGATCGGCACATTGCGCCGTGCGAGATGGGCGGCCTTGGTACGCCAGCTCTCATCGTCGATCGGGGCCACCTTGTTGTTGGGCATGTCGGCCACATGGACCACCCCCCCATGCAGGGCTGCCGCCGACGCGGTTGTGAAGTCCTCCTTGTAGGTTTCCGCCCCGCTGACATCGTCGCGGGCGTGGATGTGAATGTCCCCCATGCCGGCGAAGATGAGGCATTCAGGGCCGAACTGCACATCGGGAGCGCCCAGTCCGGATCCCACTTCGGTAATCACCCCGTTCTCGATGCGGATCTGCCCCCGCGTCACGCTCTCGGTGGAAACCAGCTGGCCGGCAACAATCATGATGTCAATCTGAAAAAGGAGCGGGATTCGGAAGCGGAAAGAAAGTCATTGTGATGAAGAGACGGGAACCGCGAAGTCACTCCGGTTTGGGCCGGGTGAAGAGTTGGGGATCAAGCTTCTCGGAACGCTGGATGTCGCTGATCTCGATCTCCATGAACAGCTCTCCGTCGCGCACGATCCGCACACGCGTCGGGACCCGGGTTCCGGCGACTTTCTCAAACTTCGAGTAGAAGCTTTCGATGTTGGCCAGTTCCCCTGCGTCTCCCAGGCCGCGGGACCTGGTTTCGGTCTTCACGACGTCATGGGTTTCCTTGTCGAACAGGAAGACCACGTCGCGATGGCCACTGGAACTGACCCGCACTCCCACAGTCTCGCGTCCATCGACCTCGATCGGGGGGACACTCTGGTAGCGGATTCCCTTGGCCCGCAGGGGGGCCAGAGTCCGCAGCCAATTCACATGCATGTCTTCCTTGAGGAACAGCAGTTGATCGGTCGTGAGATCCTGCAGGGTCTTCCCCTGGGAGAGCCAACCTTCATCTCCGTTGCGGACCATGGTGTACGAGCCCATCACGTCGCTGCGGAGCTTGTCGGGCCACTGCACGGCATACCGGGCGTCGACGGTTCGCAACTGGCCCGCTTCGTGGATCTTCATTTTGGCCCGCCAGGTCTGGGCCGTCAGGCGGCTCAGTTTTTCCGCCCCTCCCGCCGCCTGGATCGCCTGATCGATCACCTCGCCCAAATCAACCGGTTGTTGGGCCGGCAGACTCCCGGCACACGCCAGCCAGCCGATTCCCATGCTTAACCAGAGCCCCAGGCTCAGACGCTTCGTGGTTGTCCGTCGCTCCATCTGTCGCTCCCTATGCAGGTCGGTTTCCACCGACGGGTCAGTCCAGGTAGGTGAATTCATTGAGGTTGAGCAGCACCAGGCACCAGGCGCTCCAGGCGCGCTGATTCACGAGGTTGTTGGTCACCCCCTCGGCATGCAGCAACTCGCGCTGGCGGATCAGAAAACGCTGGCCCGCTTCCAATTCTTCGGTCTCGGGCATCCGGCCCAGAACGAGGCGGTGTGCCTCACGAAGGGGGTTGACGTCGGTCTGTTCCCCGGCGGTGCTTGAAGGAACCCTCCGCGCCAAACGGTCAGCCAGGAAAGCCGCCTGGCTGTTGAAGAATTCGCCATTGATCAGAGTGAGTGCCTGGGTGGGAATGGTCGAGACCACGCGCTGTTCGCAGGATGAGGTGGTGTCGGGCAGATCCAACAATTCCAGCTCGGGCACCAGAAGTGAGCGTTTCACGTAGACAAAGGCGGACCGCCGGAACATCTGCGCCGGGGAACTGGTGCCCCAGCCCTCGCCGGGACGGGACTGCCCCTCCAGGACAGCACGATGGATGCGGGGGTAAACACTGGGGCCTCCCATCTCGTGGTTGAGCTGGCCGCTCGCCTGCAGGACGCAGTCACGCAGCACTTCGGCCTCGAGGCGTCGGTAGGGATAGCGCCACAGGAGCCGGTTGTCAGGATCGGCGGCGAGCCCCTCCGCATGAGCGGTGCTGGACTGCCCATAGACCTGGCTCAAGACAATCTGCCGATGCAGGTTCTTCAGGCTCCATCCCGAATCGATCAGGAACTGGGCCAGCCAGTCGAGCAATTCGGGATGCGATGGGGGTGTTCCCATCACACCGAAGTCGTTCTCGGTGCTGACCAGCCCGTCGCCGAAGTGTCCCTGCCAGATCCGGTTCACAATCACCCGGGCGACCAAGGGATTGCGGGGATTGGTCATCCACTTCGCGAGGGCCAGCCTGCGCCCCGAGGTGGCAATCGGCATTCCCGCTTCCCGGGGAGCGTCGGGCGGGGACCCGGTGGAGAACGCCACGGGAATGGCGAGCTGCGACAAGACCTCGGGGAAGCCGGGCGAAACCGTTCCGGCGGGTGTCTGGGGATTCCCCCGTCGGAAGACCTGGGTCGGTTTCCAGGGAGCTGGTGTCTCGCGAAAGATGTAGGCGCGGGGCAGGGGATCGGGAGCTGTTTGCTGCAATGCCTCGCGGGCCCGGTCGAAACCCTCGCGCTGGCGGCGTTCGTCGGTTGTTTCGAGGTCTTTGAGGTCGACCGCCAGATCGCCCGCTGTGGTTTCGGCCAGCTTTTTCTGCTCGGCCGAACGCTGGTCCGCAGGCAGCTGGTGGGCGGCGAATGCCTCGGCTGTCAACCGCCGCGGAGCGCCGGCGAAATAGCGGTTCCGAACCTGGGCCGCCAATTGTTCGGCCTGCTGCTGAACAGTCTGCAGCGCGGCCTGCTGCCGGGCGACTGCCGCACGATGATCGGCCAGTTCCTGAGGGGTGCCCACCTCGACATCGAACTCGGTGCGATCCCGGCGGGGGCGTTCCAGTGGATCGAAGATCGCCAGCATGCGGCCATAATCGATCTGCGAGAGCGGTTCGAATTTGTGGTTGTGGCAGCGGGCACAGCGCAGGGTCATCCCCAGGAAGGCCGTGCTCACGGTGCCCACCACATCGTCGAGCTGGTCGTAGCGGTCGACCAGCGGATCGGCCGGTTCGTCGTCCCAGGTTCCCAGCCGGAGAAAGGTGGTGGCGATAAGAGTCTCTGCAGTCACTTGAGGAAGCTCGTCGCCAGCCAGCTGCTCTGTGAGGAACTGGTCGAAGGGCTTGTCGCGATTCAGCGAGTCGATCACCCAGTCGCGATACCGCCAGGCATTGGGTTTTGCGCCGTCGCGTTCGTAGCCGTTGGTCTCGGCGTAGCGGGCCACATCCAGCCACCGGCGGCCCCAACGCAGTCCATATCCGGGGTCGGCCAACAGGCGATCGACCGCCCGCTCCCGCCGCAGTCCAGACAAATCATTCCGAAAATCCTGGAGCGCCGAGGCTGTGGGGGGGAGACCCACGAGGTCCAGCGAGACCCGTCGCAACCAGACTTCATCATCGGCCGTGGGAGCGAACGGCAGGCCGCGGGTTTCCAATGCGGCGGCTACGAAGCGATCGATGGCATTCGGGGATTGGCCATCCCGGCAGGTGGGGATGACCGCCGGTTGAACCGGGCGGAAGGACCAGTGGTCGCGATGAAAGGACTCGATCTGGATTCCATAGACCGAGGAATCGGCCGCCTCGGGAGACTCGGCATGTGAGCTGGGGGTGACCGGACCAAGAATCCCGACGAGCGTCAGCCAGCCCCACAGGTGACGGAAGAGGGGCGTACGGGAGACAGATCGCCTGTCAGCAGCAGGAGGCATGAGAATGGTTTCCTGGCGAGAGGAGCATCATGGACTCCGTCAAAATGCCCCTTGCGTTCCGCTAGACATCTGGCCCGGCTCTTTGGGGAGCACCAGTTGGGGCTGCGCGATTCTCAGGCTTTCCAGACACAGCGGCCGTCGCACCGACATCTTCTCGCTGGTCTCCAGGTCGCGGGGCAACACCCACAGCACGATCACCTGCACGTCGCCATCCGAGTGGCTGTAGAGCGAAAACCGGGTTGCCACCCCAAACTCGCGTGCCATCTCGTCCGGTTGCTCTTGAGGTTCCAGCTCGACCTCGGTGTACGTGATCGGCTTCTGGAAGGCATCGGGACGCTGGGGCAGTGTGATGTCGCGCGCGCTGTCGGGCTGAAGACTGACATCCAGAGCCGCTGACAGTTCACTGAGGGTGTCCGCATGGAAGCGGGCTGCGAGATCGGGATTCCCGGCCAGATGATGATTGGTCAGGAGATACAGGTACCCGGCACCGGTCGCGGAGCGGCCGTTTTCACCGACCACCGAGACCGGGGCCCGAAAGGCTCCGCGCAATCCCGGCAGAGGAATCGTGAGGAAGCCCGGCTGGCGGGGATCGGGTTGTTCGTCGGCAGCCTCATTCCCCGCTCCCTCGGTATCCGTCCCGTTCTCTTCCGAGGTCGTCTGAGGATTGAGGGAACCCTCCGCAGGCTGCTGTGCGGGGCCGGGTAGTTCGGCAAATTGCTTGGGTACCCGCAGCGAGACCGTGGTCGCGGGATCGGTCCAGGCACCGTGCAGGTTGTTGTCCTGCAATTCGAGAGAGGCAAAGTAACGGGAGGTGGTGTCCAGCCGATCCTGGTAATCCTCACTGCCGCAACCGGTTCCCAACACAACCAGCATCGCAGCCCAGGGAACTCCCCAGGGGCGAACAGGGGCCCGGAGGTCTGCTCCTGCCATCACTCGACCCTCTGCCTTTCGCGAACATTCAACGGGAACCAGACCAGGTCCGAAGGTCACTGGACCAGTCAGCATAACCGACGGTCCCGTGGTTGTCAGCCAGATCGGCAGGTACGAAACAGGGGGAATCGTCCAGCGGCGATCCCCCCGTCTCGATCACAAATCCCACTTTTGGGCTGGATGATCGGATCCGGAAAAACTTTCAACAGGCTCAACCGTTCTCAGGGAGATCCGGAGGAGCGGGTTGCTGCGGCTCTGTGTCTGCAGCCGCCGGCTGGTCCGGAGGCGGGGACTGATCCGCACCGGGGGCCGGCTCTTCCGGCCTGGAGGGGGAGTCCGGCTTCGGGGCCTCCTCCTGGGGGACCGGCTCCTGCGTGGGCTTTGGCGGCGTCGCGTCACTGGGAGATTGGACTTCTTCGGGGGCCTCCTCGTCCGGCACCTCATTCGCGGGATCGGGGACTCCGGCGTTTTGCGAGGCGGGTTGTCCCGGGAGGATTCCCCCCGGCAGACCGCCCGGAAGTCCGAGGCCGGGTGGCAGACCTCCCCCCGCCGCATCCGCTCCCCCAGAAGCCGACTTCGCCTTGATGAGCTGATCTCGGGTCAGCCGCAGTTTCTGGATCACATCCGCCGAGATGACATAGTACCAGGTCCCGAACCGACGATTGAGCTCCTCGGAACGTTCCTTCCCCGCCTTGGCTTTGGACTCCCAGTCCTTCAGATCCGCCTCGTATTTCGTCAGCTTGGCTTCGTACTCCTGCTTCAATCTCGCCTTGTCGGCGGCCGGATCGGGTTGCGCTGCAGGGGAGTTGGGGGTGGGATTGTCCTGGGCTGCGGCCGCGGGTTGGTCGCCCGGGGGGGGTTGTTGATCGCCGACTGGCGGATTGGTCTCCTGGCCACAATTCCCCTGGTTGTCTTCCTTGGGGGGATCCCCCTGGTCCGGGGCCGTGGCGGACTTCTCCGAAGTGGTCTCTGTGGCCGGCTTCGCGGACTCGGTCCCGAGGTCCGCGGGAGGTTCGGGTTTCTCGGGCTTGGGGCCGAGCAACGATTCATCAAAGGCGACCGAGACCAGCAGGTAACGGCTGCTCTTGGGTTCCTCCGACTTGGGCTGTTCCCCTTCCTTGGTCTCTTTTTTGTCCTCGACCCCCGACTCAATCTCCGATTCGGAGCCGTTGAAGACCTCGCCAAACCGGAGTGTGTAGGCGAGCCCCTTGTTGGAGGCGAGACGGACTTCGCCCAGTTTGCTGTAGAGGCGGTCTGGATCTTCCTCGGTCTTGCCCGGCCCGGGAACGAACCCCTTGGAAGACATTTCGTTCGCCAGCAGGGTGAGCTGCGCCTTTTGTTTGACGATCTTCCGGTCGATGGTCAAATCGGCATTGAGTCCCGGGGGTTTGGGACGGACGCCTGTCAGTTTCAAATCGACCAGGGCGTTGACCAGTTCATTGGTCTTGGTGGAATCGACCTCTTTCTCGGGATCATCAAGTCCATCCAGCTTCCAGGGGTCAAACGACTTTTCATGGCTGAGGCGGACGACATCTCCCGGCACGATCCGGGCCAGACCGTCGTTTCCTTCTTCAATCGAGTAGTTGTCGATCTCGACCGAGGTCAATTCGTCGCGCGACAGCTTCAGAAGATTGGTTTCCACCCAGTCGGCAAACTTCGTCGACAGGTCGGGATTGATTTTGGCAACATAGACCGACTTTTCGTCGGGACGCCGCAAGTAGCGGTGACCTGGACGTTCGCGGACCTGTTTGCCGATGATCAGATCCAGCAGGACGCCGCCATCTTTGGCGAGGGTGACCCGCTGTCCGCGCCCCTTGAGCTTGGTCGAATCCTTTTCGAGCGGATCCACCACACCGAAGACTTCATGCTGGGTTTCTCCTCCGGGAATGAATTCCTCACGGACGACACCGATCAGAGAGGTGGCGGTTTTCGCGAGACGGTCGGCACCGTCGGCGGGATAATTGTTGTAAGACGGTAATCGCCAGAGACCATCCTTCAATTCCACTGCGAAGATCCGGGACACCGCCTGTTCTTCGTTGAACCCCACGACCTGGATGGAGGTGGGTTCGTTCGGATCTTTGAAATCGGGGTAGAACGGAGTGTTCAGCTTGGCACTCCGCATCTCCTCCGGGGTGAGATTGTCGGGGGGACGGACAAACCAGGCGACCCCCGCCATGGCGAGAGCGGCAACGACAAAAGACAGGCTGCGAGCGGTTTCAGACATGCTGCAGTTCCTCTGCGAATGATCAGGCCGTCGGGGAGACGGAATGTAGGTGAGATCTGGAACAAGACCACGTATGGTGGCCGATCGTTGGAGTGATGGGGCTGGCTACCGCCCCACCAGTCGGTCAGGATTCATTCCCTGGCGCTCATCGAGCATCCGCCGCAGGTAGACAAACAGTCCCAGCAGCAGAGGGGGAATCGGCGGAAGGAAGAACGCCAGCGCCCGGAAGAAACCGGTGATCCGGTTGACTTCCCGCTGGGTCTGGTCCTTCAGTCCCTTGATGGTCTTGTTTTTCTCGTTCTCGATGACCGCCTTCCGCACATCGTTTTCGCGAATCTTGTCTTCTTCGGCGATCCGCTTCTGGATCTGCTTCTGCCGGGGATCCAGGTCGGTCCGCTCTTCGATCTCGTCGATCTTTTTCTGCAGGGCGGCCGCGACCGAATCCAACTCCTTCTTGGCGTCCCGCTCGGCCTTCTCGGAGGCCTTGGCTTCCTGATCCTTGAACTCCCTGACACTCGATTCGACGGTGGTCAGTGTGCGGTGCTGGGGGCGACGCCCGCGCAGGTCGATGAAGGCGTCATCGCCCGCCAGGTCATCAATCGCATTCAGAATGAAGGCGATATTGTCCAGCTTCAGGTCCTGCCACTCCTTGTCGCGGATGAAGAAGAACTCATTCGAGATCATGTCCATGTCGGCCACGAACACGACATTCAGAGGCTTGCCGGCCCCCTCCTTGCCCCCACCCTTGATGTGGGCCGCGATCACCGGGGCCTTGATATCGTCCGCGGGATCCTTGTCGGGTGGGCTGAGGATTTCCATCATCCCCATGAATCCACCCCGGACATACTCGTCCCACTCATACGAACGGCACTGGGGACTCGCCCTCAGCAGCGGCTCGAAACTGGCTTTCATTCCCGCCCGGGGCTGAATCTTCCCCGGGTAGAAGAGCATCATCTCCTGCAGGCCCGTCGTGATCTTGTCATTCCGGCTGAATGCATCGCGAGCCTGATTCGACGGGGTGATGTAGACGACGTTGTACAACTGCCAGGCATCGAAGAGGTCTTTCAGTTCGGGATGGGCGTCGTAGCGGTCCCAGATCGATTCTCCCGAATTCCAGGCAATCTCCAGCACGTTGGTCAATCGGCTGATGTCGGCTTTCGGCTGCGGCGGCGGGCCGCCTCCGAAGGGATTGTTCCCTCCCGGTTTGGGTTTGGGATTCCGCGGAGCCAATTGCGGATGAAACCGGGGGAACGGATCATCCACTATCAGGGTGGGACGCCCCTCCTCCACATAGCTCACCAGGCTGTCGAGTTCCTGATCGGTCAGCGAGGAGGGCATGACCGCCAGCAACACGTCGAGATCCTTGCGGCTGGCTAGTTCATCTGGTCCGACGGCGACAACCTCATATTGCTTCTTGAGATCCTGCACGATGCGCCATTCGGGCAGTTGCCGGAAGGCCTGCATGTCGAAGCCCCCGGTCAGTTGGGCATCGGTCTTCAGGATGCCGACCTTCTTCCGGCTGCCAGCCGCCACAGTCCGGACGGCCCGTGTCAGCTCGTACTCAACGGGAGTTCCCTTGTCGAAGAAGGGAATGATCACCTGGTCGTCGACGGAACCGGTCACCACCGTGCCGAGGAAGACGTCGTCGCGGGTCCATTTCCCGCCGACCATCGTCTGCACTTCCTGGGGTTCGACCCCATAACGCTTCGCTTCATCAGCTGAAGCGGTGTACTTCTCGGTGCTGACCATTCGGACGCGGACATTATCCCCACCCAACTGGTCGAGCTGCCGCAGCAAGCCCACCAGCGACGTGCGGGATTGAGCCAGCTCGCGGGGAACCTCGGGACTGATGAACGCCTGGATGAGAATGGGCCGATCTTTGGGGACCGACTCGATCACCTTCCGGGTGGCTGGGGCCAGCGTGTAGAGCTTCTCACTGGTCAGATCGACCCGCGTTGTGGCGCGGGCGAAGGCCGCATTCAAGCCAATCAGACCGATCGCCAGAGCGGCCGAGCGGATCAGGAAATGCGTTCCCATCTGGGTGCCATGCGGTCCACCCTTCCAGTGCCGTCGGCTGACCAGAACCATGTTCAGATAGAGCATGAAGATCGTCAGCGACAGGAAATACAGGATCCCCGACAGGGGCAGCATTCCCAGGCCAAAATCACGGAACTGTTCCTGGACCGACAAGCCCTGCAGCAGGCGGTTGCCCGGTGCGATGCGGTCGATCATCACGGGAATCGCACACAAAATGACCCCCAGAATGTAGGCCACCGTGGCGCTGCTGGTGAGGATCGAAGCGACCATCCCGGCACTCAGCAGGGCCGCCCCCATCAGCCAGTAGCCAATGTAGGTCGCCAGCATCTGGCCAGCGTCAAAGCCACCGAGGAACGTCAGGACCACCAGATGCGACAGCGAGAATGCCAGCGCGACGGTATACACTCCAAGGACCGCCAGATATTTGCCGAGGACGATCTCGAGGTCTGTCGCGGGGAGCGTGAACAGCAACTCGTCGGTGCCCTGTTTCCGTTCTTCGGACCAGGCGGTCATGCTGATCGCCGGGATAAACAGCAACAGCAACAGCGGGAACACTTCATTCAATTGGCTGAGGTTCGCCAGATTGTTGGCGAAAAAGTCGCTGTTGAATGCGAAAAACGAGCCAATCGCCACGAAGAAGACGATGAACACATACCCCAGCGGGCCGGAAAAGTAGCTGAGGAAATTGCGTTTGAACACGGCCCAAATGACATGCGTGCGCAGTTTCATGGGTCAGTTCTCCGAGAGATGGGGACGACAACAAAGTGGGGGGAGAAGTACTCGTCTCGCCGACAGGGGACTGGCGGCGGGGGGGCCGGCCGGCGGAACCGGCGGCTCAGGCGACTTTGCGCCGGGTCAAATGACGGAAACGGGCTTCCATTTCCTCCTCGTTCGGGCCGAGGTCAGACACCGTCCCGTCCAGCACCAACCGGCCTTCATTGACCAGAATGACGCGATTCGCGACGGCCCGCACCTCCTGCAGAATGTGGGTCGAAAGCAGGATTGTTTTCGATTTGCCCAGATCGCGGATCAGTTCGCGGACATCATGCACCTGGTTGGGATCGAGACCCGCCGTCGGTTCGTCCAGAATGAGGATGCGGGGATCGTGCAGCAACGCCTGGGCCATCCCCACCCGCTGGCGATAGCCGCGCGAGAGCTTTCCGATCGCCTTCCCCCAGACCTGTGTCAAAGAGCAGCGTTCGGCGACGTAATTCAGCCGCTCACGCAAGTGGGCTCCGGAAAGGTCTCGCGCCGCCCCGAGGTAGTTCAGCAGGGCCTTGGGCGTCATCTCGAGGTAGAGCGGGCCATTCTCCGGCAGATAGCCGATCAATTGGGCGGCCGCGATCCGGTCCCGATAGACATCAAAACCACCGATGCGGGCGGTTCCTTTGGTTGCCGACAAAAACCCGGTCAGGATCTTCATGGTGGTCGACTTGCCGGCACCATTGGGCCCGAGAAAGGCCGTCACCTGCCCGGCGGGAATCGAGAACGAGACGTTGTCGATGGCCGCAAACTGCCCGTAGTACTTGCACAGCCCCTGGGCCTCAATCATCAGCTCAGTGCCTGCTGGACTCATGACTACTGAACTCCGTGACAAGAAGAAAATCGGGAATTGAATCGTGGATCGTCTGGGAAAGTGGGGTCGTCGAACCAACCTTCGACCCGAATTTTCCCCTCAGGATTCCGCCATCGGTATCCTGATCCAAAGTGCCCCTGACACACCGCCTCGTCGCGGGAGGAGGCTGGACACCTATGCATTTAGCAAGGTCCGAGCCGAATTGTAAAGGCAGTGCACGGGGGCCTTTGTCGCCATCACTGGTGATGGATTTTAGCTCACTTTTCAAGCGGGTAGGGGTTCTGCCAGACCGTATGCGGGCCGAAATGGGGAGCGCGTTCCGGCCGTTGATGTGAGCGGAGTGTCTGTCTATTCTTCTCGCAGTTCGGTCCCCAGAGGGGGGCCGAGGCGAAGTTCTTCTGGTTTCGAGCTGTGTTTTGAGGGGCGAGTCAGCATGAGTTTCAAATTGCAACGGCCGGAGATTCTGTCGGGCGCCTTGGCGGTGGCGGGTCTTCTGGGAGGCTGTGCCCCGACGCCCCCGGTCTCTGAGAAAATGCCAGTCCCCGTCGCCCCCTCAGCTCAGGCGAAGCCCGAACTGGATTCCGAGTTCGACGGGCCGGTCGACTTTCCGAAGCTTCCCGCTGGTGCCGGTCCCATCGACGAGGACGCCCCCCGCGAATTCACCACCACCGCCAGTGGTTTGAAGTACCGGATTCTGCGGAAGGGAGAGGGAAAGAAACCCACAGTTCTCAACAAGGTGGAAGCACACTACCGGGGCTGGTTGACTAGCGGAACCGAGTTCGACAGCAGCTACAAGCGGGGGAAACCGACGACGTTTCCTCTGAATGGAGTGGTTCCGGGTTGGCAGGAAGGGATTCCCTATTGTGCCGAGGGGGGCATGATCGAACTCGTCATCCCTTCCAAGCTGGGTTATGGCTCTCGCGGGACCGGTCCGATTCCCCCCAACGCCACGCTGCGGTTTATTGTCGAACTCAAGAAGGTGCTCTGAGCCGCTGGCTGCCGCCAAACCGAACCCGTCCGGTCTGCCAGCCAGCAGTCGGCTGTGAGGAGACGATGGACTGTGGCTGAGAAAGGCGAAATCCCTGCCGGTTGAGATCGATCCCCTGCCGTATGGGCGATCGGTGACCGGCAGATCGGACCGAGGGAATCCCTTGCGCGGGGTCTGTCTTTGAGTTATACTTCAAAAAAGATCTCCTCCATGCGGAGTGGTTGTCTGTTTCCGCGACGTGGCGATTGCCGACCGGAACAGCGTTGGTCTGAGAACCAGTTCACTCCGTCATTCTCCAGTTTCCTTCTTGGTTCGAGAACTGCCCGTGTCTACTGAAGCCGTCTCCCGCAAGTCCCAGACCGTGATCAACGGGGCCGATATTCTGGTAGAGGCCATGATTCGGCAGGGGGTAGACACGGTCTTCGCCTATCCGGGTGGGGCCAGCATGCCGCTGCATCAGGCCCTGACCTTCCGCCGGAACGAGATCCGGACCATTCTGCCGCGGCACGAACAGGGTGGCGTGTTTGCTGCCGAAGGTTATGCCCGGTCGACCGGCAAGGTGGGGGTCTGCATGGCCACAAGCGGGCCCGGTGCGACGAATCTGGTGACCGGCCTGGCCGACGCCAAGATGGACAGCATCCCGCTGGTGGCGATTACCGGTCAGGTGTCGCGAAAGTTCATTGGGACGGATGCCTTCCAGGAGACTCCCATTGTGGAAGTCTGCCGGGCGATCACCAAGCACCATTATCTGATTACCCGGTTTGAAGATGTTCCCCGGGTGATCAAAGAGGCGTTCTACGTCGCCCGCAGTGGTCGACCCGGACCGGTGCTGGTCGACTTTCCCAAGGATGTCCAGCTGGAGAAGACATCGGAAGAGGTCAATTACGACCCCGCAATGCGGCTGCCGGGCTATCACCCCGAGCCGAGGCCGGTCAACCCCGCGCAGATTCGCCAGGTGTTGGCGGCGATCAAGCGGTCCCGCAAGCCGATCATTTACGCCGGTGGCGGTGCGATCAATTCCGGAGCGGCTGAAGAGCTGACCAGGTTCGCCAAGCGGACCGGAATTCCCGTCACGATGACGCTGATGGGCTTGGGGGCGTTTCCCGGCTCCGATCCGCAGTCCCTCGACATGCTGGGGATGCACGGCACGGTCTATGCCAACTACGCCATCAACGACGCCGATCTGCTGCTGGCGTTTGGTGTCCGGTTCGATGACCGGGTGACGGGAAAGATCTCGGAGTTCGCAGTGCGCGGCAAGGTGGTGCACGTCGATTCCGACCCGGCCGAGATCCACAAGAACAAAGAAGCCCACATTCCCATCATTGCGGATCTCCGCGACGTGCTGGCCGCCCTGAACCAGGCGGTGACCGACGGCGATTTGCCTGAGATGCAGGATTGGTGGGCCCAGCTGAAGCAGTGGAAGTCGAAACACCCCCTCACCTACAAGGATCCGGGGAACGACCAGATTCTGCCCCAGTATGCCATTCAGGAACTGCATCGCCTCACCGCGAATCGCGAGACCTACATCTCGGTCGGGGTCGGTCAGCACCAGATGTGGGCGGCCCAGTTCTACAAGTTCGATCGTCCCCGCCAGTGGATGAGCAGTTCGGGATTGGGGGCAATGGGGTTTGGTCTGCCGTCGGCCATGGGAGTCCAGGCGGCCCATCCCAATGCGCTCAGTATCGACATCGATGGCGATGGCTCGTTCCAGATGAACATCCAGGAAATGGCCACGTTGGTGTGCGAAAAACTGCCCGTGAAGATGTTCGTGCTGAACAATCAGCACCTGGGAATGGTTGTTCAGTGGGAAGACAGGTTCCACGCCGGGAATCGCGCCCACACCTACCTGGGGCCTATCGATCACCCCGAGGCGGTGGGACAGGGGAGCGGGAAGATCGGCGAGACGTACCCCAACTTCGTTCAGATTGCGGCGGGCTACGGCATTCCCGCGCGTCAGGTGCGGTCGAAGAAAGAACTGCCCGCCGCCATCGAAGAGATGATCAACGCCCCCGGCCCATTCCTGCTCGACATCATCTGTCCCTACCAGGAACACGTGTTGCCCATGATTCCGGGTGGTATGACCGTCAAGGAAATGATCCTCGAATAACCGACGTTCATTCCGCGTCCAGAGCAGCACGCCGGGGGATGGGTTCACCTTCCCCCGGCGTTTTTTCTTGGCTGGTGACCCAACGGCCCGACGGTCGGTGTGAAGAGCGGCTCACTTGGGCCGCGGAACTTGCCGCCAGAAGCCGGGTGGGTTTGACCGTCCCGCCGGGCAGTGATAAACCTGCAGGACGCGACTCGGGACGGTTCGCCGTCCCGGCTGGCCACCGGAATTGATTCCGGTCTCCCAACTCAATTTGCCAGGATCCGAGCGCATGTCTCTTCTGCAACCCGGGTTTTGGGGACGGACTCGCCCCCAGTTCTCCATCGCCCTTCTGGTGGCGCTGCTGGGACTGGTCGAATCCCGGCTCGGAGCGGCCGAGCCAGGGATCGAGTTCAATCGGGACATTCGTCCCATCCTCTCCGACAACTGCTTCGCCTGTCACGGCCCCGATGCCCGTAAACGGCAGGCGGGATTGCGGCTGGATGTCGAAGACGAAGCCCGCCAGGCACTGGAATCCGGAGCGCGGGCCATTGTTCCCGGCCACAGCGACCAAAGCGAACTGATGACCCGGATCGTCTCCCGCGAACCGTCGGAAGTGATGCCGCCGCCCGAGAGTGGCAAGACGCTCACGCCGGCTCAGGTCGATCTGCTGAAACGGTGGATTGATGCCGGGGCGAAGTGGGAGGGGCACTGGGCCTTTCTGCCGATACGGCGGCCGGTTCCCCCGGCCGCCGCGGATCCGCAGTTTGTACGGAACGGGATTGATCAGTTCATCCTGGCCGGTCTCGCCAGCCAGGGCCTTGATCACGCCCCCGCGGCCGACAAGATCACACTGCTGAGGCGCGTGTACTTTGATCTTGTCGGGCTCCCTCCCAAACCCGAAGAGGTTGAGAGTTTCCTGCGCGATCAATCGCCGGAAGCCTACGAGCGCGTGGTCGATCAGCTGTTGGAATCTCGCCACTTTGGCGAGCGGATGGCCATGTTCTGGCTCGACCTGGTTAGGTATGCCGACAGCGTGGGGTATCACGGCGATCAGCCGATGAGTGTCACCCCCTACCGGGACTATGTCATCGACAGCTTCAACGCCAATCTGCCGTTTGACCAGTTCACCATTGAGCAACTCGCCGGCGATCTGCTCCCCAACAGCACTCGTGCGCAGAAGATCGCCGCGGGCTACAACCGGCTGGGGATGATGAGTGCCGAAGGGGGTGTGCAAGACAAGGAGTACCTCGCCAAGTACATCGCCGAGCGGGTGCGCAATGTCAGCGGTGCCTGGCTGGGAGTGACTCTCGGTTGCTGTGAATGCCACGATCACAAGTTTGACCCGTTCACCACCCGCGAGTTCTACCAGTTTGAGGCGTTTTTCGCCGACATTCAGGAGCGGGGGCTGTATTCCGGTTCTGACCAGACAGGGGCCTGGGGCAGCTCGATGCCTGTTCCCGAACCCGATCAGGAGCGGGAATGGAGTCGGCTGGATGGAGAACTGGCGAAGGGGAAAGCGCAGCTGGATCAGCCCACTCCCGAACTGGCCGCCGGCCAGACCGACTGGGAGGCGCGCCAGGTGTCGAAAGTGGTCTGGCAGCCACTGTCCATCGCCAGTGCGCAGTCCCGCGAGAAGGCGGACTTGAAGATTCTGGAGGACCACTCGGTGCTGGCGGGAGGCAACCGGCCCGCGACCGATACATACACGCTGGCAATTCCAAAGATTCCCGCGGGGACAACCGCCTTGCGGTTGGAGGTTCTGCCCGACGATTCGCTCCCCGCCAAGGGACCGGGACGGGCCGACAACGGGAATTTCGTGTTGACGGAACTGGTGTTGCGCCGGCATCGGGAAGGGGCCGAGCCGGCAATCGTGGAACTGCAGAATGCGACAGCCTCCCACGAACAAAAGTCTCATGCCGAGAAGCATCCCGACAAGGCCTGGTCTGCGGCCAGTGTGATTGATGGCGATGCACGCGGTGCTGACTGGGGCTGGGCCATCCTCGATGAGGCGGGGCGAGCGAATCATGCCGTCATGGAATTGAAGTCGGACCTGCAGTTGGCCGAGGGGGAGACCCTGTCGGTCGAGTTGCGGCAGAATCACCCCAATCCGGGACACCTGCTGGGCCGATTCCGGCTGCTGGCAACCACCGCCCCCCGTCCGGTGAAGGCCGACGGCACAGGGCTGCCGCGGAATGTTCGCGATCTGCTGGAGGTCGCGGCGGCCGATCGCAATGACCAGCAGAAAGCGGAGCTGGCCGCCTACTACCGCACCATCGCCCCGGAACTGCAGCCAGTACGTGAGCGATTGGCGAACCTGCAGAAACAGCGGGATGAATTGAATCGCCAGATTCGGATCACCCTGGTCACCGTGGCTGTGGAGCCGCGCATGGTGCGGGTGTTGGGTCGCGGCAATTGGATGGACGAGACCGGAGACGTGGTGCAGCCCGGGCTCCCCGCGGCTTTGGGGGGAGCCTCGAGCGCCGAGCGCCGTCTGACTCGGTTGGATCTGGCCAAATGGGTGGTCTCGCCACAGAATCCGCTGACCAGCCGGGTGCTTGTCAATCGGCTCTGGAAGCAGTATTTCGGGGCTGGCCTGTCGCGCAAGCTGGAGGATGTTGGCGCTCAGGGCGATCCCCCCAGTCATCCGGAGCTGCTCGACTATCTTGCTGCAGGACTGATCGACTCGGGCTGGGATCTAAAACGGCTGATCCGGACGATGGTCACTTCGGGGACCTACCTGCAGAGTGCCATTCCCACTCCGCAGCAGCGTGAGAAGGATCCTTTCAACAAGTGGCTGTCACACCAGGGGCGGTTCCGCCTCGATGCCGAGCTGGTCCGCGACAATGCCCTCGCGATCAGCGGACTGCTCAATCCGAAGATTGGCGGCCGCAATGCGAATCCCTACCAGCCGCCGGGATATTGGGCGTACCTGAATTTCCCGATGCGCGAGTGGCAGAACAGCGCGGGAGACGACCTTTTCCGGCGCGGGCTCTACACGCACTGGCAGCGGCAGTATCTGCATCCCAGTCTGCTGGCCTTCGACGCCCCCAGCCGCGAGGAGTGCACGGCGGACCGGGTCCGGTCGAACACGCCGTTGCAGTCTCTGGTGTTGCTGAATGACCCGATTTACGTCGAGGCAGCCCGCGTGTTTGCCGAGAAAGTGCTGACCGCGGGCGGGGCCACTCCGGCGGAACGGCTGGCGTATGCCTACCGCCGCGCCCTGTCTCGCGCTCCGCGCCCCGAGGAAGAGCAGCTGTTGCTGCCCCTGCTGGAGAAGCATCTGGCCGAGTACCGTGCCGATCCTGAGGCGGCCCGCAAGCTGGTCAGCGTGGGGACCTCTCCCAGCCCCACTCCGCTGGATCCCGTGGAATTGGCCGCCTGGACCTCGGTGACCCGGGTCTTGCTGAATCTGCACGAGACCATCACCCGGAATTGACCCCTGCCCCGTGCCGCTGTCGGTTTTTGACCGCCCGGTCGTTCAAGACTTCTCTTTGCCGTTTGGATCATGGTGACACCACTCAGTTCGATTCGCTCGCGGCGGACATTCCTTGGTCATGCATCCAGCGGCCTGGGGGGATTGGCTCTCGGGCAGTTGTTGCAGCGGGATGCGCTCTCGCGGGTGAGCGCGGCGGAGGCGGTTCCCGAGCATCGCCGGGGAATCATCACGCAACTGCACCATACCCCGAAGATCAAGCGGGTGATCTGGCTGTACATGGCGGGGGGGATGAGTCACCTCGAGACCTGGGATCCCAAGCCCAAGCTGAAGGAATTGCACGGGCAGCCGATGCCCGAGTCGATTACCAAGGGGCAGCAGATCGCCCAACTCCAGGGAGCGAAGCTGAATTGTTTCGCGCCCCAGCATGACTTCGTGAAGTACGGACAGTCGGGGCTGGAGTTCAGTTCCATCTGGCCCGAATTGGGGAAGCATGCGGCCGATCACATGTGCCTGGTGCGGTCGATGTATACCGAGGCGATCAATCACGATCCCGCCCACACCTTCATGAACACCGGGACGATGATTCCCGGGCGTCCGTCGATGGGGGCCTGGCTGCTGTACGGACTGGGGAGTGAGGCCGACAGCCTGCCTGGCTTTGTGGTAATGGTTTCCACGGGCAATTTCGGACAGAAGCAGCCGATCGCCGCCCGCCAGTGGCACTCGGGGTTCCTTCCCAGCCGGTTCCAGGGAGTCGAGTTCCGCAGCAAGGGAGATCCGGTGCTCTACGTGGGGAATCCGGCGGGAGTGAGCCGGGAGCGCCAGTCCGACCTGGTGTCCACCCTCAATGCGGTGAATCGGCTGGCGAATGAACAGCTGGATGATCCCGAGATCGCCACCCGCATCGCGCAGTACGAGATGGCATTCAAGATGCAGGCGGGGGTTCCCGATCTGATGGATCTGTCGCAGGAACCGGCCCATATTTTCGACCTGTATGGGACGAAGGGAGGGGATGGATCATTTGCCGCGAACTGCCTGCTCGCCCGTCGCCTGGCCGAGCGCGGGAGCCGGTTCATCCAGCTCTACCATCGCGATTGGGACCATCACGGGGCGGTGAAGGCGCACTCGCAGGGAACGGCGGCGGAAGTCGACCGCGGAGCGGCCGCGCTGATCACCGATCTGAAGCAGCGGGGGATGCTCGACGAAACGCTGATCGTCTTCGGCAGCGAGTTCGGACGGACTCCCATGGCGCAGGGAGATGGGAGGGATCACCACCTCGCGGGGTTCACCATGTGGCTGGCCGGCGGCGGGATCCGCGGCGGCATGGCCTACGGGGCGACCGACGAACTGGGCTACCACGCCGTCGAGAACCGGACCCATGTGAACGACATCCACGCCACGATCCTGCACCTGTTGGGAATCGACCACCTGAAGCTGACGTATCGGTTCCAGGGACGCGATTTCCGGCTTACCGACATCGGCGGCAAGGTGATCGAACCAATTCTCAGTTGAGTGTGCCGCAGTGCGGAGTTTCATCCGCCGCAACCGCAGCGGACGCTCCGCGTGACGTCGCAGTCACCCCTCATCGCCAGCCCCACCTGTCGCTCCTCTTTTCCCGTGACACCATGAAGCCCATTCCGACCGATTCCAATCTGTTCATTTCCAACCGCAACCGGCTGCGTGGTCTGTTGCCCGCGAACTCGGTGGCCGTGGTTCATTCGAATGACATTCTTCCCACGAATGCCGATGGATCGCTGCCGCATTTCCAGAATGCCGACCTGTACTATCTGACCGGTATTCTGCAGGAAGAGTCGATTTTGGTGATTGCTCCGGACGCCTTCGAAGAGCGGAACCGCGAGATCCTCTTCCTGAGGGAGCCCAATGAATTGGCCCTGATCTGGGAAGGACACAAGCTTTCGAAGGGGGAAGGAACGCAGATTTCGGGAATCCGCACGATCAAGTGGCTGTCTGATTTCCCGACTGTCTTCCGCCAGCTGATGTGCGAGAGTGAGCATGTCTTCCTGAATTCGAATGAGCATGCCCGGGCGGTCGACGAGGTTGAGACCCGTGAATGGCGATTCACCCGCGAGTGCCAGAGAAAGTATCCGCTCCATCAGTACCATCGCCTGGCCCGACTGATGCACGCCCTGCGGGTTGTGAAGCAGCCCCAGGAGATTGAGCTGATCCGCAAGGCGTGCCAGATCACCGGCCAGGGGTTCCGTCGGCTCCTGTCGTTCGTGAAGCCCGGGGTCAACGAATGCGAGGTTGAGGCTGAACTGATCCACGAGTTCACCCGCCATCGCGCCACCTGGGCCTACAACCCGATCATCGCCACCGGAGTCAACAATTGCGTGCTCCATTACAACGTGAATGATCAGGTCTGCCAGGAGGGCCAGCTGCTGTTGCTGGACGTCGCGGCGGCCTATGGTCAGTACGCCTCGGATCTGACCCGGACGATTCCGGTTTCGGGACGGTTCACCCCCCGGCAGAGGGCGGTGTACGACGCCGTACTGAGGATTTTTCGGGGCGTCCGCAGCCAGATGCGGCCTGGTAAGACCACCCGCGATCTGCGGTTGGAGACCGAACGTCTGGCTGAGCAGGAACTGCTCTCGCTCGGATTGCTCAAGGCGGAGGATGTCGCCCGGCAGGATCCCGAGAACCCGCTGCTGAAGAAGTACTTCATGCACGGCGTGGCCCATCCCCTGGGACTGGATGTGCATGATGTCGGTTTCCCGCGGGCCCCCATCGCTCCGGGCTGGGTTCTGACCTGTGAACCGGCACTCTACATTCGCGAAGAGGGATTTGGGGTCCGATTGGAGAATGACATCCTCGTCACCGATGGGGAGCCGATCGACCTGATGGCCGACATTCCCATTGAGGCGGAGGAAATTGAAGACTTGATGGCCCGGCGGCAAACCGCCTGAGTTTCCGCAGAGACAAGGTTCCTGTGATGGCAGTGTTTTCGGTCAGATGGCACGCTCGGGTGCCCGGCCAGATTGGCCGGGCGTTCGTCCTGTTGTTGGCTGTGGGGCTCGTCTGGGGACAGGCGATCTGCTCAGCGCAGGAACTGTTTCCTCTGGAGCTGACGAAGTTCCGGCCTCATCCCCGCAATCCGGTCTTCTCCGCCGCCGGTGAGGGAACCTGGGAGGTCAAGATCCGGGAGCGGGGATTCATCCTGCGGGAAGGGGATCTGTGGCGGCTCTGGTACACCGGTTACGACGGCACGCGCGGGCATCCCGTGCATCTGGGTTATGCCACGTCCCGGGACGGAATCGAATGGATTCGGCATCCGGGCAATCCCCTGCTGGCCGAGCATTGGATTGAGGATGTCTGCGTGGTCCATGAGGGAGATCAGTGGTATCTCTTCGCCGAAGGGCCCGACGATGTGCCGCATTGGTTCAAGTCTCCCGATGGGGTGAACTGGACCCGCCAGGGGAGTCTGGATGTACGGCAGGCCGATGGCACTCCGGTCCCCCCGGGGCCGTTGGGTACCCCGACCGTCCTTCGGACAGCCGCAGGCTGGAACCTGCTGTACGAGCGGCAGGATGCCGGGATCTGGCTGGCCCGTTCTCCGGATTTGAAGGTCTGGACCAACGTACGGGATGAGCCTGTTCTGGCACGGGGGCCCGAGCCGTATGACACTCAAATGCTGGCACTCAACCAGGTGATCGAGTACGAAGGGCGTTTTTTCGCAATTTATCACGGGACGCGGACTCCCGAACGTCCCCGGTTGTGGACGACCAATCTCGCGGTGTCGCGGGACCTGGTGACCTGGAAAAAGTATCCTGGGAACCCGTTGTTTCCCGAGGCTGACAACAAGTCGAGCGGCCTCTGGGTTCATGATGGCCGGCAATTCCGGCTGTATACCACCCACGAGAAGATCGACCTGCATCTCCCGTCGGATTCTCTCCCCGACTTTCCTCCCCCGAAGTGATCCGCAGGGTCTGCGGCGTGCGGTGTGGTCCGGTCGGCAGCCTTGGGGAGAACCTGTTACAATTAAGACATCCGGGGAATTCCCTGGATGATGCCCCGTGTGGATGGGGGGGCAACTCCGTCACGTTTCCCGGGTCGTCTCGACTCCTCGCGAGCAAGCAATTCGAAGATCATGGTGCGACAGCCGGTCATTGGAGGATCTGCGGGCGAACCTCCCAAGCCCCCTCACACCCCCGCCTTCACCCTGGGGGGAGGGGACAACGAGCAGGAACGGCTGGATGAAGAACTGCGTCCCCAGCGACTCGATGACGTCGTGGGACAGCGGGCCGTGGTGGAGCGGCTGAAGATCATGCTGAACGCCGCCCGCAAGCGCAAAGAACCGCTGGGGCATCTGCTGTTGGACGGCCCCCCGGGTCTCGGCAAGACCACGTTCGCCACGGTCTTGCCCCGAGAACTGGGAACAGAATGCCAGATCACGTCCGGTCCGGTGTTGTCGGCTCCCAAGGACCTGCTCCCCTATCTCACGAACGCCAGCTATGGCTCGATTCTGTTCATCGATGAGATCCATCGCCTGCCGCACACGGTTGAGGAGTTCATCTACCCGGTGATGGAGGATTTCCGGGTCGACATCTCCCTGGGGGAGGGGTTGAACGCCCGGACCATCAACATGCGGCTCAAGCAATTTACGGTGATTGGGGCCACGACCCGTTCGGGCATGTTGACTGCTCCTTTGCGTGACCGGTTTGTGAATCGGGAGCACCTCGACTTCTACACGATCGAGGAATTGGCCGACATTGTGCGACGGAATGCCCGCAAGCTGCATACGAAGATCAGTGAAGAGGCCTCGGTCGAGATCGCCCGGCGCAGTCGGGGAACGCCGCGAATTGCCAACAACCTGCTCCGCTGGACCCGCGACTTTGTGGATAGCGAGGCCGAGGGGGAAATCACCACGGCGTTGGCGCAGGAAGCACTGGCCCGGCGGGAAGTGGACGATCTGGGACTGGATCGGCAAGACCGGCGGTACCTGGAAACGTTGATTCGCGTGTTTGGCGGCGGGCCGGCGGGTGTGCAGGCGATCGCCCACAGCATGAATCTCGCCGCCGATACGCTGGAGGATGAAGTCGAGCCCTTCCTGCTGCGGTGCGGTCTGCTGCAGCGGAGTCCCCGGGGACGAATTGCCACGGCCGAGGCCTATCAGCAGTTGAGGCTGGCCGTTCCCGATCCCGATTCCGTCGAGAAGCAAAAACGCCTGTTTTGACGGCCGACTCGGGTTGAGTGCGCCCCCGGGGCCTCCGCTGGCAAGTTGGGGGCGGGAGTTCACGGAGTGGGCCGAAAGCAGTGGAATCTGGTCGAAACCGAGGTGCCCCAAGGTTCCGCTTCCGAATGAAACCCAAGGAGCCGAAGGTGCGGCCCCGCGCAATGCGGGCTGCAGCCCTGGAAACGGAAGAATTCCGCGAACTCGGTTCCTGGGGACCAGACGATCGGGGCCGGGCTGGTTCAGCGGGACCAATCATTCCACACGACGAGAGATGGGTGGCGGGACGCCGAGCACGGGCCCACCAAGACGAAAACCGCCGATTCACAAAAGAGCGTATCGGATCGTGTTGCGGTGCCCGCCCGTGGCAGCAAGAGAACTTCTCAAGGAGAAGCGGGTTCGGGAGCGAAAGAATTGTCCGCACGGTCAGCGAACATGTTCGCTGAGGTCAGGTTTGAGTGGGGACCAGGATCGGAACTGTATGGACGAGGGGTAAACTTTGCGGGCAGTTGAGCGGAGTTGCCTGGCGAACTGCCGCAGCAGGGCATCAAGACAACCAGCACTCGAACCAGGGAGAGCAGGAAGGAAAGCAAACCTTGCACTTGACCGGGACGCCGAGCGACAGTCGGCGGACGATTTTGCGTCTCGCCGATTGACTGACCGTAACCCATTTGTCGGGCAGACTCACCAAAAGTGCTGAGATCACGCATTGTAGGGATCCGGAGGGGTGGAGAGGCGAGCAGGAAGGTTGTGTCACGTCGGCGAAGTCCAACAAACAGACCTGTGGGCATCCCGCAGGTCTGCCGCCGAACACCCTTTAGGGCGAACCAATTTCAGGAGCCACTTGGGATCCCTGACTCGCGGAAGCATCCTGATTCGAATCTGGGGTCACTGGACCCACCTGCAGTCCATTCGGAGGACGGGGTGTGACCTTGGTGGGCATTTCCGACGCGGCGTTGCTCCCGGAACAGCCACTGAGCAGAAGGCAGCCCATCAACCCCAACAACGCCGGCCAATAACAGTTCAAACGCATGACGGACCTCTCTGGTCAAACACCGGGTCGCACGGGTCCGCGTCGGCAAGCGGGGATCCTGAGAGCGGTGTCTGGAGTTTGTGGGGGAAGGAACGGAAACAGCCGAGAATGCCCGATGGGGGCCAAGTGGATTCTCAAGTCCGATCACAGAACCGAAGTTCATGCCATGTTCGGGGACAATCCACATTGGCACCCAGGGAAGACCAGTCCCCAGGATTCACCCGGACGCGGCGGGGATCGTGCAGGACGAGTTTCCGATGACCGGCAAGGCAGACCCGGTCAGCAACGAAACCGGCGTGGATCCTGCCCGTAGATCAAATCCAGACACTTCCGTTTTACAATGACAGGCGGATGCACGCCAACAGAGCACTCCCTCCAGGGCGGGGCATCAAAAAAAGCGACCTGCGGGGAGGCCGCAGGTCTCTGGCGAACATTCGTCACGGCGAACCGGGATCGGGAGCAGTGCTTTCCCCTGCACTGGTAGAAGCAGGGGTTGTCTCACCGGGAGCGGTTGGTTGACCAATCTTCAGGCCGTCCGAGGGCCGGGGAACGACTTTCGTCGGCATTTCCGCCGTGTTGCTCTTGGAGCAACCACTGAAGACCAGACAGCTCAAAAAACCAAAGAACACGGGCCAACGGCAGCTACGCATGATGTAAACCTCGTTGCAAACACTCCATCGCAGGTGTCCGAAGATGGATCGGGAGGTGCCGCGAAGAAGCGAAATGACTCGTCTGTGGAAAGCAAAAATGCCCGAGAAGTGCGGGCAGATGCGCGCAAGATCGCCAGCGGATCACACGACGGATCCGCTGGCGATTCCAAACGTGATCAACTAGTTCTGCTCGAACGAAACGGGTTCCTGGTCGTTCACGCCGCTGTGGCGCCGGTAGTTCAGAGCGTTGATGTTGTTGCCGACGAACCGGACACTCCCATCAGCAATGGCAAAGTGAATGCCACCGGTGTGGTAGGAACCAAACTGATACCAATTGTTGGTCCCATCGCACTTCCCAGGGCCCCAGGCACTGGGCATTGCACCGAGCGTCAGCCAGAAGTAGTTGTAACGGTCGCCGCCGGTCACCTCGCCAAAGGCGAAGGTATTGCTCGATCCGTCATGAATGTCACCCATGGTGGTCTTCGACAGGCCGCCGAAGATCCCGTTCCACTTTCGCCAATTGTTCTTCAGGATCCCCACACCGCCGGCAACGCCCAGATAGTTGGTCCGACCGATGTTGTAATCCTTGAGGGTGATGTATCCGCCGAGAGTTCCGGCACCGCCAGAGGGATTGCAGCGTGCACCTTCGGTGCTGGAGTCATTGCAGAACCCATGGAGAACGAAGAACTCCGAGAACTGATCCGATCCCAATTGAGGATCCGAGGGACAGAGATATCCGGGAATCTTGGCCTGTGCCATCTCCCAGGTGCTGTCGTAATTCCACCAAATCGGCCGGGTGCTGGTGCAGGGGCCGGGAGAGGGCATGTCGGGGTCGAGACCCTTCCAGGCGTCAATCCGCTGGTAGATGGGGCTGTTGTCCATGTAGGGCAGGATGAACGCCATCAGGCCAATGCCCGAATACCCACCGTACATGTTGTGCGAGCAATTGGCATCCATCTGCACCGCACCGGGGGGAAACTGCCGGTAGGTGTCGTGGAAGTTGTGGGTGGCCAGAATAATCTGCTTGAGATTGTTCTTGCACTGGGTCCGCCGCGCGGCTTCGCGGGCCTGTTGAACGGCAGGCAGCAGCAATGCGACGAGAATGCCAATGATCGCAATCACCACCAGCAATTCGATGAGGGTGAAGCCTGACCGGGACATGGAGCTTCGCATCGCTCCATGGCTCCGCGGTTGTTGTCGGACAATCCGCATGGGGAAACTCCTGAATCAAAGACGTGCAAAACGCAACGGAGAAAACCGGGAGCGAAAGACCCCGGAAACAAAACGCGACACGTGTAAGATGACTCCCAACCAAATCGCAGTGCAAACTTTGTACGCAGAAGTCGCGAAAACTTCCAGAAAAATTTGATTTCGTCGATGATTTTTAGAACGCTCGGGCTGAGGAGGTGTATGTCTCAGGGCATTTCCGTGCAGCAGCTTGTTGGGATGGTCTTCCGGATCCTGTCTGGCGTGGGCAAGTTCGTGGGCGACAGACTGTCACCGAAAGCCGTTTTGGCACGACGGACTGAGGAGTCGTGCTTGCTTTGTGATCTGGATTGCCCTATTTATAGGCATTTTTTGTGCGGTATTCTGGCTATGCAGAGTATCTTGGATTCGATTGTCGATAAAATGATTTGATTTCTGTTGTGGATTTGATATCACTCAGTATCGGATGTCGATGGATGTGTGGCAAAGACCTGTCGCGGGTCAGCACAAGGAGTGTCGACGGTGAGCGAAGAACTCAATCGTTCTGTTGGATCGAATTTGCTGGTTCTCTCGGATCTGGTTAGGCTTTCCGGGACGGAGTCCGGGCGCCAGACCCTGGAAGGAACACCAATTTGGTATGACTGTGTCGTGGGGTGTACACAAGATGAGTTGCCCGATCCCAATGATTTCCTTCGCAAGTGGCTCGTGGATCTGGCTGCGGAATCTTCCGCGATCTGGGCGGGGGTGTTGAGATGGGATGCCCCCTGGATGACGACCGCCGAGTGGGGCCGGCGTCCGCCCGAGATGGTGCTGAAAAGTCCTTTGGAAACACTCCGAAATCACCCCGGGATTGCCCACTGTGTGCTGCAGTGGAAGGGGGCTGCGCAGACGCTCTGGCTCGTAGGGCAGTCGGAAAACGGGGAGGACTCTGTTTCAGACTGGGTTTTGGCGGTTCTGGTTCCTGGCACCGTGACGGAGTTTCCCGTCCATGATCTTGCGTTGAGGTTGACGGCGTGGCGGATGGCACTCCGGATTTTGGATCGCCGGCGGCACGATGCGGAGCATTTGCGCCGACTGCGGGAAATCCTCAGGGTCGCTACGGAACTGATCGCGTTGCCTGACCTCGTCAGCGCACTCCGCCATCTGGCTGAGGCCGCCACTTCCATCCTCGATTGCGAGCGGGCCAGCCTGTTCATTTGGGATCGGGAAAACCGCGAGTTGATGGCCTGTCCAGCGCTTGGAGTCGATGGAGAGGTGCTCCGCATCGCGGATGATCGGGGAATTGCGGGGGAATGCGTCCGCACAAGGCGGGTTGTGCAGGTCGATGACGTCACTCTCGATCCCCGTTTCGATTCCCGGGTCGATGAGGCAACCGGTTACCACACGCGGAATCTGCTCTGTGTACCTCTGGTGTCGCGCACGGGAGATCTGGTGGGGGCATTTGAGGTCCTCAATCGCCGCGCGGGCCGGTTTGACGGACTGGATGTCGCCGCTTTGCAGGAACTCGGCCGGCATGCTCTTGTGAGTCTCGACAGCGTGCGTGAGCGTGAGCGGCTGTTGCGGCAGCAGCGCCTGCAGGCCGAGAATGCGGGAAGCGCGATCCAGTTGATCGGTGCCAGCCCCGCGATAGTTGCGCTGCGACAGACCGTCGAACGCCTCGCCCAGACCGATCTGCCCGTGCTGGTCCAGGGAGAGTCGGGGACCGGAAAAGAGGTGGTGGCCCAGGCACTGCACGCCCGCGGTCCCCGCAGCTCTCAGCCCTTCATCGCGGTAAATTGCGGGGCGCTGCCCGAGAACCTCCTGGAAAGTGAGCTGTTCGGCCATGAAAAGGGCGCCTTCACCGATGCGCGCGAGGCGCGGCCAGGGAAATTCGAACTGGCGGATGGCGGGACCCTGTTCCTCGACGAACTGGCGGAGCTGAGCCTCGCTGGTCAGGTCAAACTGCTGCGGGCTCTGGAGCAGCGGGAAATCTGTCGGGTCGGCGGCAACCGTGTGATTCGCGTGGATGTCCGGATTGTCGCGGCGACCAATCGACAGCTGGCGCGGGCCGTCAAGGAACAACGCTTCCGGGAGGACCTGTATTACCGTCTCGCCGTGGTCACCGTAGACCTTCCCCCGTTGCGGGATCGCCCAGCCGATGTGCTGCCGCTCGCCGAGCATTTTCTGGAACGCTTTGCACGGCAGGCTGGGCGGCGGGGACTGCATTTGTCGGAGGCAGCCCAGGGTCGTCTTCAGTCTCACGCCTGGCCGGGCAATGTTCGGGAACTGCGCAATCTGATGGAGCGAGTTGCATTTCTGGCGCCGGCAGCCGAGGTGGGGGCGGAGGATCTCGCCTTCCTGGTCGGCCCTGCCCAGGATTCCTCCGTCGATGCCACCGACCTCGGTTTGAGCGAAGCGACCGATCAGTTTCAGATCGGCTTCATCCGCCGGATGATCCAGCGGGTCAATGGAAACATGACGGAGGCGGCCAACCGTCTGGGACTGCATCGGTCCAATCTGTATCGCAAGATGCGCAGTCTCGGGATGGAGGAAAACCGTCTGGAGACCGGATCGTGAACGGCTGGGGCGGTCCGATTGCCATCGCGTGTCGTTCCGGGGGGGACTCCCCAGCCCGGCCTTCTTCGTGCGAGATGACCCGATGAACTCCAGCCGACTTGTCCGGCGACTGGCCTGCATCGCCTGGGTTTCGCCCAACACCTGTCTGGCCCTGTCCCTGGTCCCCCTGGTGCTGGTGACCGGCGGCGGTCTGCAGTATGTCCAGGGAGCCGTGGAAATCTATGGGGGCGCTGTGGGATGGGCTTTGAAGTGGCTCGTCCCGCTGCCGAATGGGGCTTCGGCCATCACTCTCGGGCATGCCATCCTGGGCCGGAATCGAGAGGTGCTGGAACTCTGTCGGACCCACGAACAGGTGCATGTCAGGCAGTATGAGCGGTGGGGACCGCTGTTCCTGCCAGCCTATTTTGGTGCCAGCCTCTGGCAATGGGTGCGCGGTGGGCGACCTTACCGTGACAATCCATTTGAGCGGGAAGCGTACAGCCGTTCCGATCCGTGGTGCATGCCGTAAGCTGGAGGCCGTGTACCCGCCCACGGCCTGTATCCCGCTCCCGGAGAATCGTCCTTCAAAACGATCCGGCCAGTGCGGAGGACTCTTCCCAACATCATCCCGGATCGGCCGCTGCGAACGTTGTGGGGGTCAGTTGCTCCACGGATTTCGCAGCGGCTTGAAATTGGCTCAAGCGGAATCGTCCTCCCCCAGCGTTCATTTCCCGGTCACAAACCGGCCGATGGCTGGTGAGTTGGGCAGGTCAACCAGCTCGAGTCGCACGGGCTGATTGCGCTGTGCCAATTCAACACGCAGCAGGATGGTGTGTCGGCCTCGGGACAGTTCGGCGGACATCTCCTGTTCGGGAGTCAGGGGACGACCGTCGATCCAGACTGAAACCCCGGTCGTGTCATTGATCCGGAATCCCAGTGTTCCGGGCGTGGTTACTTCAACTTCCGTTCGCAGCAGGTGCGTCCGAACCCCGCCGATCGGATAAACGACGACAGGCAGGTCCGTGAAGGGAAGATTGCCAGAGACTTCGGAATAGACTGGGGTCCAGGCGAGATCCTCGCGGGTCGGCACACTCGCCGGCTCGGAAATCAGGATGTCGGAGAGCCGGGGTGTGGCCGGATCGAGAGCCTGCCATCGACGGGCGACCCGGGCCTGGCTGGGAGCATAGGGGCCGACCTTTCCGAGTTCCGACAGAAATCGCACCAGGTCGATCACTTCCTGTTCCGTCAAGGTGTCGGTCAGACCGGCCGGCATGATCGAACCCCCATTGACCCGTTCTTCAATGTCGGCGATCGGTATGCTCAGCTCGACATCCTCGGCATTCCGGAGCACCAGCTCCGACGCATTCTCCCGGATCTTGACTCCGTTGAGGACCTTGCCTGACTTCGTTTCAATCACCAGGGAGTGATAGTTTTCCTTGACGGCCTTGTTCGGCAACAGCAGGGATTCGACCAGGTAATCGATCTGGGCGCTGGCCCCCAGGCTGGTCATGTCGGGTCCCACCTGTCCCCCGGCTCCCGAGATCGCGTGGCACCGCAGACAGAGAGTTTCCGCCCGCCGAAACACCGCTTCACCCCGTTGGGGATTTCCCGTCTCCCTCACCAGCTTGACCAGTCGATCGAGCTCATCCCGGGGGATCTCGGTCAAGGGGGCATTGAGACCGCCGGCGGCGCTGATGGCGGCAATTGGGCCACTCAATTCGCGACCCGAGATCCGGGCCGAGCGGATCCCCAGCTTGGCGACATCTGGTGGGAGCTTGACGTTCGCCAGCGCAGCCGGCAGCGATTCTGGTGCCGATTTATTTTGCCAGAGCGCTGTCCAGAGAACCTGGGGATCGTCCTCTGGTCGGGCGTCGGCAAGCACGCCAACCGCGAGTCTGGTTCCGGCGACCGGGTCGAGCGTCAGCATCCCCTGAGCTGCTGCGCGACGGGTTGCGAACGATTTCCCGTAACCCGCCAAGCCTGTCAAAAGGCTGCGGGTTTCATCACCACCCAGGGCGGCCAGTGCGCCGATGGCTTCAGGCGCCACGCGGGTGTTCGCACCGGCCAGTTCCGCCAGTTTCGGCCGCAGCGCTGCCACTCGCCACAGTCCCGCCAGGCGGCAGGTCCAGGCATCGAGTTCGGAATCGTGCCCGAGCAGGTTTCCGAGATTCGCCAGATCGCCCGACGGAACAATTCGCCGTCGGCTGGTGGTGTCGGCCAGGACCGCCAACACCGTCTGGATCTCGGGCCAACGGCCCGGTTGAGAGACCAGGGGCAGCACCAGATCGAGCACCAGCCGCAGTTCTTCGGGACCTCCCACGGCGGCGATCAATCGCAGAACCTGCTGTCGTTCCGCAGCGGAGAGAGATTCCTGGGGGAGCAGCTTCAGCAGAGGTGCGGTGACGCCTGGAGCGCCCGCCGCTCCCAGAGCAAAGGTCAGGCTGCGGACATCTCCCCGGAACACCGGCTCTCCGGCCTCCAGCGGAGGCAGCCAGTGAGTTTCGAGATCGCGCATGGCCTGCCACAGGGCGAAATCCAGATTGCCATCCAGCGGCCGCTCGACGGCCCGAATCGCGATCTCGGCCGCGGCACGCGACGGAAAGAGGGCCAGTGCCCGAACTGCTTCCAGACGGACGCGTGGGCTTTCATCCTGAATTGCCTGATCCAGCAATTCCAGGGGATTGTCGAGCTTGTTTCTCCAGGCGGCCACGACACGGACCCCGGCGGCACGCACCCTGGGATCGGCCGACTTCAGCGCTGACCCAAGCAGTTGCGGCTCGACAACGTCGAGTGCCTGATACGTCCAGAGCGCCTCCAGCCGGGACTGGTCAGACGCGGAAGAACCTTGTTCGAGACTCTCGGCCCAGGGGCGAAGCACCGGCAGCACTTCTGTCTGCCCCCGTTCCTGCAGAACCCGCCGTGCATGGACCCGTTCGAACAGGGCCGGCGATTTTTGCACTTCCAGCAGGTCGGCGGTCCCCAGTTTCGCCAGGTCGCGCCGGGGCATCAGGGGGCGCCCCTTGGCGGTCACCCGCCAGATCCGTCCATGGGTATGGTCGCGGCGGGGGTCACGGAAATCGACCTCGCCATGCTGGATGATGGGGTTGTACCAGTCGGCGATGTACAGAGCCCCATCCGGCCCCATCTTGACATCGATGGGGCGGAAGGCCACATGGTTGGTCTTGATGATCTCTCCCTGTTCGCGGGAGGAAAACCCGGAACCATCTTCGGAGAGAACGAACCGGCAAACCCGGTGACCTCGGAAATCGTTGGTGACCAGGCTGCCCCGCCATTCGTCCGGGAAGTGAGTGCCGCTGATGACCTCCAGTCCGCAATGCTTGGGGCTTCCCGGATTGAGTCCCTTGACGATGCGCGTTGCTCCGGGTGCCGTCAGAAAGACCGATCCCGGGAAGACGAAGTTGATTCCCTCTCCCCCCGCACCGTCGGTCGCGAAGGACTGTCCGAAGGCGTCCTGCTGGTGTCCCCAGGGATTGACCAGACCGCGCGAGAACACTTCCAGTTCCAGCGAGTCGGGACGGAACTGCCAGATACCTCCCCCTCCCAGACGGCGGACCCCCCAGGGGGTTTCGACGTGGCTGTGGATGTAGATCGACTGATTGAAGTACAGCCAGCCATCCATACCCCAGCGAAAGGTGTGGATGATGTGGTGGGTGTCTTCGGTCCCGAATCCCGAGAGCAGTACCTGCCGTTCATCGGCCCGGCCGTCGCCATCGCGATCACGGAGATGGATCAATTCCGTGCTGTTGGCCACGTAGGCCCCGCCGTCGCCTGGCGCAACACCGGTGGGAATGAGCAGGCCGTCCGCGAACACCCGGGTCGTCTCGGCCACTCCATCTTCATCCCGGTCCTCCAGCACCAGAATCTTGTCGGTGGCGGGTTGCCCGGGGGCGATGTGGGGGTAGATCTCGCTGCTGGCGATCCACAGTCGGCCCTGCGGGTCGAAGTTCATCTGGATCGGCTTGGCCAGCAGCGGATCGGCGGCGAAGAGGTTGACTTCCAGCCCTTCCGCCACTTCGAACGTGCGACGTTCCGCCTCCGGATCGGGATTGGGAATATCCTTCAGATCGCGCTGAGCCTGCACCATCCCCGGAAATGCCAACAGGGACAGAAACCAGGATGCGAGGAAGACTGCTGCGGGGAGTTGAATCCGAAGCATGGCGGTGGGTTGGGCAGACGTGGGACAGGAATGAAGGTCAGGAACCGTCGGTTCAGAGTCTACTGGATGCACCCCGCTTCTGGGGAGAGTCTGTGCTTGAGGAAGACCCGGGGAGTTTTGGGCTGACCAGTTCGATCGGGTTTCCGAATCTCCAGAACGGGAGGTCCCACTGGGGGGGCATCGCTGGGGAAGACTGAAGACCGTAAGGACAGCAGAGAGTTCCGGGCCGGTGCGATGGGGGAATGCGAATCGGCGATTTGAGGCAAACCGTGACAGGGATCCCTGATGACGACTGGATCCCGGTCGAGGAGGCTGGCTCTGGGGGGCCGATTCCTCCCTGATCCGTGGTTCCACACGCTATAATCGTTCGGTGGGGGTCTGTGTTCTCAAGTTCAGGAGCTGTTCAGCGATGTGTGCGAAGGCCAATGCCAATTCGGGAGTGTCTGTGGGGCGGATTCTGTCCTGGGGTCTGATTGCCGTCTTGGGTGGAGCGGCGTTGGTCGAATTCATGGCCAGTCAGAACTATCAGTCCGCCTGGTCGGCCGTCGACGCCAAGATGGATGAGGAAACGAGGGAACGCCGGATCAAGGAATCAGACATCCAACAGGTTCTCGCAGGCAAAACGCCCGAGATCGTGACGAGCTTTGAAGGGCGTGGTAAGGCTCCCGATGCGGTCAAGCTGGCGGTCTACAACTGGTTCACGCTGAACCCCGTGAATTCGAAGTCGATCTATATTTACTACGACGACGAGAACTGCGTTGTGCAGGCGGGCCAGTCGGAGTACATGCGGGGGGCCGAGACCAAGCCGATTATCTCTCCGAATGGCGATGAACCCTCTCCGATGGCAAAGGCAATGGGGGGAGAAAAGACCGACGCCCAACGAGCGGCGTTGGCGGAGAGTTATCAGAAATACGCTCCGCCCCACATGCGTGAGCAACTGCAAAAAGAAAAAGAAGAAGCCGAAGCCAAGCAGCGGGCGGAAGAAGCGGCGCAACAAGGGGACGCGAAGGCGAATGAACCGGCGGTAGCCGAGCCAGAGAAGACGGGTGAAGAGGCTTCCGCCAAGCCCGAGTGAGTGGGAACGGCGTTTTTCTGTCAACAAAAAAACAAACAGGCCCAGTCGCTTCGACTGGGCCTGTTGCATTGACGAACGACGGAATTCCAACGGCCTACTGGGGCTGACCCTTGACGTCCTTCGGCGCATCGGGAAGCTGGCGTTGCGCGCCCGAATTCTTGGCGGCCTCCTTCATCTTCTCGAAGGACTGCTGCATCGACTTGTTGATGTCGGCTTCCGATGCCTTCTGAACATCTCCCTTGGAGGGGCCGATTTCCGCCTTGTTCGCATTGCAGCCAACCAAGCCCAGAGCCAGAACAAGCAACAAACCACCGGTCGCGCGAGGCATCTTCAAACTCCCGGAAAGAAAAAACAGGCAAGAACCAAGCAGTCTCGCGACAACGGATCGAGACTCGCTGTACAGAATTTAGCGGTTGACAGGACCGGCATCAATTCCCGACTGGCGCGGCAGGCAACAGCTCCAGAATCTCCTGCCACGCCGCCACTTCCCGGGGGCGGCCCAACGCCCGATAAAAATCCTGAACTTTCTGCAGCTTCGCACGATCCTGAAGATTCTTGTCGTCCAGGGCTTCGCGAAGTGTCATGTGAACATCAGTGTCCATTTGTGATTCCAGGGCTTTGGCCAGCTCACGAGCGGCTGCGGCGGCTTCCGGTTGACGCATACGGGCCAGGCAGTTGGCCCGGCGATACATGGTCCTCCAGTCGACCGGACCGGGCCAGATCGCCAGAGCCTGATCGTACGCCTGAACCGCTTCGGGATAGTTGCGGTCGGCTTCGTCGGCCAACATCCCCGTCCAGCGCCAATACTCGTACCCCTGCCGGGGTTCGGGCCATCCTTCGAAGACCTGCCGTGCGCGATCGAGCTCACCCCGTTCAAACAAAGTCGCCAACAGGATCGACAGGAAATACGGATCCTTCTCGGCTCCGGGGATCTTCAACCCCTGCTCCAGCAGGCTGAGAGCCGTGGTGTGGTCACCATCATGCTGGAACCAGCGCGCCAACGCCGCATGATTGACCGGCTCCTCCGGCTCGGCATCACGGTGTTCCTTCAGACGCACATATTCGGGATTCAACTGCAGGGGCTTCGACGGGTCGCTGTAACCCATCTGGATATCCAGCAGTGGATTGGCCGACGCCGGGAAAAACTGGCTCATGTACCACTCGCGCATGAGGTAGGGACGATCGGCGGGGGGAGTCCTGTCATAGATCTCCCAGAACAGGGGTTCGGCCGAGTCGGACCGACCCGTCAGATCGAGCAGTTTCCACAGCAGGTACCGGGCGTGAATATAGTCTGGGTCCAGCGTAATGGCCTGTTCGAAGAGCCGCTGTCCCTCCAGGGGCCGATGCAAAACGAAAAAACTCAGCCGGGCCTGCTGGCTGCGCGCCACCGCACCGAGTTTGTCCCGATCCGGAATCCGGGCAAGGAGTGACTGCGCGCGGGCGATCGCGGGCCCTGTTTCCAGGGATTCATCCCGGGTCAGGATTTCGGCCGCCAACAGCAGCCCTGCCGGATCACGGGGGTGCAGCCAAAGATATCGGTCGATCTCTTCGCGGGCTTTTGAAAACACATTGCGCTTGAGCAGCCGTTCGGCTTCCGCAAGTCCTCTTTGGGACCGCATCACCGAGTATCCCAGCCACGCACAGGCGAGCACACCCACGACAATCAGGCAGCGCAGGAAGAATCTCATCAAAGACTACTCCTCACTCCAGGAACGTGGGGTGACAGTGGGGTGGAGAATCCAGTAGCGGTTCGGAGCCAGATTGTCATATTCCACTCGCTCACCATCGGGCCACTCAACCCGTACCACGAATGGTCCAGACTCGGGGACCGCCAGAAGCACCCGCTCGTCACTGGTGGAGTAGTACGAACCTCCATCCCAGACGTTTCGGATTTCCCTGTGTTTTCCCTGAATCAGTTCCACCTTCCCCCCCACTGCCCGGATTCTGGAGGGAGTGGAGAGGCAAACTCCGATCCAGCGCCGTGCCGTTTCGGTTTCATTGCGCAACAGGGCCACCGGTTGGTCGAGGTGGGTCACCGCGAGATCCAGATCCCCATCGTTGTCAAAGTCGGCACCTCCCACACCGCGCCCCAGCCGGCTGGTTTCGAAATAGTGCCCCGCGAGGTGAGAAACATCGTCGAATCGGCCCCGGCCATCGTTGCGGATGAGGGATGGCTGCATCTCAAAGGGGTCATGCTCTGGTCCCAGAACATGACCATTGGCGATGAATAGATCCAGGGCCCCATCCCGGTCGTAGTCGAGTGCCATGCAGCCGAAACCGAGTCGTTCCTTGCTGAGAGCCGCCACCCGGGTCCGGTAGCTGTCGTCCTCGAATAGCATTCCCCCCAGGTTGTGATAGAGGGTGTTTTTGTGATGGTAGTAGTGGGTGAGGTAGAGATCCGGCAGACCGTCCCGGTCGAAGTCCGCCAGGGCAATTCCCATACTGGCTTCATTCTGCCCATTCCCGGATACCGCGCAGCCCGCCCGTCCCGCGGCATCCACATACAAGGTTGGACCGGTGGCCCCGCTTCGGGTGAACAGGAAATTGGGGGCCATGTCATTGGCCACATACAACTCGGGAAGTCGATCTTCATCGAGATCGGCCCACGCTACGGCCAATCCGTTGCCGCGATCACCGACCAGACCAAACTCGGCCGATCGCTCGTCAAACCGCCCCGTCCCATCGTTGATGAAGAGCCAGTCTGGTTGCGAGTTGTAATCTCCCGGGCCGCAATAGCCAGGTTTGCCGCCAAAGGTGCAGCTTTTGTGCGTTTGCCAGTTGACGTCCATGTAATTGGCGACGAAAAGATCCAGATCCCCATCGACATCGAAGTCGGCAAACACCGCTCCGGTGCTCCACTGGGGGGCACGGTCCCCCAGTGACGACGTGACATCCTCAAAGGTGCCGTCGCCCAGATTCAGGTACAGCCGGTTCGGTCCGTAGCAGGAGACAAAGAGGTCCGGGAAGCCATCCTGGTTGAAATCACCGACGGCTGTTCCCTGTCCATATCCATTGTGCCCCAGACGGGACGCGTTGCCGCGATCTTCGAATCGCCGGCCTGCGATGTTGCGGAAAAAGCGATGACGATGAGTCTGGTCGGTCGGGTCGGGATCTTTGAGCTTGGCCCCATTGGTCAGATACAGGTCGCACCAACCATCGAGATCAAAGTCGAACCAGGCCATTCCGCCGCACATGATCTCGGGCAGGAAATACCGCCCGGGAACAGTATCGGTGTAGAAGCTGTGAATGAGTTGCAGTTCCTCAGCACGATCCACAAATGTCGGACGAGCCATTTCCGAGCCAGGTCGGCCCGCAGGCAGTCTGGTCTCAGACTGCCCGGTCGCAGACTGTCCTGTGGAAGCCGCAGCGGAGCCTGACGAAGGAGTGACCGCCGGGGAGGGGGACGGAACGGGACTTTGGCTGGTTTCAGAACCACAGCCGCAGATCCAACCCGCAAGCAGCAGGATGGCGAGGGATTCGAACTTGGTTCCAGGCATCGACAACCCACTTCAGCGAAACCGCTCGCCCAAGCGACGATCTTGGGCCGACTCCATGTCTGAGTCTTGCGGTCCCATTCATACGAAGAAACAGCGCTGAACGCGAAATGAACCCGAAACTTGGCCACGCTACCAACAAAAAAGTCCTGGCGTTCTTGCGAACGCCAGGACCATGATCACAGCAACCCTCGAGCGAGGGGCCCTTGATTAGAGGGCGTCAGCCGTCTCGGCGTCGGAGCGGGTACCCGCAGCCCACCAAGCCAACTGATTGACGTTGTCGCTGACAAACTTCACCGAGCTGTCAGCCATCAGAACGTGCACACCACCGGTATGGGCGCTGGAAGCGCTCATCGCGTTGCTGCCGCCCCAGTCGTCGGTGTACGAGTGGCAGGGGGGTTCGTTCGGCATCATGGTGTGGTTGTAAGCCACACCGACGCCCATGAACGACCAGCTCCAGGAACGACCACGCATCACAACACGGTCCGCACCCGCAATCTGCGGGCTACCGTCCGAATTCACGAGGTTCAAGCAGCTCTGGCGCACCTGAGCGGTGTTGTTGCCACCGACCCAAGTACGAACGTTCGTCTTCCAGGCATCGGGGGTCGAACCACGCTTGTACAGCAGGAACTCGCTGTAGGCGGCGGTCTGGCTGGTCCCGTCCGAGATCTTGCCGATCTTGATGGGAACGTCACACCGCAGCCAGTGACCACCACCAGGACCACCCACGAACGAAGCAATGCCGTTGTGGTCGCCGTTCCAGGTCATCGGCTGATTGCCGACGGCGTGGGGGGCGTGGTGCGAGGTTCCGTGGTTGATCGCGTAGGTGAAGTTGGCCGCACCGTTACCCAGTTCATTGGGCTGCGAGGGGCAGTTGAACACCGGCAGCCGAATGCTGAACGACTGGGCGTTGTCTTGCCACCACGATCCGTAACCCAGTTCAGGAGCCCCGGCGTCCCAGATCGACCGGTTGAAGTTGATCTGGTTGTACTCCGGATTGCGATCCAGGAAGGGGAGCATGTACACCTTGTCGCTGAACGCGCCGGTCATCTCTTCCCGACGGCTCCAGGACATGTTGATGGGGAACATGCCGTGTGTGTCATGATAATTGTGCATGGCCAACCCGATTTGCTTCAGGTTGTTCTTGCACTGCGTGCGGCGAGCCGCCTCACGCGCCTGTTGCACTGCGGGCAGCAGCAAAGCCACCAAGATCCCGATGATCGCAATGACCACCAGCAACTCGATCAAGGTGAAGCCGGTGCGTCGCAACATCCTCTCGACTCGAACCATTGGCACCTCCGGAGAAACGAAAAAGACACGCCACAAAAAAATCCAACCCGGTGAGGGTTGGAGAAAAACTCCAAAGACAAAACGCAGAACCTGGAAAAGATCCACGCACATCTTGTCGTAAACGCATTATCTTCGACGATCGGTTGCAAAAGTCAAGAACCAAACCATGGAAAATCGGAAACTGTCGTTCAGATCTGACAATCCGGTTTCCAGCTCAAATCGGAGAACTCATCAGTTGTTCTGTTGGTGTTCGCGGGCGAACAGTATACGCCCCATCTGGCGGGTCGGATTCACTCGTTCGGAACCTCCCGGCCAGCGGATGCTCAAGCCCTCGGAGGAAAGACGACTCGCCAGAGATACCGGAATTCGGACGACCCGCTGATGCTCACTGGCATAACTCCCCCCCGAAGGGACCGGGAACAGGCGGGCGGGATTCGGGCCAACCCACAAGGTTGCACCGATCGCGTCCCGATTCCCCACGACGCCCACCAGCCGGACGGTGACCGGTGCCGGTCCAGCCGACAGATTCTTCAGGAGGGCCGGTGGGGCATCCTGATGGACAATCACCAAATCGGGTCGATCATCTCCGTCGAAATCGGCAACCGCCAGTCCCCTTCCCACATGGGGATTTGCGAAGTATTCGCCGATCTGGACCCCCGACACATGCTGAAACCGCCCCGCCACATTTCGCCAGACCGCGGGTTTCTGCTGATAGGGCGAATCCCTCCCCATCTCCTGAAAATTGTTGTCTGTGTGTCCGTTGGTCACCACACAATCGACCCAGCCATCCCCGTCAAAATCCTCCAGCGCTGTTCCCCACCCCACCCACGGAATGCTGTCCGCCGCCAACCCCCGCGAACGACTGACATCCTGATAAATCAGCAACCCGCGACTCTCGTAGTACGCGTTGTGTTCCCCTTCATAATTCGTGACGAACAAATCCAGCAGGCCGTCCTGATTAATGTCGGCTACCGCGATCCCCATCCCGGCCTGCGATGAGCCCCGGTAGTCAACATCTGTTCCTGATTCCTCCGAGGCATCTCGAAAGGTCCCGGTTCCCGTATTGATGAAGAGGGAATTGGGATTCATGTCATTTGCGACATAGAGATCTGTCCATCCATCCAGGTTCAGGTCGGTGGCCACCACCCCTTGGCCTCGGCCCGGTCGCCGGTCCAGTCCCGTCTCGGCTGTGGTGACGCGAAATCGGCCATCCCCTTCGTTGTGGTACAGAACATGGGGAGCCGGGTCGACTGTGGTGGGCCCGCAAAAGGTTCGCACCCCCCGCTGACGGTCCCCACAGTACTTGTTCGTCTCCATGCTCCAGGTCGCGTAATTCGCGACATACAAATCGAGCAGTCCATCGTTGTCGTAATCAAGGAAGGCGGCACTTGTGCCCCACAGGGTGTCGTTCGCGACGCCCGATTGCTGGCTCGCATCAAAAAACGTGCCGTCCCCCTGGTTCAAATACAGACGATCCGCTCCATAACAGTTCACAAACACATCGGGGAACCCGTCCGAATTGACGTCTGCCACCGAGACGCCAGCACTGAAGCCCTGCCACCCCAGTCCTGTGGCGTCGGTCACCTCGCGGAATCTCCAGTCCCCCAGGTTTCGATAGCACCGGTTGCGAGGCCGTGCCTTCCAATCGGCGTCGAAGGTCCCCCGGGATCCGGTCAGAAAATACAGGTCCACCCAGCCGTCCAGATCGAAATCAAAAGCCGCCACTCCACTGCCATTCGCGGCAGGAAACGGTTTCTCCTCGAAATCACCACTCTCATGCACGAAGTCGATGCCGCTCTCGGCCGTCATGTCGGCGAAGCGGATGGAACTCTCGGAGCCTGGCGCAGATTCGTCTTTGGAGCGGGAGGGGACGGCAGCCGACGGGGAGCCTTCCGGCCGCTTGGGGGAGGCCGGTCCGGTTGCGACAGACCCGTCAGATTTTGGCGGGGCTTGTGCAACCTCGCCACAGCCCACCAGACAGAAACCCAGCAAGCCGCACAGCAGCCAGGCACCCGGTTGATTGCCTGAGCGAGACGGGAATTTCAGGGTCAAGACGGTCAACACGTTGGCTTCGGGGGGAAAGGACGGAAGTGGACTGTTGTGTCTACGCCCTCGGGAGTGGTCAACGCGAATGCAAAATCCAATCACCCGATTGTCCCCGTCCCGGATCACCACGGCGGAGTGCGCCAGCAGGTCATTCCCGAACCGTGGTCCGCTTCAGGAGAGTTGGGCCTTGCGAAGCAGTTCACTGATGCGGTCTGGATCATAGACACAACCCCCCCAGGTACCACCGCTGGCCTGCTGCAGGGCGGCCCACAATCGGGTGTCGTCGGGCAGGTCCTTGTCGGCCTGCAACGGAACGGCGGGAGTACGCTGCTTCAACACCGTGGCCCCCTCCTCGGGTGAGAGGGGAGAGTCGGCCGAGCCGATGAAATCGAGCGAGCCCGTCAGGTTGCGGCGATCAATGGTGATCTCGATCAGATCCCCATCCCGGACCTTGCCAATGGGACCCCCAGCCAGCGCCTCGGGCCCGACGTGTCCGATACAGGCTCCGGTCGATACGCCCGAAAACCGTGCGTCGGTAATCACCGCGACGTGCTTGCCAAACGGCAGGTACTTCAGGGCCGACGTGATCTGATAGATTTCCTCCATGCCCGTTCCCAGGGGGCCCCGGCAGATCAACACGATGACATCCCCCGCCTTGATGGGAGTTGTGCCCGCACGCCCCTTGATGGCGGCGACCGCCGCCCGTTCGGATGTGAACACTCGAGCAGGTCCGCGTTTGCGGTACACCCCGTCGGCATCGACCACGCTGGGATCGATCGCCGTGCTTTTGATGACGGAACCTTCCGGGGCCAGGTTGCCAAAAGGAAACGTGACCGTGCTGGTCAACCCGGCGGCGCGGGCCTGCGTGGGACTCATGATGACTGAGTCGGGATCCACTCCGTCTGACTGTTGCAGCAGTTCCCGCAGCCGGCGTCGGCGCTCAGACCGCTCCCACTCCTGCAGATTTTCTCCCAGAGTTCTGCCGGTGGCCGTCAGGGCTTCGAGACGCAGCAGACCGAGTTCGCGGAGGTGCAGCATCACTTCGGGCACACCCCCGGCCAGGAAGAACCGCACCGTGGGATGACCAACCGGACCATTGGGCAGCACATCGACCAGGCGGGGAACGAGCCGGTTCAGGCGATTCCAGTCGTCGGCGCTGGGCCGCCGCAAACCGGCGGCAAACGCGATCGCGGGAATGTGCAGCAGCAGGTTGGTCGAGCCCCCCACTGCGGCATGCACCATCATGGCGTTGTGCAGGCTGTGCTCGGTGAGGATGTCGCGCATGGTCAGGCCGGCCTCATGCAGCCGCGCGACGGCCCGGGCCGCCCGCCGGGCGGAATCGAGCCAGATCGCTTGCCCCGAGGGGGCCAGGGCGGTATGCGGCAGGGCCATTCCCAGCGCTTCGGCCACCACCTGCGAGGTGGCCGCCGTGCCCAGGAACTGGCAGCCGCCACCCGGGCTGCCGCAGGCATGGCAGCCCGCCTCGGCCGCCTCATCGAGGCTGATTTCCCCGTGGGCAAATCGGGCTCCGACCGATTGGACCTTGCCGGCATCTTCCCCCACCGTCGGAGGCAGGGTCACTCCTCCGGGGACCAGCACGGAGGGAAGCTGTGGCATGCCAGCGAGGGCCATCATCATGGCGGGGAGCCCCTTGTCGCAGGTGGCGACCCCCACCACCCCCTTGCGCTGTGGCAATGAGCGGATCAACCGCCGAAACACCATGGCGGCATCATTGCGGTAGGGGAGCGAGTCCATCATGCCGGTGGTTCCCTGGGTGCGGCCGTCACAGGGGTCGCTCACGTACCCGGCGAAGGGAACGCATTCCAGTTGTTTGAACTCCTCGGCGGCGGCCCGCATCAGCAGTCCCACCTCCCAGTGTCCGGTGTGGTATCCCAGGGCAATCGGGCGACCATCTTCCGACCGGATCCCCCCCTGGGTGCTCAGAATGAGAAACTGAGGCCGCAGCAATTCGTGCGGTTCCCAACCCATCCCGGCATTCTGGGTCATGCCAAACAGGTCCCCACTGGGGCTGTCGAGCAGCATCTGCTCGGTGAAGGGAAGTTTGCCGACGGGACCGGGTCCGTGCGTATGGATGCGGTACAATCCAGGATCGGTGGAATCGAGGCGGTCACCGGGCACGGTCGGCATGGAAGGGGGAGGCTCGCAAGGGAGAAGAAAAGTCGTCAACCGGAGATGATCCGGGCTCATCCCGCGAACGGCAAGGGTCCCGGGGCCGGGCCGGTCGAATTCCGGCATCCCATGGGATACGATTTCAGAGACGAAGTCCGTGTCGCGCCGTCGCGGAGCTTGTCCCCAAGACTCCGTTCCTGCACGCAGATCGCCCACCGACATGTTTTCCTCGCCCGTCTCCATGCCCGAAACCCGGCTGCCGACCCCGGACACCGAATTTGACGTCCTTGTGATTGGTTCTGGTCCCGGGGGAGAGGGGGCCGCCATGCAGGCGACCAAGGGGCGGCAACGCGTCGCAATTGTCGAGCAGTATCCCTTGATTGGGGGCGCCTGCACCCACTCGGGGACCATTCCCAGCAAGGCGTTGCGGTTCGCCATTTTCCAGGTGACCGAAGCGTCACGGAACCGGCTGTTCCGGGAGGCGGGAATCCGGCCGAGGTTTTCGTTCGGCGATCTGCGGCGTTCAGCCGAGACCGTCATTTCGCAGCAGGTCGAAGTGCGCAAGACGCATTACGACCGGAATGAGATTCCGATCTTTCAGGGGCGGGCCCGTCTGCGGGATCCGCACACGGTGGAGGTCGAACACGAATCGGGGGCCCGCCGTGTGCTGACGGCCCAGTCTCTGGTTCTGGCGGTGGGGGCCCGTCCCTATCGTCCCAAGGATGTCGATTTCAGCCATCCGCGGATTTTCGACAGCGACACGATTCTGCAGCTCGAAGAAACCCCCCATTCCATCACCATCTATGGGGCCGGGATCATCGGGTGTGAATACGCCTCGATGTTCCGCAATCTGGGCTGCAAAGTGAACCTGGTCAACACCCGTGCGAAATTGCTGGAATTCCTGGACGATGAGATCACCGATGCGTTGGCCTACCACCTGCGGGAGCAGGGGATCCTGATTCGCCACAATGAGGAATACCAGGCGATTCAGGGGCAACCCGACGGGGTCGTGGTCTCGCTCAAGTCCGGCAAGCAGATCAAGAGTGATGTGGTGTTGTGGGCGAATGGCCGCACGGGTAACAGCGACCGTCTTGGGGTGGAGGCGGTTGGACTGACTCCCGACGGACGGGGCTATCTGGCGGTGAATGAGGATTTCCAGACAACGGTGCCGAACATCTACGCGGTTGGTGATGTGATTGGCATTCCCTCGCTCGCCAGTGCCGCCTATGTCCAGGGGCGTTACGCCGCTCTGCATCTGGCCGGTGAACAGCCCCCCCGGATGATGGTTCGCCAGATTCCCACCGGCATTTACACCAGCCCGGAGATCAGTTCGCTGGGCCGGACCGAGCGCGAACTGACCGCGGAGCGGGTGCCGTATGAGGTGGGGCACGCGTTGTTCCGCCATCTGGCCCGGGCCCAGATCACGGGGCGGACCGCCGGAATGCTGAAACTGCTGTTTCATCGGGAAACGCTGGAGATCCTGGGCATTCACTGTTTTGGAGCCAATGCCTCCGAGATCATCCACATTGGTCAGGCGGTGATGATGCAGCCCGCCCCGCACAACACGCTGATGTACTTCATCAATACCACGTTCAATTATCCCACGATGGCCGAAGCCTACCGGGTGGCGGCCCTGAATGGTTACAACCGGGTCTTCTGACGGCCTCCCTCGTGACAGGCCCACCCCGATTCCACCCGGAGTGTTCCGGAATGTGATCGTGGTGTTCGAGATTCGCCTCGGGTGGAATTGATGGGAACTCGTGAACCGCTCGTCCCGCTGCCGGTGGACGATGTGCTGCCGGAACTGTTGCAGCAGCTGCAGCGGAGCGGATGCGTGGTGCTGCAGGCACCGACCGGATCGGGCAAGACGACCCGGGTGGCTTCGGCCATTCTCTCGTCGGGGCTGGCCGATCTGGCCGATCAACCGGGCCGCGGGCAGGTGGTGATGCTCGAACCGCGGCGGGTCGCCGCCCGTGCGGCCGCGCGGCGCGTGGCCTGGGAACGGGGCGTTTCGCTCGGGGCCGAGGTGGGTTACCAGGTGCGGTTCGATGCCCGGGTGGGGCCCGACACACGGCTGCGCATTGTGACCGACGGCGTGTTGCTGCGGCTGCTGCAGGACGACCCGTTTCTCGAGCCGGTTTCGGTCGTGGTGTTCGATGAGTTTCACGAGCGCGGTCTGAATGTCGACCTCGCCCTGGGGATGGTCCGCCGGATCCAGCAGACCGTGCGGCCCGACCTGAAGATCGTGGTCATGTCGGCTACGCTGGCTCCGCAGCCGATCGCCGCGTATCTGGGGAACTGCCCCATCGTTGCCGCCGAGGGAAGCCTGTTTCCAGTCGATGTGGAGTACCTGGGAAAGCCGGGCCAGATGTTGCCCATTTTCTCTGCCGAAGGGGAAGAATTGCTGGTCCGGTCGGTGCAGCGCGCCGCACGGGAGACCAGCGGCGGCATCCTGGTGTTTCTCCCTGGAGTTGGGGAGATCCGCCGGGCGGCACGGGCGCTTGAGTCGTGGGCGGGGATGGCGGATTTGATGGTGCTGCCTCTGTACGGAGATTTGCCCCCCGAGCAGCAGGACCGGGTGCTGGCCCCGCAACCGCAACGGAAGCTCATTCTGGCCACCAACGTGGCCGAGACTTCGCTGACCATTGACGATGTGACGGCCGTTGTCGATACGGGACTGGCCCGTGTGCTCCATTACGACGAACACGTGGGAATGGACCGTCTCGATCTGGGACGCATCTCGCGGGCCTCGGCCGATCAACGGAAGGGGCGGGCGGGCCGGACTGCTCCGGGCCGCTGTTATCGGTTGTGGAGCGAACGCGATCATCGCGCACTGCCGGAATTCGAAACCCCCGAAGTCGCCCGGGTCGACTTGGCTGGCCCGGTGCTGCAATTGCGGGTTTTTGGCGAGCACGATGTGTCCGCCTTTCCGTGGTTTGAAGCCCCCCGTTCGACATCGATCGCGGCCGCCCAGCGCCTGCTGGATCGCCTGGGAGCACTTCATAGCGACCAGGTGACAAACCTCGGGCGGCTGCTGTCCCGGTTGCCGGTCCATCCCCGGGTGGCCCGATTGTTGGTCGAGGGACGACGTCTGGGGTGTGTGCGGTACGCCGCTCTCGCTGCGGCGATGCTGTCGGAGCGGGATCCGCTCCGCTCAGGCCCGCCACACCATGGTTCCCGCAAGGTCCGGCAACGTGCGGGCGTGACTGAGTCGGATCTCGCGGACCGCATTCACGCCTTGCTGCAGTTTGCCGCGACGGGAGCCGAACGGACGGAATACGGAGAATTGCACGCAGGAGGGGCCCGATTCATCCTGCAGTCCGCCAATCAACTGCTGGGTCTGGTCGAGGGGATTGCGGGACTCGAACCCCACTCCGATGCTGAGTCGGGGCAAGACGAAGACCTCCTCTTGCAGAAAGCGGTTTTGTCGGCCTATCCCGATCGGGTTGCCGTCCGGCGTGGAAGCAGCCTTGAGCGGGGAGTGATGGTGGGGGGGCGGGGAGTACGGCTGCATTCCGACTCGAAGGTGATCGAAGCCCGGTTGTTTGTCTGCGTGAATGTGGATGCCGGGACCACCGAGAGCATCGTGCGGATGGCTTCGGCGATCCGCGAGGAATGGCTCGATCCCAACCGTCGGCAGACTCGCGAAGAGGTTCTGTTTGATGACCGTTCCGGTCGGGTGTCGGCCGTCCGGAGAATTTTCTGGGACGATCTCGTGCTCGACGAGGTTGAATTGGGGCATGTGCCGGAGGCCCTGGTGGCCGGGGCCCTCGCTGAGGCGGCGGGACGCAATCTGGCGAAGATTCTTCCCCGTGATGATCCGGCGTTTGAGTACGTCTCCCGGGTCAAATGTCTGGCGGAGTGGATGCCCGAGTTGGAACTCCCTCCGCTCGACGATGACCAGCTTCGGTCGCTGTTGCCGATGCTCTGCCAGGGTTGCCGCACTCTTGAGGATGTGAAGCGGGCTCCCTGGTTGCCCTGGGTCAAGACGCTGCTGACCCCCGCGCAGCAGCAACTGGTCGAGCGGGAGGCTCCCGAGCGGATTGCAGTTCCCAGTGGGAATCGCATCGCGGTCCAGTATTCTCCGGGAAAACGCCCGGTGCTGGCTGTGCGGATTCAGGAGCTGTTTGGGTTGGCGGAGACCCCCCGCATTGCCGGGGGGCGGGTTCCGCTGCTGATGCACCTGTTGGCCCCGAACATGCGTCCGCAGCAGGTGACCGACGATCTGCGCAGCTTCTGGAACAACGCCTATCAACAGGTGCGCAAGGATCTGCGGGCCCGCTACCCGAAGCATGCCTGGCCCGAGGATCCCTGGAACGCACCTCCCCAAAGCAGACCGCAGCGCCGGGGATGAGCAGAATTGGCGGCTTCGCCATCGGGAGTGCGAAACTCTGAGGCCGATCGATGGTGCGTCGCCCCGCGGACCCGCTCTGCCATGGTTGTTCGAGCTGCCGTTCAATCAGCGGTTGTACTGCACCATCACTCGGTGATCCGGGTCAGCCGCTGGGTCTGCGCGGAATACCGGTAGAGGGTGCGGTCTGGCCAGGCGGAGCGAATCTCGCCGATCGAGGCCACTTCGGGGCGATCACGGGCGAACAGAATCGGGCCGGTCAGGGGGGGAGTATTGACCACAAAATCAATGTGCAGATCACTCGGGTCCGCCTGGATCAGCACCAGTGCGGGGCGCTCGGTCACCGTCGAGTCGATCAGGCGTCGGAATTGTCCCTGCTTCTCCCGGGCGAACTGAAACTGGCTGAGCCCATCCTGAAATGGTGCCGACCACAACCCCTGGGTTGTGGTGAAGTTCAGGACACCGGCCAGAACCAAGGCCAGCCAACCCCAGAGAGGGACCAGACGGCGGCCTGCGCGGACCAGCACTTCCCGTCCTGCACAGCCAGCCGTCGCCAGCACCAGCAGCCATTGGGGCAGAGATTCCATGACATAATGAAAATGCAGAATCCCATCGTACCAATAGGGAATGTGCACAAGGTGCAGCGTCACAATGGAGGCGAGGCTGAGGCGGGCGGGGGTCGAGATCCGATTCCAGCAAGTCATCCAGAGCCCCAGACCGAGCACGACCGGCAGCAATCCCCAGGTCCATTGGACGCTGCTGAACAGCCGATAGGCGACATTTTTCATCGCCAGCCGGGGGGTCAGATTCTCGGCCCAGTCATCGTATTTCTCGATGCGCCGCGCGGCGGACGACTGCTCTCCCCGCCGGACGTTGTCGAATCCATAGACATGCCTGGGGGTGTGGAGTGCCGTGTATTCCCCATAGGGCGTCTTCCAGGGATCTCCGGTGATCTTTCCGTCGTACCAGAGTTGTCCGGCTCCGGCTGCCAACAGCGGGGCCGCCAGCCAGGGCCACAGCCGCAACTCGTGCCGATCGCGCCAACCGCGTCCCAACAGCCAAAGTCCCCAGGGAAGGCCAATGCCCACCGCGGTCATGGGCCGGGCCAGCGCGGCGAACCCCAGTCCGCTTCCCGCCAGCAACCCCCACGCACGGTTTTGGCTGCGAACCATCCGGGGGAGGGCGAGCTGCATGATGGCCAGACCCAGCAGGGCGGGGTGATGAGCCAGCAGCAATTGGGAAAACAGGATCAGTCCGGGACACAAGGCGCAGAGTAGTCCCACCAGCCGTCCGCAGGCACTCCCACCCGCCTCGCGGCCAATCCAGAACATCAGGCTGGCCAGCAATCCCTGGGCCAGCCACCAGCCCCGCCAGGGATTCCCCATCGCCAAAAAGGGGGCCATCCAAAGACCTGTCGCCGGGAAGTAACGGCTGGCCATGCGCCCGTCATTCAGCACATGCATCTGGTCGAACAGTTCGGGCAGCGGCGGGCTGGGAAACGAGGTCTGCCCGGCCAGGAAGGTGTGGGCCTGAAAGAGATAGCTGAATTCGTCATGCAGTCCCGGGGGGAGGTCACTCCACCGGCTTCCGGTTTTCGCCGCCACCGCGAAAGCCAGAAACCCCATCGCGCATGACCACAGCAGGTCTTTACCGAGGGACAATTCGCCCGGTCCCTGCCGCGCGGCGTCGGCACCCGGTCGTGGGGACCGCGTCGGCCAGAACCAGGCGACTGGTCCCAAAAGCAGCAGCCCGAACCAGGCCAGCGATTCCAGCCGGGCTTCGACCAACCACTGCCAGGGGGACGGGCACGATTCTCCCAACAGCCAGGCGGGGGCCAATTCGCCCGCTGCAAACGTGATACAGCCCAGCAGCCAGGGAAGCCAGAAGAGCCACCCCGCGTCTGGACCGGGGGGGGCCGGAGCGGGATCGTGCGGGGGGTGGCGGTCGGAGGACATGCGGGACGTGGGAATCCGGGGGTACGGAGATTGAACTGGAGAAACTCACACCTGGGTGCGGGACCAGCCGCCGCGGGCGAAGTAGATTCCCGCGACGATGGCGCGACACAGCACATCGATGCTCATCCCGGACCAGGCCCCGATCAATCCCAGTTGGAGATGCAGCCCCAGCCACCAGGCGATCGGCAGTCGGACCAGAAAAAAACCGAGGAAATTGATCATCAACACCGCCCGGGTGTCACCTGCACCCCGGATGGCCTGCAGGTAGACGATGACCATCGCCAAGGGGATCTGGTACCACGAAAGAAACCTCAGGGCGGGAGCACCAATGACCCGTACCGGTTCTTCGCGGGACATCACCTGATAGATTGTCTCGGCACCAAAGTAGTACACCATCGCGCCGATGAGGGCAATTACGATGGCGTGTCGGGTGGCTTCCTGGGTGACCGCACGGGCCTGTTCGGGCCGGTTCGCACCCAGGTTCTGTCCCACCAGGGAGGCGGCCGCGTAACCCCAGGCGGTGGCTGGCAGGTAGGTGAGGGCCTCGGCATCCATGCCGATCATGTGGGCCGCCTTGTAAGCACTGCCATCCGACTCGCTCCCGAGTTGGGAGATGATTTCCAGGAACAGCCACTGCCCGGTCCAGAGTGTCAGTCCTTCCAGTGCGGCGGGCAGCCCGACGCGCAGGATCCGGCGCAGATCGGCCAGGTCGGGAATCAGCAGGGAGGGAGTCAGCCGAAGTCCATTGATTCCGCGCGCAAGGACGCAGAGCATCGCCGCTCCCCCGGCCAGTCGCGCCGAGAGTGTGCCGGAAACAATCCCCGACACCCCCCACGAATTCCAGTCGCCTACGAGACCCGCCAGCGGTTGGAAAGGCGAGTTTCCGCGGGTTCCGAACACGAGGGCGGTCGCCACCAGCATGTTCAGCAGATTGACCCCCCCGAGGATCCACATGGGGGTCCGCATGTCTCCCATGCCGCGCAGGGCCGCCGCTCCCACGAGGCAATAGCCGAACAGCAATTGCCCCAGCGCATCGGTCCGGAGATAAGTCGTGAGGACCTGCCCCGATTCTCCGACCAATCCAGCCCGTGCGGCCAGCCGGGGGGCGGCGGCGTAGAGCGCTCCGGCAATCAGGAGGGCCAGCGGAGTCACCAGCAGCAGGGAGCGGTTGGCGAACCGGTTGGCCTCGGCGAGATCTCCCCGGCCCCGGGCCCGCGAGACGAGGGCGGTGGTTCCGGTTCCCACAAGGGCGAACAGCAGGCTGGCGAGCCAACCCAGGTAAGAGGCAATGCCCACCGTGGTGGTGTAGAGCCCGGTTTCATGCCCTCCGGTGCTGATGTAACCTGCCAGAAAAGTGTCGTACAGGGCGACTGTGAAATTCAGCAACTGCTCGCCCAGGGCGGGCAGGGCCAGCGCGAGGACCTGATGACGTGGTCGGAAGACCTCCGCGGTCGACATGAAATCGGCTGTGGGGAACGGTGAAGGGGGCTGCGGGCCAGGCCCGGCTGTCGGCAAGGAATGTGCGCGTGCCGACAACGAATGCAGTAGAACGACCAGCGCTGTCGCTTGTCCACACCGAACGGCAGATCGGTGTGTGTAACAGGGGATCGATCGGGAATCGTCGCTTCCTCTTCGGAGGAGTGCGGAGCCGAGGCGGGAGAATTGTGCCGCCGAAAGCCGAATGGAGCATTCAACGCGAATCCCTGCGCCGAGCTTGGTTGGAGGCCATTCTCGAGGCGATCCGGGGATCGGATCCGTTTCGACTCTTCGTCAATCACGGTTCCCTTCCTTGCGGAGCGCTGGGCCGACAGTTCCCGGGACCTCCATCCCGGCCCGTCGCCGACCGGCAGCATGTGAGGTTCCCGCCCCGCACGATTCAGTGAGACAGGAACTCACTGGGCCGGGGCCGCCTCATCGAAAAACTCGACATTGCCTGATTGGACATCGTACATCGCCCCCACGACCTTGATTCGTCCCTGGGTATGGAGATCCCGTATGACTCGGCTGCGTTCGAGCACCAATCCCAGCATTCGCGTGACATGGTGCATTGCCACCTGGTTCACCATGGCGTCCTGCTGGAGTGCATTCATGGTCCTCCACTCCGTCAATTGCCTGGAATCCAAAGACTCGTGGATGGTTTCGAGGGTTGTCCGCAGGTGCTCGGCCCGCACAATTTCTGGCGAGGTGATACCCAGTCGGTGTTCGACGGCGAGGCGAATCAGCGAGTTTGAAGTGTGGCCCATGACAATCACAAGGCCCGTCCCCGCCTCGACGCAGGCGTACTCGATGGTGGCCAGTACGGCCTGCGACGGGAGGTTGCCCGCAACTCGGGTGCAGATCAGGTCGCCGAGACTGACATCAAAAATCAGCTCGACGGGGGTCCGCGAACTCGCACCACTGAGCACAACCGCCAGGGGATGGCGACTGTCGGCGACAGTGCCCCGATGACGGACCAGATCCCGCACGAGTGTCTCCCCCTTCTGGAAACGCCGGTTGCCGGCCGCGAGGATCGACAGAATCTCATCGGGCCTGAGTCGTGACTGAAGTTCCTCGTTGGCCTGATCGGTGTAACGCAGCAGGTTGGAGAGTGTGGGGTCCTGGGGATCAAACCCGGTCAGACTGACGACGATTCCCCGGGCTGGGCCGATTTCATCGCGCATTTCCCGCAGCAGATCCCGGGCATCGGGGTCGAGATAGTCGGTTTCGCTCGCATCGATCAGGATGTTGCCACCGGGGGGAACCTCGTCAAAGGTCCGCAGCAGTGCCACGCGATTCAGGAAGCTCACCTGGTTGGCAAGCTTGACGTGCAGCACCTCCCCCCCCACATGGTGCTCCAGAGCGGTGCGCAGCGGGGTCCGCATATTGCTCCGCAAGATGAACAGGATGCTGAAGACCAGGCCGATCATGATTCCAACCAGCAGGTCAGTCGCCAGAATCGCACCCACCGTGACGACAAATGGCAGGAATTGCTCCCAGCCGGACCGATACATCTGCAGGAACAAACCGGGATTGGCCAGCTTCAGGCCGGTCGCGATCAGAACGGCGGCGAGGCACGACAGAGGAATCTGGTTCAGAACCGCCGGGATCAGTACAACGCAGGTCAACAGCAGGAATCCATGCACGATTGCCGAGAGACGCGTCTGTGCGCCGGCATTGATGTTCACTGAACTGCGAACGATGACCGACGTCACTGGCAACCCGCCCAACAATCCGGCCAGCAGGTTTCCCGCTCCCTGCGCCATCAGTTCCCGGTTGGGTGGCGAGGTTCTCCGCCTGGGATCCAGTCGGTCCACCGCCTCCAGGTTCAACAGGGTTTCGAGGGAGGCAACCAACGCCAGAGTCAAAGCGGTCAGGTAGACCCCCGGTTGTCCCAGGGCGCTAAAGTCTGGAAGTGTGAGGAACCCGACAACGCCCATGAGATTCTCGGCAACGGGGACTTGTACAAGCTGCCGGGTTGTCAATTGCTCCCCCGGCATGACTCGGGCCAGCAGCAACTGGAGCAAGACTGCCCCCACCACCACACAAAGTGCGCCGGGAATCAAGGATTGTTTCAGTCTCGGTGTCCGCTCCCAAACCAACAACACCGCCAGCGAAAAAACGCCAATCACACCCGCAGGAAAATGGATATGTTGCCAGAAACCGTCGCGTGGAGGCGCGTTGTCTGGCTGGAGCGACATCTTCCCCAGGAGTTCCGATGAGTAGCCCACGAGGTGGGGTAACTGCTTGATGATCAGGATCAGGCCGATCGCCGCCAACAGACCCCGAATCACGCTCCCGGGGACGAAGGCCGCCAGGGTTCCCGCCTTGAGCCACCCCAGGACGATCTGAATCGCACCGCAGAGCATCACCGCCAGCAGAAACGACTCGTAGCTCCCCAATTTGGCAATCTGGGTGGCGACCACAGCGGCCAGGCCGGCAGCCGGTCCACTGACGCTCGTATGCGATCCACTCAACAGCCCCACCACCAGCCCGCCGACGATGCCTGCCAGCAAACCTCCGAAGAGCGGAGCGTTCGAAGCCAGCGCCACCCCCAGACATAACGGCAACGCCACCAGAAAAACGACGCCCCCGGCGGTCAGGTCGCGGCGGAGGGAATTGGCAGATGCAGATGGCGTCGGGAGAGCGGTGTCAGTGACCATGATCAGACGGTTGCAACTCAGCGGAAGAATGATGGACGCCCCGTGGATCTCTCTGCGTCGTCTCGGGCACTCGAGTCAGAATCCGGTCGTCGGGCCTGGTCACGACTGCCGTCCTGCGAATCGGCTCCGCTGGGGGCCATTCCGCGTCGGAAGTCACGGGTTCCTGAATTCCGGGCGACGAGTGTCGACACACAGGGTTCTGGATCTGTACTCGCTGGCAAATCCTGTGCCTGCTCCGCCGGCCGATTGGCTCCAAAGAACACCCGCTATCTTTCACATTCCTCGAAGTCCTGCCAAGGGTGTCGCGATTGACCTCGAAAACCCGCAGTCGACCGCTGAAGAAGAAAGGGGGAATCCGTGATCGTGACCCAAGGCATTTCGTCCAGCCTGCTCGCCCGCAGCAATGGTTCTTCCAGGATGTGAATGCCGATCGGTTTCCGGAGTGAGTCAAGGAGTTCCAAGAGGGGCAGGTTTTGATCACACGCTGCGGTGTGGCGGCTGCTGTCGGAATGGTGAATTGCAGAGAGTGGCTTGGCGGGGGCCAGCAGGACCTGGACTGTCGCTTGTTCAAATGCCGAGCAATTCATTTGGTCGGATCGAGCGGCGGCGCTGGCAAGGCCTCTTGACGACTGGGAGTGCGGAGAATTGGTTCCCGTTGACCGAGCAGCTTGATCGCCGCGCGGTATCGCGAACTGATGCCAGGTTGTGGAACAATTCCGCCAATCAGGATCAGTGCCGCCAGTGACAACACGGCAACCTGCTCGCGTTTGCGAAGGCTGAGGGAGACCGACGTCTGTTGATGACTACCCGTGAAGATCCTCAGGTAGGAGCGGAGGATCGCGATCCCGTTCAGGGTACAGGCCAGCACGACCGCAATCCCGCTGATTGGTTGCTGTTCCACCACTCCGTCGACCAACAATTCCGTTCCGACGAATCCCACCGTTCCCGGGAAGCCCACGCAGGCCAGTCCCGTCAGCAAATAACCGATGGCCAGTCCTGGAGCATGGTTATAAAGGCCCTGGAAGTGGTCGAGCATAACCCGCCCGCGGCGCGACTCGATGGCCCGCAGTGTCAGTCCGAAACCTGTGAGTGACAATCCCACAGACAACCAGATGCACAGGGCTCCGGTCAGACCAATTTCCGTGAGCGTTTCCAGTCCCACGAACACCAGGGCCGAATGACTCAGAAACAGGCAGCAGAAGAATCGGCGGGCATCGGTCTGTACGGTCGCCAGGCCTGCGGTATACAGGGCTGTGAATGTCGATCCCATTTCGATTCCCCGCAGGACCCAATCAGGCGACACGGGCATGACCAGGCGCACGCAGGCGTATGCTCCCAGCATCGGGGTCACAAAGAGCAGGGCGGTCCCGAAGGACGCCTGCTGAAACAACTCGCTGACCCACAGATGGAACGGAAATGCTCCAAAACGGATCAGTACCGCCAGTAACAGGGGGATGCCGGCCCACCACTCCTGGAACCGATTGACCCCCTCATAATCTTCCAGCAATTGCCCCAGGACAAGCAGTGACACACAGCATGCCATCGACAGTCCGAAAATGCGCGGCGACTGTTGTCGCCGCCTCAATTCCAGCAAGGGGGGGATGACTCCCAGTGACAGTCCCGCGACGATGCCCCAAGGTTCCAGGCACCCCAGCGTACCCAGTGTCAGGGCCTCGCTCACCAGCGAACCGGCGAAACTGAACCGGCGAATTTTCGTGCGGAGTGTCACCAGTGTGGTGGCCAGAAAGACCAGGGCGGCCAGTGGGCCGAGGGGAGCGCTGAACGAATCCAGCGCCAGCCAGTGCCCGGGGAGACCCGCAGAACGCGCGGATTCACCCGTCGATTCATGCACGTACCAGGCGAGGACGGAAGACAGCAGTGCGATGGTATTGGCCGCGAGAGTCCAGATCCGGGCCTTCCCGGAATCGTCGAGTCGGGCCACGAGCGGTGCCATCAACAGGGGAATGCAGATTGAGCACTCCAGCCAGGGCAGATTCATCACGGGGTCTCCTCCAGCACCCGTCTCCAAGGTTCGGTTTCCACTTTCTGCGCGGGGAGGTTGCCCAGTAACAGACGCTGTTCGTGGCGGTCACAGGCGATGAAGAAATCGCGGAGTGGAATCACAAACCAGTTGAACAGTCCCTGGTCGAGTTCTCCCCGTTCCAACGCGAAGCGATACGCCCAGCTCCGCCAGTTTTCAGGAATCCATTCCTCCCACGATCGTCGTCGGCCCGCCAGGCTTCCCCCGACGGCGTTTTCGAGTTGTCGGAAGTCGTGCAACACCGTGGGCGCTCTCAGGAATTGCAGCGTCCGCCAGCAGGCATGGCCGAGAATGTGCACGAGAGGGATGTACCGTAGTCCCAGTCCGATTTCAGCGAAGATCAGCCCCACCTGGGTCAGTGAGGCGAACGAGAGCGCTGATTTGATGTCGGTCTGGACTCGGTTGGCGAGGGCCCCAAACGCGGCCGAGGCCAGGCCGAGGACGACAATGACGGCACAGGTCACCGGAGACGCGTCCAGCAGGGGACTGACCCGCAGCATCAGGAAGGCCCCCAGGTGTACCGACAACGCACCATAGAACACCGCGCTGGACGGAGTGGGACCTTCCATGGCCCGTGGCAGCCAGCCCGAAAAGGGAATCAATGCCGACTTCCCGGCCGCCGCCACCACCAGCAGCAGGCCGGCGAGGGTGGCCTGCGACACCGACAGCGTCGGTGACCCAAACGGCCAACTCCCGTCGCCCCGGATCAGCCGGTCAAAATCCCCCTCGCCCGAAAGGTGATGCATCACCACCGAAGCGATCAGCAGTGCGGCGTCGGACACGCGATAGACCGACCAGACATGCAACCCATTGGTGACCGGTCCACGCCGCTCGTGGTAAAAGGCGACCAGAAATGCGGATGACAGTCCCACCAGTTCCCAGCCGGCGAACAGTGTCTCGATCGTTCCCGCGAGCGAGGCCACGGTCATTCCCAACAGGAAGACCGAGTACAACACGAAAAACCGGTTGAAGCCCGATTCGCGGTGCAGATACCGCGCGGCAAACGCTCCGATGGTGCCGCACAGCAGGAACGTCAGGATCACCAAAGGGACTGACAACCGGTCGAAGACCAGCTTGAAGGCGAAGTGATAGTGGGGAATGTGCACCCAATGCCGCCCCACGACCATCACATGTGTCTGGTCGCTGACCAACATCAGTCCCAGCACGGCCAGCGCTGCAAGCAACCCGGTCCAGATCACCGTCTGAACCACCCGGTGGACCCAGGTTTCGGGCAGGGGACGCCCCAACAGCGAGGGAATTCCCAGCCAGCAGAGGAGCACACTGGGGGCGATGACCACCACGAGACCCAACGACTGGATCAGGATTTCGAGGTCAGGCATGAGGCACCTCCCGCACAGGATCCAGCAGGGCGAAATCGAGATTGTCCCGCCGTCCCCGGAACCAGTCCCACGACGAATCGACCCGGGCGAGTCCACCATGGCGGGGGGACCACGGCCGGAAATCTCCCGCTTCGAACAACAGCAGATCAGCCGAGTCGGGAGACAGCAGCGCCACCTGCACCCAGCCATTCGCGATGATCTGCCGCACCGTGGGGTTGCGGGCCATGATTTTCCTGATCGCCTCGGGCTGGCTTTCAATCACGAACAGCAGTCTCAACGGCTCATGGATTTCAACTCCCTGCCAGGGAAGCCCTCCCCGCAGATCACTCGCAGCCCCGTCCATTACGCCCAGCAGCGCGGTCACATTGTGGGGCAACTTGGTTCCCGCTCCCCAGCCCTGGGGGTCGATGTAGGAGAAGTAGTACAGCAGATTGATTCCTTCGCAGACAGGAACCACCGCCCCCAGGATGCGTCCCAGAATGGTCGCCTCCAAATCGTCCGTGGTGGAGTCATACGAGACCTGAAAGCAGCGGCGATCGAGGTAGAGTCCGCGGATCCGGCTGCGTCGCCCCACATAGCACATCGCGTTCGTGGCGTTGCCGAATTCCGGACGCGTCTGGGCCAGGTCGACTGTCCGGGCTTCGACATGGCGGAGGGCCGCTGCGGGGGTCAGATCGAGCGGTGCCGAATAAAACCGGCGGCAACGTTCGCGGGCGTTGCGTTCACAAGTCTCTTCAAACTGCTGGCGGGCGAATTCGAAATTGCGCTGCTGGGCGATCGACAGGGTCTCGAGTTCGTAGTAGGTGATCGAGTCCTCTCCCGTGTTGTGCAGGGCTCCCAGGAACGTGGTGGAATGGGGGATTTCGATTCCCCGTTCGGCCAGGGCCAGGCGGACCCGCATGTCGTTGAGCATTGACGCCAGGGCCCGGGCATTCGGCCCTCCCGCCCCTCCCGAACAGGCGCCGCAGTCATAGGCCGATTTGTGGGGATTGTTCAGGCAGAACGAGCCATGCCCCACGAAGAACACCAGCGGGGCGAAGTTCCGGATCAGTCCGATGTCCCGCAGGGTCCGCTCCGACATGTTGACCATTTCGGCCAGCGAGAAGCCGATCGCGTCTCCCTCGGGGCCGGGCTTTTCCGTCAGTCTTTCCAGCCGCAGCCGGGTCCCTTTGGGAGGAGCCAGCAGCCGGGCGGCCTGGTGCTGGACCTTGGAGGTCAGCCGCGGGAAGAGCACACTGGCGATCAGCGGAACACTGGCGAGCACTCCCAGTCCTCCCGTCAGCAACGCTCCGGTTGCCAGCCCCCGGGTTCCCTCCTGAACACGATGGGTGGCCTCTCCGAGCGCCTGGCGGGTGCGGGTGCGCCGCCGGTTGCTGGCCTCCTGGGTATAGATGACATCCTCGACAATCCAATGCTGGGGCCGGATGACAATCGGGCAGAGGGTGCTGTAGTGGGCGTCGGCGACCCCCTTGTAGTAGATGGGCACGCCGAAGAAACCGGCCGCTCCAAAAGTCTCGACTTCGGGGCAGACCTCTTCGAGGTGGCGCCGGAACGACTCTTCCCGCGTGTCGATGCAAAACACCGCCTGAAATCGGGGGGTGGCGACCTGGGCGTGGGGCAGGGCCGCCCGGCAGGCCATGGCGTGCAGCGCCTTCTCGCGGAACCGCGTCTCAAACGCGAGGTGCTGGATCCGGCACCGTTCAAGCGGAGGAAAGGTTTCGATTTCCCGAACCAGGTCCTCCCATTGCGGGCCGGTCAATTCCAGCATTTCACCCGCGGTCCAGCCGCACCATTGCGCCGCCTGAAACACCTGCAAGCCCACCAATTCGAGCTGCTGTGAGTGGCTGTCTCTCGGGGCGGTCAGGGGGAGCCGCCAGAGCCCGGCGAGGGGGCCATGGTAATTCAGCCGTTCGGCCGCGACAGAGCGCAGCGCCTGGCAATCCAACAACAGACGCACCGCGAGGAATTCCAGCAGCGTGCCGGCCTGGACGGGCTTCGCGACCCGGTCGCCGCGGGTCTCCATCTGCCACAACAGACCAGCCCAACCTCGCAGGGGGACCAGGCTGTCCCGCAGACAGTCCATCAGATTCCCGCTGGAGACCCCCAATTCCCGCAAGGATTCCCGCAGGGAATCGACCGCCGAGACCTGATCGCTGTGCAGCCGCGCCAGGGTGTCGCGAATCGGGACCAGCCAATTCCGGGTCAGCCATCCCGGTTCGGAGTACAGTGCCAGAAAGGCCTTCCACAGTCCCTCGTCGCGGTGGGGCAGCGGCCAACCCGCCATTCCCTGGTCGGTCAGTGCCGCACAGAGGCGAATCAAAAGTTCATGAACAGTCAGGTCGGTGTCGATTCCCGTGAGTTGCAAGAGACAATCACGCAGCCGCCGTTGACGGGGCGGTTGGGCGGGCTGCAACCGGACCCGTTCCACTCCCTGCAGCACCACCTTCCACAGACAGGCCAGGGCCGCCTGCTCCCAAAGTTGGTCGGACCAGTCGTCGCCGGGAGTTCCGTACTCCGCCTGCGGCCAACCCGACCAGAGCGTACCGGCTTCCAGAATCCACGTGCGTGACCGCCGCACGAAGGCATGGCGGATTTCTTCGGGAACGTCCTGCTGCAGCCGCTTCAGGGCGTCTGTCTCGGCGATCCACCAGGCCATCTCCTCGGGAGGCCCCAAATGCATCCGGTGGGTCAACATGCGCAGGCGGAAATCGAGCCGTGTTCCCCGGGGCCCCACGCGCTCGCGGGCGGCGGGTCCCAATTCACGAACCAGCACGGCCGAGAGTTCTTCGGAGGTAATTCGGCCCTGCTGTTGTTTGTGGAAATACCGCTCCTCCGACAGGTACGGAGCACAGCCAAAAATCTCGGCTCCGAGGCGGACAGCCTCATCGAAGGGGAGGTCTTCGAGTCCCTGCAGGGGGTTGAGAAAGACGAACGAGCTGATCGGTCCCTGGAATGGCAGCAGGGCTCCGAGCTGGGGGATGACCTGTTCGATTTCCAGAGATGTCAGCGGGCGGTCCACGGCGGGAGCGTCGGCCAGGGGAAGCGGGATGGCAGACAAGTGGGCGGGTTCCCAAGGGAAGAACGAGAGACGGCTGACAGATCGGGTTGCACCTGCGAATTCCCGACCCGAAGGGGGATGGCAGAAGCGGGGGGTGGACGTGTCGGGGACCAGATTGGTCCGAAGACGGGCCCACCCGGGGTTTTCAGGGGGAATCCTCCGCGGTCTCCCAGTCGACCGAGCGTCCAATCTGGATCCGCAGCGAACGAATCCGGCTGCGGAGGCTGTTACGGGCGATTCCCAACAGCCGCGCCGATTGCAGCTGGTTTCCCCCGGTGTGCTTCAGGATGCGGGGAATGATCTCGCGTTCCATGAGCTCGACCGCCTCGGAGTAGATGTTTTCCGAGCCTGCGGCAAGACGCTCATTGACAAAATGTTCCCAGGCCGCCGACATGTGGTCGCACTCCGCGGGGAGGGGCAAGGCCTGGGTTTCGAGCAGGATCTCGCCGGGCAATACCGCCGGACCGAAGGTTGAGTCGCGGCTGTTGAGCAACATCTGTTTCACGGTACTCTGCAGCTCGCGAACATTTCCTGGCCAACTGTAGCGTTTCAGCAAATTCAGGGTCTCTGGCTTCAGCGAAGGGACATCTCTCCCCAGCTCGCGGGAGTAACGGGGGAGGTAATGCTGCAGCAGCAATTCAATGTCATCTCCCCGCTCGCGGAGTGGCGGTAGGGAGATCGTGAAGACTTTCAGCCGAAAGTGCAGATCGCCCCGGAACCGGCCCTCCTGCACGGCCCGATCGAGGTCTGCGTTGGTGGCGGCGATCAGTCGCACGTCCGTCCGGATGGTCTCATTGCCCCCCACCCGTTCGAAAGCCTGCTCCTGCAGCAGTCGCAGGATCTTGGTCTGGGTGAGCGGGGCCATGTCGCCCACCTCGTCGAGGAAGATCGTTCCTCCATGGCACTGCTCGAATTTGCCGATCCGCTTCCGGTCGGCTCCGGTGAAGGCCCCCCGTTCATGTCCGAACAATTCGCTCTCGAGCAGATTCTCGGGAATCGAGGCACAATTGATGGCCAGAAACGGGCGCCCGCAGCGGTGGCTGTGCTGATAGATCGCACGCGCCACCAGTTCCTTCCCGGTCCCGCTCTCTCCCAGGATCAGCACCGTCACATCCTGGGCCGCCACCCGACCAATCTGCTTGTACACCGCCTGCATGGCCGGACAGCGCCCAATCAAGCGGTCCCCGCCGCCGTCGTCAGGACCCTGGTCTTCGGGAAGTACGGCGGGAGTCTGCATGCGGCGGCTGGTCTCGCCCGCCTGGCGGATCAGGTCGCGCAGGGTGCCGAGATCCAGCGGCTTGAGCAGGTATTCGTACGCCCCCCGCTTGGTGGCCTCGATCGCCAGATCAGTGGTGCCGTGCCCCGTCACCAGGATGATCGGTGTGCGGGCATTCAGTTTCTGCAGGGCGTCGAAGGTATCCAGCCCGGTGCTGTCTCCCAAATGAACGTCAAGGACCACCACATCCGGCTGCACCTTTCGCATCTGTTCCATCGCCTCCGCCCCATTCGAGGCCAGGCACAACTGCAGATCGGGTGACTCCAGCACCCTGCGATAGGCGTGCAGGATCGACGGTTCATCATCCACCAACAGGATCGACAACATGCTCTGGCTTCTCGGGAGTCGCGGGCAGCCGCAGTCGGAAACAGGCTCCGCCCTGCGGGCGTGGAACTTGCTCGAGGGTTCCCCCGTGCTCCTCCACAATGCGGCGTGAAATCACCAAACCCAGGCCCAAACCAGTCTCCTTGTTGCTCTGAAATGGCTGAAACAACTTGCCCGACATCTCGGGGCTGATCCCGGGACCATTGTCGCACAACTGCAATTCGGCCGTTCCCTGGGGATCGCACCACAGATCAACTTGCAGCCAACCCCCCGTCGGCAACACATCCAGGGAATTCAGTGCCAGGTTCAGCAGAACCTGACGCAGCTGGACGGGATCCACCTCCCGACAGATGGGGGTCTCGGGGGGGGGAAATCGCAGTTCGACACGCTGTTTCGCCGCTCGTCCTCGCAACAGCTCAAAGGTTTGTGTGACCAGCGATCCCAGATCGACCCGTCGACGTTCGAGCCGTGGCGGACGGGCAAAATCCAGAAAGGTCTGGAGCGAGTTTTCCATTCGGAGCACTTCCTGTTCCACGATCGACAAATCCTCGGAAGTGAGTCGGGAAGTGGCTTGCGGACCGTGTGCCCCCTGAACCAACAGCTTGATCGACGTCAGCGGATTCCGGATCTCATGCGCAACCCCAGCCGCGAGTTGTCCCAGGGCGGCCAATTGTTCGGAGCGCAGCACCTCCAGTTCCCTTTGTCTCAACCGTGCGACAACCGCTCCCACTTCGTGGGTCAACAGCCGGATTTGCGTGTCCAGATCCTGTTCCGGCCCCTCACTGGTCACCACGATTTCCGACTGTGTCTCGAGCAGCTTTCCGGCGGTGTCTCTCAATTGCACTTGCAGCCGACGAATGGTCCGACGGACTCCCAGGGCGACCACGTAGCCCAGCATCACGCCCGCCAGACTTCCCACGACACCGACCGCCGCCACACCCCAGGCCAACTCCCGGAGAATCAAGGCATGCGACGCTCCCGCCGCATCGAGCCGATCATCGGTCAAATCTTGAAACGTGCGACAGGCTGGAATCGTGTTTTCGGTCAAAAATTGAACAGTCCTGGAGACCTCCGCCTCATATCCGGGGGTCTGGGGGGAGGGAAGCCGATCGAATCGTTGCTGATATTCCGCAAATGATGTCTGCAAGGTGGCCAGGAGTTGTTTCTGGCTGTCGCTGAGGTTCTCCCGGGGAATCTCCTGCAGATTCTCCTCGATGCGGCTGTGGAGAATTGAAACGTCGGCCACCTGGTCTTTCAGCAGGAAGGAGAGATCAATCATCGACTCCCCCAGGGCATCCGCCGCATGCAGCGCAAGCACCGTCTGCTGCTGCAATTCCAGAATCTCGACCTGCTGCCTGTAAAGCGAGGTCGCCATCACGATGCAGAGCAGTGCCAACAACGCACTGAGTCCCATGATGGCCCGTGTGTAGTGTTTGGCAATCGCATTCTGCACAGCCCAGCCTCACGCGAAATGAGTACTTTGTTCACCTGGTTGCTCTCTTTTGTTCATCATATCCGGAAAAGTCGGCGGCGGGAACCGTGTCCTACAACACTCGGTGTCTGAGGCTCTGGAACTTGGCTGGAACCATGACTGGTGGCACGGGAGAAGAGGCCTCTTCATTTTCAAAGAATCACGCGATAGTCTACACGCCACACAGTAGTCACGGAGCGGTTGTTGGGAGACGGAATCCGGTGTCTCGCATTCCGCCTGTCGGGAATCGTGGTCCCCTCCCGGGAATGAGTCGCATGGCCACCAAGGCATCAGTACTTTCCGAAATCCAGAAACTCCTGCGCGAATCCGGGCTGCGGTCCACTTCGGCCCGCATTGCTGTTTTGCAACAGCTGCGCAAGGTGGGGCGTCCCCAGTCGCACGCGGAGGTTGCCGCGGCTGTCGCAGGTCTCGGCCTCGACAAGGCAACAGTCTTTCGCAATCTCAACGATCTCACCGAAGCGGGGCTGTTGTCGCGTTCCGAACTGGGGGATCATGTCTGGCGGTTTGAGATCCGATCCGAGAAACATTCCCACGGCGCGGCTCATCCGCATTTCCTCTGCCTCGACTGTGGCAGTGTGACCTGTCTGCCAGGGTCATCGGTCACCACGGCCCTCAAGACCAGTGCCGAGTCGATTGGTGAAATCACCGAAATCCTTGTGCGCGGGCATTGCCACAACTGCGCGGGCTGAGTGGATCCTCGGCTCGGTCGTCCCACCCGCAACCCTGATGGAAGGTGCTGCAGGGGCACCCGGTCTAACTAAACGACTGCCCCCCAAAAGGCTTATAATCTATCCACCGGACGATGTGCCGTTGTTCCTGTGTTTGTCTCTGCTGGGGTCGATGTGAACCATGCCGATTTACGAATACGCTCCGCGCAGTGGGGCCTGCACCCAGTGCCCGGGCCGGTTTGAGGTGTTGCAGTCGATGGGGGCCGATCCGCTTACGAATTGCCCCCAGTGTGGCCAGGAATGCGAGCGGGTCTTGTCCTCGGTGTCGCATTCGATGGGGAAGGGGCATCTGTTGAAGCCGGCCAACCTCGAAGCCAAGGGGTTTACCCAATACCGCAAGGCGGGGGATGGCTACTACGAGAAGACTGCCGGGACCGAAGGCCCCGATGTGATTCATCGTGGCTGATGTTCCGGAGGGGTTGCGGTTGACAGCCCCCGCTGTTGCGGATGACCCCGCCCCGGTCACAGACTATTCTGCCATCTGCAGATCCGCTGGAAGCTGCGGACTGCAGGTGTGCCGGCCGGTCTTCTTGCTCCCAGGAAGGTGATGGATGTTGCAGCCGATGCGAACACGGGGGTGGTGGTTTGGGGTGCTGTTGGCGGGGCTGATTTCGAACGGGCTGCCCGGGACCGTCGGGGCGTTCCAGATTCCCCCGGAATCCCCGCCGGAGGAAGGCGCCGAACCCGAGCTGGAGGGAGGGCTCAGCCGACGGGAGCTGACCCGCCGCTTGGGGAGCGCTTCCCGGACCCTCAAAGAGCAACGGTATGCCGAAGGGGTGGCCCTACTGCAGAAAATCCTCGACAACCCCCGGGATGAGTATTGCGTGCTCCCCGAACTGGGGCCGGGAGAAACCAGTGTCAAGCGGGCCGCCGAGCGACTTCTGTCGGAACTTCCTCCGGAAGGTCTCGATGCCTATGAGGCGCAGTACGGCCCCATGGCCCAGAAGTTACTCGACGACCTGACAGCGCGGTTCGAGCCCCTCGACCCAGTGATCGATCGGTTCCTGCTGACTTCGGCCGGTCGCGACGCCTTGTATCGGATGGGGGTGCGGGCCTGGGAGGTCGGGCGTCCGCGGCAGGCGGCGGCGTGTTTCGAACTTCTGAAGGAGCAGCCGGGGGCAATTCGCCCGAAGGATCCCACGTTGTCGCTGCAACTGGCTGCCGCACTGTTCAGTTGCGGCGAAGAGACACGGGCTGCCGCGGTCCTGGATACCTTGCGGGAGCGACATCCTGAAGCGACCTGGAACCTCGCGAGTGTTCCCGCCGGACCCCGGGCGGGGCAGGGGACCGAATGGCTGCGGGGAGTGGTCTCCCGCGCCCGGACGCCCCAGGAAACACATCGGCCCGGGTGGCTGAATGTACGGGGTGACGCACAGCACAATCTGGTTGGTGCGGGTGGCGGCCCCTATCTCAATCATGGCTGGCGGATCGACACCCTGGCCGACTACGAGGCCAATTCGCTGGAAGGTCGGCTACGGGACATTCATGCCGACTTGCAGCAGCAGGTGCGACCCGAGAGCGAAACCGCCCCCCAGGTCTCTCTCGCGTCGCCACTGGTGATCGCTGATCTGGTGGTGGTCCGCACCCTGCTGGACCTGCGGGCGTTTGATCGGGTGACGGGAGCTCTGGTCTGGCGGACGACCGAGCGCGATCGCGAACTGCTGGATCTGCTCCGTCCGGGAGGGCTCCCGCAATCCAACCAGACGCAGGGGACCCCCGCCGAACAACTGGTAGCCCAAAGGCATTGGCTCGACGGAAATTTCCAGGGGATCACCTCCGATGGAGAGCGGGTGTTCGCCGTGGAAGACCTGGGGCTTGCCAACCTGATGCTTCCCAGCCGAACGGGGCCGAATCAGCTTCCCGCCAATCGGCTTCTGGCCCACGATGCGCGTTCGGGACGGCTGTTGTGGGAATCGGGCGGAACGAGGGATACTTCGCGCGATCCCCTGGCCGGGACCTTCTTTCTGGGTGCTCCGCTGGCCTGGCAGGGATTGCTCTATGCCTTGGTGGACCTGGGATCGACCCCCCACCTGGCGATTCTGGAACCGGAAGATGGCCAGCTGCGCTCCTTGCAACCGTTGGGAGGAGATGAGCCCGAACTGGGGGGCCTGGAGCGCTCCCGCCACCACCTGGGGCTGACTCCCTCCGTGGCGGCCGGGATCCTGCTGTGTCCCACCGGGCCCGACTTTGTCACCGCGTTTGATCCCATCCGCTGGCGGCTCTTGTGGCGGTTCCGGTTCCGCCCCCGCACCGAAGCACCCGGTCCCCGGCAGCAGATGATCATTCTGCAGCAGCAGATGGCCCGCCAGGCGAGTCGTGTTCCCGAACAGTCCGGTTGGCTGGACTTCGGCGGGGTCGTACACGGCGACCGGGTCCTCTTTACTCCTCGCGACAACGACGAGGTCTACTGTCTGAATGCGGCCACCGGCCAGTTGCTCTGGAAGTCTCCCCGGGGAGGAGCCTTGTTCCTCGGGGGCGTTTTGGATGACCGGGTGGTGCTGGTGGGCCGGAATTTCCTGCAGACCCTGCACTTGGCGGATGGAACGCCCGCCTGGAACGCTCCCACGTTGCTTGCGCCGGTTTCCGGCAGGGGCTGTCTGGTTGACCGCAGTTACCTGGTGCCGCTGGTGACCGGCGAAGTGGTCTCGGTCGATGTTGCCGATGGCCGGGTTCTGTCGCGGGCCCGTTCTTTCACGGGCCAGGTTCCCGGTTCGCTGGTGCTGGCCGGTGGGACCGTGGTCACACAACGGCTGGAAACGACCGCGGCGTATCGCCAGGTCGAGGCTCTGCAGGCCGAAGTGACCAGCCGCCTGGAACAGGATCCAGACCATGCCGAATCTCTTACTGTGCGCGGCCAGATGCGAATGGAGCGGGGAGATTTCGACGGAGCCCTGGCCGATCTGGAAAGGGCGGTGACTCTGATGCCGAAGAATGCCGAGGCCCGGGGATTGCTGCTGTCTGCATTGCTGGAGGGACTGCGGACCGATTTCGAACGCTACCATGCGTTTGGCCCCCGGGCCGAGACTCTGGTCGAGAGTCCAGCCGAGCGGGCCCGTCTGCACTGGTTGCTGGCGCTCGGTTACGAACGGATGCAGCGGGGGGCCGACGCGCTGGGCCAACTGCTGGCCTATGCCCGTCTGGACCTGGGAGACTTTCCCCTCGAGAGGGTCGGTACTTCGCTGTTGATCCGCCGTGACCGACAGCTCACGCTGGCCGCCGAGCGGCTGGTGACGAACGCCGAACCGCCGCAGAGGGAAGATTTGAAGGAACTGCTGCAGGCCGCCGCGCGGGAGTCGCTGGAAACTCCGGACCGGGCGCGGGGACTTCGCTTCTGGGAATTGTTTGGAGCATTGGTTCCCGACCCCGCACGACTGCTGGCCGAGCGGGCTCAGGTGCTGCGCGGAGATGAGTGGCTCTGGACCGAACTGGTCCTGGCGCGGGTACTGGCCACCAGCCGGGGGACCGGTGTGGGAACGCTCTGGTCGGAATGGGGCGAACTGCTGTTGCGGGCCGAACGGCCGCGGGATGTCGGTCCATTCATCGCCCAGCTGCAGGAGCGACAGCGGCGGGGAGATCCCGATCTGCAGCCAGCCCTCGATCGCTCGGCCGAGTGGCAAGGGCGAGAGGAGGTGCGTCGGGTCGCGGAACGCCGGCATCCCTGGCCTACTGGAGAGGTGACGGTCGAGCGTATGCCCGGCCCCCGTCCCGTGGCGATTGGTCGGACGCAACCTTTGGCGATCGACGGTCCCCGGGGGCCCTACCTCACCGATGTGACGCTCGAGCTGGGGACGGGAGATCAGCAACTGGTCGCCCGGGGCTCCGATGGCCGCCCGCTCTGGAAACTCGCGCTGCAGACTCCGCTATGGGCGGGAAATGCCCAATTCAACCGGGCCTGGGTCCGCGACCATCTGCTGGTGCTGCTGGTGGGGAAGGACCTGTTGGCTGTGGATTTGCTGGGAACTCCCGAGGATCCCGGACCCCGGTGGCTGTGGCACCAGAACCTCATCGAGGCTTCGGCGGCCATCATGGTGCAGCGGGGGTTGGCTCCCGCGCAGGCTCGCTTGAACTTTGCCCCGCTGGGGCCCGACAACACGGCGGTTGTGGGACCAATCAGTCAGCAGCAGATTGTGGTGCTGCGGGGCCGGCGACTCTCGGCCCTCGACTCTTTTACGGGACTTCCCATCTGGACCCGCGAAGGGATCACTCCGGGATCAGGACTGCTGGGGGATGACCAGGAGTTGCTGGTGGTTCCCCCCGAGACGCTCGAGGCCCAGGTGTACGGGGCCCGGGATGGTGCTGCCCGCGGGAGCGTGCGAATGCCTCCCTCCAGCTGGTGGTTGACACCCCGGGGACGAAATCTGGTGGTGTGGGGGCGTCCCCTCGATCGCCAGGTGCTGGCCCTGCGGAATCTGGCTTCCGGTGAGGATGTGTGGAGCCGCGAGTTTCCTGCAGGGAGTCTCGTGGCCCAGGTGGAGGGGCACGAGGCACTCGTGCTGGAGGGGACTGGCCACCTGACCTGTGTGGATCTCGAGCGTGGAGAGGTGCGGTTTGAGACCGACATCGACCCGGGCGAGTCGGTTCACGAAATGCAGGTTGTGCGAACCGGGGAGCACTATCTCGTGATGGCCAATCGCCCGCTCCCCAATGGACCGACCATTGTCCGGCATTCCCAGAATGTCCACCTCACGGTGAATGGGACCGTGCACCTGCTGGACCGGGCCACGGGGAAGTGGCTGTGGAGTGCTGTGATGGAACGTCAGCAGTTCGATCCCCAACAGCCGGCGGGACTCCCCCTCGTGACCTTCGCATCGCACGTCTTCGAGCCACGACGCGGAGGCAATGGGCTGGAGCAGCGTTTTCTGATGACCAGCCTCGACCGGCGGACAGGCAAGCTGCTGTATGAAGAGAGCCGGAGTGATGAGCCGCTGCATTTCATTGACTACCGGATTGACGAAGATGCCCAAGCCATCGAGCTGCAGTTGTTTCAGTCGGTGGTGAAATTCACATTTTCGGAGAAGTAGCTTAGACCCCCCCCGCGCCCGCCGCCGGTCTGGTTCGACGGCGGGCAGCGAGGGGCACCTGCTATTTTGTGTGGCCGACCCGCTGGATTTCACCCGCGGTGCCGCCCGTCGCCAGAATCTCGTTGGCGGAGAGGCGGGTGCGAAGGTGAGAATCCTGGCCAGCCTGTTTCAGAGCGTCGTGCAGCAGGGCGTTCTGCCGCCAGTCGACCAGCTGACAGCTGCGAGCCGCCAGAGAGCGTCCTTCGGGAGTTCCGTCGGCCACTCCCGCCGCCAGGCATTTCAGGGCCTCGGGATCCCGGGGAGCGAATTTCAGAAGTACCGAGCTGGCCAGGGTGCGGGTGCTGGCATGTTCCGACTCGAGATGCTGGCGGGCTGCTTCCAGCAGGGGAGCCGAGGCACGCGGCATCCGTCCCAGGGTCCCCAGGCCAATGATGGTCTCGGAAGCGGAGCGAGATTCCATCAGGCTCGACAGAATGGTTTCGACAGCAACCGAGTCGGCCGTCGAGCTGCTCAATGCCAGCGCGGCACACGCCCGGACCAGCGGGTCTTCATCCCGCAGGTGACTGCGGCACAGATCCCGCATCAGGGGCGCTTCGCCCACCCCTTCCAGCAGGCGCACCGCGGCGGCATGCCGGGTTGCCTTGGTTTCGGATGCCAGCAGCCGTCCAATTTGTGCGATTCGCTCATCATTGACACTGGCTCCCTCGGCGAGGTGCGAGACCCCCTGGGTCCAGACCAGCAAGGTCAACGCCGAGCCCGCCGCCACATCCAGATCGGAATCAGCGAGGCGGGTCGCCACGCGGTAGGCCACGGTGGCCGAGGGGGTGTGCGTGTCGCAACCCAGGGCGTGGACGGCGAACGCACGGGCACTGGGCTCTTCGGACAGCAGCGCATCGGAAAGCACCTTGACTGCTGTGTCATTGCCCGTCTTCAGACGCAGCATCGCTTCCGCGACATGCAGTTGCACCAGGGGGCTGGTGTCGGAGAGGTGGGGCAACAGACGCGATTCGGCGAGGTCCTGCTGGACGGGCGAGTGTCCCAGCAGGAAGGCCGCGAGGCAGCGTTCTTCGGCTTCGTCCGACTCCAGCAGATCGCTGAGGACCAACAGCGCCGCGTCAACGTGAAAATCGTTCTGCAACAGGGTCATCGCCGCCAGAGCCCGCACCTCGACATCGGTGTCGTGCAGCGGCTGGATCAACAACTCGGCGGCCTTCGCGGGCAGGGGGCTATGGGCACCAATTTCCAGAACCGCTGCCCGGCGACCCTCGACGTCCGCCTGGGTCAGCAAGGCCCGCAGAGCCGCCTGCGACTGCTGCGCTTGAGTCGATTCCGCAGCTCCCAGCCGGGCGAGGTGCGGCGTGGCCGACCAACCAGCAAATGTGCCGGCCGTCGCCAAGGCCAGCGCCCACGCCGACTTCGTCATGGGGGTCCGGTTTCGGAACGCTTCCGACCAGCTCCGGAACGTGGCGACCGGCAGGAACCAAGGCTTCTGGGATGGCGTTGAGGTCGACATGTCGCATCCTTCCGGATTGAGAGGGGCTTCACAAACACGTGCCAGATGGTTTCGGCGACGCACAATCGCAAAACCCAGTACATCGGGAACGCGTGGAACAACCGGAATAACTGCCAATCTCTGCCTGTCTTGCCTGAATTGACATGGTTGGCTCCGGTTCGGGCCGCATCGGACAAACGACTCCTTGGCATGATTCTCCGCACAGATTCCGGCTGGTGTTCTGCAAGATTTGCAATTCCTTCCTGGGGGACTCTCCAGAGATGCCCGCTTTGGGAACATGCTGTTTGCGACTCAACTCTCAATCCATCCGGGGGATAGGGCGGTCGATCCACGGACCTGGCGCCGACTGGCACGCCGTCTGCTTCTTTCCTCGGTCGGAGCGGTATCTCGCGGGGACGGGGTGCCGCTCTGCCTGCCGACCCGCCTGAGAAACGGGTCCCCCTTCCCTTCCTGGCGTCCCATTCCATTTCGCCGAACGGAGCGGCCCAGATCCCGCGCTGGGTCGCTCCGCCTTCCCCGTGGTGTCGTCGTCACTTGCGGCAGTGGCCTGCCTTGAGAGTCTTACCGCACAGTTGGAATTTGTGACCGAATGTCACCCCGCCGACCGGGCGGCCTCGATCAACGGGTTACGGTGGATCGCATGCCGTGCAATGGAAACGCAACCGCGCCGGTGTGTTTGCATCGTCAAATCTGCGAGACCATCCTCGCCCATGGGCGGTGTGCGTTTTCGGGAATGTCGGCCCGTGGGCTCTCGGGGACCGGGCACTGCTGTTAATTTCTGGTGTAATAATTCCAGATACTCACACACTTGTCCGCCGGCTGGATCCCGAATCCCCTTACTTTTGTTTCGGATACGATCTGGCTTCTCCGATTCAAAACCCGGGACCGTTCACGCTACACTCCGCACCAAGGTCCCTTTCCCGCCCCGCCTTCGTTGGAGGACTGGTCATGCGGGCCCGTTTCGTCCCGACTTTCCCGGAAGTGTTTGCCATGCGGATCACTGTGGTTCTCTGGAGTGTGCTGAGTCTGGTCCTCCCCGCCTTGGCGCGGGGTGAGGATTGGCCTCAATGGATGGGACCCCAGCGGGATGGAGTCTGGCGCGAAACTGGCACCCTCGAGCGGTTTCCCGAAGGGGGGCCGAAGGTGGTGTGGCGCACGGCAATTGCCGCAGGCTACGCCGGCCCCTCGGTCGCGAATGGTCGGGTCTTTGTGACCGACTTCGTCTGTCCGGAGGGGCGGGGTACGAACAATCCCGGCGCCCGCGACAAGCTGCAGGGGGTGGAACGGCTGCTCTGTCTCGAAGAGTCGACCGGTCGGGAACTGTGGAAGATCGAGAACAGGGTTGAATACAACATCTCTTACGCGGGCGGTCCCCGGGTGACTCCCACGGTCGCCGCAGACCTCGTTTACTCGCTGGGAGCCGAAGGAGATCTGCTCTGTGCCCGCGTGCAGGATGGCTCAATCGTCTGGCGCAAAGATCTCAACGAGGAGTACAAGTGCGAAACTCCCTGGTGGGGTTTTTGCGGACACCCGCTGGTCGATGGCGACAAACTGCTCTGTCTCGCGGGAGGGGAGGGGAGCATTGCTGTCGCGTTCGATCGGCACACGGGCAAAGAGCTCTGGAAGGCTCTGTCGGCGAGTGATCCCGGGTATTGCCCTCCGGCGATCATCGAGCATGCCGGCAAGCGGCAACTGGTGATCTGGACGGCCGACGATCTCAACGCGCTCGATCCGGAAACGGGCAAGATCCTGTGGACCCATCCCCTCGCCCCCAAATACAAAATGTCGATCAACATCCCCCAGAAATCGGGCGACCTGTTGTTCGCGAGCGGAATTGGCAAGGTGGCGGCCGCCCTGCGGTTGAATGAGCAGGGAACCGCCGTCTCAGAGGTCTGGAAGGGGACCACCACGACAGGTGTCTATTGTGCGAATGCCACCCCGTTGATTGCCGACGGAGTGATCTACGGTTGCGATTGCGATTCGGGGCATCTGCGGGCGGTCGACCTGCAGACCGGGAAGCGGCTGTGGGAAACGCTCAAGCCCACGACCAACGACCGTCCCGCTCCGCACGCGACCGCCTTTCTCGTTCGGCATGGCGACAAGTGGGTGCTGTTCAATGAGCGGGGCGAGTTGATTCTCGCCCGGCTCTCACCCCGGGGCTATGAAGAGCTCAGTCGGGCGAAGGTGATCGAGGCCACGGGGGATGCATTTGGCCGTCCGGTTGTCTGGACTCATCCCGCCTTCGCCAACCGCCGGGTGTACGTCCGCAATGATCGCGAGATCGTCTGCGTTTCGCTGGCGGCCGAGTAACGCGCCAGGGGCGTCATCCGGAAGACCCGGTGGAACGGCGTCCCTTGAGGAGACACAACCGGCTGGAGGCCCCCTGGATCACAAACCGGGGAGGCTTCCCGGGGTCGCCTGCAGAGCCAGCCAGCCTCCCACCGCCGCGGCTGCCAGAACCCACCCCAGCCCAAGGTGGAACCGCAAGAGCGCGACCCCTGCGGCAAGTGCCAGTCCGAGAGCGACCAGATCGAGCGATCCCAACGCTCCCAGTCCCCGTTGCGGCCAGTTGGGTGACTGGGCCGGGGTGGAATGCAGCAGAGTCTGCACGCCGAACCAGACCGCCAGGTTCAGGATGACACCCACCACAGCGGCGGTGACACCTGACAGCGCCATGCTCAGCCGGCGGTTGTCGCGCCACCGTTCGATCCACGGTGCCCCGACAAAGATAAACAGAAAGCTGGGGGCGAAGGTGACCCAGGTGGTGATGGCCGAACCCAGCAAGGCGGCGATCCAGGGAGAGAGATCCCCCGGGTGGCGGTAGGCGGCCAGAAAACCGACGAACTGCAGCACGATGATCAGCGGTCCCGGGGTGCTCTCCGCAAGGCCCAGTCCATCCATCATCTCGCCGGTCGACAGCCAGCGGTGGGTTTCGACAGCCTGCTGGGCGACATAGGGCAAAACGGCGTAGGCCCCCCCAAACGTCAGCAGTGCGGCCCGGCTGAAAAACAATCCCTCGGCCACGAGGATGTTTTCAGCGCCCCAGACCAGCCAGCACAGTCCCACGGGCAGCCACCAAATCGCCAGCCAGAGGGCTGTCGTCGCCAGCGATGAGCCGATGCTGGGGGGGCGTCCCGAGGGAGGGCTGTGGGTCGAGATGAGGTATTCCGCTTCCCGCGCGGCATCGGCCGCCGATTGACGGGGGGCGACCACCAGGAACAGTCGTTCGTTGAGCCATCCCCCCACCAGACCTGCAAGGGCGGAAGCCGCGATGATCCAGGGGAATGGTACGGCAAACACCCGAATCGCGACGAAGGCGGCCGCCGCGAGGGCGTACATCGCGGGATTCTTCAGCACACGTCGTCCGATCCGCAGCACCGCCTCCACCACCACCGCCAGGACAGCCGCCTTCAGTCCGTAGAAGAGTCCCTGCAACAGCGCAGTCTGCTGGAATTCGACATACAGAACCGACAGCACGCCCAGAGCGAGCGCCCCCGGGAGGATGAACAGCAGCCCGGCCGTGACGCCCCCCCGTACTCCCTGCAGCAGCCACCCCGTGTAGGTCACCAGCTGGTGTGCCTCAGGGCCCGGCAGCAGCATGCAGTAATTCAGCGCGTGCAGAAACCGACGGTCACTAATCCAGCGGTGCTGGTCGACCATGAGCCGGTGCATCACCGCGATTTGTCCCGTCGGACCGCCAAAGCTGAGGGCCGCGATCTTGGCCCAGACCCGCAGCGCCGCGGCGAATGAGACGGGGGGCCGCGCACCGTCGGGGCCCGTCGGTTCGGTGGGAACGCTCATTCAATCACGTGGGAGGTTGGGGCTGGGGAATTCGTCACCGCCCCCCAAAAGGGGCTCGGTGGAGGGGCCTGAGGGTCTCAGGTCTGCCGGTTGAAACCGCACCGTGGACGCATCGGAAAAGTGGAGTGATGTCGCCGCCAGCGTGGGCCAGACCAGGGACCGGGCCAGTGTCGCTCCACCCGGGAGCAGGGTCCCATCATCCCACCGCGCTGCCTGAGCCAGTTGGCGATAGCCCAGATAGCTGGTGGTGAGGCGGGGATTGATCTCGACCAGCGTGGCGGTGCCGGTCGCTTCATCGAGCAGCAGGTCGACCCCCACAAATCCCCGCAGTCCAGGAATGGTTTGACACGCCGCATCGGCCAATTCCTGCGCCCGCTGAACCAGCGGAGTGCGCAGCGGAAGTTCTCCGCCGAGGTAATGAAATCGACCATCGGTGCTGAGCTGCTGCCGGGCGAGTGGCAGCGGATGGCAGCGTCGCCCGCCTCCCTCGCAGATCACCGCGATGGAGGCGGCTGTCCCGGGAAACCAGGGTTGTACGACGGCGTCGCGCAGGGCGGGTTCTTCTCGATGGCGTGCTTGGAGCTCGCGGAAAGCGACGGTGTCAAACAGCCGAAATGTGGAGGTCGAACCGGCTCCGAAGCGGGGTTTGATCACGCAGGGCCAGTTCCAGGTCGTGCCGTCGGCCGAGGCCAGATCGCAGAGCTCCGTCGGAATTGTGGGAATTCCCGCGGACTGCAGGTGCTGGGCCAGCCGCCATTTGTCGGCACACAACTCGACCGCCTCGGCAGCGGGGCCCAGCAACTGGCCTCCCCGTTGCTCCACCTGCCGGCAGCGCCGCGTAAGCAAACCATCCAGTTCCGGGGCGATCACCAGCACAGCGCTCGCGGCACCCGACCAGAATGCGAAAAGTTCGGCCTCTTGGGCCGGAGAATTCGACTCGTGGACGGTCAGAGGAGAACGAACTGGCCCAGCCAGGTGGTGGCTCCACCCGGCGGGACCCAGGCGGCGATCCCATGTGGAGTGCAGGTCCAGACCTGGTACTCCCGCCAGATCGGCGACCACCCCCTGCAGCATGGCCGCCCCCTCCCGGGCGAGACTGCCTGTGGGAATCCCCTCGGGCCAAGCCCCCCCGGTCACGTATTCCGAGACGAAGATCGTCAGCGGGTGAATGGAACGTTCAGTCATCAAGCAATGCCGTTCGGGACTGGCTTGCCAGAATCGAAGTGGAAGGGAGACCGTCCAATCAGTCGGACAGAACCTTCAGCTGGCGCAGGGCGGCGTCGGGGGTCATGATGTAGCTGAGATAGAACGGACCGAACTCTCCGTAGTTGGCCGAGGCTTCGTCAAACCGCATGGTATAGACGATTTCCTTGATGAAGGCGGGTTCCTTGCCCCACAGGGTGACACCCCATTCCCAATCGTCGAGCCCAGTCGAAGCAGTGATCACCTGCATCACCCGACCCCCGAACTTCATCCCGCTCTTGCCATGCTCGGTCATCATCTCCATTCGCTGGCTGTAGGGGAGCGTGTACCAGTTGGCGTGGGGATGACGGGCCTTGTTCATGGGGTAGAAGCAGAGCACCGGCCAGTCCGGGAAATCGGGGAACAGCCGCTGCTTCCGCATGATGACCTCGCGGTCTTCATACATCTTCAGTTTGGCGGCAAACGCGGGGCTGGCGGGATCGTTCCCTTCGGCTTTGAGGCGGTCGCCGTACTGTTCGAGGGTGGGGACGTACTCTGAGATCTCGGTGATCGAGACATAGGAGTAAACCAATTCGAACAACGATCCGAGTTGGCTGTCTCTGATCGCATGCTTCAGGTTGTCGAGCACCAGCGGATTCTCATCCATCGCCAGCACGGCCAAATCGGCCTTGTGTCCCATGACGACCGAAGTGCACAAACGGGTGGGGGCACCAGGACGTTGCGGATCAAGGATCTGACAGAACTCTTTTCCCGCTTCGGTGGATCGTGATTTGTCGAACAACAATCCCTGAACGGACCGGGTCAGGGCTCCGAGGGTGCTCCGCTGCGTGTTGGAATGGAACCCCTGCACGGCCGATCGGAGTCGGTAGTAGAGGTGCAGGCAATGCCAGCCATCGCGCATCATGACTGTGGGGGGAGTGGCCGCGGCGGCGCCTGGATGGGTCGGACGGGCAGGTGCGTTCATGGAAGTGAATCAATTGGGTACGTTGGCAGCTTGGGGGTTTGCCGGACGAAGGTCACGTGCCAGACCCCAATGGGAGTCTAGACAATCGCCGGGTGCAGAGAAACGTTCCACACTGCCAGCTCCGGTTCCCGAAAGGAGTTTTCTATGGGCAACGAGGAGGGAACTGGCAGGACACCACTGGGCAGGTGTCGTGTGTGCACTGGTGAGGATCGGGAACGGACCGGCCTGTGCCCGATTCAGGCGAATATCCAATCAAAGCGTTGCCCAAGGACCTGGCTGGATCCGGCGGAGGAGAAAGACCTCCGTGGTTCAGTCCGAGACCGATGCCTGAGCCGGAAATGAGGACCGGACAAAAAAAAGCGGACCCGTGGAGGGTCCGCGAAAATCCAGCATTCAAACAGCGATCCGCAAACCGGATCTCAAGGAATCACGCCCAATCAGTCCAGTCTGTGCAAACCGTGGGAGCCATTCCGCGCTCTGGAAATGGTGATCTTGGTGACGCAGTGAGCGAAAACTGAAAACCAGGCTGGAGTTCAACGTCACAAGGCTGACTGGAGGGTCGGCTCGCGAGTATCACTCAGGCCTTCTGGGCCTTGTGGCAAACCTTGCAGCGGACACGACGTTGAACAAGCACGCCACACTTGGGGCAGCGCTTGGCCTTGCGGGCTTTGACGAGCTTGGTACGGGGACGGTAGACCATGACAACAACCTGACGTGAAAGAATGTCGCTTCTTGGACACGCTCTCGGACGGAAGACACGGCAACCGGCGAGAGGAAGCGGGAGAGTATAAGGGGGGCCATCACGGGGGACAAGCCAAGGGGACGCCAAGGGCCCTAAAGCTGCGATTGGGCAATCTCAATGGCCGTCAGCAGCCCTTTGGCTTTGTTCAGAGTCTCCTGATATTCCTCGGAGGGGACGCTGTCCGCCACGATTCCCGCTCCGGCCTGAACGTATGCTGTCTGCCCCACCATCACCAGGGTTCGGAGTGCGATGCAGGTGTCCATGTTGCCGGTGAAGTCGAGGTAGCCCACCGCACCGGCGTAGGGACCCCGGCGATGCGGCTCGATTTCATCGATGATCTGCATCGCCCGCACCTTGGGAGCTCCGGAGACCGTTCCAGCGGGCAATCCCGCCCGGAGGGCATCGAGGGCCGACCGACCGGGGGCCAACTGCCCGGTCACGTTCGAGGTAATGTGCATGACGTGACTGTACCGTTCGACCTTCATCACGTCCGAGAGGGTGACCGACCCGTACTGGGCGACGCGACCCACATCATTGCGTGCCAGGTCGACCAGCATCACGTGTTCGGCCCGTTCCTTGGGGTCGGCCAGCAGTTCCTGCTCCAGCCGCACATCTTCTTCCTCGGTCTTGCCGCGGCGGCGGGTTCCCGCCAGGGGGCGAATGGTCACTTCACCCTCTTCCACCCGCACCATGATTTCGGGCGAGGCCCCCACGAGGTTCACCCGGGGGGTCCGCAAGAGGAACATGAACGGGCTGGGATTGACGATCCGCAGGGCGCGATAAATGTCAATGGGGCGGGCCGACGTCTCCAGTTGCAGTCGCTGGCTGATGACCACCTGAAAGATATCCCCGGCCCGAATGTATTCCTGGCACTTGGAGACCGCCTGTTCGAACTCTTCGCGGGTGAAGTTCGACTTGCAGGGAATCTTGGGCTCGACCTTGACGTTGATGTCGGTCAACTGCAGATTCGCCGTTCCCCGCTGCAACTGGCGGCAGGTTTCGTCGATCCGTTCGCAAGCGCGGTCGTACAAGACGCGCAGGTCGGCGCCGGTGGTGCGGCTGTTGACCACAACGAGAATTGTCTTGCGGATCTGGTCGAAGATGACCATCCGGTCGTAGAACGCGAACGCCAGATCGGGCAATTGACGGTCGTCGGTTGGGGCGTTCGGGAGCCGCTCGGTATATCGGACAACGTCATAGCCAAAGTACCCCACCGCCCCTCCGCAGAAGCGGGGGAGACCGGGCAGATGCGGGGCCTTGTACGAGGAAACGAGTTGTTCGAATTCTCCCAGCGGGTCAGCCGAGGTGTGGCTTTCGCTGACACCTTCCCGGGTAATAACCACCTCGCTGCCGAAGACCTCGAACTGCAGGAACGGGTCGGATCCGAGAAAGCTGAAGCGGCCGACCTGTTCGCCGCCGACGACGCTCTCGAAGAGAAAGCTGGAGTCACCCCACTGCAGTTGGCTGTAAGCCGTCAACGGGGTGAGGGTGTCGGCCACCAGCTGGCGGTAAATGGGAACCATGTTTCCCTGCTTCGCGAGCTGCTGAAAGGCCTCGAAGTCGGGAACGAAGCGCGACATGTCACACCCGGAAACAGTCGGGACGCGGGAGCGCATCCACAAGCTGGAAGAGTAGTTAGGTGATTCGGGCTCAGTCGGGAGCGGCTTGACACACCCCACCCCCCGGCTAGAATCGTTCTCACGTTGTAGCAGACACGGCGGGGGCCTGTCCAAGCTGTGATTCACACAGCGGGAGTCGGTTTTCGACAGACTGTCTGCACGGTTCCGATCACTTGGCAGGGCAGACTGGACTGTCCCCAACCGGCGGATAGTCGCGAGCGTCAGGGCGGAAGACGAATGAAGTGCGACCGGTGCCCCAAAGTGGCCACCTTTCACATCACCGACATCGAAAAGGGGAAGCCGACCGAGCTCCACCTGTGTGAAGAGTGTGCCCAGAAGTTCAAGTACACGTCACTCTCTCCGCAGGCACCCTCGGCACCCGCCCAGGAGGCGGGCCTGTCGGAGGGGGAGATCGAGCAGCTCGAGCGGTTGGTCTGTCCGACCTGCAAGCTGGGTTTCCGGGAGTTCCGCGCTCAGGGCCGGCTGGGTTGTGCCGACTGCTACACGGCGTTTCGGGACGAGCTGCTGCCTCTGCTGGAGAACATCCATGGTGAGGTTCAGCATGTGGGGAAGGCCCCACGGCGGGCGCCTCAAGACAGTCGGCGGCGGCAGGATCTGATCCGCCTGCGTTCAGAGATGAAGTCGGCCATCAGCGAAGAACTCTACGAGCGGGCCGCCGAGATTCGCGACCAGATCCAGCAGCTCGAGCGGGAACTCCAGGGGGAAAGTCAGGGATGACTGGCCATCCCCCCTCCCGCTGCGGTGAACTGGATCCAGAGGGCTGTGTCTCGCCGGTGCATTGCCGTTGCGACACTCCTGGAGTTTTCCACCGGCGGGCCCGGTTGCTCCGCGGAAGGTTGGTCCTGCGGACCGCCTGCGGCGTCTCCCTGTTCACAGGAAATCGATCGTGGAGTTGAATGAACTGGTCCAGCGGCGGGGGGAATGGCTGCGGGGGACCGGCGCCGAGTCGGACATTGTCCTTTCGAGCCGGATTCGGCTGGCCCGCAATCTGGTGCAGTTTCCCTTCATCAACCGCGCGGACGACAGCGTCCGCGCCGAGATTGAGCGGATGGTCCGCAGCCAGTTGACCGATGTTTCACTGGGCGGGCCCCGGACGTACCTGGAAGTCGATCATCTCGAACGGCTCGACCGGCAGTTTCTGGTCGAGCGGCAGTTGATCAGCCGGGAATTGGCCGACAGCCATGGCGCCCGCGCCGTCTGCTTCACCGACGAAGAAAACATCAGTCTGATGGTCAACGAGGAAGATCATCTGCGAATGCAGGTCTTCCACTCCGGGTTCGACCTCGACGCCTGCTGGCAGCAGATCAGCCGGCTGGACGATCAACTGGAAGACCGCCTGCCGTTTTCGTACAGCCAGGAACTTGGCTATCTCACCGCCTGTCCGACCAACGCCGGGACCGGTATCCGGGTGAGTGTACTGCTGCATCTGCCTGGGCTGGTGATGACGGGAGAGGTCAAGAAGGTCTTTACCGCGTTGCAGAAGATCAATCTGGCTGTGCGGGGACTCTACGGTGAAGGGACCCAGGCGATGGGTGACTTCTACCAGATCTCCAACCAGATCACGCTGGGAAAGGCCGAGGAAAAACTGATCCGGTCGATCAAGGACGTTGTTCCCAACATCATCTCCTACGAACGCCGGGTGCGAAAGGCGCTGGTGGAAGAGAACCGTGCCGCCATCCACGACAAAATCGCCCGAGCTTATGGAACGCTCCGTTCGGCTCAGGCGATCAGTTCGCAGGAAACCATGGACCTGCTGTCGAGCGTGCGGATGGGTGTCAATCTGGGGTTCATTGATGATCTGCCCCTGGCGACCGTCAACGAACTCTTCTTGCAGATCCAGCCCGCCCACCTGCAGAAACTGCGGAAAACCGCCCTGGATTCCGGCGACCGCAATGCGGCCCGGGCCGCCTACCTCCGACGCCGTCTGACCGACGGCAACTCGGCGTCTGATTCCTCCCCCGGCTGAATTCGGGCACTGTGACGAACGGCGGCTGGGCTGGCGCGATGAGGTTGCGGCAAGCAAACTGGAATCGTTCCCAGCTCTGGCGGAGGCGCAGTTTGACTGAGCGCCCCGGCCCCGGGGCCGGCTTCCCCGTTGGCGAGTGTAGGCCAACCTTGCCTCCAGTGCGGAATGCCGAATCGCTCGCCCGTCATCAGGGGGACGCGATGCACAGACCGTTGACTCCCTCGACGCTGGATCAGCACATCGAGGAAGGGACTTCAAGCAGGACCGTAGGGCTCAAGGGGGGCTCGCGGTTGAACCGTCGGTTCCGCAGGGACTTCGGATTCGGACCGCCGTCGGCCGAAATCAGGACGACCGGTTTGCCTTCAGAAGTTTCAGGAATTCTTTCATGAACAGCGTGTTGTCGTGCCAGGTGCGGGCACTCACCATGTGGCCATCAACCACCACCGGCTGATTGACGTATTGCCCACCAAACTGGGTGATGTCGAGCGCACACTTGGCGACGGTGGTCATCGTGCGCCCCGGGAGAACCCTTGCGGCGGCGGCGATTTCGACCCCGTGGCAAACCACCGCCACTGGTTTTTTGGTCTCGAAAAAGTGGCGGGTGATCCGCAGCAGGTCCTGATCGTACCGGAGGTACTCGGGAGCCCGTCCCCCGCTCAGGAACAGCCCGGCGTACTCTTCGGGCCGGACGTCGCGAAACGCCACAGTGGCCCGGATGTGATAGGCGGGCTGTTCCCGGGTGATGTCCCAGGGGATGTTCTCGTTCGGGGGGATCTCATGCATCACCCCGTGGTAATGCCTGGCCTCGGGACCAGCCACGACTGCCTCGAAGCCATCCTCCGGCAACCGAAACACCGGATACAGCGTGTCGAGAACTTCCGTCGCATCGCCGATGGGAATCAAGACCTTGGACATCACAACTTCTTTCGGGCAGTGTCTTGAAAACGGGGGACGTGGAGCCGCCCGTCACGCCATTTCGCGTGGCGGGGCGTTCGTTCAGTGGGGCCGTCGGCCCTGCAACAGATGGGCCTGGGCCATCGCCGCCTCCGCTTCGGGAATCTTCCCGCACCGCTGGCAGATCACCGAGAGTTGCGTGAACGAAAAGGCGTCGTTCGGCTCGAGTTCGCACACTTTCTGGGCGTGGGCGATCGCTTCGTCATTGCGGCCAAGTTTTTGCAGCACGACGCCCAGGGCTGAGTGGGTCAGTACGTGGTTCGCGTCGAGTTGCAGGGCCGCGTTCAGCTTGTCCACCGCCTCGGCGAGCTTGCCCGCTCCCTTGAGTTTGGTGGCTTCATCGTAAAGTTCCATCGCCGTCGACATGTCTTGACTGCTCCTTGAGGTCAAAAGGGACGCAGAATCATATCGGGTGACGACGGTGGGACAACGGTCAGCCTGACCAGATCGCCTGCGCGATTCGCAGTCAGGTGCGGAGGCAGACGGAAACATTGGCCTCAGACCGGGGCAGGATCCCAATGGCTGGCATTGAGCACGCGAGGGTGCTGGCACAATCCTCGGGCCGACAAACCGGCCGGGGGCTCAGGTCGCCTTGCCTGGGGAGTGGCTCGCCAGATCCAGCGGGATACAGGCCGCACCCGCCGGAATCGTCATGCCACACAAGGGAACACTGCGGGTCGGTTCCGAGAGTACCTCAGCCAAGGTCGTCTTTCCGAAAGCATTCTCGACCGCCGCCAGCGCGAGATCCAGACGTCGATGCAGTGGGCAGAGGTTGGCGCCATGAGCGGCAATTCCCAAGGGGCAGGTCTGGATCCTCTGGACGGGATCCACGGCATTCACCACTTCGAGAATGGTCAACTCGGCCGAACTGCGGGCCAACAGGAACCCCCCGTGGATCCCCCGCTGCGACCTCACAATGCCCGCTTTCGCCAGATTCTGCATCACCTTCGAGAGATAGGCCTGCGGGACCTTCGTGACCTCGGCAATCTGTTCCGTTGTGCGGGCCAGGGGTGCCTGATTGGCCAGGTACACCGCCGCACGCAGCGCGTATTCCACAGTCTGAGACAGCATGCGGACGACACTCACAAAAGGTGGGAAGATTTCCGAGACGTTCCGTTGACCTGAATCTTAGCAGGGATATACTGTCGATTAAAGGACAAGTTTGTCCTTTTTTGGTGAGGCTGGTGTTCTGCGGAGCGCCGGGTTCACACGATCCCGACATCCCGGGGAGAACAGAGCCATGTCCGAACTGTGTGTTGGCCGGGGCCAGCGGCGTCTGTGGACCAGGTTTTCAGCTCGCCAGATCCACGGGATTGGCTGGCTGGCGCTGTGGCTGGGAGTGCTGTTTCCAGCGCGGTTGCCCGCCTCCGACACCTCGTATGAGCAGGAGCCGATCTCATACAGCGACGATGTTCTGGACGATCTGGTCTCGAAATTGGATGCCGAACTGGCGGCGGGAACCCGGTACCTCGACTACGAACCGGCGCACGGATACTTGCGGGCGGTCCTTCGCGCCCTGCAGATTCCCGAATCATCCCAGACACTGGTTTTTTCCAAGACGAGCTTTCAACGCGACCGGATTTCCCCCGAGACCCCCCGGGCCATTTATTTCAACGACGACGTCTACATCGGCTGGGTGCAGGGGGGGGATGTGCTCGAGGTCTCGGCGGTCGATTCGCAAAAAGGGGCGATCTTTTACTCCCTTTCCCAGTCCCGCGACGAGATCCCCCGGTTCCAGCGCCACACCCACGAGTGCCTGCAGTGTCATGATGGTTCTCTCAGCCAGTCGGTTCCGGGGCACATTATGCGGTCGGTCTACACCGATCCGCGGGGCCAGCCGGTGTTGACCGCCGGCACTTTCGTGACCAACCCGCAATCTCCCCTGCGGGAGCGGTTTGGGGGCTGGTATGTCTCAGGAACCCATGGGGCCCAGGTGACGATGGGGAACCTGATTGTGCGGGAGAAAGAGCACCGCCAGCATCCTGAACGGATCAACCTGGTTCCCCAGGGGAACCAGACCGAGCTCTCGCGGTTTTTCGATCCAGAGCCGTATGTGGTGCCGCACAGTGATCTGGTCGCACTGCAGGTGCTGGCCCACCAGGTGTTCGTGCACAATCTGATCACCAGGGCGAATCACCAGACGCGGTTCGCCGTGCGCGATCAGGTGTCGATCAACAAGGCGCTGGGCCGTCCCGAGACTGAACCGCTCGACAGCACGCGCAGCCGGATCCGGAGTGTGGGCGAGCCGTTGCTGCGGGCGCTGTTGTTCGCTGACGAACCCCGGTTGGAAGCCCCTCTGGCCGGGACCAGTGGCTTCGCGGCCGAGTTCAGTCAACAGGGACCGCGCGATTCCCGGGGGCGTTCGTTGCGGCAGTTCGATCTGCAGGAGAGGCTGTTTCGTTTCCCCTGCAGCTTTCTGATCCACACGGCCGCATTCGATGCCTTGCCCGAGCCGCAGCTCGAGTACATCGCCCAGCGGATGTGGCAGGTGTTGACGGGAGCCGATACCACGGGCCGCTTCACCCACCTCACAGTGGAAGACCGCCAGGCGATCCGAGAGATCCTGCGGGAAACCAAGCCCGGCTTGACCCGCCGCTGGCCACCCGAAGAGAACAGCACTCCCTGACGAGCCTGTGCCCGGGGGATTGTCTCAGCAGACGGGCACACCTTTGTCCTGGCTGCGTGTCACTGCCGCCCGTCGCGCAGCGCCGGGGCTTCGACATGCACGTCCGCCAGCATGGCGTTCACTGCGTCCTGACCGAACTCGATGATCAAATCGTCCCGCAATTGATCGAGGGCCGCCTGGTGAGACACCGTCCCCTTCAAGGCGATGCCAGACGTCTGTCGGAAGGTGACCAGAGGCTGTTGGCCACGTCTCAGGATTTCGACCACTCTCCCTCGTTGCCGCATTAAGTGGCGTGTGTGGGCTGATCGCTCACCCCAAACAAACCCGACGACGAGTCCCAGGGCGGTCGCGAGGCAGAGGGCCGCCAGGATTCCCGCCAGCCACAGAAAAAAGACCGGAAGTCCAGCCGGTGTGCGGTCGCGACGCGTCGGCACATCCTCCCCCGGCGGGCTTGTTGGCCTCGGTCGCTCGGCCCACGCCCGCACTCCGGCCAACACCAGAAACCAGATCACCCCGCCGATAAATCCCTGCATTCCCCCGATGCTGGCCCCGACCGTCACCGGCCCGGGATCGATCCCCTCCCGCAGGGAGAATACCGTCTGGTAATAGACGGGAGCCCCCCAACCCAGGGTCATCCCCAACAGGCTTCCCAGCATGGCGAAGGCCAATCCCCACAGCAGCGTCTGCCGGAAGGCCTGAGCGAGTGGGGGCATGCAGTCAGTCTCACGGGATGCAACCGGGGGCAGGGGCCGGGAGGCAACGTGTGCCATTCCTGTCGTTGGCGAACCGTTCCGCGACCGTTTGCGGGTCAACAGCCGGGTGTGATCGTTTGCAGTAAACCTCGTCTGTCCGCTACAGGATCTCGTCAATCACCCGTCCGCGGCTGATCGGGAAGGGCCGGCCCAAGGTGTCGTGCACCTCGGTCGCAGGATCCAGGCCCAGCAGGTGGAAGATCGTGGCGGTCACGTCGGACGGACGCACCAGTCCCTCGGCCGGTTGGCCTCCGTCGCGGTCGGAGGCTCCGTGGACCCGGCCCCCCTGAATGCCCCCGCCCGCCACGGCGATCGAGAAGACGGGCCCCCAGTGGTCACGCCCGGCCCGGGGATTGAATCGCGGGGTCCGGCCAAACTCCGCCAGGCACAAAACCAGCGTTTCGTCGAGCAGCCCCTGCTCATCAAGATCCGAGACGAGGGCGGCGAACGCCTGGTCGGCCGGAGGACACAGCACATTTTTCAGCCGGTTCGGCTCATCTGTATGACTGTCCCAACAGGGATTCTCACTCGGTTCGTCGGGGCCCCGGTACCAGTTGACCTGCACCAGCCGCACTCCCGCCTGTACAAACCGCCGGGCGAGCAGCACGGTGTTTCCGAATGGGGTGCGCCCGTAGCGGTCGCGGGTGGTGTCGCTCTCGCCGGTCAGGTCGGCCGCCGAGCGGGCCCGGGCATCGGTCAGCAGGTCGAGCGCCTGCTGCTGTCGGGACGAATAGTTCCCCGCCCGTCCCGCCCGTTCCCCGGCCCGCAGTTGTTCTTCGAGTTGTTCGAGCAGGGTCCGACGGGTGTCGAGCCGGGCCAGAGGCACGTCGGCATTCACCGCAAAACTCGCCCCTTTCCAGTCTCGCGCGGTCGGCTCGCAGCGGAAGAGCCAAGGGTCCGAGTGCCGTCCCAAAAAGCCCGCATCCTGACCCGGCCAGGTCGATTGATCGGTGTTGAAGATGTGGTGCGGCAGGCGAATCGACGCCGGCAGCAGTTGCCGACCCTGGTGCAGGTGTTGGACCAGTCCGGCGATGCTGGGCCAGTCGTTGGGGGCACCGGGGTTGGCGTTCTCGGCGTTCAGGGGAACGTGCGGCACTCCGGTCAGCATGGCATAGCCGCTGGAAGAGTGGGCGTTGTCTCCCGTCGAAACGGCCCGCAGCAAGGCAACCCGGTCCATCACCTGGGCCGAGTGGGGCAGCAACTCGCCGATCTGGATGCCCGGGACGACCGTTTGGATGGGGTGAAACGGGCCGCGGATCTCGGCGATTGCTTCGGGTTTGGGATCCCAAGTCGAATGCTGCGGCGGGCCTCCCATGAGGAACAGCACGATGCACGACTTGGCCCGGCCGAAGGCGGCGCTGGTTCCCGCCGCGACGGCGGTCGACAGCCGCTGCTGGCCGAGGGTCAGCCCACAGCAGGCCAACCCCCCCACACGCAGCACTTCACGCCGGACGACGCGGTCGCACAGTCGGGAGCCGGCGGATTCAATGCGGAACATGGTCGAGATTCCTTCAGGTCCCCAGTGTCTGGACCACAGATGTTTGCTAGACCCTCCCCCGCATCATATCCACCAGAAGAACCACATCAAAGCGGTGTGCAGGTGGCCATGCAAAGGGTGACATTTGGGAATCGTCGGCGGGTTTGGCCGACGTTGAATCCCTTGACGGTCGCCAGGGATTTTGCCGATGGGTCAGATTGCGCCTGCGTTGTGAAACCGGCAGTTCCCGGCAGGCTAAGGAGTCGTCTCAAACACCGCCAACTGCTCGGCCGTCACACCAGGCAGTGTCTTTCGCTTCCACAGGTCGATTTCGGCGTCGTTGGCCTGGCGGGGGCCCGGGGTGCTTCGGCCTTCGTTGACGATCTGCCGCAGCCGCGCCACCATCCGCCGAACCCGTTCTGGCTGCTGCGCCTGCAGATTCCGCTGTTCGCCCACGTCCTCCCGCAGGTTGTAGAGCTGCACCAACGGCAAGCCCTGACGGACCGCCTCGTCGTCCTTGGGCGAAGCCCAGCCCCCCGACCCCGGACACAACAGCAGCTTCCAGTCCCCCTCGCGGATCGCGAATTTGCCGTTGATCGAGTGGTGCACCAGGTGGTCCCGCACCGGGCAGGTCGGGTCCGTAAAGAGCGGCCGCAGGCTGACACTGTCTTCCCCGGCATTCCCGGGCAGAGTCGCCCCCACCAGGTCGGCACACGTCGCCATCCAGTCATTCAGCCCCACCACTTGGTCGCAGCGCGTTCCCGGGGTGATCTGGGTGGGCCACCGCACAATCAGCGGCACATGATGCCCTCCGTCCCAGGTATCGGATTTGAAGCCCCGCCGGTCACCGCTCGGCTCGTGCCGGGTGCTCACTTCGACATACGGTGCAAACCCATTGTCGCTGCTCATAACCAGGATCGTGTTCTCGGCCAGGCCGAGTCGGTCGAGGGCCTGCATCAACTCTCCCACCAGGGCATCGGTCTGCAAGACGAGGTCTGCGTAGTCCCCCAGTCCGCTGCGGCCCCGCCATTCGGGCGAAACAACCACCGGGGTATGCGGCGAGGTCAGCGGCAGGTAGAGCAGAAACGGTGAGCGGTCCCGGGCCCGGGCGTCGAGAAACCCGAGACTTCGGCGAACCAACGCGGGAAGCACGTCGACCGCTTCGAAATCGGCGGCGGCGGGTCCTGTGCGGACCCACGTCTTGACCGTGGTGGGGATCTTCGGAAACCGGCTCTGCTCGATGAAGGCGAACGGCGACATGTCGAGCGACGCACTGATGCCGAAGTACTCGTCGAATCCGCGGGCTGTGGGCCCGTCGGCGATTTCCTTCGCCCAGTCCAGCCTGTCGATCGGCAGATCTTCGATGCCGTCTCCCATCCGGACTCCCGGCTGCCCCGGCATGGTCATTCCCAGATGCCACTTTCCCAGGCAGGCGGTGCGGTAGCCGTGCTGCCGCAGCAGGCCCGGCAGAGTCAGCCGATCGGCGGCGATCAACGGTGGACTGAAGCCCCCCAGCACCCCCTGCTGCAGGCGGGTCCGCCAGTTGTATCGTCCCGTCAGCAGGGCATACCGGCTGGGGGTACAGACCGCCGAGGTGGAATGGGCGTCGGTGAAGACCATGCCCTGCGCGGCGAGCCGGTCCATGTGCGGTGTCGGAATCTGCCCACGCACGGGATTCAGGCAGCGCACATCGCCATAGCCGAGATCATCGGCGAGGATGAAGACGATGTTGGGAGGGCGCTCGGCCGCCGTTGCGAGATCCCCAAGGCCGCAGAACAGCGAGAGGAGTCCCAGAATTGCGAACCACGAAAGTCGGTGCACGCCTTCGTCCCCGGAGGCCAGAGGCCGGTTTGTACATGTACATTTCGACCTGCTGAAACGCGGGCCCTTCCAAAACCCGCTCAGCACCCGCCACATGCGAGGTAGGTTGTCAGCCATTCGGCCAATTTGTCGAACGAGGCGGGAGAGATGCGGTGCCCTTCGCCATGGTTCAGCAGACCCAGCCGAGGGGGGCCTTCAAAGAGTTTCCAGACCGGCAGGGCCGCCTCGAGATAGGGCCAGGAGCGGTCGCCATCGGCGGCCCCCGGGCCTGTTTCACCCCCCAGCACCAGGAACGGGCGCGGGGCGATCAGGGCCAGTAACTGGTGATGATTCAGCGGGAAGTTGTCTTCCTGAATGGCGGGCCCGAGGTACCACGGCGCGTTCCAGTTGGTCGACGGAAAGCCGATTCCCCCTTCGCTGAACACCCCCGCCAGGATCCGGTCGTCGAATGCCTGGAGGTACAGGGTTTCCTTGGCCCCCAGCGAGTGTCCCACCGCACCCAGCCGGGCCGGGTCAACCAGGTCGGGCAGCGACTCCAGCACATCCACGCCGCGCTGGGCGT
>Ga0315902_10000262_pt1 | contig 90851 bp, 83 predicted proteins | sample LakEriMetagenome_9_FD_203523 | JGI IMG/M metagenome (GOLD analysis project Ga0315902, IMG submission 203523) | Freshwater fungal communities from buoy surface, Lake Erie, Ohio, United States - Buoy 12 MA117 | ecosystem: Environmental > Aquatic > Freshwater > Lake > Lake biofilm | place: USA... | reverse complement strand
ATTGAGCGAACGCCCGGCGATTGCCCATCGGATCGATCCATCTGCGAACTGCTCATGCATATAGCGGGTCATGATCTGGCCAACGAAACTCGTCGCCCCGTAGACAATGATGTCGAATTTGGTTTCAGTCATTTGTGTCCTGCCGGGTCAATGAATTTTGAACAAAGGTCCATCGTCGAAACTTGGCGCTGATGCTGCGCAAACCAATCGAACATTGGCGTTATCTGTTGGGCCGCCATTAGGCAGCGAACTTTGGGTGTTGCAAGCGTCGATATTCGATTGCTTGTCGCTTGATCCTAAAGGGCAACGCTGTCCGCCATCGTTTCGACAGGACTGAGCCAATGGGCATAGGGGAGCCAATCAATGCGCCTTGAACATCATTACCAGCCCCCGAACCGCTGCCATTCGTCCTCAACGAGATCGCATGCACCACGGACGACATGATAGGCTTGATGTTGCGCACCGGTTGCACAGGCATGGTTCGGCAGGATCCGCACCCGATCACCGATTTGGAGAGCAGGTAGCCCCGCATCGGAGCCTGGCCGCACGGTAATGATCCCATGCTCTTGATTTGCATCAGCGAGAATCAGGTTGTCGAATGGCTGGCCGGAGACATCGCAAACCAAACCATATCCTTGATTGACCTCCTGCTTGGAAGTGCCTCTGTCCTGCGACATTGCCATCCAGCCGGCGTCTATAAGGATCCACCCCTTTTCGCGCTGGTGGCCAATCACTGTCGCCAGAACCGATATGGCGATGTCTTCGACCTTGCAGATACCTATGCCAGCCATGACGAGGTCAAAGAATATGAAAACGCCGGCGCGTACTTCAGTTACCCCGTCTAGGATGACTGCATTGTGCGCGGTCGGTGTCGAGCCCATGCTGACTATGGGACAAGTATATCCGGCTTTGCGGAGAATGGTGGCTGCCTCGATCACGGCCTTGCGTTCTGTATCAGCACAGTCTTTCAGCTTGTTGCCACGCGCCGAATAGCTGCCCCCTGCATGGGTAAGTACGCCCCGTAACTCGCCACCATCAACCAGCGCCGCTGCGATCGCACGCAACCGATCTGCATCCCCCGGGAGGATCCCCGATCTGTGGCCATCACAATCAATTTCGATAAGTGCGGGAATTATGATGCCAGCCTCACGGGAGGCGGAAGCAACGGCCTGCGCCTGTTCGACGGTGTCGAGCAGCACAGCGAGGTCACATCCGCCGCGCCGCAGTTCGATCACCTTGGCTAGCTTCGATGGAGTGACACCCACCGCATAAATGACATCAGTTATGCCTGCCTCAGCAAACAGTTCTGCCTCGCGGAGCGTGGAAACCGTCGCTGGACCTTGCGGCGTGTTCATCATCCGCCTTGCAATTTCCACGGATTTGGCGGTCTTAAGATGGGGCCGCAAAGTGACGCCCAGGCCGTCCAGTTTCGCCCTTAGTCGCGCAATGTTTCGGTCCATGCGATCAACGTCTAGCACAACGCATGGGGTCTGGAGGTCGCTAAGGCGCCTTACTCCGGCACGCTCCGGTTTCGCTGCTTCGATGGTCTGCGCTTCGTTCACTGCCGGGGTCCCTGTCTATTCATGCCGGCATTGCGCTTCGCCCACCGGAGCCTAACACTTAAGGGGCTGGCGATTTAACTGCAACGTGCGTCCAATTGGCCAAGCAATATGAACGTTAAGAGGCGCACGCCATTGCATTGACCATGGTTGCAGAACGCATCTGGTGGCGAGCGCCAGCGTCCAAAGCTCTTGCTGCTTTCGATAATCCTGAGGATCGCGCGACGAATGGATGGGCGGCAGGGGCCGAGATCGCGCTAGGCGGGCTAGCCAAATCGCTATTTATTTCTAACCTAATGTAAACAATAGCTTTATATGCTAACTTACATAAATATTGATAGATGGTTGAGATTATAAATAGTTATTTCCGACCACCACCACATGTCCCAGGCTACAAAATGATAGATGCATTAGACAAAATTATAAAATTTCAGTCTGAGACCAACGTTAAATGCCTGCATAATGAGGTCAGAATAATCTATGAGCTCGCGACACACGGCCCCCTCCCATCTTTGGAGATTATGAGGCGGACAGGGCGTTCCATTTCTGCGCACAATATTGATATAAAAAGGCTGCTTGAGGCGAATATCTTGTCATCAAAGCAATGCGAAATTGATAAGCGAAAGAAGCTTTTCGATATCTCCGACAATGTAAAATCCTATTTCCGGTAACCCTCAAGAGATGGTTTGCAGCCGCGTTTCCGCTCCATTTTGGTGATCCGACGCCACAGAGAATTGCGCGTTATAATTCCAGACGCAAAGAGTTTTGGCAGAACGCACCATCGATCAACTGCTCCGGCATTTTCTGCAGAGACCAAACGGTCATGTTGACAAGATGGGAAGCGCGGTGCGGGCTTGTGTAGCAGCAGGTCCGCCTGCACAGATATCGATGAGGGCCAGGCCATCAATCGTCGCGATGATCGCAAGTGCAACCGCGCGCCGATCCGTACCGGGCGGAAGGATCAAGCGACTTTCCACCCATGTCTGCCACCCCTGCATGATCTGCGCCGCAATGCCCGCGAAGGCAGGCTCCCCTCTCGCTGCGGCAGCAACCACTTCAACCCAGAAGCGCATGAAGCGCCGCATTTCGTCTTGCGTTGTCAATGCGGCTGCACGTTGCAATAAATCAGCTGGCGAGAAACTTTCGCCTTCGGGCAGGGCCTCGACAAGCGCGTCGGCCATCATCTCCGCAATCCGGGTCAAGGTAACGCTCAGCACTTCGGCCTTATCTGCGAAGTAATAGAGCAGCATCCGATCACTCACTCCGGCTGCGTCGGCCAACTGGCGAAGGCTAATTGCAGCGAGCCCGTGCTCAAGCAGATGCCCGGCCAACCTCTCGATCACCGCTTCCCGTTGTGCGTTTCTGATACTCATTTCGCCCTTGTAGCACTCATTACATTCAGTTACCATGTAGCAGTTGCTACAAGGATTAAGAGGCAATGGAGTTCCTATACGAAATCTTGCCGTTCGCTGCCCTTGCCCCTTTTGCCATAGCGGCTGCCGCTACCTTGGAATGTGCCAAAAACATTATGTGGGAGAATTGAAAATGTCTGTGTTCCGCCTGTTCTTGATCATCTGCTTTTTTGCGATTGCCGGCTATACGTCGATTACCATTGCAAACCATGGCTTTAACCTGCTGCCGGTGTTTTTCGGCGATATGGCGGAAATGGGCTGGCCGGGCCAGTTCAACCTCGATTTCATGACCTTTCTGGGGCTGTCGGCAATCTGGGTGGCCTGGCGGCACCAGTTTAGTGCTGGGGGGCTTGGGCTGGCCGTCGTCGCCTTTTTTGGCGGCATGTTCTTCCTATCGATCTATTTGCTTTTCCATTCCTATCGCTGCGGCGGTGACGCCAAGGCATTGCTGCTCGGCGAAGCCCGGGCCCGGCAGGCGTAACCGTGGCGACCCAACGCGCAGCTTCGTCTAACCCCCACATCGATGCGGCGCGGCATGAGCCACTCTGAACCCTTCAACACCGGGGCGGGCATATCGGCGCTGCGCACCACGGACGATCGCTTTGCCGGATTGCCGGGCTATGCCTTTGCACCGCATTATCGCGACGACCTGGCCGGTTATGAAGGGCTGCGGGTCCATTATCTCGACGAAGGCCCGCGCGATGCCGCCGTGACCTTCCTGTGCCTCCATGGCCAGCCGGCCTGGTCTTATCTCTATCGCAAGATGATCCCGATCTTTGCCGGGGCGGGGCACCGCGTCATTGCGCCGGACCTGCTAGGCTTTGGCCGCTCTGACAAGCCGGTTGACGAGGCGGTCTATAGTTTTGCCTTTCACCGCGGGATGCTTTGTGCGCTGATCGATGCGCTCGACTTGCAGAATGTGGTGCTGGTCTGTCAGGACTGGGGCGGAATCCTTGGCCTGACCATTCCGCCCGATATGCCGGAGCGTTTCACCCGGCTTTTGGTAATGAACACTACGATCCCGGTGGGCGAGCCAATTAGTGAGGGATTTTCCCGCTGGCGTGATTTCAACCGCAGCCGCCCTGATATGGACATTGCCGCCTTGTTCCAGCGCAGCCAGCCGGATCTTTCAGGGGAAGAAGCCGCCGCCTATGCCGCGCCATTTCCCGATGTCCGCTTTAAGGCGGGGGTCCGGCGCTTCCCCGAACTGGTCATGACCGATCCCAACATGCCCGGTATTGTCGAGGCACGCCGGGCACGCGACTGGTGGTCCAGTGAATGGCAGGGGCCGACCTTCATGGCCATAGGCATGGCTGATCCTGTGTTGGGGCCGGAAGTGATGGATCGGCTGCGCGGCTCGCTCAATGGTTGCCCCGCTCCGTTGAAGGTGCACGACGCCGGCCATTTTGTTCAAGAAAAGGGCGACATCATCGCCCGTGCCGCATTGGCAAAATTCGGGCTTTGATTGTCTCGCTGCCGATGTCAGGTCCGCGCGCGGACCGGTAGGTCATCCTTTTTCAAAGCGCTGCGGTCAGGGCGTTGGCCGTCCATCGGGGCCGATGCGGCCGATCAGCTCGACCGCGCCGCGCACGATCGCTGCATCAGCTTCGACGATTGCATAGTTCACCTTGAAACGCGCGACGCGATAACCTGTCTCGCGGCCCAGCCAGGCAAGCTGCGGGCGGTAACTTCCAACGATGCGTGCGTCCCATTGCAACCGCACCGATTGGTCGATTGCGATACGGCCCGACGGCTGAGCGGCCGGATTGATCTGGCGCAGCAATGCCAGCGCGTTCGCTTCATGCTGGATCGCCTCTGCTTGTGCGAGTTGGCGCGATTGCGTCTGCAACAGGCTCAGACGAAAATCGATCAGCGCCATCAGCCCCAGCGACAATATTGCCAGCGCAACCAAAAGCTCCAGCGTACTGAAACCATGGGTTTGGCGACGCGCGATCATAGCGGGATCGTTTCGTATACGCTCGTCAGAGAGGCGATCAGGCCATAGACAATCAGCCCGACGAAAAGAGAAACCGCGACCACCACGGATTGTTCGAGCACCCCGGTGGTGCGCTTCAGGCTTTCCCGCAGCCCCTCTTCCGTGTCGATCGCGATGCGCCGGAACATGTCGGCCAAAAGCCCCGATTCCTCGCCGGCACGCACGAGGCTCAATTGCGCCTCATCCAACAGCCTGATCTCAGCGATCGCGTCTGCCACCCGGCTGCCGACTCGCAATTCGCGCGACGCGTTGATTGCGCGTTCCTGCAAAGCCATGTCTTTAAGGCCGTCTGCAGCCAGCCGCATGGCATCGACGATGGATATGCGCGCGAGCAGCGCAAAGGCCATGATCCGGCACCACCGTTCGCGTTCGCGTTGCAGCGCCAGCCGCGCGAGCAAAGGGATGTGGCGGATTGCAAAGCGGCGCAACCAGGCATTATCGCCACGCAGGCCGGTGACCATAAGAAAAAGGAGCGCGGCCAGAGGCGCGATCAACGCCAGCGCAAAACTTTGCTGGGCAACGTCACCCAGCCAGAAAATCAGCCGCGACATGGTATCAAGCTGGTCGCGACGTTCGCCGATCAGCGTTGCAAAGCGGGGGATGACGAACAGTAGCATGATCATGCCAGCCATCAATCCGGCGATCGACAAAAAGGCGGGATATACCAGCGCGCTCTTGATGGTCGCCGCGATCCGTTCCTCGGCCTCCAACTGGTCGATGGCATGGCCGATGGTTTCTGCCAGGCAGCCGCCGGCCTCCCCCGCATTGACCAGCGCGAGGATATTGGACGGCATACCCGGAATCGCGGTGCTGAGGCATGCACCCAAGGGCTTTCCGCTACGCAGTTCAGCCATCGCAACGTCGATTGCCGAACGCAGTGCTGGCGTGGCTGCACCGGCCTGCATCGCCATAAGTGCCTGCATCAGATCGACGCGCGCCTGCAGCATCATTCCCAATTGCCGCAGCAAGGCAATCTGGTCGCGGCGGGACGTTGCCTTACGGCCGGCAGTGTCGCCCGCACCCGATCGTTCCAGCTTGACGACGGTCAGATGCTGGCGGGTCACCTTGGCAAAGGCCTGGGTCGCGTTGTCGGCTTGCACCGTGCCGCGTTGCCGCCGCCCGTTGCCGTCAATCGCGACATAATCATAGCTTGCGTCGTCATCGGTCATTTCAGTCACCCAGCACCCGCTGGATTTCACCCGCGTCGGTCAATCCGACGTCCGCCTTGTCGCGGGCGTCATCGATCATCGGCCGATAGCCTGTCTGCGAGGCAAGTTGTTCAAGTTCATTCTGCGGGGCGTTACGCCGGATCGCGTCGCGCAACAGCGGATCGACGCCCATCAATTCATAGACGCCGATCCGGCCGCTATAAGTGTTGTCGGCGCTGCGCCGCCGCAACAGGCGCTGCGCAATGATCCCGCTGATCGCCTCCGCCAGCAAATAGCCTTCAACGCCAAGGTCAACCATGCGCGTGATGGACGCTGCCGCTGAACGGGTGTGTACGGTGGAAATCACCAGATGCCCCGTCATCGCCGCTCGGGTTGCCATTTGTGCCGTTTCCGAATCGCGAATTTCGCCGACGAAAATCACGTCAGGGTCTTGGCGCAGCATCGATCGCAGGCCGGTGGCAAATTCCAGCCCGATATCCTGTCGCACATTGACCTGGATCACGCCCGGCAGATCGATTTCGACAGGGTCTTCGATGGTGATGATCTTGCGTGAACCGTCATTCAACTGCTCTAGCAGTTTGTAGACGGTTGTCGTTTTCCCCGACCCGGTGGGTCCGGCGATCAACACCAGGCCTGCAGGCTGGCGGATCAGATCGCCCAATTGCTGCGCCATCGCCGGCGCTACACCCAGATCGGCGAGCGAAGGCAGGTCAACGGTGCGGCCCAGAAAGCGCAATACGATCGATTCGCCCCAAACGCCCGGCAGGCAGGATGCGCGGATATCGACGTCGCGGCCGGCAATGCGCAAGCTGTAACGGCCGTCCTGCGGTGTTCGCCGTTCAGCGATATCCATTCCGCATAACAGCTTGATGCGCGAGGCGGTGGCTGCAAAGCGGATTGCAGGAACGGTACGCCAGAGATGCAACGTTCCATCGATTCGCAAGCGGATCTGCATATCGCCCTTGAATGGTTCGATATGAATGTCGCTTGCCCGGCGGGCCATCGCTTCGGACAGCATTGCATTGATGAATTCGATCGCCGGTGCGTCTTCGGCCAATTCTTCCAGCTTGCCGGTGCTGCCTGATGCAGGCTGGCTGCCGCTGCCCTGCTCCAGATCGGCCAGAACGGCGCGCAGCAGGCGCAGCGCGACCGCAAAGCGGCGGCCGGGCGCAATATCCCACTGCTCCATCGCTTCTTCGATCAGCGCGTTGCTGCCGCTGGCAAAGGCAATGCATGGGCGATCAAGCGCGTCGTGCCAGATCAGCACTTCCTGCTCCGCGAGCCAGTTCAGCGAAAAACGCAGGCTCTGCTGCGCGGCAAGGATCTGACCAATATCAGGCGCGTCTGCCAGCAAGGGCAGGGCCATTGCCCCCGCCACTGCCTCGGCCAGTCGTTCGTCGCCGATAACGCCCAGTCGGATCAATGCCGCCGCGACAGAACCGCCGCCATGCGCCTGCAAAGCCCGAGCTTCGACAAGGTCAGCCTGCGAAATCAAGCCATGTGCGTTAAGAAAGTCTACAATATTACTGTTCAAAGGACAAAACCTTGAGGTGTTAAGGCTTATGGCTTAGCCCAATGAATGCTAACATTCGGTAGAACAAATATGAAAAATACTCGCTCAAATCTAGAAAACGGTTTCACTTTGGTGGAATTAATAATCGTTTTGGCTATAATTGGTCTCATTATGGCTCTAGTTGCCCCGCGTTTAATGGAACAATTCGATAAATCCAAAGTCGTTACTGCGCGCGCACAACTGCGCTCTCTGGAATCGGCGCTGATGTCGATGCGGCTCGATATCGATCGCTATCCGAGCAATGCAGAGGGGCTTTCGCTTTTGCAGCGTCCGGCCGCCGATGTCGCGGAAAGCTGGCAGGGGCCTTATCTCGCGGCCGATGTGCCGAAGGATCCCTGGGGGCGCTCGTTCATCTATCGCGAACCGCAAACGCCCGATGGTCGGCCTGTTATCGGCACGCTGGGCAGCGACGGATCGGCGGGTGGCAACGGTACCGCGCGCGACATATTTGTGGGCGAAACCGATGCCGGTGCGCAATAGCGAGCAAGGCTTTACGCTTATCGAGGTTTTGATCGGCCTAGCTGTGACTGCGGCACTGCTGGCGCTGATCGTCGATTTGTTAACGGCCGATAGCTTGCAAAGCCGCCGCTTCATGTCGCGTGGCGAAGCGGCGGTCGAAAAGTTGCAGGCGCGCCGCATATTTGCAACCGAGGCCGCCCGGGCGACCGGGCTTGCGAGCGCGCGTGAACTCGGCGCGCTGCGCATTCTTCCTGATGCACTTGTGCTGCAACGCGCCGGCAAAGCGCAGACTATCCTGCGTTGGGAAGCGGGGCGCGCCAGCTTCTCCTACAGCAACGACGGCTCAATCTGGCGCGGCACTAGCAATGACGCCGACAGTGACATGGTCCGCTTCACCCTGCAGCAAGGCGGGCAATCGCGCGTATGGATTGCACCGTGACCGGAAATTCCAACGACGGATTTGCAGCCCCGATGGCGGCGCTTGCCGTCGCGCTGCTCGCACTGGGGCTCGTCATGTCGCTTCCGGCCAGTGACCGGCTGGGGCGGGAAGTTCGTCAGGCCCGTGCCCAACTCGATGTCGAACGGGTGGCGGTAACCGCGCAAAGCCAGGTTGCCTTTTTGCTGCTGACCGAGCCGGTGGGCCGCAACGGTCTTGAATTTGGCGGGCCGCGCCTTGCACTTGATGGCAGCCTGATTAGCGGCGAATTGCCGGCAATGCGCCGCACCATCCTGTTCGATGGGCGCCCCTATACCATCCAGATTGATGAATCGACCGAAGCTGTCGTGCGCTTGCAGGATGAAGGCGGGCTGATAAATTTGCATGAATCCAGCCGGGCCATGCTGTCGGGTCTGATGTCGGCCTGCGGTATTACCGGTCCGAAAGCACAGAATATCGTCTCCGGCATCTTGGCTGCCCGCGACCGCGCGTCCGGCCTTCACTGGAGTAACCATGCGCGCGGCGATGAGCGCCGAAAGCTGGAGGCTGCGACAGCGTGGCGACGCCTTGAAAAACCGGGCCTTTACTTGCCGACTGCGCCGCCATCAGTGCTTTTTGCCCTAACCGGCAGCGAACATAGTGTTCGACAAATCCTGAATGCCCGCAATAGAAATGATAATACAACCAAATCGAGTATTAAATATAATCAAAATGGAAGTATTATTCAGTATCCGGTCGTAGAGCGGAAGTCGATATCCCAAAATATCAGGATAAGCATATCTATAAATCGTCGTGGGTTAACCGGGACTTTACCTTTTTACTTCTATCAATCGACGCTGGAGCTGGGTCCTAACGATCTGGCTCGTTCTTTTGTTGCAAAAGGCCCGATAGTCGATGCTGGACATCAGTCCCACTGCTTTCCGTTTGTGGAGGAAGCTGCTCAGCCGCTTCCCGAACGGTAAAGCCTTAGGTTCCGGGGCGGATTCGCCCACCGGACGCTGGGCTGCGCCTGCAATCATTCCCCGAAATCTCTGCCGCTTTGAATATTTCGAGCGCCCCACCGGGCTGCGCCGACAACAGTTTGAGGCCGCCTGTCTGCTCCGCGCAGAACATAAGGCCCCCTTTGTCGATGCCGGTTCGATCGTCATCCGCGGCCGCGACGGCGTCGGAATCTGGTGGTGGGATGCTGCCGCATGGGCCAGCCTTAATGACGGTCCGCAAGGCGGTTCGCCAAATGCACCCAGCCGCGATCTTCCCGAAAGCCTATGCGCCAGCCTGTCCGATGGTTGGCATCATATTTATCTCGAAAATGGATATGAGGCCCGGCTGGTTCGCCGACAAATGGTCATCGCCTCTACCTGGCGGCGTTCAGCCTTTGGCGCGGCGGAATGGCAGGATGTTGTCGCGCTGGCAGATCCGGACGGGGACGTTGCCATCCCATTGCCGCCGGCATTCCATATTGAACGATCGCAATTAACAGCCCGGGTACGTGGCGGAACGGTGCTGCGACGCCCGATGGGTGCTGCAGAAAAAGGCCTGCTCGCCGGGCTGCTGCTTGCGTCGGTCCTTGGTGGATGGTGGCAGGGCGAGGCGGCGACATTGGCTGAAACTGCCGCGCGCAGCGAGGCTGAGGCCGCGCGGCTGGAGCGGTTTGTCGCCCGTTATGAGCTATTCTCCCAAATCCGTTCCGATCTGCAGGAGTTAAACGCTGCGCAGCGCGCCTTGGGGCAAACCACCGCGGCCACCGATCTTGCAACGATCCTTGCGCAGGTTGCCAATGCAAATTTGTCGCTATCGTCGATGCAGCTTGATCGCGAACAATTGCGCCTTGCAGTTCAAACCGGCGGCGATGTCGATCGGCTGCGCACCGTCGCTGCGCAGATCGAGGCGCTTCCCGGCTTTGTTCATGTTGCCGCGCAGGACGGCGAAAGCGATGGCGAAATGATCCTTTCGGCTGAGGTGGGGCCATGATTGCCAAACGGCTGACCGCCCTTCTGGATTGGCGTCCCGATGATCGGGAAAAACGTCTGCTGCAGCTTCTGCTTGGCATCGCTATTGCCGCTTGGCTTTATATTGCCTTTGATACCCGGCAAAATGCCGCTGCGGACAATGCCGCCGCGCAACAACGATTGGCCGAAACGCGAACGCAATTCAAACTGCTGTCGAACAACCAGTGGCGGGTCGAAATCGCAGCGCAGAAAAAACTGCTCGCGCAATCGGCGATCGTCGATGCGACGCCTGCGATCAGCAAGATAAGGCTGCGTGGCGAAGTACTGGCTCTGGCCAGCAGCGCGGGACTGACCGCGCCGGTCATCCTCGACAATTACACGACCGACACTGTGTCAGCCGACAAAAGCGCCAGGCAAAGATTTTCCGTGCTGACGACGACCGTTGAGTTCGACTTTGATTGGGCAGGGCTGCTGCGCTTGCTTGAACAGGTCGAATATTCCGGCCGAGGCTATTTTATCGACGGGTTTGAAGTGCGCCAGGAAGGCGACAAGCGCCGGATGCGCGTGACGTTCCGCGCGCTGCACAAGAAACAGGGGGCAGGGACATGAACCGCGCCCTGCTCATCGCCGGCAGTTTGCTGATGGCCGGGCTCGCATTTGCCGCGGGCCGGATGCTTGTCGACCCGACCGGTGCGTCGGACATTGTGCAAAACGCCTCTGCTCCAAAGCCTCCCAAACTTGGTGATCCTAATCTGACAGCGCAGACGGCCCGCGAACGGCTGTCAAAACTCCCACCGACGCTTTGGGCTGTTGTACCGCTTAACGATCCCGCGCAGGTCGATGGCCTGGCGCTGACTACCGATCTGCCGGCTATGCCGGCAGTGGCCGAAAACAACTTACCCTCTGCCCCGCCGCCACCCCAGGTCGATCCCGGGCCAAGCGCCGAGGAAATTGCTGGCCAGCTGTCACGAACCATCGCCGCGGTGAAGCGTAGCAACGGGGTTGCCAGTCTGGTTGTGATCGACACCGCCAATGGCATTCGACGGACGCTGAAGGTGGGTGATCTGTATCGCGACGGATGGCGCGTAGCGCTCATCGATACGCGGTCGGTAACGCTTGCGCGCAAGTCCGCAAAAGTCGCCGTTCCTTTGGGATTTGGTTTGCGCACGGCCTCGCCCGCGACACCCTATGTTCCAGCGCCGGTGAATGCCGCCAGTTCCACTGGCAGCCGATCGGCCAATTCCGCCACTCCTTCGAATTCTTCCCAGCCGCGCCGGCGCATCCCGCGTCCCGGCACCTCTGATAAATAGGAAATATGATGCAAATGCTCATGTCCAGCACCGCGATTCTGGCGATTGCCATTGCATCGTCCTCCGCTGATGTTCAGCCGCGCATTTCCGTTGAGCCGCTGATGCTTTCGGATGAGGCATTGTCGTCGCCTATCGCATCGCCTCCACCCCAGCCGATCCAGGATATCGCGCCGCGTACAACGGTGTTGATCGATGCGCCTGTGACGACGGGCGACGATGCGCCGTTGAGCGATACAGATCTGGCGACGCTGGTACCCGACAAGAAAGTCGCAGCAAGCCTGCCCCCGCAACCGTTGGGCCAGTTTGCCGAAACCGTCCTTGGGCAGATACTGGGCGTACCCTATATCATGGGACCAGGTGTGGCGCAGCGCCGCGATCTTGTGAGCATGAGCGGACCGCAGGAAATGTCATCGCGGCAATTCTTGCGGCTCGCCGAAAAAGCCCTGAACCAATATGGGTTGGTGCTTGTCCAGCAAGGCGGCGCGGTTCTGGTGCGCGAGGCACCGGCGAAAACGGGTGTCCAGCAATTGAAGGCGGGCGTTACGCAGATCGTCGCGCTCGGCAATATCGCTGCAGACCCTGCAGCTGGCATCGTTGCAGATATTGTTGAAGGGCAAAGCGGGGTTGCGGTGCAATCGCTGCCCGATGCCAATGGTGTCATGCTGCAGGGCGACGAAGCTGCAGTGGCCGCTGCCAGCGGGCTGCTCGCCGGGATTGACCAGCCGCAATATGCCGGCGCGCGCGTTGCCCGAATCGCCCCGATGCTCTGGAGTTCGGACGCGCTGGCAGAAAAACTGCGCGAGGTGCTGGCAAGCGAAGGCTTCTCGATCGGATCCGCAGGCTCTGGGGGCACCAACCTTGTGCACCTGTCGCGCCCCGATTGCCTGTTGCTGTTTTCCGACGATGTGCGGCTGTTCAACCGCGTCCTTTACTGGGTTGAACAGCTCGATTCGCTCGAAGGATCAGGCGGCGATCATGCCGGCTTTTTTGTCTATCAGGTGCGCAACACCACGGCCGCCGAACTGGGCAGTCTGGTCGGGCGCGCGAATGGCGGCGATGATGTCAGCACTATTGCCGCACCGCAGGGCCGGATCGAAGATTCGGCGCGCCGCAGCGAAAGCGGCCAACGGGCGTCGGGCATGGAACGGTCCGGTCTGCCACAGGCGAACCCGGCCAACGAGGACAGCGGCGGCAAGATCATTGTCGACAATCCCGGCAACCGCATTCTTTTTCGCGGCACCCGGCGCGAATATGCGCCGTTGCTGCGCTTGCTGAAGGAACTGGATGTCGCCCCCAAACAGGTGCTGGTCGAAATCACCATCGCCGAAGTGGCATTGACCGACGAGACGCGTTTCGGAATGGAATGGTTCCTCGATCGGCAATTGTCGAACGGATCGGTTCAGGCCAATACCACCGGCGGGCTCGCGCGGGAGGCCGGCGGGCTGGGGCTTACCTTTGCAAAGGGCTTTTCGCAGACTTCGGTGACCGCTGCATTGAATGCGATTGCGACCAACCAGAATCTTAACATCATTTCCACGCCGCGGCTGCTCGCAAGGTCGGGCGGCGAGGCGCAGATACTGATCGGCAATGATGTGCCGATCATCACATCGCAACGCGCGGCGGATATCCAGTCAAATGGCGACACTGATATCCTGCAGACGGTGCAGTATCGCCAGACGGGCGTGATCCTCAACATCCGCCCGGTGGTGTTGAGCAATGATCGAATCGACATTGAAATTTTCCAGGAAGTGTCGAGCCAGCAGCCCAACGTTACCTCTGCCATCGGTAGCCCGGTGATCAGCAACCGGTCGGTCACGACGCGGCTTTCCTTGCGTGAAGGCATGACGGCCGTGCTTGGAGGGATGATCCAGGACAGCAATTCGATGGGACAGCGCGGCGTGCCCTTGTTGAAAGATATCCCGCTTTTGGGGCGGGCATTCCGCGTCGACAGCGCGACCAAGCGCAAGACCGAATTGCTGATCCTCGTGACACCCAAGGTGATCAGCGAAGACCGGACGATGCAGAATATCGCGTCCGAATTTGGCAAATCTATCAACGGACTGATGAATGGCCGCGGGCAAAAGGCCTTTACCTTGGTGCCCTGGATGCCGGGTCAAACGATGCCCCTGCACAGCTATTCGCGCTTCGAAAATCCAAAATAAGGAGTAAAATCATGAGTTTGAATATCACCCCGACAGGGGCGATGCTGCTGTGCGGCCTTGCCGTTGTCTCGCAGATCGCCGTTGGCAAGGCCCCGACAGCGGTGCAGCCCGGCACAGCATGGGCAACCCCGGCTGGGCCAGGTCAGAAAGTGGCCGCGGCCTATATCTCGCTGCGCAATCTGGGCAAGACGTCCGAAACATTGATCGGTGCGTCATCCAGCGTCGCCGCCGAGGTGCAGATACACAGTACCGAACTGAAAGACGGCATTGCGCGCATGCGCCGCGTCGATCGGCTGGCCGTGCCCGCCCGGGGCGAGTTGAAACTGGCGCCGCGTGGTCACCATCTCATGCTCATGGGTTTGAAGCAGCCTTTGAAGGCAGGCGACAAGATCACCGTCCGTTTGCGCTTTGCAGGCGGCGCCATTCTGGATGTCGCGGTGCCCGTTACCGCTGCATCCGCAAAAACCGCATCAAAGGGAGCGACCCATGCGAATCACTGAACGCGCAACCCAATTCATTCTTGCAGGCCTCGCCGTCTCCGCAATTTCAGGTGGCGCCTATCTTTATTATGCGGCGCATGAAAAAAATGCGGCCATTGCGGAAAAATCTGCGGCTGATCCTACGCTGGGCGCGCCCGTCAAACTCAAGCTGACCGATGCAAACGGCGAGCCGTTCGATCTTGCCTCGCTGAAAGGCAAGCCGGTTGCGGTATTTTTCGGTTTCACCCAGTGCCCCGATGTCTGCCCGATGACGATGCAAAAGCTGTCGATCATGCGCGAACGGATTGGCGCGCCGTTTAACGACCTGCAGATCCTGTTTGTGTCGCTCGATCCCGAACGGGATACGCCCGAAGCGCTGAAAAGCTATTTCGGTTCGTTTCCGATCCCCGTCACAGGTTTGACGGGCAGCGCTGCCGATATCGCCGGCGCGGCCAAGCAGTTTGACGTGTTCTATGAAACCGTCCGCTATTCCGAGACGGATTATACGATCGACCATACCGCATCGCTGTTTCTGGTTGATCGCGAGGGCAAGCGTGCAGGCGAAATTGGCTTTGATGCCGACGAGGCCGAGTTCCAGCAAAAGCTCGAGTCACTAGTCAAATAGTTTCATTTTGATTATATGTAAAACCGATCATATTCATCGATGTTTTGTACTATTTCTTCATATAAAGAACAAAATAAAGAATAATATGGTTAACGAATAATAAAATATGGTTAACAAAATGACCAATTTATACAAAGAACTCACTATTTTGGCGGAATATATAGTTCAAATATGAAATATTAATCTGCCAAAATGGGTATTTTGAATGGTTAATCATCTTTTAACCTGTATCCATTCGCCTCTATCTCGCTCCTATTGACGACACGCTGAGTCGGCACATGTCTTTCAAGTGAGAGTTAGAAAAATGGATAGACGCAAATTTTTGAAGGTTAGTACCGTTGCGGCGGGGGCTGCTGCCCTCCCTGCGATGGCTTCCGCGCAGACAACCGGCGGCGTTTTTGATCTGACGATCGAAGCTGTTGATTCCGAGATGATCGACGGCGTGTTCGTCTTTAGTATGATGTTCTTTGATCGCAGCGCCGAAGGTCGCCCGATCCTTGAGGTCACCGAGGGCGATATTGTGACGATCAATGTCACCAACCTCGATACCCGTCCGCACGGTTTTGCCATCCCCGGCATTCCCACAGCGTCGGTTGCTTCGATTCCCCCGGGTGGCAAGGCAACGGTGCGGTTCACCGCGCCCGTTGGCGGCACCTATATGTATATCGACCCCATGCTCGCTCCGTTGCACCGCATCCTGGGCCTTTATGGTGCGTTCATTGTTCATCCGAAACTGGGGACGACTGTCGGCGGTTCGCCCACGCCCTACAGCCGTTCAACGCACACGCCGCAGGTTGCGGCCTTGTTTGATGCCCTTGGCGTGCACAAGCGCTTCCCGGGTAACAAATGGGTGCCCCGTGATGTGGAGCGCGACAAATTGTGGCTGTTCTCGCAGGTTGATCCGCTGATCGCTGCACGTTTTGATGCAGGCGAGGTCATCCCGCCCGCAAGCGTCGTGCCGACCTTCCTGCCCCGTTACTTCACGATCAACGGGCTGAGCGGATATGATACCGCACCGCACAAGATCGATTCCACCCTTGACTGGTCGAAGGGTTCCGGGCGCATCATGCCGCATGGCCGCGAAGGCCAGCCGACACTGATCCGCAACATGAACGCCGGCCTGTGCACACACAGCCCGCACATCCATGGCAACCATATCTTCAAATTGTGTGATACGCGCGCAGATGGTACAATCATATTGAACACCAACTGTTACGAACTCGACGCCTGGCCGATGGAGCCAATGACGCGCCGCGACGTTCTGCTGCCGTTTGAAAAGCCAATGGATGCTGTCGTCTGGCCGCCAAAGGAAGAACCCTTCCCGATGCGCTATGTGATGCATTGCCACACCGAAATGTCTCAGACAGCCGGCGGGGGCAATTATCCCCAAGGCATGGTCACCCACTGGGAAATGACCGGGCCGCTTTGATCCGTTCGACGATCTTTATCTTATTATTTCAGGAGCTTTGCCATGCAAACGCCAGATTGGACAAAAACCGCCGTCAAGGGCGAGATGAATTACGACATCTTTGGCTGCAACCCTTATCAGGAATCAAATTTCCCGACACCTGACCGGGTTAAACCCGACGTCAGCATCGAGCGCCACATGGATGTCAGCTATGATTTGCCGACACCAGACGGCAAGAAAATACGCCTCTGGACCTTTTCTGATCCTTTGGCACCTACAGCGGCGGGGCGGGCACCCATGCATCCTGCGCCGACCATGCGTTTCCGCCAGGGGCAGATCGTGCACAGCACGCTCGATCCCAAAAAGAATGCGCACACGCTTCACCATCACGGCATCGAACCGACCACGGTGAATGATGGCGTCGGCCACGTCTCGTTTGAGGTTAAATCGCGATACACTTATCAGTTTCGGCCTTCGCGGGCTGGCACATTCTTCTACCATTGCCATCGCAACACCGTGCTTCATTTCGAAATGGGCATGTTCGGCATGCTGATTGTCGATCCGCCAGAAGGTCCCGGCACATTGTTCAGCGGCGGACCCAAATATGATGTCGAGCGCATCTTGTGCCTCGATGACATGGACCCGCGCTGGCACGAAAATGCTAATCATAATGCCGGAATGTGCGGTGAGGATGAGGGCCTCAATCGTTTTGAGCCCAAATATTTCCTCGCCAATGGTGTGTTCAACAACCGCACCACCACCGATCCGCGCGTTGTGATCAATGCAAAGCTGGGCCAGACAATCCTGATCCGCCTGCTGAATGCCAGCTATTCGGTTTTGGAAACGACTATTGGCCTGCCCGGTGTATGCCACGCAATGGACGGCTGTGCCCTGGGTACTGAACCCTGGTGTTCTCCGTTGCCGCTGCCTGCAAACCGGCCCTTCATCATGTCGACGGCGCAACGCCGCGATATCATCATCCGCCCGACCGCGCGCGGCACGTTCCCCATTCGCCACCGTTTCCTCCATTGGGTCAATGGCCAAGTGCAGGATGGCGGCCGCGGCATCGTTGACACAAGGATCATCGTAACATGACAACCCCTACAATCTTCCTCGCCCGTGGTTTCACGCTTGCCGGTGACGGCGGACTTGAAACAGCACAGCTGGTAACCGCTGACGATCGCGCTGTTGATAAACATTATGGACATCTGCCGCCCAATCCAGACCAACTGGGCGGGATGTTCAACTTCTCGAACCTGGCTGGAAAGCCGGTTGGTGATACCGATTTTAAGGGGCAGTGGACATTGCTCTATTTCGGCTATGCCCGCTGCACCGACAGCTGCCCGATGGCGATCCCGGTGATCGCGACGGCTGCTAAGGAATTGAGCAAGGTTGGCATCAATACCAATGCTGTCTTTGTCGATATCGAAGCGCCTGCTGTCGGCAATGTCCGTCGTCGCGGAGATGAAAGCGCCGACCATGATGGCCATGTCCATCTGGTTGACCGCAAGGCGGCGCTGCGTTCGTTGCAGCAAAGCTTTGGTTCGGACATGCAAATCCTGACCGGGACGCGGGGCCAACTCTCGGCTGCGACAGTTGCCTTTCGGGTTGCCCGTGAACATACGCCGCCGCGTGATGGTGAGCGCGGCCACAGCATCAACCATAGCTCGCTGATCTACATCCTTGATCCGCGCGCCAAGGTGGCTGGCTATGGCTATCACACCTCTACGCCGAAGATTCTGATTGAAACCGTACGAAGGCTGAAAAAAGCAAAGTCATGAAGACAACAGCCTTTATGGCGATAGTGGCGGCGCAGCTAATTGCGTCGCCGCTATCGGCTCAGACATTTGATCGTGAAGGCCGGCTTATCGTCGCGCCTGAAGAACGCAATATTGCCGCCGCGCAAGTTGCCGTCGCACAAACACGCCTGTTCGGCAGCATGCTGGTTTCTTACCGCATTGCCCGGCCGGGCGTTGCCCGTGTCGCCGTTGCCACGCGCAAGGAGTTAAAGGTCTTTGAAATCGATTCCGAAAATTTCGAAGCACGGCTAGTCCGGCGCGTCGCCACGACGACGGCGTTGCCAAAAGGCGCGCTGGTGTGCCGCAGCTATGCCCCGATCGATGCGATTTTATCGGCAGGCAAACGGTATTTTCCCAACGCCGAACTGGAGGTTCTGCCCCCGCACAGGCCCGGCATGGCCTGGCGCACGCGCGTTGGGAGCCGTCTGCTAACGGTATCGTTCGACAATAAGGGAGTGGCGCGTTTCGGGCAGTCGGCTATCCGGTAACTGCGATGGAAAGCCTGATCCCTGTAACAATCCAGATGCTGCTGATTGCCAGCGCACTGGTGTTGATGGGGATCATGGCCTGGAGCGACGCGCGCTATTTTCGCCTGCCGCTGGCTTCCAATATTATCTTTCTGTTCGCCGGGCTGGTCGTCGGTCACCTTGCTTTTGGCATATCCAAAAGTGACGCGCTGATCGGCGCCGGTGCCGGCTATCTTGGCCTTGCCGCCGTCGCCGCTGCCTATCGACATCTGCGCGGCCGTGAAGGCCTTGGCGGCGGCGATCCAATTCTGCTGGGCGGGATCGGTGCCTGGCTTGGCTGGCAGGTGCTGCCAACGATATTGCTGTTCGCAGCTTTATCGGGCTTGGCCTATGCCGTGCTGCAGCGATTGTTCCGGCCACGGCAGACCGCCTGGCAGACCCAGCGCATTCCGCTGGGCACTTGTCTGATCTTTGCTGCAATCCTGTCCGGCGCGACGATGCTAATCGCCGGCGCGTGACCAGCTCTAGGGCGTTCAGCCGCCCTTGCCAACCGCAGCCTCGATCATCGACAGCAATTGCCCAGAATCCATCGGTTTGCGAATGAACATCCAGCCGGCACTGATATCCGAAACATCGGGCACATAACCGCTCATCAGGATGATTTTCAGATTGGGTTGCTGCGCACAGGCAAGGCGTGCCAGTTCGGTGCCGCGCTGGCCCGGCATGATGATGTCGGTCACCAATACGTCGAATTCCGCTTTCTCATTTGCCCGCAGGGCCGCTTCGCCGGTTTCGCAAGCGGTGACGCTATAGCCTTCGGCTTCCAGCATTTCGACCAGTGCTTCAAGGGCATAGGGCTCATCTTCGACCAGCAGGACGCGGCCCCGGCTATCGCTATTTGCCAATTTTTCCGTGCCATTGCCGTCCGCGGTGACGGGTTCGACATTCTGATCCACCGTGGGCAGATATAGAGAAACCTTCGCGCCCTTGCCGGGGGCGGATTCGAGCCGCGCATCGCCGCCCATTTCGCGTGCAAATTCAAGCACAGAGGCAAGGCCAAAGCCGGAGCCATTGGATTTGGTGGAAAAAAGCGGTTCAAAGGCGCGCGACAGCACCGCCTCGGTCATGCCCCTGCCATTGTCGGCAACCTCGACGACGATATATTCGGCCAGGGTGCCGGTTTCATTATCCCGTCTATCCAGCGCCAGCGTCTTTATATCGGTGCGGATCACGATTTCGCCGCCATCGGGCATGGCATCGCGTGAATTGATCAAAAGGTTGGTCAAGCAGTTGATAAACCGCACCTGACTGATCACCGATTGGGTCTGTCCTGCTTTCAGTTCGGCTGACAGCACCACGTTGGAGCCCACAACGGTGCGCAAAAATGCAATATTTTCCTCGACCAGCGGATCGACCGCCATGGGCATTTGAGTATCGGTGCGCTGGTGCGACAATTTCATCAGCGATCCGGTGATGCTGGATCCGCGCGCCGCCGTTTCGCGGATGATTGAAACCAGCCGCTCAATCCGTTCATTATTGCCGAAATCGCGCGAGAGCCGATCGCAGTTCAGCTTGATGATCGAGAGGAAATTGTTGAAATCATGGGCCATATAGCCGGCGATCCGGCTGACCCTGTCGAGCAGTTCGAGGCCGCGCTGTCGTTCAAACGACAGTTCGAGCGCGGTGTCCTGCGACTCTTCGATCATCGCCCGCTGCAGGTTGATCAGCAAAACACCTTGTACCTCTGGATCACCGGGAGCAAATTCACTGATCTGGAACTTGTTTTCCTTGAAGGCCTTTTCCGTGGGCACATGGCGGACCGCCAGCAAATAGCCGCTTTCGTCAGACAGCGGCACAGCCGTGCCGGCAAGCTTATAACCGCCACATTTCGATGTCAGGTGAATGGCGAGGCTCTTCGTCGTTCCAAGATCGAAATATTCGGGACGGCTTCCCCCGGTGAGGTCGAAGGAATCGAACAGCTGCGAACCGATTTCAAGGTCGGGGAAATGTTTCGCGATCGAGGGCCCAAAGCCGGTCAGATGCAGAGTGGAATCCAGAGAAATATGGGCGGGGTAGAGATTATCGAACAATTCTTTCTTGATGGAAATGGTCACCACTCAACTCCATCACGATAGATGATTTCGAAAATGGACGCATCATCCCGCTGTTCAATAAGGGCAACGCTGCCCGTCTGTCCGAACCTGTCCATTAAGCCATAAAACAGGCCAATGACGAATTTTTCAAGCCCTGTGCGTTCCGATCGATAACGAACCTCGATCCGGCCGGGGCTGCTTGCCATCACTGCAAAAGACGGCAGTTGTGCACGGGGCATGGCGGTCGCAACCGCCAGATGCATCCGGTCCAGGTTCGCAATGAAGCTTTCCAGACTCTGACCGGTAAAGTTCAGAAATTGTTTGAACGATCCCTGGTCAGCAAATTTGATCCAGTAACGACCAAATTCCAAAAGGCAGTCTTCCATGGGAAGGTTAAGCCGCGCGGCGGCCTCTGCGATGATCTCCAACGTCAGCGTGTCTTCATATACCATGCCGGTGATCATTTCGGTCGGGCCGATGCCGAGCTTGCGTTCGGTCGCTTGCCAGGCCTCGTCGCCCAATTGGTCGATGACCATGGCGCGGACGCCTTTATGAATCATCCCGTACACGAATATCCCACCCGATAATGCAGTCTGGTCTGCTACATTGTTAAGTTAAAATAATAATTACTCTGTTTCTTGCCGATATAATTCCCGCAGCAATTCGTTCATTCTGACAACCTGTTCCTCGATGCGCCCCAGTTTTGACGCAAGATGCTCGGCGTCGACCTCTTCAAGCTTGGCGCCAAGACGATCCCGGATGTTTCCGCAGCACAGCCTGATGATATTCAGCGGCTGCATCAACTCATGCAACGCGATGTTTCCGTCGTCTGGAACACTATTTAACGACACTGGCTTCTGCCCGTCATAATTGAAACAAGCTTTGGCACGTAGGCGATGTAAAATGTTGCATCAACTCCGACCTTCGCTGCTTCTGGCTACATCACGCTCAACCTTTGCTACCAATAGCGTCGTTCGGCTCTCCGTCGCGGCGAGAAAGACCCTGCATGTCATCATGACCCTGGGCCTGCTTCTCAGGCGCTGTTCAGGCGAATCGGTTCGCTAGCGGTTCTACCTTAACCATTTAACCAAATTTCTTATTCAGTTAACCTCTTTCTTAAACTGTATTTCGTCAGATCGAGCAACGTCAATCGGACCCGTTTTGGAGACAAATGATTGTCCCAGTCCTGCTGGCTTGTAGTGGTTAATGAATAACCGAATAATATTAACCCCACCGAATTGCTTGCATTGTGGCTGAAATGTTCTGGTTAATTTAACCATGATAATTTGCGGCCAAGTAATTTGCTTTTCATTCGCTGTCGCCATGCAGGCCATCGACCATTTCAACACGGTGTCGATCACAGCCTGACGCGAAGCATCCGAGCGGTTTCGGATGTCATAGTGAGAGTCAAAGCCATGTTGAAAGTTAACATCAACGATCTTGTCCATATCATGAAGCAGATCAAGATCGCCGAAAATCATACCGCGACCGGTCTCCTCGTCGATCATCTTGGTAACCCCCTCAACAATCTGACGCCTTATGGCCTGCGCACCGTGAGCGGTGTTGACAATAATCTTGTCAATTTGAACGCCGGCGCAGCCGACATGGGCATGCCGCGGCAGACGGCTCCGGTGTTCAACCCGGCCGAACCCAATCCGCGCACCAACGCGCCCACCAGCTACCAGCAAACGACCGGTTCGGTTTATGACAGCCAGCCGCGTATCATTTCCAACCTGATTGCAGACCAGACGCTGACCAACCCGATCGCGGTTATCACAGCGCTTAACAATGTCGGCATCACTGGCGGCGCGCAATTTGCCGAACTGGTCGATGTAACAACGACTGCCCGCTTTGCGATCAACGAATCCATTGCGGCCGACAAAGCGGCCCTGACGGCCGACGCTGCCTGGGTTGCCGCCAATAGCCCCGCAAGCGGTGAATTGTTCGACGCAAAGGAAACGGCTCTGGCCAATGCTGCTGGCGCAGGAGCGCAGCGCGACCTTGCCGTTCAGGTCGCACAGGATGCACTCGCCCTTGTTGGCGTTGAAATGCAGAATGGCAATCTGGTGATGCCGAACATCATGACCGACCTGGGCAGCACTGCGCCGCTCAATGGTTTCATGACCATTTTCGGCCAGTTTTTCGATCACGGCCTGACCATGATCAACAAGGGTGGTAGCGGCACTGTCTTCGTTCCGCTGCAGCCTGATGATCCGCTTTATGTCCCCGGCAGCCCCACCAACTTCATGGTGATGAGCCGTGCCACAAACGGCCCTGGCGCTGATGGCATCCTTGGTACCGCAGATGACGTGCGTGACGCATCCAACACCACCACCCCTTGGATCGACCTCAATCAGCTTTATGGCTCGAATGAGTCGACCCAGGTCTTCCTGCGTGAATATAAGCTGGTCGATGGCAAGCCTGTTGCAACTGGCTGGATGCTCGAAGCCCCCAATGGCGGTCCGCCGACCTGGGCCGACATCAAGTTGCAGGCACGCGACATCCTCGGCATCGAAATGAGCGATATGGACGTGCATCGCGTTCCGCTGCTTGCCACCGATCTTTATGGTAATTTCATCCCCGGCGCGAACGGCTTCCCCCAGCTCGTAACCGGCGCCAATCTGCCCGCCGATCTGGTTGAAGGCAATCCGGCTGCACCGGTTTCGACAGCCCTGGCCCTTGCCACCGGACATGTGTTCCTTGCCGACATCGCCCACAATGCCGATCCTAAAGCCGGCCAGATTGCCGACGAAGATCTGATTTCGGGCAACTCCATTCCTGTCGACGAACGCGGCAACCGCAGCGAATATGACAATGAATTGCTCGACGCGCATTATGTCGTCGGTGATGGTCGTGGTAACGAAAATATCGCACTGACCGCGATCCACCATGTGTTCCATTCCGAACACAATCATCGCGTTGATCAGATGAAGGATGAAATCATTGCCAATGGCGATGTGAAATTTTTGAACGAATGGCTCAATGTCACAGTGGATGCCATTCCGGCTGATGTGACCACGCTGCAATGGAATGGCGAGCGCCTTTTCCAGGCCGCGCGCTGGTCCACCGAACAGGTCTATCAGCATCTGGTCTTTGAAGAATTCGCACGCCTTGTCAGCCCCAATATCGATCCGTTCCTTGTCTCGAACACGGTCGATATTGATCCGGCAATCACGGCCGAATTCGCCCATGCCGTTTATCGGTTCGGCCATTCGCAGTTGAACGAAACGGTCGATATCCTTGCGGCTGACGGCCAGACCGACACCAGCATGACGCTGGTCGAAGCCTTCCTCAACCCGGGGGCCTTTGCTGGTGCCGGCGCAACGGTAGAGGAAGCAGCGGGCGCCATCTTCCGTGGCATGACGCGCCAGGTTGGCAATGAAATCGATGAATTCGTCACCGATGCATTGCGTAACGATCTGGTCGGCCTGCCGCTCGATCTTGCAACGCTCAATATCGCCCGCGGCCGCGAAACCGGCATGGCTTCGCTGAACCTCGTCCGCGCCGATTTCTATGCCCAGACTGGCGATACCCAGTTGAAGCCGTATGACAGCTGGTATGATTTCGCTTTGGCGATCAAGAACCCGGCGTCGGTGATCAACTTCATTGCAGCCTATGGCCAGCACGAAACGATCCTGGCGGCGACCACTGTTGAAGAAAAGCGTGACGCAGCCTTTGCATTGGTCCTTGGCGGACCCGGCGCTCCGGCTGACCGCATCGAGTACCTGACCAGCACAGGCACATGGAATGCAGCGAATAGCGGCCTGAACGCTATCGATTTCTGGATTGGCGGCCTCGCCGAAAAGAAAATGGCCTTTGGTGGCCTGTTGGGCACCACGTTCAACTTCGTCTTCGAAGTGCAGATGGAAAATCTGCAGGCAGGCGACCGCTTCTATTATCTCAGCCGGTCGCAGGGCATGAACATGCTCACCCAGCTGGAAGGTGATAGCTGGGCCAAGCTTGCCATGCGCAACACCGATTTGGGCAATGATGGCGGTACGCACCTGCCCAGCTCAATGTTCCTGACCGCGTCGTACATCTTGGAGCTCAATCAGAGCGTTCAGGGTATGGCTGATCCGGTTCATGACAATATGATCCTGCAGGCGATTAGCCCGATGGTCATGCGCAAGGATACCAATGGCGATGGCACCGATGACTATCTCCGTTACAATGGCGTCGACCATGTCGTGCTCGGCGGAACCGTCGGCAATGACACGCTGATCGGCGGCGAAGGCGATGACACCCTGTGGGGTGGCAAAGGCGATGACAATCTCGAAGGTGGTCAGGGCGTCGATCACATCTCTGGCGGTTATGGCGACGATGTCATCACCGACGGCGGCGTTCCCGTTGGAGCAGGCGACGTCTTGAACGGCGAAGAAGGCAATGACGTGATCAGCGCCGGTGAAGGCCTTGACCTGATCTTCGGCGGCAGCGGCCAGGATTTCATCCTTGGCGGCCGCGACATTAAGAACATCAGGTCAGGCGAAGACAATGACTTTGTCGTGGGCGGCAATGACGCAAGCATAGTCCTCGGCAATGAGGGCGATGACTGGCTCGAAGGCGGCGACGGTCTTGACGATATGGCTGGCGATAATGCGGAACTGTTCTTGGACAGCCGTATCATCGGCCATGACGTCCTCAACGGCCGCCGCAACGATAGCGTTTACATGGGCGAATCCGGCGACGATATCATGATCCAGGGCCTTGGCCAGCAGCGCAGCGAAGGCATGTCCGGGTTTGACTGGGCGATCAACAAAGACAATCCGGTCGGCGCCGTTTCGGACCTCGGCGTGCCGATTTTCACAAACGTTGCAGACGAAGCGCTTGCTGACCGTTTCGACAATGTCGAAGGTCTTTCAGGCTGGAAACTGGATGACATGCTGAGCGGCCGCGAAGACGGAACCGGTCTGCCTGACGCCGCGATCGTGTTTGATGCAGCTACATCGTTCCTGTCCTATTCGAATGCACTGACGGCGGAAGGCGTTGCCCGCATCGACGGACTGGCCGATCTGGTAAGCCATCTTGGCCGTGAAACAATCACTGCGGCAAGCGGTGAGCAGCATGAGGTGGTTGTGTTCAACCAGGCTGATCTGGTGCGCAATCTTGATGGCGTTGCAACCGACATTGTCAACCAGCCGCACGACATCATCCTTGGCGGTGGCGGTAACGACCGGATCGAAGGCATGGCTGGCGATGACATCATCGATGGCGACCGTTGGCTGAATGTCCGCATCTCGATCAACGATGCCAATGGCGTTTCGATTGCCACGGCAGAACATATGACCAGCCAGGTCTGGGATCTGCAGGGCACTTTGCTCTATGGTGGCCGTAAGCTCGATCAGTTGATGCTCGATCGCACGATCAACCCCGGCCAATTGTCGATCGTTCGCGAAGTCCTCGACGGCGGCGTGGCGGGCGATTTGGATACAGCAGTCTATCGCGGTCAGTTGAGCGACTATACATTTGTTCGCAATGCTGACGGTTCGACAACGGTAACCCATGTGCCTGCGGACAATGTGTTCGACGATGGCAGTGACCGCCTGTTCAACATCGAGAAGCTAACCTTTGCAGACGGCCTTGGCGGCACAGTGACTTATGACATCAATGCCATTGTCCCAGTTGCCGCAACTGGTGAACCGACCATAAGTAATATCACCCCGACCGAGCGTGAGGTGTTGAGCGTTGATCTATCGACGATCGTAGAACTCAACACCATCATCAACCCCACCTATCAGTGGCAGGTTTCATTTGATGGCGGTGCTAGCTGGACGGATATTGTGGGGGCCGTTGACGCGACCTTCACCCCCGGCCAGGATGAGGTTGGTGGCCAGTTGCGCGTCAATGTTGCCTGGTTCGACCTGACCGGTACCTTTGAAAATCTGAACTCGGCCCCAACCGCAATGGTTGCAGACTTTGCAGAAGCGGCAACCGGTGCGGCAATCATCAGCGACATGACCCCCTATTCGGGTCAGGTTCTGACGATTGACACGGCGTCGATCGCCGATGCCAATGGCGTTGGACCGCTGTCGCATCAGTGGCAGATTTCGACCGATAATGGTGTAAGCTGGACTGACATTGCCGGTGCCAATGGCGATAGCTATGTGCCTGCAGATACGCAGCTCGGTGCCCAGTTGCGGGTGATGACGACCTTTACGGACGTCACCACTGCAACGGTCGAAACGCTTTACTCGGAAGCGACAGCCGGTCTGATCCAGGGCCCTGTTGCCGCACGCGGTGCGCCGGTGATCCTCGACAGCACGCCGATGGAAGGCGAAGTGATGACGGCCGATATTTCGGGCATCATCGACCCCAATGGCGTGATCGATCCGGCCTATCAGTGGCAGGTTTCGACCGACAATGGCGCGACCTGGACGAATATCGACGGCGCAACGGCAAACACCTTCACGCCGACACAGGCACAGGTGAGCGGTCAGCTGCGCGTTCAGGTGTCCTGGACCGACGGTCTGGGTACGCAGGAACAGCTGGTATCGGCTGCCTCTGTAGCCGTGGCTGACATGCCCGAAGCGGCAACCGGCGCGGCTGTCATCAGCGACATGACACCTTTCTCGGGTGAAGTGTTGACCATTGACACGGCGTCGATCGCCGATGCCAATGGCGTCGGACCGCTGTCGCATCAGTGGCAGATTTCGACCGACGCCGGTGCAAGCTGGGCCGATATCGACGGCGCCAATGGCGACAGCTATGTGGCTTCGGATGCGCAGCTCGGTGCCCAGTTGCGGGTGAAGACGACCTTTACCGATTTGACCACTGCAACGGTTGAGACGGTTTACTCGGAAGCGACCGCCGGCCTGATATACGGCCCTGTTGCCGCACGCGGAGCACCGGTGATCCTCGACAGCACGCCGATAGAAGGCGAAGTGATGACAGCCGATATTTCGGGCATCATCGACCCCAATGGCGTGATCGATCCGGCCTATCAGTGGCAGGTTTCGACCGACAATGGTTCGACCTGGACGAATATCGACGGCGCAACGGCCAACACCTTCACGCCGACACAGGCACAGGTGAGCGGTCAGCTGCGTGTTCAAGTGTCCTGGACCGACGGTCTGGGTACGCAGGAACAGCTGGTATCGGCTGCCTCTGTAGCCGTGGCTGATCTGCCCGAAGCGGCAACCGGTTCGGCGATCATCGACGACACCACGCCTTATTCGACCCAGGTTCTGACCATTGACACGGCATCTATTGCCGATGCCAATGGCGTCGGACCGCTGTCGCATCAGTGGCAGATCTCGACCGATAACGGTGCAAGCTGGACCGATATCGCTGGGGCTACCGACACGAGCTATACAACGTCGCACGCACAGGTTGGTGCATCGCTGCGGGTCAAGTCGACCTTTACCGATGTCACCACGGGGACGGTGGAAACGCTCTACTCGCCCGCCACCTCGGCCATCAGCCAAGGGCCCGCGGCTGCAACAGGTGCGCCGGTAATCAACGATCTGACGCCGACGGAAACTCAAACGCTGACCATTGATACCAGCAGCATCGCTGACATTAATGGCCTCGGGACATTTTCCTACCAGTGGCAGCAATCGGCTGACAATGGAACGACCTGGACCAACATTAACGGTGCGACTGCAGCAAGCTTTACGCCTGCTCAGGCCCAGGTCGGAAGCATCCTGCGTGTTGCTGCAAGCTTCACCGACGGCTTCGGCACGGTTGAAACGCTGAACTCGACTGCGACAGCTGAGGTTGGTGACAACTTCACCGGCGCTACCTCCACCTTGACGACCTTCACCGGTACCCAAGGCGATGACATTGCATTGGGTGCACAGTCCAACCTTGGTCTTGGCGGCAATGACACGATGGACGGCCGTGGCGGTAGCGACCGCTTGGATGGTCAGTCGGGTAACGACGCCATCACCGGCGGTGCAGGCAATGATACGATCATCGGTGGTGCTGGCACGGATGCGGCAGTCTATGCCGGGTCGAGCCAGAACTTCACGCTCAACTCGAACGGCACGACGATCACTGTCACCGACAATACGGGTGCAGAAGGTGTTGACACCTTGACCGGGATTGAAACGCTGCGCTTCAATGGTGCCAACCACACCATTGCAAATGGCACGGCTGCGGCCAACACCGTCAATGGCGGTGCAGGCAGCGAGGTGATCTTTGCTCAGGGCGGAAATGACTCGATCAATGGTGGTGCGGGCAATGACGTAATTTATGCCGGTACCGGTGTGGATACGATCACCCAGGCAAGTGCCACTGGCGGTCGTGACTTTGCTGACGGCGGTACGGGTGAAGACACCTTCATCGTTACCAGCGATACGACGACGGCAGAAACCTTCGTAATCTATACCCGTGCAGCTGCACAGGAGGCGATTGCCGGCCTTACGCTGAACGCCAACACTGAAATCGTCATCACTCGCAATGGCAACGTCATGACCGAACTGGACAATATCGAGGAAATCATTGTCAGCACCCTGCGGGTCACCTCGCCGGGTGGGGCCAATGGTGGAGCCGCGTCGGGCGACACAATCAGTGTCGTCGGTGACTTCAACCAGACCAGCCTTAACTTCAACACGATCACCATCGATGGTAACACCGGTAACGACGTGGTCGACATTTCGGCGCTCCAATCGGCGCACCGTATTGTCTTCACCTCGAACGGCGGTCAGGACACCATCGTCGGTGCGCTTCGTCCGCAGGACATTGTGAACCTCGATACAGCTGCGGCGGCTCCGGTTGCTGCACATGTGACCCAGGTTGATGCCCCTGTCGCAGTGGACGCACCGGCCCCTGTCGCAATCGAGGCAGTAGCTATGGCAGTTGAGCCGGCAGTATTGATCGCCGACATGGTCCTCACCGGCAGCAGCAGCGATGACTATCTGGCAGGCGATGCCGGCGACGATAGCATCACTGGTGGTTCGGGTTATGACTATCTCGATGGCGGCCTCGGCGACGATCGCCTCTCGGGTGGATCGGGCAACGACTCGCTTGTTGGCGGCGATGGCGATGACACTCTGTCGGGTGGTTCGGGTAACGACTATCTCGACGGCGGTCTCGGCGACGACGAACTGATCGGCGGAACGGGTATCGATGCCTTTGCCTTTGGAAATGGCGACACGATCGCTGACTTCATGGCTGGCGACGTGATCGATCTGCGTGAGATGGGTGTCACGGCGGGTAACTTCGCTGAAAAGGTCTTGATCGAAACGGTTCGTGGTGGCTCGCGGATTACCATCGACGGTCAGTCGATGATGGTCGTTAACGCTACTCCGGCAGCGATAGAGGCAGCGAGCCTTGTCCTGGCTGACCCTGTTGCACCGGCACCAGCACCTGTAGTCGACGCTCCGGCAGCACCTGCTGCGGATGCACCGGCACCGGCACCTGTGGTCGATGCTCCGGCTCCTGTGGTTGATGCGCCTGCCGCTCCGGCTGAGGAACCTGCACCGGCACCTGTGGTCGATGCTCCGGCTCCTGTGGTTGATGCGCCTGCCGCACCGGCTGAGGAACCCGCACCGGCACCTGTGGTCGATGCTCCGGCTCCTGTAGTTGATGCGCCTGCCGCACCTGCTGAGGAACCTGCACCGGCACCTGTGGTCGATGCTCCGGCTCCTGTAGTTGATGCGCCTGCCGCACCTGCTGAGGAACCTGCACCGGCTCCTGTGGTTGACGCACCGGCAGCACCTGCTGAGGAACCCGCACCGGCTCCTGTGGTTGACGCACCGGTCCCTGGCTCCGATGCCGCAACCGATCCGAACCGCAACACTGTGATCGCTCCGCCGACACCTGTTGTTCCGGCTCCGGTTGATCCAGTTGCAGACGCACCGGCCCCTGTGGTCGATGCCCCTGCCGCTCCGGCTCCGGTCGTGGATGCCCCTGCTCCGGTGGTGGACGTTCCTGCCCCGGCTCCGGTGGTAGACGCTCCTGCTGCTCCGGTGGCAGATGCTCCGGCTCCGACGCCTGTGGTTGATGCACCTGCTGCTCCGGTGGTTGATGCACCTGTCCAGACCCCGGTGATCGATGTTCCGGCTCCGGTGAACCCGGGCCAGGGCAACGATACCCCGGTCGTGGTCGACGACGGCATTCCTGCCGATCTCGCCCTCGAACCGACACCTTCGCCGCTGGGTGATGTCAATATGCGGGGTTCGCGCCTTGCAGACGTGCTGATCGGCGATGATGACGGTAACGACTTGTTCGGCTTCGGCGGTAACGACGCGTTGCATGGCATGTACGGCGACGACGTGATGAACGGCGGACGTGGTGCGGACATGCTCTACGGTGGCGAAGGCAATGACCGTCTCTTCGGTAGCCGCGGCATGGACTATCTCGATGGCGGTGAGGGTGCCGATATCCTCAGCGGTGGCCGCGGAAGTGATATCTTCGCCTTTGGCGATCAGGACGTTATCACCGACTTCAAGTCTGGTGAGGACATGATTGATCTCAACGGAATGGGGATCACCGAAAGCAACTTCGAGGACATGGTATCCATCACCCGCGACGGTTCGGATCTGAAGGTCAGCATTGCCGGCCAGACGATGACGCTTAATGACGAACGCGATCTGGATATCGATGACTTCATGCTTGCATGGGAAGACAATGACAGCCCGATGATCACCGATGCCATTGCGGCGGTGGAAGAAGCATCACCGGCCGTCGTCGACATGGTCGCCGTTGAAGACGATACCTTCGGCCCTGCCAACTATGAAAGCCTGCTCAATCTGCCGGCTGACCTGTTGGTACCGGTACAACAAGACATGTTCGGCCCGATGATGTAAAACCGCCATCATCTGGTAAGAACAGGAGGGGCCCGGAGCGTTTATCGTCCCGGGCCTTTTCGCTTATGTGCGGGGCCTTCCTTCCCGATGCGCGGCCAGAACATGCAGTCAAATCGGCAATAAACGTCGCCATAACGGCTGCGAAACGAACGGAACAAAGGCTGAACCCTTTACGCCTTCTTAATGTGGCGGGCCGATAGCGATGGCATGGAAAATCGCCTCTTAACCTTAGACACCCTGATGCTTCGGGGAAGACATAAGCTACTGATAACGGCGGGTTATCTATCGATTGCGATGATATTTGCGGCCGAGCCTGTAGCCGCGCAAAGCCTGCCAGAGGCCTTGCAGCATGCCTATGACCGGAGTGAAGAAATCGCGAGTGCGCGGGCGCAGAATGATGCCGACCGCGCCGGCATTACCATTTCGAAAGCGGGCGGCCTGCCGACAGTGGGCACCACCGTTGGATTAAGCGAAACCCTTTCCGGCTCGACCACTAACAGGGGCCGGCTCGATGTTTCCGGTGAGGTCAGCATGCCGCTGTTTCAGGGCGGTGCGGTGCGCAACGGCGTGCGTGCGGCGCGATCACGTTCGGATGCGTCGTCTTTTGGCATTGCCGCGGCGGAAATGGGTGTGTTTGGCGCCGTGGTTACGGCCTATGCTGATGTCATCCGGGATCAGCACATTGTCGATTTGACGCGCAACAATCTGCGCAGCCTGACCACAACCCTGAATGCAACGCGGGCGCGGTTCCGGGCGCGCGACCTGACGCGCACCGATGTCGCCCAGGCCGAATCGCGTGCCGCAATCGCGCGGGGCGAGCTGGAAACGGCAGAAGCGCAGCTTAAGGGTTCTATTGAAGAGTTTCGCCGGTTGACAGGGTTGGAGGTTGTCCGGCTTGCGCCATTGCCACCGCTGCAGGATCTGCCGGCCAATGCGGAAATGGCCGCTGCCACCGCATTGGAGGAAAATCCCCAGCTTATCTCGGCGCGATCAAAGCTCGAATCGCAACGCTATGAGGTCAAAGCCGCGCGTGCAGAGGCCCTGCCAAAAGTGTCCGCAGTGCTTAATGGCCGTTATTCCGACCGTCAGTTGCAGCCGACCATTCCCGATGACAGCCGTTTTGGCGCGACGGTTGGCGTCACGATGAACATGTCGCTGTTTCGTGGCGGTCAGGTGCCCGCCCGGGTTAGTCAGGCAACTGCACGCGAGATGCAGGCGCTTCAGGAAGCGCAGGGGATTGAGCGCGTTCTCGTTGCCCGTGCCCGCAGCGATTTCGCCAACTGGCGTGCTGCGAAGGAAGTGGTTGTTGCCAGCGGTCAGGCCGTCACGGCAACGCAACAGGCGCTGAGCGGTGTTCGATCCGAAAGCGATGTCGGCTCGCGCACGATTCTCGATATTCTCAACGCCGAACAGGAATTGCGCAACGCGCAGGTCCAACTCGCCAATGCTGAGCGGGATTCCTATCTCGCCGCCTTTTCGTTGTTGATGACGATGGGCCGCGCGCAGGCGCGTAACTTCGGCATTGGCGGATCGGCAGCGGCTGAATTGCCGACCATTCGCGAATTTTCTTCGCCGAATGGATCAGCTGCCGCAATGGGCCCAGATGCGCCATCGCAAAATTTGGTGCCCGACGCGGATCTTGCGCCGGTGCGGTTGCAGCCGCCCATGATGGCGATGCCATCCTCACCCGTTTCATCCGCCGTTTCTGAGCCTCCGTTGCCAGCATCACCCGCTGCCACAGCGGCTTTGCGACCTGCCGAAGTGCGGGTCGCAAAGTCAGCGGAGGAAAAATGGTCACCATTTCCGTCGACCCATTGGGTTGTCCAGCTTGCCGCGCACGAAAGTGCTGCTGCGGCGCGCGCCCATTGGGACCAATTGCAGGCCGTGATCGGGGGTATCATTCCCGACGGCGCACCGATGGTCGCCCTAGCGCCTGACGCACCAAAAACAGTCTACCGCCTCGCAATCGGCGCTTTTGCCGATTTCAGCCAAGCCGAAACCGCGTGCAGCGATCTGCGCGTGCAGGGTCAAAGCTGCATCGTGCGGCGGGTCGCGACCCTTGGCGATTTGCAGTGGATTGAACAGAAAAGCCGGAAGGCAGGAAAGTGAAAATGAACGACCAACCCCTCGCCAAAGCCACTCTGCCGGCTTCGGATGATAAGATTAAATTCCTGCTTCGCCGTTCACGCAGCGCGCTGATTGCGATTTTCCTGCTGTCGGCCGTGATCAACGTCTTTGTGCTTAATGGCTCAATCTACATGATGATGGTCTATGATCGCGCATTGCCGTCGCAAAGCCTTCAGACGCTTTTCGGTCTGTTTGGGATCAGCGCCTTTATCTATGTGGCTCAGGCCTATTTTGAGGTGTTGCGCGGCCGGATGCTGTCCGACGTTGCCGTCCAATTGGAAGACGATGTCAGTCCGTTTGCGCTGCATTCGGCGCATGAACTGGCCGTGCGCGGATCGCGCGACGATGCAGGCAACAGCCCGCTTCGCGATCTGGAACAGATCCGCTCCTTCATTGCCGGCCCTGGCCCGGGCGCGCTGATGGATTTGCCCTGGATCATCTTCTTTATCGCCATTCTGTCGATGCTGCACATCTGGCTCGGTGTTGCCGCGCTGGGCGGAGCGCTGGTTCTGGTCGCGCTGACCTTTGTATCTGAACGGATCAACCAGAATTCGATCGGTGCAATCGGCGAAATGACACAGTCGCGCAGCCGCTTGATCGAGCGCAAAAGGCGCAATGCGGAAACCGTCCAGTCGCTGGGCATGCGCTCGCGCTTTGCGCGTATGTTCCTCGAACTGAACGGCCGGCTGGCGACGCGGCAGTCCGCGGTCAACGACACGACTATCCTTGTGTCGACAATCAGCCGCACGATGCGGATGTTCATCCAGTCGGTATTGCTGACGGTCGGCGCCTTGCTGGTGATCAATGGTCAGGTTTCTGCTGGTGTGATTTTTGCCAGCTCGATCCTAGCCGGCCGTGCACTGGCGCCGATCGATCAGGCAATTGGCCAATGGCGCGCATTTTCCATGGCCCGTTTCAGCTGGAAGCGGCTGAATGAAGCGATCAACCGCTATGGCATTCCGCCTGCGCGCACTTTGCTGCCGCGTCCCAAGGGCGCGCTGGACGTTGAAGGGCTGTGCGTTGCCCCTCCGGGCAAGGAACTGCCAACGCTCGATTCGGTCAGCTTCTCCTGCCCTAGTGGATCGATTGTCGGCGTGATCGGCCCCAGCGCCGCCGGTAAATCCACCCTTGCTCGCGCCCTTGTCGGCGCCTGGCCTAGCCTGCAAGGCACGGTCCGTCTCGACGGCGCGGCACTCGAACAATGGGATGCAGACGTTTTGGGCCAACATATCGGCTATTTGCCGCAATCGGTTGAGCTGATGGACGGAACCGTTGCGCAGAATATCGCCCGTTTTGATCCCGACGCATCGTCGGAAGCGATCACCCGCGCAGCCGAACTTGCCGGCGTACATGACCTGGTTCTGCATCTTCCCGACGGTTATGAAACCGAGGTCGGGGAAGATGGGCGCAACTTGTCGGGCGGTCAGCGCCAGCGGATTGGGCTTGCGCGCGCGCTTTACAAGGATCCTTGCTTTGTCGTTCTTGATGAACCGAACAGCAATCTCGATCCGGCGGGCGAAGCCGCCCTTGGTTTGGCGCTGATCAACCTCAAGAAAATCGGATCAACTGCGGTTATCGTCACCCATCGCCAGTCGGTGCTGCGTTTCGCTTCGCACATTCTGTATTTGGCCGAAGGTAAGGTGCGGCAGTTCGGCCCGCAAGAAGAGGTGCTGCGCGCGCTTGCCGAACGCAATAATGTTCAACCTATGGCTCCGACCGGAGCGGCGGCACCTGCGGCACCCCCGACTGCGGAAGCCCCAGTGCATGCCCCAGCACATGCAACCGCTGCCTGATCTTTCCATGCCTCATCCTAACACCGGATATCTTCCATGATCGAACCCAATATGTCCGCCTTTGCCGCCGCCACAGCCGTGGTCCCCGGTAAGGCGAAAAAGCGGCAGCGACTGGCTTATGCCAGCGTCGTCATAACGATTGGCGCGCTCATCGCGCTGTCGACTGTCATCAAGGTATCAGGCGCGGTGATCGCGGCGGGTAATCTGTCGGTTACCAGCCAGACGAAATCTGTCTCGCACCAGACAGGCGGTATCTTGGCCGACATCCGGGTGCATGAAGGCCAGATGGTCCGCCGGGGCGAGGTGCTGATGCAGCTCGATACGGACGTCACCCAGGCCTCGGTTGCGGCGTCGACCGAAAGCGTATCCGCCTTGTCGGCGCGCCGCGAACGGCTTGAAGCCGAGCTCGCCGGCCGCCCGCAGGCCACATTCGGGGGGACCGGCAGCAATCCCGAAGTGCAGACCGCGATTGCGCGCGAACAGCAATTGTTCGAAGCGCGGCGCGCAGAAAAAAGCGCGCAGATTGCCATGCTTTCGGCGCGGCAAACGCAGTTGCAGGCGGAAATTACCGGCTATCGCTCGCGCATTGGCGCGCTGCGCAAGCAACAGGCACTGCTCGCCCCTGAATTGCGTGGCCTGCGCGAGCTTTATGCGCAGGAACTGGTGACGATCAACCGGCTCAACGAGATTGAACGTTCGGACGTATCGCTCCGCGGAGAGATTTCGACGCTGGAAGCCAGCATCCGCCAAGCCGAAGCGCGTATCGCCGAAACGTCGCGCGAAATGAATATGTACCGGCAGTCGCTGCGCACTTCGGCAGGCCAGGAACTGAACGATGTGGTCAATACGCTGACCGAGGGTAAGTTGCGATCGGTTGACGCCGAATATGCCCTGGAAAAGGCGACTATCCGTGCCCCTCAAGATGGCTTTGTCGATGCGATCAGCTTTGTAACACCGGGCAGCGCGATCCCCGCCGGGCAGCCGTTGCTGCGAATTGTGCCTGCCAATGACAATCTTGTCGCCGAAGTGCGCGTCAGCCCCGCCGACATCGATCAGGTGCGCTTGGGGCAAGAGGTGCGCCTGCGCTTCTCCGCGCTGCAGGCCGCACAATCGCCCGAAGTGCTGGGCAAGGTGACCTTCATTTCGCCTGAGCGGACCGAAGATCCACGCACCGGCCAGCCTTATTATCGCGTCCGTGTGGCCGGCGAAAAGGGGCATTTACGGTCGGTTGCCGGCGCGCAATTGACAAATGGCATGCCCGTTGAAGCCTATATCACGACGGGCGCGCGTGCATTTATGAGCTATTTGCTAAAGCCCATTCTTGACCAGTTGGAAAAGGCCTTCAGACAATAAGCTGGCATTGCGGGTTCGTTTTGCCGCCAGGGCAGGGCGGGCGATTCCTGTTGCCGGCATCCTGCAACGCGTTACCGTATTTTACTGCGCATTGCGCTCTGCGTTGAGTGCGGATAAGGTCGGTGTCACGAGTTCGATTGGAGCGTGTTTTGACCACAGTTGAAAAAGCGGCGTCTGTCCTGCTGGTGGATGATGACGCATACTGCCTGGACGAAAGCCAAGAGGCGCTGACTAATCTCGGTTATGATGTCGCTTGTGCGACGGATGCCATGTCGGCGCTGAAAATGATTGCCGACAATCCAGATATCGGGATCGTCATCACCGATCTGCGCATGCCAGGCATGGACGGCCACACTTTTCTTGAGGAACTTGCGCTGCGGTTCATGCCAAAGCGGCCGATCGTCGCCCTGGTTGTTACCGGCATTCCCAGCCTAGAGGCGGCGACGCTTGCGATGCGTTACCGTGCGATGGATTTTCTATCCAAACCGGTGTCAACTGATGCACTCGCCGGGGCGTTGCGGCGCGCATCTGCCAACCTTGCCAGCATGACGTTCAAGTTCCAGCTTGCCGGTTTTGAGGCAGAGCGTGCGCTTACCGCTCATGACGCGGACGCCATGGATGTCGCGAATGCTGATTCGGAACCGACACCTGAGGAATTGAGCACATTTGTCCAGAAGCTACTGAAATATCAGCAGAATCGGGCGCGCTTCTTTGATCCGGAGCTGTTTTCGGGCCCGTCATGGGATATATTGCTTGATCTTGCGGCCGCCAGTTTCCGCGGCGAGCCCGTTGCGGCATCCAGCGTTTGCGCCACAACTTTGGTCCCCTTCAGTACTGCGCTGCGGCATGTGAACAGCTTGGTTGAGGCAGGGCTTGTCCGGCGCTGGACCGATCCGACCGATAAGCGGCGCAAGATGCTCGAACTTGAACCCGAAGCCAGTGCGATGATGAAGCAATATCTCGAAACCGGCTGGAAAATGCAGCACCGCTAGGCGCGACTTACGCAGTTTCCATCCAAATCGGATGAAATCACTCGCAATGCTGCAGCGATTATATGTGCGCTTTATGATGGTCGGGTTAGACCTAGGCTTCTCGGGAGAGGAGAGGAGCCTCGGGTCGCATCAACGCTCCGCTTTTCAGGGGAGTTCCGAGGGCCCCGGTGCGATCTTGCAAAAGCAGGATTGACCGGGGCGTTTCTCCTCGCCGCTCGATTTCGGGCGGAAACAGAATGCATGGCAAAAGGGGATAGCCAGCATTGCCAACGATAACAGGGTGGTCAAACCGTCATCGCGCCAAGTTAATTAGCTGCATGTGCGGCCACTTACTTGGTTAATGCCAAATCGCGTCGGAACATAAGTCGAATTTTTTTGGTTTTCGGCTTGTTGGATGGTTATAGTTGCACAAAACGGTTGGGATGAAACTGAATTTTTGGCCTTTTGAACCCTTCTGGCTTGTGCCTGTTGGGCGCATCTTGTCGATGCCAGTTTCAAAAACATCAGGCAGTTAATGAACATGCATGATCTATCCGATGATCGGAGCTTCGACGCTGCCTTGCGGCGCGAAATGGAGTATCTGCTGGCGAGCAGCATGTTTCGCAAGTCGCCCAAGCTTTCACAATTGCTGGCCTATCTTGTCGGGGCCACGCTGAGGGGCGAAGGTGAAACGCTGAAAAGCTATACCGTTGCAGTTGATGGCCTTGGTCGCGCAGCTGATTTTGACGCGCAGGCTGACAGTTATCCCCGCGTGCAGGTGATGCGCCTGCGCAATTTCCTGTCATCCTTTTACGCACGTTACGAACCGGTTGGTGAGTTGTGCATCTATATTCTGCCGGGCAGTTACCGCGTTCGCTTGGCAAAATTTGCCATCGCCTATCCCGATATCGTCGTTCGCAATGCACGCCGCCGCCTTGGTTCGTCTGCGGTTGAGGTGGATCCGGTTGCTGTTGCCGAATCCGGCACTGTCGGGACCAGAGCTGATCATGATGAACCCGCCGCAATTGCCAAGGCCGCACCATCGGTGGTGGCGGGCAGGAACAGGTTCAAGCTCCCTCAGGCAGTATTGTGGGGCGGCGCTGCGGCAGCGGCGTTGGTCGCTGCGGTGCTTTTTGTCCCGAAATTCGGCAAGGGCGATGGCGTATTGCAAGGCGTGCATGCGCCCGTGCTGCGCATCAGCGATATTTCTACTGGCGCCGATCCGCTTTCGCGCGAAATCGCAGGCGAAATCGAACATGCGCTGGAGAATGGCATCGCCCAAAGCTGGGCCGTCGACACGTTGGGCAGCGTCGAAGGCAATGATAGCGGCAGTGCGCGCGCGGATTATCGATTAGACGCGAATCTCACGCGATTGGGCGGTGATGGCCGGCAATTGTTGATGGAAATGATCGACAAATCTGACGGCCGCATCATCTGGTCTGAAAGCTATCCGATCGATGATAGCAAGCCGATCCAGCCCCAGTTGCACCAGGCATTGGTCCAGATCACTACTCCGCTGGGCGTGATTGGTCGGCGCGAACTGGCGTCGGGTAACACTCAAAAATATAGCGGCTATCGCTGCCTTGTTGCGGCACAGGCGGTCATTGCCGGCAAGACTTTCGTCTCGACAGAAAACGTAAAGCAATGCCTCGATCAGCCGCTCGGCAATCCACAACTGGAAGCGGTTCGATTGAGTTCCGCTGCGATGCGGTCGATCCAGGAGGGTTATTTTAATAGCCAGACCTTGGCGATAGCGAATGGCGAAGATCTGGCTGAGCGTGCGATCGAAACCTATCCTGACGAAGCATCGGGGCATTTTGCGCTGGCGTGGATGAATTATATCCAGAATTCGTGCGCAGCCGGCAACTACCATGCCGAAGAGGCGTTGCGTCATAATCCCTACGATCGGACGGCAACCGTCTATCTGGCAAGCTTTGCTGAAGAATGCGCTTTTCCCGGCGGCCCGGAATTGGTGGAACGGGCTCTGGCGTCTCGCGTTGACGGCCAGTCGTCGCTCGGCCTTGCGATTGTCAATCTTGCGTTGAAGTCAGGTCGCTCCGACATTTTAGGTTCGGTCAGCCCTCGCCGGTCCACCTCTGTTTCGGCCGATTCGGAAAGCCTTTTGTGCGATGCGATCACGGCGGCTTATTTCGGCAATGCAGCATTGAGCCGTCAAAGCTGGGCTGCTTTTGTGAAACTGCAGCGGCGGCCGGGCGCGACTCCGGATGAACTGTTGCAAAAGGCTGTTTTCTCCAAAGCCAATCGGGCCCGAATTCTCAACCTATTGCGTGAGAAAGCCGTTTTGTCCGCCGCCTGATACCGCTGGCGCTTCGTTTCATGCCGTTACATAAGTTAACGGGCATTAGCAAATCTTTCGCTGCAATCTATATATTGATCAATATTTCCCAAATGACCGCAACATATGGTGTTACACATATATTTAACGGTGTAACACTGCTTTTCGGCATTAAAGCTGGGTAGTTATTTGGACATGGAAACGGGCTGCCTTATTTGCTCGACATAACTGGTCCTTGGTCGGGTTAGGCGGACCCCACTCGTTTCCTTTTCTGCGTCGGCGCTACAATATGCCCTGCGGCGCCGACGCAGAAAATAGCTTTACCGACCTGATTTCGAAACGTCCGGCTTAAAGGCGCAAGTATGCGCGCGATTTCGCGCGCCCTGCTCCGACGTCACGACGGCGCGTTGATCAGGTCTCTTGCAACCTGACCTTAGACAGATCGGCAGGATGAACCGATGGCCGCCTACCCCGAAAGCTTCGCTTCAACAACCCCAGCAAACCCTGATCGCGCATCGCGCGACGCAGAGGAAAATGGCAATGGCGAGCCGATCCGTCTTCTCAAAATTGCGCGGCTGAAAAGCCTGCTGAACGGAAACGAGGCGATGATCGTTGTCCGGCAATTGTCAAAAAACTTCGCACGCTTCGATGCCTATCTGCCGCTCCTAATCGGTGAATCGGTCGAGATTGATTTTGACGATACTGGCGCATTGCGCGGCATCATCACCGAACGCATGATCAATTCCTTCGCGATGCAGTTTGTCGATGGTTGTGATCCCATCGCCCGCATCCGCCAAGCTGAACAGGATGGCGCACTGCAGCCCAAAAGGCGCCCGCGCGTATCGATCGGTGTTGCCGTAACGCTGCATGCCAAGTGCGGCACCTATAAGGCCAGTCTGGTCGACCTGTCGGTTGGCGGGGCCAAGATCGAAACAGAACAGCCGCTGCCGCCGCTTAACGAGATTCAAATTCGCGGTTGGGACCGGGCGCCCATCACTGCCCGCGTCGCGTGGCAAACGAGCACCCAGATTGGCGTGATCTTCGTCCGGAAATTGTCGATTTCCGAACTGCTCACCTGGTCATCCTGATAGACTAAGATGCGGATCGCCGCCTCTCTCTCTACATGCACATTGGCACTTTGTGCGATAATGCATCCGCAGCTTGCCTCAGCCGCTGAAGAGCCGCCACGCCATAACCGCGCCACGCCTATCGTCGCCACGGTCGAGGTCATCGAGATGGCAAAGGTATCGTTTCAGCGCGTTCCGTCTGCCGCAACGGCGGTACACCCCCAGATGCGCAACGCTCCGCGCCAAGGCCAGATCGTTCGCACCTGTGCCGACATCGGCACCGACCAGCGCTGTTTGCTGGTGACTTTCGAATGAAAAGCGCCACCTTCACTTCGGCGATCATCGCCCTGCTGCTAAGCCAGCTGCCGTATGACGCCTTCGCGCAATCGGCGCCCGCGCTTGCTCCCCAGATCCGGCTCACCAGTCGCGTCATTGCCGACCCGCTCGGATCGCTTCGCCCCAAAGCCTTGCCGGGCGCGGTGATTGAATATGAACTGGCGGTTTCGAACGTCGCCCGTGCGACAACGGCAAACAATATCTTTGCAATCACCAGCCCGGTTCCGCCGCAGCTGATGCTGATTGTCGGAATGCCGGATGCAGCACCCGGCGCTGCGTTTGAATTTGTCAATCAAAGCGGTGGTGGCCGCGACGGTTGCAGCATTGAGACATTGGCTTCGTCTGCTGACTGCGTCGAATTCTCTGACAATGGTGGCCGAACCTTCGATTATGTTCCGACTCCGGGCATTGACGGCGTCGACAGCCGCGTGACCCATTTGCGCTTCAAGGTTCGCACAGACGGCGATCTTTCACCCACCGACATCGGCCAATTTTTGCTGCGTTACCGCATGGTTATGGAATGATGATATGAAAAGCTACACATTCGATCAGCCGGATCAGATCACCGGTGCCAACGGTGCGAATCCGCTTACATCGTTATTGTCGAACGTCCTCCACCGCTTCACCGCGATCAAGGGCCGGCAGGAACCGCGACCAACAATTCGTATTTCGAAAACCCGAAGCGACGTTCACCATGTCGAATGTTTTGATACCCTGACGCCGGACCGTATGGAAGACCATATCCCGGCCGCAGCCGGCCTTTTTGGCAATGGCAGCAATGTCGATATCTTCCTTCATGACCAGAGCATCGTGAGCGGCGATATCATCGCGCAGGATGACGCATCCTACACGGTCAACGTCGCAGAATGGACCTATTTCGATAATAATGTCCTCGCCACCATGACGGGGGCAAGCACCGGCAAGAAGGTGCAGAAGATCATGGAACTGGGCGCGGATATATCGGCGCGCTACCAGTCCATACTGGCTGATGCAAAACTGGTCCATTTCAACCGCAAGGGCGCAATCATCGGCTTGGCGCTGCATCTGGATCTTGGTGAGCGCATCCAGCTGGCCTGCAACGACCATCGCCCGATTTGCGGTGTCGTTAAATGGCAGTTCCTCAATCTGGTGGGCCTAGAATTCCTCCGTCCGATGACTGGGCTGGAACGCTCCCGCTGGGTCAGGTGATACACATCATTTGGCCCATCCTGTCCGGATTTTCGGATTGCAGTTTCAGGCGATAGCGCGCACATCGTCGCGCCATGAATGAGCCCAGATACGGCCTGATCGAAGCAGGCGGCACAAAATTCGTCCTCGGCGTGGCCGACGCCAATGGCACCATCCTCGACCGGACGCGCATCCCCACGTTGATGCCCGATGAAACCATTGGCGCGATGCTTGAATGGTTCGGCGCGCGCGGAGCTTATTCCGCTATCGGGCTGGCCACATTCGGCCCGGTCGAGCTTGACCCCGCATCACCGCAATGGGGCCATATATTGAAGACTGCAAAACCCGGCTGGACGGGCGCTGATCTGGCCGGGCCGTTGCGACGTCGTTTCGCCTGCCCGGTGATCGTCGATACCGACGTCAATGGCGCGGCGCTGGCAGAGGCGACATGGGGCGCGGGCAAGGGCGAGCAGGTCGTTCTTTACTTCACCATCGGCACCGGCGTTGGCGGAGGGGCCGTGATCAACGGGCGCACGCTGCGCGGCAAAGGGCATCCCGAAATGGGCCATTTTCGTCTACCGCGCCACCCCGACGATCTGGACTATGCCGGCAAATGCCCCTTTCATGGCGACTGCGTCGAAGGGCTGACGGCCGGGCCTGCCATTTTCGATCGCTGGGGCAAGACGCTATCCGATCTGCCGCCCGATCACCCTGCGCATGATATCATCAGTTGGTACATCGCTCAGCTGGTTGTCAGCATGCAGGCGATTTTCGAACCCGGAAAGCTGATTTTGGGCGGCGGCGTAATGGCGACGCCGGGCCTGATCGATCGTGTTCGCGAAAAAGCCGTGAAACTGGGAGGCGGCTATTTCCGCAGCGATGCATCGACGATGATATCGGCCCCGGGCCTTGGGGATAATGCCGGGCTGATGGGGGCTTTTGCGCTCGCCCAGAGTGCCGCACCGGAATAATCACAAAAGGCCGCAAAGCTGAAGGAATGCTCTTCAGCTGCGCCCCTGCCTATGGGCGATGCGCCCCTGCTTAAACCCGGGCGTCAGCGCCGAGGATCAGTGGATCGTTGCGGCTGATATCGACCGTCGCCTTTGCGATATTGGGCTGCTGGCTGCCGCGATGCTTGAACTTGCCTTCAACCTGACCACCCGGTGCGATCGACAGGCTCTGGTAAAGAACATCGCCGGAAATGCGGGCGCTGGACTCTATTACAAGATCGCCTGCCTCGATCGAGCCATCAACCCTGCCCGAAAGCCGCGCCGTTTCGGCGACAATCTTACCGACGATCACGCTGCCTTCGCCCTGTACGATCGAACCGCAGGTAACATCGCCATGGATCTTGCCATCAATATGCAGGTCGACCTTGGCCGACAGATTGCCGGTGATTTCAACATCCGATGCGATCACCGAAAATGTGTGTCCCGAACCGCGCATATTATTGCGTCCCTGTGGCGGTGACGCCTGTGGGCCGGTTTCCGGCGACGGCTTGGATTTCGAGAACATCGGGATTTGCCTCCAGGAACTTCTTCGGGTTGATTGCGGCACCATTGATGCGCACTTCAAAATGCAGATGCGAACCGGTCGAACGGCCGGTTGAACCCATGCGGCCGATTTGCACCCCCCGCCTCACCTCTTGCCCGATGGACACAGTGAAACCGGAAAGATGCGCATAGCGCGTCACCAGACCGTTGGCATGTGTAATCTCGATGGTCTTGCCATAGCCGCCGTGCCAACCGGCGGATGTGATCTTGCCGTCGGCGGCTGCAAGGATAGGCGTACCGACCGGGCCTTTGAAATCCAGCCCGGCGTGCATTGCGCCCGCGCCGGTAAAGGGATCGGCGCGATAGCCGAAGCCGCTCGACATCAGCCCGATCGCTGCCGGCATGCTGGTGGGAATTCCCGCCAATGCCATTTCCATCGCTTCCATCCGCGCAAGCGCATTCAACATGCGCGTAAAGCGGGGGTCACGGACTTGTTTTTTCTTACTGCTGAAAAAGGGAATGAACGGGCCGCCCATGCCGTCCTTCGCTTCACGGGCGAGTTGATCGGGGTTGAGGCCAAACTGGCGAATCGCGCTTTCCGCCTTTTGCGAACGGGTGATCGCAATCTTGGTCATCCGTTCGACAAAGGCGATCTGCCGGGCTTCGATTTCGGCAAGCCGTGCGGCGCCGGGAACGGCAAGGCCGATCTTTTTCGCGGTTTCGGCTGCGGCACCGCTGGCTTCGGGCGCTGCCTGCTCGGTCGGCATATCACCGAAATGTTCTTCAAAGGCGCGCTCGGTCAATTCCTGCCGGGCCTGCAGATCCTTGGCAACGGCATCCATGTCGCCGCGATATTTCTCGATCCGCTCCTGATCGGTTTCAACCCGTTCCTGTTGCGCGCTGAGCATCATGCGCTCGGATGAAAGGCTGATCTGATTGATCATCATGCCGAGGGTCACAACCAGCCACAGGCCGACGACAGCCGCAGCCGTGCCAGCAACCCGCCGTTGCAATCGGGCAGAGATTTTCAGAAACCGGACCTGACCGTTTGACCGCATGAAAAATTCGCGATCAACGAACCATCCGGCCACCCGGTTTTTCCAACCGGACATACTGGCCTTTAGTGACACGACCCACCCCGTTTATTTCTTGTGGCGGCCGCTTAACAGGTCAATTTGCCGCTGACGAATCATGCGGCGTCGACTCGTGCCGAGTCGGGCGAGTCGTGCGGCGAACCGTTTGCAGACGCGGAAATTTCAGCGGATTTGGCAGTGGGGGGACAGACCGATTCAAATGTAAATTTGTTAAAAATGATGTAATCTCAAGTAATTAATGCGAATCACCAAGGGGCGCGCATCAATTGCTGCAAGCGCGCCGGACTCGCCACTTTCGCTTTGTCCCCGCGGTGGTTAGGGACGGGGTAGATGACCGACACTATCCAGCAGATTGTTTCCGATCTTACGACCCGCGCCCGCGCCGCCGCGCGCACCATCGCCGCGGTCAGCGACGATCAAAAGGCGCAGGCGCTTATTGCGGCTGCCGCAGCCTTGCGGGCGGCCTCTGCAGAGATATTGGCCGCCAATGCAACGGATATGGCCGCCGGCGCAGAACATGGCCTGTCTGCCGCGATGCTCGACCGACTGAAACTGGATCCGGCGAGGCTCGAATCGATTGCCGCAGCGGTTGAACAGGTCGCGCATCTGGCCGATCCGGTTGGTCAGATCATCGATCGCACCGAACGGCCCAATGGCCTTGTCATGGAACGGGTGCGGGTGCCGGTTGGCGTATTGGCGATCATTTATGAAAGCCGCCCCAACGTAACCGCCGATGCCGCAGCGCTGGGTTTGCGCGCGGGCAATGCGGTGATCCTGCGTGGCGGAAGCGAGGCGGTGCACAGCAACCGCGCAATCCATGCCGCCATGATAAAGGGTGTGGTGTCTGCCGGGCTGCCTGCCGATGCCGTGCAGCTTGTCCCGACGCAGGACCGTGCAGCAGTTGGCGCACTGCTGGCCGCACAAGGACAGATTGACATGGTGATCCCGCGCGGTGGAAAGTCACTCGTCGCCCGCGTGCAGGAAGAAGCGCGCGTTCCCGTGCTCGCCCATCTTGACGGTATCTGCCACACTTATGTCCATGCAAAGGCCGACCCTGCGATGGCAGAGGCGATTGTCGTCAATGCCAAGATGCGGCGGACGGGGATTTGCGGCTCCACTGAAACCTTGCTGATCGATCAGGATTATCCTGATCCCGCCGGATTGATTGGCGCGTTGATCGATGCTGGCTGTGAAGTGCGTGCTGACGATATGCTGATGGAAATCGATCCGCGCACCGTTGCTGCCGACGAAGAAGATTGGGGCACCGAATATTTGGAGCCGATCGTGTCGGCCAAGATGGTGTCGGGCGTCGATGATGCCATCGACCATATCGCCCATTATGGATCGCAGCACACCGAATCGATCATCACCGCCGATGATGCCGCCGCAAAGGCGTTTCTGGCGGGTGTCGACAGTGCGATTGTGATGCACAATGCATCTACCCAATTTGCCGATGGCGGCGAATTCGGCCTCGGCGCGGAAATTGGCATTGCCACTGGCCGCCTTCACGCGCGCGGCCCGGTCGCGCTCGAAGGACTGACGACCTATAAATGGCTGGTCCATGGCAATGGGCAGGTGCGGCCCTGACCCTTACCGGACTTCTTGGCGGATCGTTCAATCCGGCGCATGGCGGGCACCGGGCGATTAGCCTTTTTGTGCGTGAAGCGCTGGAACTGGACGAAATCTGGTGGCTCGTATCGCCCGGCAACCCCTTGAAAGCCGACGCGAAAGACATGGCACCGCTGCCCGCACGGCTTGCATCTGCGCGGAAAATGGCCCGTCGCGCGCCGATCCGCGTGACGGCGATCGAGGCTCAAATGGGCACGCGCTATACGATCGACACGCTGCAAAAACTGGTTCGCCGCTATCCTCATCGGCGCTTCATCTGGATCATGGGGGCCGACAATGTGGCAAATTTCACACGCTGGCGGCGGTGGCGCGATATAGCCCGACTAATGCCGATTGCGGTTGTCGCCCGTCCCGGCTATGATGACAGTGCTGTTGCAGGTGCTGCAATGGCCTGGCTCAGGCGTTTCGTCCGGCGTTCGGACCAGCGACTAAATTGGACGATGTGGAGCACACCGGCGCTTGTATTTTTGCGCTTCAGCCCCGATCTCCGTTCGGCCACGGCATATCGCCAGGCCAATCCTGACTGGCATCGCGACTATGAAGGCAAACGCGTCATCGACGGCGTTACCCACAAATCTGTGTATTGAGGAACCATTTTGATCCAACTTGCTACAGTCCCCGCAGGCAAAACCGCCGCCAAAAAGGGACCTGTCCTGCAGCCTGACGAACTGCACCAGCTCATCCTCCAGTCGCTTGACGACGATCAGGCCCAAGAGGTCGTTTCGATCCCGCTTTCGGGCAAAAGCAGCATTGCCGATTATATGGTCGTCGCAAGCGGCCGTTCGAGTCGGCAGGTGGCGGCAATCGCTCAGAAACTGGCCGAGCGGATCAAGAAAGCCGGCCGCAATGCGCATATCGAAGGTCTGCCCAGTGCCGACTGGGTGCTGATCGATGCTGAGGATGTGATTGTCCATCTGTTCCGTCCCGAAGTGCGCAGCTTCTATAACCTTGAACGGATGTGGGGCTTTGGCGACGCGCCAGAAGCAGCGCACGTCTGATCGGGCGGGGTCGACCCTGTTGATCTGAAAGGGGGCGGGGATGCGGCTGCATATCATCGCGCGCGGCAAGATCGGGCGCTCCCCTGAGGCGGATCTGGTTGATCGTTACCTGAAACGGCTGACTTGGCCGCACAAAATCACCGAACTGCCCGATCGCGGCGGCACCTTGCCTGCCGCCGAACGCAACAGCCGCACCGTGCTGCTTGATGAAAAGGGCGCGCAGCTAAGTTCGATGGAATTGGCGCGGCTCATGGAACGCTGGCGCGACGATGGCGTTTCGGAAATCCGCTTTTGCCTTGGCGCTGCCGATGGCTTTGATGATGCGGATCGCGCCGCGGCGGATCAGCTTATCGCTTTTGGCCGGGCGACCTGGCCGCATCTGATCGCGCGTGCGATGCTGGCCGAACAGCTTTACCGCGCAACTTCAATACTTGCCAACCACCCCTATCATCGCGAAGGATGATCGTGATGGGGCGTATGAAAACCATGGGATGCGCTGCCGCGCTGGCGGCACTTCTGGCGTCTGCTGCTGCGGGCCAGAATGATGTTGAGGCGCTGCGCGAGGCGAAGGCCCGCGCTGCCGCGGCCGAGGCGCGCAGCGAGGCGCTGCGTCAGGAAGCGGCGATTGCCGAGGCGGCAACCGACCGGCTGGTTGCCCGGCGTGCGGCGCTCGCCGCTGAAATTGACGCAGCCAGTGCGCAGATCGCCGCGGCACAGGTGCGAATTGCCATTATCGATCGGCGGCAACGCGCGCAGGCAGCGCGGCTGGGCGAGGCCAATGCCCCGTTGCTGCGGCTCAATGCCCTGTTGCAGAATATGACGCGCCAGCCCGTTTCGCTGCTCCTCGCCCGCCCAGGGGACCGGCGCGATTATGTGCGTTTGCGGGCATCGATGGCGTCAATCGAACCAGTCATTGCCGCGCGTACACAGGCGCTCCGCAACCAGATCGCCTTGCAGCGGCAGTTGCAGGCGCAGGAAAAAGTCGCGATCAAATCCTTGCAAAAGGCGCGAGTTGATCTCGCCAACCGGCAGGGTGCACTGGCGGCGCTGGTGCGCAATAATAGGGGTCGCGCGCTTGACCTGACGGCGGGTGCCGCGCTCGAATTTGAACGGGCCATCGGTCAGGGTGAGCGCGCCCGCGACCTGATCGAGCGTATCGATGCCGAACGCGAAAGCGGGCTTAATGCTGCAACGCTCGCCGAGCTGGATGGCCCGCAACCGCGTCCGGGCAGCAAGCCTGCAAAAAGCGCCGCCGCCACCGCCTATCGCTTGCCCGTTGCTGGACGCATCATCTCCGGCTTTGGTGAGCTGAACCCCACTGGATATCGCGAACGCGGCATCCGGCTTGCCGTCGAACCATTGGCGCGTGTCACCGCGCCTGCGGCCGGGCGAATCAGCTTTGCCGGCCAATATCGCAGCTTCGGCAATATTGTGATCATCGAACATGGTGGTGGCTGGGCGACGCTGGTTGCCGGGCTGGAAAGCCTTGCTGTTGAGGCGGGCTCCCGCGTAGATCAGGGCGCATCGCTGGGCACGGCCGCCGGAACTGATGCTGAAATCATGGTCGAATTGCGCCGCAATGGCCGCCTGATCGATCTTGCCACCCTGCTCGGTTGAGCGTGCGCGACCGATGCAGTAGGCGTCTGTCGTTATTCAACTCTTTTTCGTGGTAAATGCGCTTTTACGGATGCAGGCTGTCAGCCTATAACCCGTGATGGATCAGTATTTCAGGAAAGTTCGCACATGAAGAACAAGCTGCTCATCACCGGCATCGGCGCATTCGCGATCGGCGCGCTGGCCAGCCCCTCGCTGGTTGCACAGCAGCGCAAGGATGATCCGCTGCGCGACATGGACGAATTCATCGCCGTCTATAAAAAGGTGAAGGCCAATTATGTCGACAAGGTCGATGACGAGCAGCTGATGAAGGGCGCGATTCAGGGCATGCTCAACACGCTCGATCCGCACAGCGCCTTTCTCGATGAAAGCAATTTCCGCGACCTGCAAACCCAGATTGATGGCGAATATGGCGGGCTTGGCTTGTCGGTGACGCTTGAAGATGGCGCGGTGAAGGTGATTGCGCCAACCGCCGATACCCCTGCCGACAATGCGGGGATCAAGGCGGGCGATTATATCACCCACCTCGACGGTGAATTGATCGTCGGCGGTACCATTGATGATGCGGTGAACCGCATGCGCGGCACGCCGGGCACTTCGATCAAGCTGACCATTTTCCGCCCCGGCCGTGACGAGCCCTTTGACGTGACCGTCACCCGCGCGATCATCGACTTGAAGCCCGTGAAATGGGAGGTAAAGGACCGGATCGGCGTGATCACCATCACCGGCTTTTCCGAACAGACCGGTGAGGATGTCGTCTCGGCGATCAAGGGTATTGAACGGCAATTGGGCGGCAAGCCGCAGGGCTATATTGTCGATCTGCGTTCCAACCCGGGTGGTATATTGGAAGAGGCCGTCAAGGTTTCCGATGCCTTTCTGGATAAGGGCGAAATCGTATCCGAACGTGGCCGCGATAAGGTGGTCGTCGGGCGTTGGTTCGCCGAAAGCCAGGTTAAGGGCGACGTGACTGGGGGCAAGCCTGTGATTGTTTTGATCGATGCCGGTTCGGCATCGGCATCTGAAATCGTTGCTGGCGCGTTGCAGGATCAACGCCGGGCGCTGGTTATGGGCGAACGCAGTTTCGGCAAGGGTTCGGTACAGAATCTTTTGCCGCTGTCGCGCGAAACCGGATTGCGGCTAACCGTTGCACGCTATCACCTGCCTTCGGGCCGGTCGGTGCAGGAAGGCGGCGTGAAGCCCGATATCGCGGTGCCCCAGATTTCCGACCCTGATTACCGCAAGCGCGTTGCCGTGCGCGAATCTGATCTGCGCCGCCATCTGGTGAATGAAAACATCGCCGACGACAAAAGCCTTGAAGACGATATGAAGGATGATCCGCGTTTTGCGCTTTCGGCTGAAGAGCTGAAAAAGCAGGGTATCGAGGATTTCCAGCTGCATTATGCGATGCAGACGCTCGCCCGACTTGGCAAAAGCACGCGATTTGCAGGTGCACAGGCAAGGCCGGCCCAGCGCAATTGACCATTTTCCCTTTTCGCAAGCGGGAAGGAGATAAAGTCAAACGCCATTTCGCTTTGCCGCATCGGTCCATATTGCTAATCAGCTTGGCATGACCGGTTTTGATCGCGCGCGCTGGTTGGCGCTCCTCATCCCTGCAGGGCTTCTGGCAGGGGCCTATGGCTCGCAATATTTGGGCGGGCTCTATCCGTGCGAAATGTGCTGGTGGCAACGCTGGCCGCATTTTGCGGCACTGCCCTTTGCGCTTGGCGCATTCCTGCTTCCCGGCGATGGTCTGCGCCGCATTCTGGTCGCACTCGCCGCGCTGGCGGTTCTTGTCAGCGGCTTGATCGGTGGCTTTCATGCCGGGGTCGAATATGGCTGGTGGGAAGGCATCACCACCTGTTCAACGACCGTGCAGGCGGCTAGCGGCAAGGATGTGCTTGATGCCATATTGAATGCTCCGCTGATCCGCTGCGATGTTGCGCCCTGGACGCTGTTCGGAATTTCGCTTGCCGGGTATAATTTCCTCATTTCATGCGGCGGCGCCCTGACGGTGTTTGGACTGCTGGCAAAAGGAAAAGGCGCATGATCGGCAATCGAGCGGCGGAACTGGACCGGATGATCCGGGTCGATCAGGCCGGTGAATATGGCGCGACGCGCATCTATGCCGGGCAATTGGCGATGTTTGGCGATCGTCATCCGGCGGGGCGTGAGATTGCCCATATGGCCGAGCAGGAAAAACGCCATCTCGACGCTTTTGAAAAGCTGATGGCCGAGCGCGGTGTGCGCCCGACGGCGCTTCAGCCGATCTGGAATGCCGCCGGCTTTGCGCTGGGCGCGGTCACCGCCGCGATCGGGCCCGAAGCGGCAATGGCCTGCACCGTTGCCGTCGAAACCGAGATTGACCGCCATTATCGCGAACAGCTGGAGGAGCTTGGAGACAGCGATCCGGCGCTATCGGCGATGATCGACGAATTCCGCCTTGAAGAGCTGGAACATAAGGACACGGCGCTTGCCGCCGGCGCGGAAAATGCGATTGCCTATCCGTTGCTCAGCGCGGCGATCCGCCTTGGCTGCCGCGCTGCGATTGCCGTTTCAAAGCGGATTTGATCTCGATCATTGGATTGCGAATTTCATTTCCTATTCATCCAGCGCAGCCTAGGCTTGCGCCAATGATATGGAGACCATCGATGATTGATCGCACCCTTTTGATGTTCGGAACCGCGCTTGCATTGGTCGCAAGCCCGTTAGCGGCGCAGAGCGAAGGCACCGCAGGCACGACTCAGGCCGCAACCGATGCTGACGCTGAAAAGATCAACATGGTAATTGTCTATGGCGACGATGAATGTGCGCAGAGCACCGACGACCAGATCAATGTCTGCGCCCGCCTTTCGGAGGCAGACCGTTATCGTATCCCGACCCAGCTACGCAGCGATCCCAACGATCCGTCAAAAGAGGCATGGACGAACCGGGTGCTCGCCTATGAATATGTCGGCCGTGAAGGCACGACGAGCTGTTCGGCAACCGGCGGTGGCGGCTTTACCGGCTGCGGGCTGAAGCAGATCGACGCTGCCTATGCCGAAAAGAAGGAAGACCCCGGCCTCGCCTTTGGCCTCATGATCGCGGCCGAGCGTAAGAGGCGGCTTGCCGCGATTGATGCCGAGGCGGAACTGGTCGAGCAGCGCGTGCAGCAGTTTGAAAAGGAACGGGCTGAACGCGAAGCCAGGCAGGCTGAACAGCCCGTCGAGGCTGAAACCGTCGAGCCGCTTCCCCAGCCGCAATGACTTATCCTCCCCCTTCCTTAGGAATGGGGAGGAATTGCCTTATTTGCTCAACAGATTCTGCTGCCAGAAAATCAGCGACGTCCAGAACTGGTAGTCGGCATTTTCCTTTTTCGCGAAACCATGTCCTTCATTGGCGCCAACAAGGTGCCATGCCGTGGCGCCGCGTTCGCGGATCGCCTTGACGATTTGGTCGGCTTCGGACTGCGGCACGCGCGGGTCGTTGGCACCGGTGACAACCATCATCGGCTTTTCGATTTCGCTGACTCGGGTCAGCGGTGAAATCTCGATCAGCTTTGCGCGCTGCTTGGGATCGCGCTCGTCGCCATATTCGACGCGGCGCAGATCGCGGCGATAGCTTTGCGTATTTTCAAGGAAAGTGACGAAGTTGGAGATGGCGACGATGCAATTGGTCGCACGCAGCTTTGTCTTGAACTGGACCGCAGCGGCATAGCACATATAGCCGCCATAGGAGCCGCCCGTCAGGCCGAAGCTGCCGGCATCCAACGCGGGATCCTTGGCCAGCGCATCGAGAAAGGCACCCATGTCCTTCACCGAATCCTCCCGCTTGAACGGCCCATTGTCGAGGCTGACAAAAGTCTTTCCATAACCGGTCGAGCCGCGGACATTGGGGAAGAAGATCGCAACGCCCTTTTCGTTGAGCAGATAATTGTTGCGACCAAGGAAGCCTGGTCGTGATTGCCCTTCGGGCCCGCCATGGACATTCATGATCATCGGCCGCTTGCCCGGGAACTTTGCCGGATCGGGGCGATAGAGGAAGCCGGAGACTTCAAGCCCGTCAAAGCTTTTGATTTTTACCAGTTCGGGCTCGCTATTTTTGGTGACGTCCAGCCCACCGGTTTCGCTTTCGGTCCAGCGGGTGACGGCCATCGTCTTGGGGTCAACCGAATAGGCGTCGGCTGCGCTGCGGGCCGAGGTGAAGGTGATGCCAATCTCGCCCCATTCAGAAATTTCGAGCCCGCCAATAATGCCGGCTGGAAGGCTGTCGACGGTGCGCACCTGATCGGTTTTGGGATCGAGCAGTTTCAGCTTCGCCATCCCGGCTTCGTTGGTGACATAGGCGATGAAGCTGCCGTCCGGCGCGATGTCGAATGTGTCGACGTCCCAATTTTCCTTCGGGCCACGCGGCGTGAATTTGCCGGTTTTCCTATCGAGCGTTCCCAGCCGTTGGAAGTCAGCGCCTTCGTCCGATGTCACCCACAGGCTGCCATCGGGGGCGAATTGCGCGCCTCCATAAGCGATGTCTTTTTTCGGATCGCCGATCGGCGTCATCACGCCGCTGGCAAGATCGAGCATGTATAAATCGGTGTTGGTGACCGAGACATAACTGCCGACAACCGCGCTTTTCTTGTCGGGTGCAAAGGCAGCCAGCGACCAGCCGCCGCCCTTCACCTCTGCGACCATCCGCGCGGTCGATGGGTCGCGTGGGTTCATCACATAAAGGTCGGTATCGGTGCCGTTACGTTTGGTTGAGCTATAGGCGATGAGTTCACCATCATCACTCCAGGCGCTCAGGCTGTTGCGGCTCTGGCTGTCGGTCAGCATCGTCAACTTGCCGTCTTTCAGTGTATGGATCTGAAAGAATTCGTTGCCGCCAATATCTTTTTGGGTGACGAACACATCGCCGGTCTTGGGTGCCCAGCTGCCATTGCCGACAGGTTCTGCCTCAAAACTGACCTGTTTGCGCATCCCCATCGGCTGCGCCACCAGATGCAATTGCGCGGTATTGGCAAAGCGCGTTGCAATCATCATCCGCCGTTCGGTCGGGTGCCAGCCGACAAAACCGGCGGTGCGAAATTCCATATAGGGCCGGGTTTCGGCGGCGAGTTCGGCGGGAACTTCTGGCATTCCATCCGCGATCAACGCGGCCGGTTTCGGAACGGTTGGAACCACAGGCTGTTCCTGTGCAAGCACAGGGGCAAGCGGCAAGGCAAGTGCGGCGATGGCGGCAAGATAACGCATGGCGGGCAGATCCTCCTCAGATTATTGCTGACTAGCGCCTAGGACAGGCGGAGACGCTGCGCAACGCCTGGCTTCGATCAACGGCCGCCGGTATTCGACAAGGCATTCAGCTTCTCGTTGACGCAGGCTTCAAGCCGCTTATGGGCTGCGCAATGAAAAATGCGGGGCGTGCGTCCGTGGGGCGATTGGCATGGGTCATTGCGATTGCGGGAAGCTGTGCGCCCGTACCGCTGCTTGCCCAGCGGACAGAGGAAAATGCCGTTACCCAGTCAGGCGACGCATTCGGACGCTCGGTCGGCAGTGAACGGGTCGGGCTGTATAGCCAGGATGATGTCCGGGGGTTTGATCCGATCGACGCCGGCAATGCCCGGATTGAGGGCCTGTATTTCGACCAGCAAGATCGCGTCCCCCAGCGGCTGCAAAGCGGCAGTGTCATCCGCGTCGGCATCAGTGCCCAGCGTTATCCTTTCCCCGCCCCTACCGGGATCGTCGATTATGCCCTGACGCTGCCTGGTGAGCGGGCGCTGGCAACGATAGAGATGGAGCGGGGCCCCTTTGGCGGCTTTGCAGGCGCGCTTGAGGTGGAAATTCCGATTGCGAACGGCCTTGGCATCGCCGGCGGCGTCGGTGGGCGCAACCAAATCCGACCCGAAGGCGGCCGCAACCGCTTTCGCAATTTCGGTGTCGTCATGCAGTGGCAACCATCCCCTGACGCCCGTCTGATTGCCTTTGGCGGCGGCTATTCCAACGCTGGTGATGAGGCGCGGCCCACGCTTTTCCTCTCTGGCGATGCGCTTCCCGTGCATGTTCCACGCCAACGCTATCTTGGGCAGGAATGGGCGGAACGCAACAATCTCAGTCGCACCTTCGGGTTGATCGCCAATCTGCCGATTGGCGCTTTTCGCATCGATGCCGGTCTTTTCCAGTCGAGCCGTATGACCGGCAATGCTTTCGCCGACATCCTCACCGGTGTGACGCCCGATGGCCGCTCGGCGGCGCGCTTCATCATAGCGGATGGGAATAATGAAGACCGCTCGTTGTCGGGCGAAGTGCGCCTGTCACGTAGCTGGCAGTCGGGTGCATTCAGCCATAAAGTCGCGGTGTCGCTGCGCGGGCGCGACAAGCAGCGCCTGTTCGGCGGCACGCAGCGCATCGCGCTTGGCCCCAGCAGCGCGATTGCGCCCGATCCACGCCCGCGCCCATTGATCGGCGTGGGACCGGAAAGCCGCGATACCGTTGAGCAACTGACCTATGGCGCAGCCTATAGTCTTGACTGGCAAGGGCGTGGCTCAGTTGACCTTTCACTGTCGCGCAGCCGTTATCGCAAGGCGATCGACTTTGCCGATCTCTTGCGTCCCGATATCGCGGTTCGCGACGATCCCTGGCTGGCAACGGCCACCGGATCTCTGATCTTAGCGCGGAAATTGGCGCTTTATGGCGGTTATGTCCGCGGGCTTGAAGAGGCGCCGATAGCGCCCGAAATCGCCATCAACCGCAATGAGGCGCCGCCCGCAACGCGCACCCGCCAGATGGATTTCGGGCTTCGCTATGCTGTGAGCGATCATATGAACCTCATCGCCGGACTGTTTTCGGTGAAAAAGCCTTATTTCAATCTTGATACCAGCAATCGCTTTCGTGAACTGGGCAGCGTCGACAATCGCGGGGTGGAGGTGTCGCTTGCGGGCTCGGTCGCACCAGGCTGGTCGCTGGTCGCCGGTTCGATCTTCATCGATCCGAAAATCGGGGGGGAAGCCGTGCGCACCCGGCAGATTGGCGATCAGCCAGTGGGCTCGTTACGTCGCCGTTCGATCGTCAATCTCGATTGGCGTCCTGCGGCAGGGCATAGCCCCTTGTCGCTCGACTTTGCGCTCGAAAGCCTGTCGGCGCGGATGGCCAATGCGGCCAACACGTTGGAGGTTGGGCCGCGCGAGGCCCTTAATGTCGGGGGGCGCTACCGTTTCGCGATCGGGTCGCACAAGGCGTTGCTACGCGGGCAGGTCACAAATCTGTTTAACGATTATGGCTGGCAAGTGTCGTCAAGCGGGGGCTTTACGGCATCGAGCAGCCGGACCTGGACGCTGCAATTGGTCGCCGACATCTGAGCCAGCACGGGGCCCGGGCATTAGTCGAGTAATAGTCCCCGCATGATCAGGCCGATCGTATGTTCGCGATAGGCGTCGCGCATCTCCTGACTGATGTCTGCTTGGTCATAACAATGGCGCAGCACAAGCCGCGCGGCGAAAAAGCGGTCGGCCGCGCCTGTGACGGAAAAATAGAAAAGCTGCGGATCAACGGGACGGAACTTGCCCGCCTTTACGCCTTCCTCGATAAGCTTTTCATAGGCGCGTGAAATAGGTTTCAGATAGCGTTCGGCGATCCGTGCTGCCTCAACCGGCGCGCTATCGCGGATCATCCGCATCATCAGCCGGTTCAGATAGGGGAAGGTATAATAGGTGTCGATTACGCCGCTGATATGGCGGCGCAATTTCTCCTCCGGTGGCATGTCCTTGGCAACCAGCGCACCCAGATCGGTAACGATCTTGCCCATGTTGCGATCAAGCAGGGCAGACATCAGGCCGTTCTTGTTGCCGAAATAATATTTGACGAGCGCGCTGTTCAGCCCGGCACGCAGCGACAGTTCAGAAAGCGACAGGTCGATGGTGTCGCCCTCGCGCATGATGTCGCTTGCCGCGTCGAGCAATTGTTCGCGTGCACCAACTGTCAGGTCGTTAACGGGCGCATCGGTGCCGGTTACGCTATTGGAACCGCTGCTTGCCACGGTCTTTCTCCCCCGGAAATTTCATCGTTCCGCCCCCAACCCTCACTTTGGAAGCAGACCGATCACTTATATACCGGTTCTTCCCACCAAGGAAAGAAGTCCGGCATGTCGGCAGACACCTTGTCGGGATAGGCAGGCGGGCGCTTCTCAAGGAAACTCGCAATACCTTCCTTTGCATCCCCCGAGCGTGACCGGCGATAGATGGCGCGGCTGTCGATACGATGTGCGTCCATCGGGTGCGGCATCGCCGCATTGCGCCACAGCATCTGCCGCGTGAGTGCGATTGAAACAGGGGCGGTATTGTCGGCAATTTCGCGCGCCAGTTTGCGCGCCTCTGCCAAAAGCTGGTCAGCAGGGTGGACCGAGCGGACAAGGCCGCCCGCCAGCGCTTCCTGCGCGTCGAATATGCGGCCGGTATAGCACCATTCCAGCGCCTGTTGCATGCCCACCAGTCGCGGCAGGAACCAGCTCGATGCTGCCTCAGGAACGATTCCACGACGGGCAAAGACAAAGCCGAAACGCGCCGTTTCGCTCGCAAGGCGGATGTCCATCGCCAATTGCATCGTCACGCCAATGCCGACTGCGGCACCGTTGATCGCTCCAATTACCGGTTTCTTGCACTGGTAGATGCGCAATGTCAGCATTCCGCCACCGTCGCGTACACGGCTGTCCGACAGGTCGGCGACCGTTTCGCCGCTGGCGAAAACCTGTTTCCCATCTTCGGGGGTCAGGTCGGCACCTGCGCAAAAGGCGCGGTCACCATGCCCCGTAACGATCACAGCACGCACCGCGTCATCGGCGTCGATCGCGTCAAAGGCGGCGATCATCTCGTCCATCATGATGTTGGTGAACGCGTTCATTTTGTCGGGACGGTGCAGCGTGATCGTCGCGATCCCGTCTTCGACATCGTAGCGGATCTGGGTGTAGTCGGTCATTTGGCCTCTCCTCCAGCGAATGCCCTTCCGAATGCCTGAAGGGTGAGGGAGGGGCAAGCTTTGTCCGGCCAAATGCCGGGGCGTGCTTTTACCGCCCTCCCTATCCCCTCCCGCATGCGGGAGGGGTTTGATGGATCAACGCGGTGCCATGCGAATGGCGCCGTCAAGGCGGACGTCTTCACCATTGAAATAGCTCGTCTCGATCATGCACATGGCGAGCTTTGCATATTCTTCCGGCTGGCCAAGGCGCTTCGGATAAGGGACCGACGCGCCAAGGGCGTCACGCACATTTTGCGGCGCACCGGCGAGCAGCGGCGTATCGAAAATGCCGGGCAGGATGGTGTTGACGCGGATCGCCTCTCCGGCAAGATCGCGTGCGATCGGCAGGGTCATGCCGACAACGCCAGCCTTTGACGCCGAATAGGCGGCCTGGCCCATCTGTCCGTCTTCGGCCGCGACGCTGGCGGTGTTGACGATCGCGCCGCGATCGCCATCGGCCTGCGGTTCAAGTGTCAGCATGCCGGCCGCCGATTTGGCGATGCAGCGGAAGGTGCCGATCAGGTTGATCTGGATGATCCAGTCGAAGGCGGAAATCGGGAAATGCTTGACCGAGCCATCTTCCTTTGACCGGCTGGCAGTCTTGATCGCATTGCCAACGCCAGCGCAGTTTACCAGAATGCGTTCCTGGCCATGCGCCTCGCGGGCCTTGGCAAAGGCAGCATCGACTTCTTCGTCGCTGGTCACATTGACCTTGCAGAACACACCGCCCAGTTCAGCGGCAAGGGCAGCGCCCTTTTCTTCGTTAAGATCGAAAAGCGCAACCTTTACGCCCTTCGCGGCCAGTGCGCGTGCGGTAGCGGCACCCAAGCCGGATGCGCCGCCGGTGACGACCGCTGCAACGGATGAATCGAGTATCATTGGTATCTCCTTTAGTTTGTCTGCCCCTCCCGCGCGCGGGAGGAGAGAATCAAGTCAAAGCCGCTCGATGATGGTGACGTTGGCTTGGCCGCCGCCTTCGCACATCGTCTGCAGGCCATATTTTCCGCCGGTCGCGTCGAGCACGCCGAGCAAAGTTGCCATCAGCTTGGTGCCTGAAGCGCCCAAGGGATGGCCAAGCGCGATTGCGCCGCCATGCATGTTGAGGCGATCATGCGATGCACCCAGATATTTCATCCATGCCAGCGGCACCGGCGCGAAAGCCTCATTAACTTCATAGGCGTCGATATCTTCAATCTTCATACCAGCCTTTTTCAGCGCCTTTTCGGTGGCGAAGAGGGGTTCTTCGAGCATGATGACCGGATCGCCTGCAGTCACCGAAATATGGTGGATGCGCGCGCGGGGCGTCAGGCCATGATCTTTCAGCGCCTGTTCGGAAACAATCAGCGCGGCCGAGGCGCCATCGCAAATTTGTGAGCTGGAGGCTGCGGTGATCGCGCCACCTTCCTGAAGCAGTTTGACGCCGGCAATGCCTTCCAGCGTCGCGTCGAAACGGATGCCTTCATCGACAAGGTGGATTTGCTTGCCTTCGGGGGTTTCAATCTCGACGCCGATGATCTCGCGCTTGAAATGGCCAGCTTCGGTTGCTGCCTTGGCGCGCTTGTGGCTTTCAAATGCATAGGCATCGAGATCGTCCTTGGTGAAGCCATGCTTCTTGACGATCATTTCGGCGCCGACGAACTGGCTGAACATGATGCCGGGATATTTTTCCTCAAGGCGGGGCGATTTGTAATGGCCGAGGCCATCCTTCATGAACAAGGTCGCGACCGCGCCCATCGGCACGCGCGTCATGCTTTCGATGCCGCTGGCAAGGACGATGTCCTGCGTGCCCGACATCACGGCTTGGGCAGCGAACATCATTGCCTGCTGCGATGAACCGCACTGGCGGTCGATCGTGACGGCAGGAATGCTGTCAGGCAATTTCGATGCGAGCACGGCGTTGCGGCCAAGGTCCATCGTCTGCTGGCCACCCTGCGATACGCAGCCGGTGATCACATCGTCGATTGCGGCCGGATCGAAATCATTGCGGTCGGCAATTGCATCGAAAACGGCGGCACCAAGATCAACCGGGTGCACACCGGCAAGCTTGCCGCCGCGCTTGCCACCGGCAGTGCGGACGGCATCGACAATATAGGCTGTGGCCATGAGGAAACTCCTTGTGGAATGGTTTAATCGAGCGATTAAAGCGAGTCATCCCAAGGGTCAATGGCAATAGCGAACATGGCTCCGGCCGAACCGGACGATCAGCCTTTCAGCCGATGGATCGCGGCTTTTGTGGCGCGCGCATAATTGCCCCAGCGATAACGGTAGGTGCCGATAAAGTGGAGGAAGGCGGGATCATCCGGCATCGGTTCGTCCCAATGGTTGATGTACCGGTCATAGGGTAGTTGCAGAGGATCCGGATCGTTGGCGATCACCCAGTTGGATGCAACCTGTTCGCTGCCCCATTGCCGCCAGATGTCGCCCAGCCGTTCGTCCATCGCCGCGCTGAACTGGGCCACGGTGGCCCTGCCGTCATCGCTGCGAGCGAAGCCTGCAAAGCCGGCACAACCCCGAATATAGCGGCTGCGATCGCTATCGGGCAGCGTCTTCATTGCTGCCTCCGCCTGCGCCTGTACATGATCAGTCGTCGGGCCCTTGGCATGGAAGATGTGGGACAGTTCAGCGGCACTGCGAAACCCATATTGCGCCTCGTCCACGCCGCCCGCCAAAGTGAAGCTGCGATTGGCATCGATTGCCGCCGCAACTTCCGGAACCGGGCCTGTCGTTACCGTGTCGGAATCGAGCTGGATAACATAATGGTCGCTACGCAGATCGAGGATCGAGATCAGCCGTTCCCAGCAATTGTTGCGCGGGCAGGGTGTGGTGTCGACCTTGGCCTTGTCGAGGATGTGTGGATTACCGCAATGGAGGGCCAGCACGTCCCGATCTTCAGCGGTCAGCGTGCCATCGTCGAGCAGTACAACCTTGCCGCGCGGCAGATGGTGGTGGAGCGATTTGGCCGCAACAAGATAGGGCAGCAAGACTGCGGTGCCGATCATCGAAAACAGGATCAGCCCGTCATCCTGCGGGGCAATCGGGGGGGTATTTAATATGCCTTGCGCGGCGCGTTCATGCGCCCAGCCGCCGGCCTTGCGGCTTATCGCCTCGATAAATTCCATCAGTTTCAACCGGTCCCTTTCCCGCGTTCCCCGTGCGGCTTAGGCCAATCTCTAGGTCGAAGCCATTTCGACTTGATTAATAGGTTGAGGTTTTACACGTGCGGCGACAAGCGATCCCGCAACAATCAATGCGGTACCCGCAATGGTCCACACGGTGACCGGCTCGGTGAAGAACAGCCAGCCGAAAATCGCGGCCCAGATAAAGCCGGTATATTCGACCGGAATAAGGACTTGCGCCTCTGCGCGTGCATAGGCCCAGCTTAAAAGCAGCAGCGAAAGGATCGCGAGGAGCGCCGCGCCGCTCAATATCGGTAGCTTTGCCATCGGCAGGGGTTCAAGCAGCCAAGGTGCGGCCAGCGCGAGGATCGATGCCGTGAGCAAATTCTGGAAAAAGGCGATCTCAATCGGTCCAGCAATCTGTGCCTGCTGCCGTGCAAGGATCAGATTATAGGCAAAGACAACCGCAGAAAACAGCACCGCCGCCACCCCCCAAAGCGCTTCGCGGCTGTAATGGCCGCTGAATTTGCCAAACAGGATCACGGCAACGCCTGCCAATCCGGCGACTGACGCGATGATTGCCTCTCGCCCGATCTTCTCACCCAGCAGAATGGCCGCAAGGAACAGCGCGATTACCGGCGCGATGAAGGACAGGCCGATCGCCTCGGCTAAGGGAAGGCGCGCGATCGCCCAGAAAAAGCTGATCGCCATGATGGCGACAATCAGACTGCGCCAGGCATGGAGCCGCAATGCGCTTCGGTCCGGCCACCCCTGCCGCGCGAAGAGGAACAGTGCGCCGGCAAAAATGGCACCGGCCATGTTGCGCCAAATCACCGCATTATAGGCCCCCAAGGCGATCGAAAGATCCTTCATCGCTACATCCATCAGCGAGAAAAAACCGATTCCGGCGGCGGCAACGGCAAAGGCGGTGGCGGGGCTGGTTGTGCGGTGCATCCTCGCCCGCTTAAGGCGATGCGGCGCCACTGTCACCACAGCAATTCGATACGCAGCCGGAAGGCCGACGCGGACCGGCTTGCCCCAAAGGCCTTGCTGCGATAAAGCGGGCAGGCAAAATGGACCCTGCACCTTTTCCCTGGATAGACGTTGTCATCATTCTCGCGCTGATCGGGCTGAACGGCCTGTTCGCCATGTCGGAACTTGCCATTGTCTCGTCCCGCCCCGCGCGCTTGCAGGCCATGGCCGATGCGGGCAGCAGCGGCGCGGCTACCGCGCTTGAGCTGTCCAAGGATCCGGGCAAATTTCTGTCGACGGTGCAGATCGGGATAACGCTGATCGGGATTATCGCCGGTGCCTATTCGGGGGCCAGCCTAGGCGGTCCGACAGGGGAAAGGCTTGCCGCCTTGGGTGCCAATCGCGAATGGGCCGATACGCTGGGCTTTGGCCTGGTCATCGGGCTGACAACCTATGCCTCTTTGGTGGTTGGCGAACTGGTGCCGAAGCAATTGGCGTTGGTTGCACCTGAACGGATTGCGCGGACGGTCGCGCGGCCGATGCTGTGGCTCGCCTGGATTGCCGCGCCTTTTGTGTGGCTGCTTGATGCCTCCAGCAGCATTTTCTTCCGCTTGCTCGGCCTCGACAGAGATAATCGCGATGCCCTGACGACCGAAGAACTCAAGGTCGTTTTTACCGAAGCCACGCATGCCGGTATCATCGAAGAACATGAGCATAAGGTAATTTCTGGCGTGGTCCGGCTTGCCGACCGGCCAGTGCGCGAAGTCATGACGCCGCGGACCGTAGTCGACACGATTGCCGCCGATGCCAGCGCCGAAACTATCCGCGACCGCTTGCTCAATTCGCCGCATACAAGGCTGCCGGTGATGGGGGATAGTGTCGATGACATATTGGGCGTGGTGCAGGCGCGCGATATCGTTGCCGCCCAGATAGAGGGTCGTCCGCTGGAACTGCGCATGATGATGCGCAAGGCAGAAATCGTTCCGGACCAGCTTGACGCAATGGATGCGCTCGAAATTCTGCGCCGGTCAGAAGTGCCGATGCTGCTTGTCCATGACGAATATGGCCATTTCGAAGGGATTGTGACGCCCAACGACCTGCTGGCGGCAATCGCGGGCGAATTTGCGTCGGATCAGGAACAAGGAAGCGCTGCCAATATCGTCACGCTCGACGACGGCTCGATGCTGATCGATGGCGGGATGGCGGCCGACGCCATGGCGCAGGCGCTGGACATCCCGCTTCCCGAAGATCGTGATTATGCCACCGCCGCCGGCCATGTGCTCCACATCCTGCGCCATTTGCCGGAAGAGGGTGAGGCCTTCACCGACAGCGGCTGGCACTTTGAAGTGGTCGACATGGACGGTCGCAAGATCGACAAGCTGCGCGTGCGCCGGATGAATAGCGACCGGTAAGTCCGGGCACCGCTAAGGGTGCCCCTTCGCTCTGCGCGTTATTCAGCCTTTTGCGATTTCGCTGCCCAGCGAACCATATTTCTTTTCAAATCCGGCAATGTCACCGGCGCTCAACAGCTTGGCCTGATCGACCCAATTGTCACGTTTGATGCGGCCGGCAAAAGCGCCCAGCTTTGAATCGATTTCGGTGACATCGGCAGCCGACCATGTTGCAATCTGTTCAAGGCTGGTCACGCCCATTGATTGCAACAAGGCCACCAGTTTCGGGCCGACACCCTTCAGCAGTGCAATGTCATCCGGAATTTGTGGTGCTGCCGGAGCAGTTTTTACCGCCGCTGCCGGCTTAGGCGCTGGCTTTTCCTTGGCCGGTGCCGCAGCCTTTGCGGCGGTCGCTGCTTTTGGCTTAGCGGTTGCAGTGGCCGGTTTTGCAGCCGGTTTTGCGGCCTTGGCCGTCTCGGCAGCGGCCGGCTTGGGCGCAACCTTTTTCGCTGCAGCCTTGGGCGCTGCCTTGGCGGCGGCCGGCGCCTTCTTGGCCGGTTTTGGAGCGACAGCTTTGGCGACCTTTGCAGGTGATTGGGCGACGGGTTCCGGCTCGGGCGCAGGCGATATTTCGCGCGGCGCAATCGGCTCTGCCGGTTTCTCGATCCGGGGCGGCTCGGCCTTTTTGCGGGGCCAGGCAAAATACAGAATGGCAACCAGCGCCAATGCGACAACAATGAAAATCAAGATATTCGAATCCATCGGACTTCCCCTCAAACCTCGGGCCCGCCATGGCGTCTGCCCGTAAAGTCGGTGCGCAAGATGCGCGGCAATTCCCTCAATCGCACCTTAGCCAGCCTGTTTGCGCTGTCCAGTGGCCGTTTCAACGGACATGGTCGACCAGATGTCGTGCGGTGCGAAGGTCGCAGCCCATCCGTTCCCGCACGACTTTAACCGCGTCAATCGCCCTGCCTTCGGCGCGGTAGCGTAGTACAATCGCCCGCAATTCAGGCGGTAACTCAATAGGTGCGATCGGCGGCGGCGGCGCAGACACCCGCCCTTTCCGGCGCATCAGCATAAAACAGGCGCCAAAGCCTGCCACGACCCCCAAGACAAAGGCGACCCAGTCAAAAACGGGATCACCGGCCATTTCAGCCTGCTGCCTTTTCGCGCGCGACCTCGCGCCAGCCAATGTCACGGCGGCAGAAACCCGTCGGGAAATCGATGGCATCGACCGCGGCATAAGCCGCTGCCTGTGCGGCGGTGACCGATTGTCCATGTGCAGTAACGTTCAATACGCGGCCACCATTGGCGACAAGCTGTCCGCCGTTGAGTGCGGTTCCGGCATGGAATATCTGTGCGGCGCCGATATCGCCAATTGCGATGGCGCCGCCCTTTTCCGGGGTGCCGGGATAGCCCTTGGCTGCCATTACGACCGTCAGTGCCGTGTCGGGTGAAAGTTGCGGGCGCTCAATCGCCGCAAGCCCGTCTGCGCTAGCCGCTGCAAGCAACAGCCGGGCAAGGTCGCCTTTGAACCGCAGCATCAGTACCTGGCATTCGGGATCGCCGAACCGGCAATTATATTCGATCAGTTTCGGGCCTTGGTCGGTCAGCATCAGGCCTGCAAAAAACACGCCCGAATAAGCGCGACCATCGCGTGCCATGGCCTTCACCGTCGGGTGAATGATCCGGTCCATCACCTCAGCTTCAAGCGCGGGGGTAAAGACCGGGGCTGGTGAATAAGCACCCATGCCGCCGGTATTAGGGCCGGTATCGCCATCGCCAACCCGCTTATGATCCTGCGCAGACCCAAAGGGGATCACATGGGCGCCGTCGCTGATCGCAAAGAAGCTGACTTCTTCGCCGGTCATAAATTCCTCGATCACGACCTCGGCACCGGCATCGCCGAAACCGCCACCGAACATGGTTTCAATGGCGTCCTGTGCCTGCGCATCGGTTTCAGCGATGATTACGCCCTTGCCCGCGGCAAGACCATCGGCCTTGATCACCACGGGCAGGCCAAAGCGCGCCAAATCGGCAAGTGCGGCTGCCTTGTTGCTATGCCGCGCATAGGCAGCGGTCGGTATGCCTTCGCGCGCGCACAGATCTTTGACGAAGCCCTTTGATCCTTCAAGGATCGCCGCATTGGCATTGGGGCCGAAAACCTTGATCCCCGCCGCGCGCAAGCTATCGCCCAGGCCGTCGACCAATGGTGCTTCGGGGCCGACGACGACGAGGTCGACATGATGTTCGCGGCAGAATGCCTCCACCGCGCCATGGTCCGCCGGATCAAGCGCCACGCATGTCGCAAGCTCCGCAATTCCGGGATTGCCGGGCGCGGCATATAGTTTATCGCACATGGGCGATTGCGAAAGCCGCCATGCCAGCGCATGTTCGCGTCCGCCCGAACCGATCAGCAAGATATGCAAAGAAAAAAGCTCCGTGACGCAAGAATTTGAAGGCAATGCCCGGCTGTTAGCCGAGGCCGAGGCAGGCAGCAATGCCCCCGCCCTGTCCGTGTCGGAAATTTCCGGCGCGCTTAAGCGCACGGTTGAGGATCGCTTTGGCCATGTGCGCGTGCGCGGTGAACTTTCGGGGTTCAAACGCGCGGCATCGGGGCATCTCTATTTCGGGCTGAAAGATGCCGATGCCCGGCTTGATGCCGTAATGTGGAAAGGCAATGCTGCACGCCTGCCCTTTGCTCCTGAAGACGGGCTGGAGGTGATCGCAACCGGCAAGCTCACCACCTATCCGGGCCGGTCGAGTTACCAGATTGTCGCTGACCGGCTTGAATTGGCGGGCGAAGGCGCGCTGATGCTGCTTTTTGAAAAGCTGAAAGCGCGGCTGGCCGCCGAAGGCTTGTTCGATGGAAAACGCAAGCAGCCCATACCCTATCTGCCGCGCACCATCGGGATCGTCACTTCGCCAACAGGCGCCGTGATCCGTGATATGATGCACAGGCTGGAAGACCGCTTTCCCAGTCATGTCGTGCTTTGGCCGGTACTGGTGCAGGGCCAAGGCGCGGCGGCGCAGATTGCCGCTGCCGTGCGCGGTTTTTCGGCGCTGCCCGAAAATGGACCAGTTGCGCGGCCCGATCTGTTGATCGTCGCACGCGGCGGCGGATCGATTGAGGATTTATGGGCGTTCAACGAGGAAGAGGTTGTCCGCGCGGTTGCCGAATGTCCTATCCCGCTGATCTCTGCCGTCGGCCATGAAACCGATACCACCCTGTGCGACTATGCCGCTGACCTGCGTGCGCCAACGCCGAGCGCTGCGGCGGAAATGGCGGTGCCGGTGCGGCTGGATCTCGCGGAGCGGCTGACCGGTTGCGATATGCGACTGACATCGGGCTTGCGCCGTTTGGTGCAGCGGTCCGGCGAACGGCTGACACATTTGACGCGCCTGATGCCGGCGGCGACGGACATTGTCGCAAACCGGCAGCAGCGCGCCGACGAGCTTGGTGAAAAATTGCGGCGCGGCCTGGAAAGGCGTGCCGATCTGGCGCGGATCGCATTTGTCGGAACCACCGCCCGATTGACGCCCGCATTGCTAAAGCGCCCGCTGGAACGGCAGGGGGATCGGCTCAAGGCTGTAAGGCTGTCGCCCGTACCACTCCAACGCCAACTGGCCGACGGCAGAGCGCGGCTGGCAGGGCTTGAACGGCTTCTGCTATCGCTGCATCCCGAAGCCCCATTGGCGCGCGGCTTTGCAAGGGTAACCGGCCCTGACGGGAAGACCATCAGCAGCAGCGGTGCCGCAAAGGCCGCGCGCGATTTGCAGATACGCTTTGCCGATGGCACGGTTGATGTCTCGGTTGGTGGGTCATTGCCGTCGGCTGGAAAAGCGCCGGCGGCAGCAAAGCCTGCGAGTTCCAAGCAGCAGGACCTGTTCGGCAGCGATTAATTCGGCGATCCGGTTCAAGGGGCATTGCTTGTTGTAGGGCCAAGCGACGGAAAATGGCTGTGCGTCGTCTTATCCCATTGCAATGCGCGGCCCAGCAGATGACCGGCATAGCCGCTGACCGCGCGCCGGGCGGCCAGTATCGAAATGATGTTCGCGATCAATGTGCGTGGTATCGATAGCAGCGCGGCTTGCATCCCTTGTGCCTGCGCAACGAAAGCGGCGCGCACCAGCAACCGCCAGACCAGCATGAATGCGTTCAGGGCAAGAAGCTGAATGACAAGCGGCGAAGGCATGCGTGCATCAACCAGATCAGATAGGTCTGCCAGTGTCACAAGTCCGGTGAGGACAATGCAAATATAGGCGCAGGTCAGCACGATCGAGGCGAACACCGCCTTGCGGTCGCGAAGCCGCATCCAGAATTCGGCTATGCCGCCGCGCCAGCCGAGCCGATCCCAGCCGGCAAGGGCGATCCCGATCATCCAACGTGTTTTCTGGCGCACGGACGCCGATAATGTGCTCGGAAAGCAGGCGCGGGTGCCCACCAACTGGCCGTCCTCATCAAGGATACGCGCAAAGATTGTGCGTTGCCCGTTGCCCGCAACACCCAGCCCCAATTCATAATCTTCGGTCAGTGATCGCTGATCAAATGGTGCGCCGCCATTTGCGATCGCGATCCGGCCAAGATGGTTGCGCTCGATGGCGCAGCCGACGCCAGCAAGGGGCAGCGCCGCGCCTATCGCCTCGCGGACGACAAGCGTCTTGCCGTGCGCCTCGGCAAATTCGTCGCAATAATGCCCACTGATCCATGCCGACCCGGGAACCTGTATCGGGATAACGGGCAGTTGCACCGCATTGGCCTTTTCCACCAGAAGATCGAAAACGCGCAGCTCGTCTGTATGCACATAATCCTCTGCATCGTGCAGCACGATCGCCTTTGCCTTGAACCCCGCCCCCAGTTCATCGGCGACGAGCGCGCGCCAAAGCCGGTTCAGGCAATCGGCCTTTGTGGTCGGCCCGTCGGAGGTACATAGCACCAGCCTGCAGTTCGGATTGCCCGCCGCACCGCTGCGGATGGCGGCGATGCTTGCCGCGTCATTGGGATAGCAGCCGACATAGATGCGATAGGCGGTGTTTGATCCTTGCCATGCCGCGGTACAGCGGCGCAGCATCGCGCCGATCACTTGTGCCTCGTTCCAGGCAGGAATGAATATGGCGATCATGCCGCTGCGGGCAGGCGCACCCAATTCGCCCGAACGGAGCGGGGGTTTATGGCGGTAATGGGAAAACCAGCGGCGGGCTTTGTGCATCGCCCAGATGATATCGACCAGCAATTCGTCTGCTGCACCGATTAAGAACCAGATCGCACTGAACAGCAAAAGTTCATGCTGTATCGATTGGATGATATTCCAGAAATCGATCATGGTACCAGAAGGTCCAAATTGAGGGCGGTATTCACCGCCTGATCAGGCCAGCGCCAATGTCAGCTTTCGCGCCATTGCATTGTTCGATCACGGACGATGCCGATGACCATTATCATCATCACCGGAAGCGACCAAAAGGCGCCGAAAGCGAAATACAGGGCTTGCCGCACCTCTTCGCTGAAAAACATGGCGACATGGGAGATGACGGAAATCAGGTGAAACCCTGTCGCCCAGATCGGCCAATAGCTCTCGCTGCGCAGGGCAAGCCAGTAAAAGCCTGCAAGCAATATGAGGTCGATGGTCATGACCGGGATATGAGGCTGCCCCCAATTCCCGAACTGTGCGCCCAACACGGATGCCACGCTTGCTGTGAAGATCATCGCCGCGCCTGTGCGACCTGACTTGCCCCCCGCCACTGCCGCAAAGGCGCAGCAGAGAAGGGCGAGCAACCAGTACAGGCCAATGATCAAAGCGTCGGGTAGGGGCAAGGCAGACATGTCCTGTCATGACCATCGACCGGGACGATATATAAGCCGGGGTGGTGGCTTCGGCTTATATACCGCCTTTGTCGGCCGGAACGATTGGCGCATCCGGCAGGTCGCGGCCGGAAAGGAAGGCAGGCACCGATGGCAGCGTCTATCCGAAAGTGCGAAACAGCCCTGCGACCATGATCGTCAGCGCTATCGCCACCGCCGCGGCAACGACTGCAACCTGCAGGATGCGCAAGCTGCGTGTGGTTCCGTCTAAGTCATTCCGCTGTCCTCCAACCGGCGGAAGCGAGAGGATAGAGCCGCTTTTTGAAGGACTATCCGCTGCTTCCCGATGGAGGCTGTGATCCGATAGAGAATGCGCTGCGACAAGCTCATGCGGCTGCCTAGGCAATTTTTGCCCAGCCTCGAAGGCCGCCAGCGCGCGTGCCGCGCTGCCCCGATTGATGGCGTTCAAGACCTGCACGGCGCTGGCGACATGATTGTCGACGGTGGAGGGTGAAAGGTCGAGCTCACGGCCGATTTCTTTTGATGTAAAACCCTGGCCCACCAGCCGCAGGCAATCCTTCTGGCGTTCGGTCAGTTGTGCGATGCCCCGTTCATTCACGCCAAAAATGCCTCTAATTAAAACCAATATGGCATGATTAGCGGCATTTGGCCCCCCGATGCAAGGCGGCAACCGGAAATCGTTGCAGCGCGGCCAAGGGAAAGGCTAGGCAGAAGCCATGGAAAATCCGAACCAGGCCTTAAAGCGCAAGCCCGCCTCGGCACTGCGCAACTTCATCAACAGCGAGGCAGCCGGCGGTATCATCCTGATGCTGGTCGCAGCGCTGGCCATGTTGATCGCCAACTCGCCACTGGCCTATGATTATTTTCATCTGATCCACGCCACCACCGGCCCGGAACTCACGCCCAAACTGGGGCCGATGACGGTGCATTTGTGGATCAATGACGGGCTGATGGCCATTTTCTTCATGCTCGTCGGGCTGGAAATCAAACGCGAATTTGTCGACGGCCATCTTTCCAGTTGGAATGACCGGTTGCTCCCGATGGTTGCCGCAGCTGCGGGCATGGCGGTGCCGGCGGGCATCTATTTGCTGATTGCAGGCGGAGAGCCTGCGCTGGTCCGGGGCTGGGCCATACCGGCGGCGACCGACATCGCCTTCGCGATCGGCGTTCTCGCGCTTCTCGGAAGCCGCGCGCCGGCATCGCTGAAACTGTTCCTGACGACCGTAGCGATTGTTGATGATATGGGCGCGGTCGCGATTATTGCGTTATTCTATACGGCCAGCTTGAATTTCACCGCGCTGGCCGCCGCAGCTGCAATTTGGATCATCATGCTCGTCATGGGCCGCGCCGGGGTTTCGCGGTTGACGCCCTATCTGATTTTGGCCGCGCTGCTTTGGTATGCGACGCTATTGTCCGGTGTCCATGCGACCATTGCAGGCGTGCTTGCCGCCTTTGCAATTCCGTTGCGGCGGACGCTGGCGGCACCTGATGCCGAAGATTCGCCGCTGCACCGGCTGGAACATGCGCTGGCAAGGCCGGTGGCGTTTCTGATCGTGCCCCTGTTCGGTTTTGCCAATGCAGGGGTGTCGCTGCAGGGCGTAGGCCTCGACACATTGCTGGCCCCGCTTCCGCTTGGCATCGCTATGGGCCTGTTCCTGGGCAAGCAGATCGGCATTTTTGGAAGCGTGTGGGCCGTCGTGAAACTCGGCCTTGCCGCACGCCCGCGCGATGCCAGCTGGCTGCAGGTTTATGGCGTCGCACTGCTCTGCGGGATTGGCTTTACGATGAGCCTGTTTATCGGCGGGCTGGCCTTTGTCGATCCGGCGCAGGGTGATGCGGTCAAGATTGGTGTCTTGATGGGTTCGATCGCGTCCGCGCTGTGCGGCTATACGCTGCTTCGATTCGGAGCGGCGCGGCGACAGGATTGACGCAAACGAATCAAAAAAGGGACGCAGACTGCGTCCCTTGATCGAAGTGCCAATGGCAGGTTGTCACGCGGCCGAAACCGCGAACCACCTTACTTGATCTTGGCTTCCTTGAACTCGACATGCTTGCGCACGACGGGGTCATATTTGCGGAAAGTCAGCTTTTCCGTCTGATTCCGGGGGTTTTTCTTGGTTACATAGAAAAAGCCGGTGTCAGCTGTGCTGACGAGACGGATTTTGACAGTGGCTGGCTTCGCCATGGCCTGTTCCTTCGGTTCGAATCGCTAAAAAGAAAACGGACGGCGTGGAAGCCGCCCGAAACTGGCGCGCTATTGATGCCACACGGCTTAAAAGTCAACCCTGCATTGGTTTCTGCCCTGCTTAACCAATCGGTAACCATAAGGGCGCATCACTGCCGTGAAGCAATCGGGGGCAACCGGCATGCAATATAACAATGATCAAATGCTGCTCATTCGCGCAGAACTTGGCGAACTGGTAGAGGCGCTGCGCCTTACCGCTTACGATGCCAATCCGCTGCAATTCCTGATGCGTCTGGAACATGTCCGGGAAACCTCGGCACGGCATGGGCTGACCGCGATCGCTGAAATTGCGGCTACCTTTGAAGCCGCGCTGCAACGCTTTGGCAACGGCAATGCCGTGGTCGACAGCTTCATTGGCATCCTGTCCGACGCGATCGGCGTCGCGCATCTGCACCCGGCAGCATCTGAAGCTTTGCTCGCCTCGGTGGCAATCCGGCTCGGAGGCTGACGCCGCCGCTCTCATGGAGTAAGCACATCCCATGGATGGCCTGATCGCGGCATTTTTGACCTTGCTGCTCACCGAAACCGGTGATCGCCCGCAATTGCTCGCCGCCGCGCTCGCGCTCCGTTACGGGCGCGATCGGCCGGTGATGCTGGGCTTTGCCCTTGCCAGCCTCGCCAATTGCCTGTTGTCGGCCTATGCCGGTTCCTTCATTTCCGGCTGGATCAGCGAAGACCCGGTCCGCCTGTTCAACGGCCTTGCCTATCTGCTTGCCGGAATTGCCATGCTGGCCTGGCGTCGCCCGGTCGATACGCTGGCTGGATGGAAAACAGGGCCGTTCCTGACGGCATTTCTGGGAATCTTCATCCTGCAATTCGGCGATAAGGGGCAGTTCATTATCAGCGCCAGCGCGGCGCGCGCCGATCATTGGTTGTTTCCGGCAATTGGCGGTTGGCTCGGCTCACTGGCGGCGGTGATTCCTGCCATCCTGCTCAAGGACAGGCTCGCGAAATTGTTGCCGATTGCAAAAATCCGCCTCGCTGGCGGCGTTGCGCTCTGTATTTTGGGGCTGATCCATGCATTGAAGGCGTGGCGACTGATCTGATCGCTTGCGTCCTGGGCCGATAGGCGACAATTTGGGTCGCCTAGAGGAGTATTCAACCCCATGTCGATCAACCCGCGTCCCTTCACCATTGCCGTTGACCAGTCCGATCTTGATGATCTGAAGGCGCGGCTGGCACGCACCCGCCTGCCCGAAAGGGAAACGGTCGATGATTGGGAGCAGGGGCTGCCGCTTGGCTATGCGAAGGAACTGCTCGACTATTGGCAGAACCTTTATGACTGGCGCCGCTGTGAGGCTGAACTCAACCGTTGGCCGCATTATCTTGCCGAAATTGACGGCCTCGACATCCATTTCATCCATATACGCAGCAGCCGCGCCGATGCCCTGCCGCTGATCATGACGCATGGCTGGCCCGGCTCGGTGCTTGAATTCATCGCCGTCATCGAAGATCTGACCCAGCCGGCAGACGCAGCGCAGCCCGCCTTCCATCTCGTCCTGCCATCGCTGCCCGGCTATGGTTTTTCAGGTCGACCCGATAAAAGCGGATGGTCCGTCGAAAAGACGGCGGAAGCATGGGACAGGCTGATGCGCGGCCTCGGCTATGATCGCTATTTCGCGCAAGGGGGCGATTGGGGCGCGATGGTTACGTCTGCGATTGGCGCCCAGAATAAAGGGGCATGCGCGGGCGTGCATATCAACATGCCCGTGGTCATCCCGCCGCCCGAGGTGCTGTCGGCGCCGACCCCGTTTGAGGTTGCGTCGCTGATGCGGCTCGGCTGGTATCGGGATAAGGACAATGGCTATGCCAAGATACAGAGCACAAGGCCGCAGACCATTGGCTATGCACTCACCGATTCGCCTGTCGGGCAGATGTGCTGGATTGTCGAAAAATTCCATGGCTGGTCTGATTGTGATGGCCATCCCGAAAATGTATTTTCGCGTGACCATCTGCTCGATAATGTGATGCTTTATTGGTTGACCGCGACTGCGGCATCATCGGCGCGGCTGTATTGGCACAGCCTCAGCGCTGAAAATCTGCCCGAAATCCATGTGCCGACAGGAATTAGCAGCCTTCCCAAGGAACTGTTCCGTCCCGTCGCTGGGCCGAAAGCCGCTACAAGAATATCCTGTACTGGAACGAACTGGACAATGGCGGCCATTTTGCGGCCATGGAACGCCCTGCGCTGTTTGTGGAAGAGATCAGGCGCTGCTTTGCGGGGATGACGCTTTAGGTTCTGCCGGCGTCGACAGGTTCAGCCCGACCACGCCGACAAGGATCAGCGCAATGAAACCGATCTGCGCAACCGACAGGCTTTGCCGGAACGCCAGCCAGCCGATCAGCGCGATTGCCAAAATGCCGACGCCTGACCAGATGGCATAAGCTACGCCCACCGGGATGCGGGTGATGGCAAAGGCCATCAGCCAGAAACAGATCGAATAGGCGACAATCGATGCTGCGCCGATCCATGGGCGCGCAAAACCCTGCGACATTTTGAGCAAGCTGGTCCCCACAATTTCCAGCACAATTGCAAAAGCAAGAAATACCCAGGCGTTCATGACATTCTCCTTCCGGTGTCGCGGCTTAGCATGGCTGGACGCCGCGCCAAATTTGTTCCAATCAGCAGGCATGGGAAGATTGATTGCACGGCGGTTGTTGACGGCGATTCCGACGCTGCTTGCGATCATCATCCTGTCCTTCATCCTGATGCGTCTCGCCCCGGGCGGCCCTTTTGATGGGGAGCGCCCGCTGGCACCCGAAGTGCGCGCCGCGCTGGAGGCGGCCTATGGCCTCGACAAAAGCCTGGCCGAACAGGTGTGGCTCTATCTGACACGACTGGTGCAGGGCGATTTCGGACCGAGCATGGTCTATCGTGACTTTACCGTTTCGGGACTGATTGCAGAGGCGCTGCCGGTTTCGCTGATGATCGGCGGTCTGGCTTTGCTCCTTGCAAGCCTGTTGGGTATTTCAGCCGGGCTTCTGGCTGCACTGCGCGCTGGCAAATGGCAGGATGAGGGGCTGATGCTGGGCGCAACGCTGCTCACAGCCTTGCCGACATTCGTCACTGGGCCGTTGCTGGCGCTGGTCTTCGGGCTCTGGCTTGGCTGGCTGCCAGTGTCGGGGCAGAATGACGGCTGGAACTGGCTGGTGCTGCCCGTCGTCGCGCTTGCCTTGCCGGTGACCGGGGCGGTTGCCAAACTGGCACGTGCGGGTCTGGCGGGTGAGATGGGGGCAGATCATATCCGCGCCGCCCGGGCGCGGGGAATAGCGCCGCTGACGATCTTGCGTCGCCACGCGCTCCGCCCTGCACTGGTGCCTGTTGCTAGCTATCTCGGCCCCGCCGCCGCCGCGCTGTTGACAGGCGCTGTGGTGATCGAAACCGTTTTCGGCCTGCCGGGCCTTGGCCGCTATTTCGTGCAAGGCGCATTGAACCGCGACTATCCGCTCGTTCTGGGCGTGGTGACGCTCTACGCCGGGCTGATCATCCTCTTCAATCTGTTCGCCGACCTTCTCTATGGCTGGCTCGATCCAAGGATGCGGGACGGGTGAGGCCCGCCCTGATCCTTTTTGCGCTGATAGCGCTGGTTGCGTTACTGGTGCCGCCGCTGCTGCCTTATGACCATGTGTCGATTGATTGGGATAGCGTGCGCGTCGGCCTTTTCACCGACGGCCATATTCTCGGTACCGATGATCTGGGCAGAGACCGGCTGGCGCGCCTGCTGGTTGGCACGCGGGTGACGCTCTCGGTGGCGTTGGCCGCCGCGCTGGTCGCCCTTGCGGTTGGCGTTGCCTGGGGCGCGATTGCCGGCTGGGTGGGGGGGCGCACCGACGAATGGATGATGCGCATTGTCGACGGCTTATATGCGCTGCCCTTTATGTTTGTCGTTATCCTGCTGATGGTGGTGTTCGGTCGATCGATCTTCCTCGTCTTTCTGGGCATCGGTTTTGTCGAATGGCTGACCATGGCACGGGTCGTGCGGGGTCAGGTCATCGCGCTCAAGCAACGGCCCTTCATCCTTGCAGCAGAGGCTGCGGGATCGCCCGCGCGCGTCACGCTTTGGCGGCATATCTTGCCCAATGTAGCAGGCGTTGCGGTAGCTTATCTGATGCTCACCATTCCGCATGTGGTGATGATCGAAAGTTTTCTCTCCTTCCTCGGGCTGGGCGTGCAGGAACCGCTGACCTCGCTCGGCATACTTGTCAACGAAGGGGCCGAGGAAATGGATATGCACCCTGTCGCCCTGCTTCTCCCCGGTGCCGTACTGGTGACGATCATCGCCTGCCTGACCATTGCCGGTGAACGTTTTCGCGACCGGCTGGCGGATGCAGCGAAATGAGCGCGGGATATATCGTTCATAACCTTGCCGTCCATGTCGGCGGCAAGACCATTGTTGAAGATGTCAGCTTTGCCATTGCGCCCGGCGAAATTGTTGCGTTAGCCGGCGCGTCCGGGGCCGGCAAAAGCATGAGCGCAATGACGCCATTCGGGCTAAGCGCCGGTATCGCCAGCGGTTCGGCGGCACTCGACGGCGTCGAACTGGTCGGGCTTTCGGAACGCGAACTCAGCCGCGTGCGCGCTGAAAAACTGGGTTTTGTCTTTCAACAGCCGCTGACCGCATTGACGCCGCACCGCACCGTGCGCGCACATCTGGTCGAGGCTGCGATGCAGGCCGGTGGCGCAAAGCCCGACAAGGCGGCGATGGTCGCGATGCTGGCGGCGGTCGGCCTGTCGCGCCCTGAAGAAAGGCTGGCGCAATATCCGCACCGGCTTTCGGGTGGAGAAAGGCAGCGCGTGCTGATCGCCGCCGCGCTCGCGCACGGCCCGCGCTATCTTGTCGCCGATGAACCGGTCAGCGCGCTTGATGCTGCGCTGCGTGGAGAGATTATGGCGCTCCTCGTCCGGCTCTGTCGTGAGCGGGGGATGGCAATGCTGCTGGTCAGCCACGATCTGGCAGGGATCGAACATCATGCCGACCGATTGTTGCTGCTGGATCAGGGCAAGGTCGCCGAGGCCGGCAATGCCGGGCAGATCGCGACGGCGCCGGCAACCGACTATGGGCGGCGCCTGATGGCGGCAACACCGCGCCTGTCAGAACCTTGGGCACCGCTTCCCCCGGCAACCGAACCCTTGCTTCAGGTCGAAAATGTCCATGTCCATTTCCCGAGGCCGGGTTGGCGCAGGGGACGGATCGACGCTGTGGTCGATGCCAGCCTGACACTTGCCAAGGGTGAAACGCTGGCGCTGGTTGGCGGGTCTGGTTCGGGCAAATCCACACTCGGCCGTGCGGTTGCAGGGCTGGGGCCGATGGCATCGGGAACGATCAACTGGCAGGGCAAGACGCTGCCACCGCGCCGCAGCCGCACCGCCGAGCATCGCCGTCTGATCCAGCCGGTGTTCCAGGATCCGCTCGCCAGCCTTGATCCGCGCTGGACGGTGGCTGACATCCTATTGGAGCCTATCCGTTTTCTGACGCCACGGTCTGCAGCATCCGATGGCAAAGCATATGTGGAACAATTGCTTGAAGAAGTCGGCCTGCCGCGCGATTTTGCCAGCCGAAAGCCTGCGTCGCTGTCTGGCGGGCAGGCGCAGCGTGTGGCGATTGCCCGGGCGCTCGCGGCCAATCCGGACATGCTGTTGCTCGATGAGGCCACCTCGGCGCTCGACCCGCTTGTTGCGGACGGCGTGACGGCCTTGTTCACGCGGCTACAGCGCGAGCGGGGGCTTTCGATGCTGTTCATCACCCATGATCTGGCCTTGGCCCGCCGGGTGGCGCACCGGATTGCGGTGATGGATGCCGGCCGGATCGTCGAATGTGCGACGCGAGAGGCATTGTTTGCCCATCCGCAGGCGGCGGCGACACAAAGGCTGATTGCAGCGAGCGGTTAGGCCATTGCCGCAAAGCCGCGTTCAAGATCGGCCTTTAAATCCTCGACATCTTCCAGCCCGATTTGCAGGCGGATGACGGTGCCATCACAGGCCCATTGTGTCGCGCTGCGATAATGTTCCGGCCGCTTGGGGCAGACAAGGCTTTCAAAGCCGCCCCAGCTATAGCCGATGCCGAACAGCTGAAGCGCATCGACGAAGCGCGCCGCCTTTTCCCAATCGCCTCTCAGAATGATCGAAAACAACCCCGACGAACCGTTGAAATCCCGCTTCCAGATATCATGGCCCGGGCACGTCGGCAGCGCGGGGTGCAGCACGGTTGCGACTTCCGGCCGCGTCGACAGCCATGTCGCGATGTCCAGCGCCGATGCCTCATGAGCCTTCAATCGCACGGCCATCGTGCGAAGCCCGCGTGCGGCGAGATAGGCGTCATCAGGGGAAAGCACCTGCCCCAGCGCATGTGCGGTGGATCGCAACGCCTGCCAATGTCGCTTTGTCGTGGTGACGCTGCCTGCCATTACGTCGCTATGGCCGACGACATATTTGGTCGCGGCAAGGATGCTCATGTCCACGCCCTTGTCGAGCGCCGTGAAGAAATAGGGCGTCGCCCAAGTGTTATCGAGCAGTGTCACGATCTCGCGCTTGCCCTTATGCGCCTTGGCCGCGGCGCAGATGGCGGGCACGTCCGATACTTCAAAGGTCAGGCTACCCGGGCTTTCGAGCAAGATCGCGCGGGTGCGTTCACAAAATAGCGTCGCTATGTCTGCGCCCATCAATGGATCGAAGAAGCGCGTCTCGACGCCCCAGCGCTTCAGAAAACCCTGCGCAAAGCTGCGGCTTGGATCATAGGCATTGTCGCTCATCAGCAGAACATCGCCCGGCTGGAGCACCGACAGCAGTGCAGCCGAAATCGCGGCCACACCCGACGGATAGAGCATCGTCCCATGCGCGCCGGGTTCCAACTCGGTCAGCGCCTCGGCAAGCGACCATTGGGTGGGCGCCCCGCGCCTGCCGTAGAAGAAACGGCCGTCTTCGTTGGTTTTGTCGCCTGCCTCAAGCGCTGCGACATTTTCGTAAAGATGCGTGCTTGCGCGCCAGACAGGCGGGTTGACGACGGCGCCGGTCCATTCGGGCCGCCGGCCGCCAGTGACAATTTTCGTGTCGGCTTTAGAGGGGCGTTTGGGGTCGGCCATGCTGTCCGTTAGCCGCTAAAGGCGCTGCACCGCAAGGCTATCCATATGTTCCCCCGACGGCGTTGCTTTGAATGCAGGGAACAGGCAAGCGCCGCGCCCGTTATCCGATCGCTTGCAGCAATGGATAATGCAGCATGGATGGAGGCAGATCATGGCGCGAACGGCACGATCCTATAGCCGGATCGGTTTTTGGGCGCTTGGCGCCAGCGTGGCCGTAGCAGGTGCGCTGTTGCTGCGGCATTTTTGGGCAGGCGAGGATGATTGCAGCCATTCCGCCGGATTTGCCGATGGCGAAACCGACCGCGAAAATTTCGATCAGACCCGATCTGCAGGGCCGGAAGCGATGCGCGATGATGTCGCCGATGATTGGGACAAGGTTGACGAGGCCCTCGACCAATCCTTCCCCGCCAGCGATCCGGCCGCCTATTAAGCGGCCTGCGCTAAGCTTCAGGCGGGGCCTTGTGCCTTGGGCGTATCGGGATCGAGGCCCCATTCGCTCCAGCTGCCGTCATATAGGGCAATGTCCTTCTTGCCGGTCAGGCGCGCACCGAACAGCACCACGGCCGCCGTCATGCCCGATCCGCAGGTGGTGATCATCGGCTGGTCAAGATCGACGCCTGCCGCCTTGAACTCGGCCAAAAGCGCATCACCCTGTTTCCAGCTTCCATCGGCGTTGAACAGCGTTGAATAAGGAAGATTGCGGCTGCCGGGAATGTGGCCCGATGCCATGTCCGGGCGTGGTTCCTGTTCTTCACCGGTAAAGCGCCCCGCCCCACGGGCATCGACGACAACCGCTTCCTTGCTGTGCAGATTGGCAAGCATATCGGCCTTGCTGCGCACGGCGCTATCGTCTTTCCAAACGGTGAAGTGGCGGTGACGCAAAGCGGGCTTGCCATTTTCAAGCGGGCGGCCCTCGGCCTTCCATTTGGCCAGCCCGCCATCAAGGATCGCAACATCATGCGCGCCAAACAGCGTCAGCATCCACCAGGCGCGGGTTGCCGATTTGAACGGGCTGTCATCATAAACGACGATCCGGCTGCCATCGCCTAGACCCAGTGACTGCATGCGACTGGCGAATTTCTCTGGCGGCGGAAGCATGTTGGGAAGGCCACTCGATGCATCGGCGATTTCGGCCAGATCCATGAACACTGCGCCGGGGATATGCCCGCCTTCATATTCTGCGGCTGCGTTACGACCGGCATCGGGCATGTGCCATGTCGCATCAACAACGCGCAAATCCGATGCGCCCAATTCCTTGGCCAGCCACTCGGTGCTTACCAGCAAGTCCATATCGTTTGTCCCTTTGCCCGCATTTTAACGATTCTTATGCGGAGCACGATATGCGCCTTTTTCGCGCACGTCGAGGGGGGGGGCATGCATAGCGCGTGCTAACAGGATGAGGGCAAGCGCGATCAGCACGTGATAAATGTGCCAAGCGGCCGCTTCTGTAAGCCAGGGCGACTTCCGAATGAGGAGGGTGTTCGCCAGCAAGATCATCAAACCAGACGGAACGAGCCATGATAGACCGAATCGGTATGCATGCCAGATGGCGGCACATAGCCCGACTGTCAGGGCCAGAAGGAAAAGCGGCGCAAGAAGCGCCTTTGCGAGGAAAAATATACCCGCTGAAATAGCCAGAATCGCAACGGCAAACGCGCCATCGTTTCGATCGCTTTTGCGCCGCAGGATGTGCGCCGCCAGCGCCAATAGGGCGGCCAGACCCAGCATTTGCGAGCCGCCTGCATGCAGCGCTGCCAGCTCGGCTTGCAAGCCAGCACCAAAACGCACCATGCCGATAGCGGCCGCGATGCCGAGACACGCCATCGCAAAGGCCGGCAGGATTTTGCCCTGACGCCAAAGGGGCAGCGCCGCCCAGGCCGCGACCATTACGATGGCCGCATCAGACAGGGCATAATGGGCGGGCATCATGCTTGCTTCATGCTCGCGCCCGGCGTTTCAGCCGGCAAAAGTCCCGCAGCGCGCTTGATGTCTTCCGAGCTCTGGCGGGATCCATCATGGCTCCAGCCCGGCGGAGCGAAGATATAGCAAAGCCGCTGCCACAGGCTCAGCCCGCGCTGGCTCGCATCCTTGGCGATTCCGACATATTCATGCGTCAGGATCGTCAATGGATTATAGGTGTCGAGATTTTTGACCAATCCGAAATCAACCGGTTCGGCGCGATCCTCCTCGACAAAGGTTCCCAGCATCCGATCCCAGATGATCAGCGTGCCGGCATAATTGGCATCAAGATATTTCGCGTTGCGGCCATGGTGCACCCGGTGGTGGCTGGGCGTGTTGAAGATAAATTCGAACCAGCGCGGCATGCGGTCGATCGCCTGAGTGTGCAGGAAGAATTGATAGGTCGCGTTGAGCACCCCACAGAAAATCACCAGCACCGGATCAAAACCGATCAGGATGAGGGGGATTTTCAGCATCATCGTGCCGGTGAAATGCTTCATCCAGCTTTGGCGCAGCGCAATCGGCATGTTGAAATTGGTCGAGCTGTGATGAACGACATGCATGGCCCAGCCCCAGCGGACGCGATGGCAGATGCGGTGATGCAGGTAGAAGCGCAGGTCATCAATCACGAAGCACAGTAAGAACGCCCACCATGTGTTGGGAATGTTGGCGATGGCAAAGGGTGCGGCACCGAACAGCGCTGCGTTGGTGATGATGGCGAAGATGGCGTTCACCGGGTCGCTTGCAAGGCCAAGGAAGATGGACAGCCCCGAATCCTTGAGTGGCACCGATCCCTTGCGGCGCAGCAGGCCGATGGCGATCAGCTCAAGCACCATGCCCGCGGCAAAGGCCGCAAGGGTGATCACCACCCAATTCTGATCCATGAATTGATCGACAGTCATATGGCCCCCCATGTGTGGAAACGGGGCATAGACGTCCTTGTTTTGCAAATTAATTGAATAATATGCCAGTATTATGTAGTTTTTAGAACATGGATTTGAACCTCACACGGCTGCGACGTTTCCTTTCAGTCTATCATAATAAAAGCTTCACGCGCGCCGCAGACGAACTGGGCGTGACCCATTCGGCACTCACCAAGTCGCTGCAGCAGTTGGAGCAGGAATTGGGCATCGAAGTTTTCGACCGCACAACGCGCGTGGTCAGCCCGACCGAGGCCGGACATCGGCTGGCTTTGCGCGGGGCGGAATTGCTCGCCTTTGCGGGGCAGGTCAGCGAGGATATTTCCTCAGGTGCCCGGCATATCCGGATGATCGCAGGGCCCGCAGTGATCGAGGCATCCTTGGCATCTGCGCTGGCCATGTTCCACAAGGCCCATCCCGACGTGCGGGTTACCGCAGAAACAATGCCCCCGGATCTTGCCTTTGCCCGCTTGCGGCGGCGCGAGGTAGAACTGTTGCTATACCATTCCAATCTGATCGGCACATTGCCGGACCGGCAGTCATTTCGCATCACGCAGATTATCGATGAGCCATATGTCGCGGTGCTGCATGCCGACCACCCTGTGCTGCAAACCGATTGTTCGCCGGAAATCCTGCTCAAGCAGCAATGGGCGATACCCGGCTATGATCCGCTCTATCGATCGGCAATTCCCGTGGAGATGGAGGAACGATACCGCCGCGCCAGTTTTCCCCATTACCGGATTCTTAGCCTCAGCACCTGCCTGTCGCTTGCTGCAGAAGGATCGTTGATCACGCTCCTGCCGGAACCATATGTCCGGGCGCAGCCTGCCGCGCGCGACCTAGTCATCCTGCCCATGCCGTTGGCCGATGGTGCGCGTTATTCGATCAGCGCGATCGGTCTTGCCAATGTTCCGCAGGACCCGCTCGTCAACGCCCTTATCGGCATGATCTCCACACAAGGCAGGCAAGGGTAGCAAAGCGCCGATCAAAACGCCGCTTGGCCAAAGGAAGCAGAATCTGGCCGCGCCCATATTCCACATACAGCCCCAGGCACGGCCCGACGCATAGGCGCGATCGCACCGTTCGGGGTGGAACGCGAAAGTCTGGAGATTTTCAAGAAAACTGGAGCGGGCGAAGGGATTCGAACCCTCGACCCCAACCTTGGCAAGATCCGGATATATTAAATTTCTGCTCTAAATCAAATATTTAAAAGACCACCGAAGCATCCAAACACGATCCGAGCATTTTCAGTGCAATTTGCTCAGAAGTCTTTGTGTGCAATGTTTTAGCGGAAGCCGCCACATTGAACGATCCCGCCACTGGTGATTCCTGTGTTCAGGTTTCCAGACAAGTGCGGAGCGGCAGCTTCGCGCCCAGTTGCAGCTTTCGCGTCCTTCAATGACAGTTGTTCCAGGCGAAAGTCAGAATGTTTTGGATCAATCCCACCTCGGCGCCTTGCTAAAATCGGCCGCGCGGAATGGCGTTTCGTTGAACAGATAGGGATAATAAAATTTCCGAAGCCGCTCATGATAAGCGCGGATGCGGTCCTGATAAGCCAGACCCGCGCGCAGATCTGTCTTCGCCTGACGGTGCAACAATGCCTGCACGCCAACTGCAGGCAACATAAAGCCGATCCGTGAAGTCCATTGGTCACGCGCTTCGAGGCCATTTCGATAGGCTTGGGCTTGGGGCGCTGCCGCAAGATCGCCCAAATGTTGAAAAGCGTAATACCATTTCCAGTGGAACCCACCTTCGACGGGCTTGGTGTTCCTCCATTCAGGATGAACTTCGAAAAAGGCCTGCATAGTCTCTTCTTTTGGCCGGTCCCAACCACCATGGATTTTTTCGCGCTGTTCAAGCGTCAGCTCTACGCCCTGTCGTACAGGTACAGCTGCGTTGATACCCAGATGAGCAAGTGCAGGCAGGATCAGTGTGAACACGAGCCAGCTTGCGGCGAGCGTTGCGGCATTGGTAACCGAGCTCCAACCTTTGCGGTCCAACAACAGGCATAGCACGGTCCAAAAACCCAGATAGGCGGCGGAAACGGCAACGAAAATCAAGATGTCGCCAAACTTTGCTCCTGACAGTAAGCCTCCTGCCGCAAGTGGCACAACGAGCGCCAACCACAAGAGCCCCGTGCGAAGGACAATACGCCGACGCCACAGGCCTGTTTCGCTTCGCGCCATGGCAGCCAGTAAGGTAAAGCGTCCTGCCTCGCGCTCGCTTGATTTCAAGTCATGCAAAAGAACGATAACGAACAGAGGTGCAAGATATGTGAGCACAAACGCCCAGTCGAACCGGCCGGGTAGCGCGAGTTCAGCATTGTAATTCTCGCTCTCATAGAGTTGCGCTTCTAACCCCAGTGCGCGCACGCGAAGGATATAGGGCGCTACGTCACGCTGGCCAATCGCGGCAAATGCGAGCGCCGATGGATTATCCCAAGTTGCATGGAAGGTATAATAAGCCGCGTTGCCGGCATCACCTTCTTTCGAAACCCATTTGGCAATAGCGGCAACATCGTTGGCCTGTTGTGGCTGGATGCGTGCAATAGTCTCCTTTTGACGTGCTATCTCTGCCATGCCGGCCCAGACACTCGTTATGGAGAGGATCGCCATCAGCAAAAGTGCAGGTAAGGCCAGCCTTTGCTTAAGGAACAAATGTGCCTCTTGGTGCCAAAGTCCCTTCATGTCGCGCCTCCAAGCCGGCGGGCGGCAAAGCGCATGCCAAGCACGAGCGCAGCAAGCCATCCCAAGAGGATCAGTAAGCCCGGAAGCGCGGCCCGCAGTTTTTCAGACGTTGATGCCGCACGATAACTAAAGTCGGGCACTTCTTGCCAATTTTTGGGATCAATGCGAACCCGCTGCGCCGCTTCCGGGTCTTTGTTACGATTACTGTCATCGCCATAGGTTATGGATTTGGCTTGCAAAGCGTTAAGCTTCTGGACGATTGCGAAACGGTACGCTTCGGCCTGTTTTAGGAACCGACGATGTCCTTCCAAATCGGTGCCCGACGCGGACATGGATAGACGGCGTAACGCGATGGCGGGGCTGATTAAGCCGACAATATCTGACTGGAGGCTCTGCGTCCTATGGACAGCAAATTGGCGCTTCGCATATTCATCGAACAGCCTGGATGTCAGCTTTTCGCCTTCCATTGCCAAGAGTCCGCGATAGTTGACGGGGAGGTCTTCGACTTTCTCAACGCCATATTGCTTTAACGTGCGCGCCTTGAAGGCGGTGAAATGGGGATCGTCCGGATCATGGCTATCCCCCATATTACGTAGATCTTTCTGGACGGCGATATCCGTTTCCAGCCTCGTAAGAGCCGGGTTGGCCGCAACCGCCAGGTCGGGCGCGATCCGCGGCAGTAAAATTACAGCGAACGCCCACAACCCTATCAAGGTCATAAGCGCCCCTCGCGCATGGCCTGACAGGGCCGATACAATGATGATCAGCAGAACCCAGATCGCAAGATACAGCGCGTAGCCGAAAAATATGAAAAGGCTCGGCGCAAACGGTGCCCCCTCGGTCGCCACTAACCAGCCAAGCGCAAGGGCAGCGGGGGCGAGCATCAAAGCCGCTATTCGGCCAAGCCCTAATGACTTGCCGAGCATGACATTGCGCGCCGAAACGCCATGCGCAAACAGCTGTCGGACGGTACCGCGTTCCCGTTCGCGCGCGACAGCGCCAAAACCGATGAAGATCAACATCAACGGCGCAAGTGCCTGCAACACCAAGGCGGGTGTTAGCTGGCCAAACCGGACGAGCAAGGAGCTTTGCCGGACATCACCGAAATTGGCGCTATTTTGCCGGTGGCCCTCCAGATAAATGGTATTGCCCGTAAACGCGTCCACACCGGGATCAAACGCCGCAAGCGCAGGCAACGGGCGGAAAACAAAATGGCCGTAATGGACCATGCGGTGCGGATGCCGCGCGGGAGCTCCGTCAAAAGCGGCGTCAGCTTGTTGCTGGAAACGAGCGCGGATGGAGTCGCTTGTGTCGCGCTGGGCAATCGAAGTCAGCGCGGCGATGAGCGACAGCGCAATCAGGATGACCAGCCCAAGCATCGCAACGCGGTTCCGACGCAGCAAGCGCCATTCGTCGTTAGCAATCAACCGGACGCTGCTCATGCAGACACGGCCTCGCCATAGCGGCGGTGCAGGGCCATCACATCATAGTCTTGCTCACGGCAAACTTCTTCGACAATACGCCCTGCATCGAGAAAGCCGATCCGATCAGCACAGTCAGCAGCCCCAAGCAGGTCGTGCGTAACCATCAGGATTGCGGTGCCTCGCACTTTGAGAGTCGCGAGCAGTGCATTGAAGTCGGCGGTAGCTCGGGGATCAAGTCCGGAGGTCGGCTCGTCCAGCAACAGCACTGGCACTTGGCGCACGACCGCCAATGCAATCGCAACCTTTTGGCGCATGCCCTTTGAAAAGCCGGATAGGGTTAGGCTACGCGCTTCAGCTTGCAGGCCTGCCGCGTCAAATGCCGCTTCAATTTCTGCGCTGCTGTGGGCTTCACCGGCAAGCGCGAGAAAATAGTCAACATTCTCCCGTGCCGTTAAATGCTCATATAGCGCTACGTTTTCCGGCAAATAGGCAATTTTGTGCCGGGCTATTTCGGGGTGGGCAGATGGATCTATGCCTGTGACCAACGCCGAACCGGATGACGGCTTAAGAAACCCCAACAATGTTGAAAGCGTCGTAGATTTACCTGCGCCATTGCCGCCCAACAGCGCATAGATTTCGCCCGCTGCAACCGACAGAGAGAGGTTATCGAGCACTGTCTTGCCGCCACGTTTGACACAAAGCCCCGATATTTGGATGACGGTCATCAGAACCGGCTCCGTACACCAATCGAAGCTGCCCTCGGCGTTCCGGGTTGCACCCATAAAGACGCATAGCTGTTGGCATACCAATGTGCATTGAACAGGTTGCGCACTTCACCGAATAGTTCCACTCCTTCGGTCAATTCAAACTGGCCAAACAGACGCACCAAATTGTGCGATGGCAGTTTGAATGCAGTGCCGGTTTCGCCTGAGCGCTTGCCAACATGCTGCACTCCAGCGCCGATTTTTCCATTCATGGAACCTAAGGTAAAATCCTGCGTCAGCTGGACATTCAAGCTATGCTTCGGAATATTGATGAGCGGATCGCCCGGCCGGATCTGAAACGAGAAATTGGGATCGAGGATCAACGAGCGGGATTCCGCGTCCGTATAGGCATAGCTGAACAGCAGACTAAGCCTAGACGTGATTTTCCCGGCGATATCCATCTCCGCACCGCGGCTTCGTGCTTTGCCGACGGTCACCAGAAACCCGGGATTAGCGGTGTCCGTTGCCAAAACATTGCTCTTCTTCATCTCATACAGCGAAAATGTTCCAGTCAGTTTTCCGTCTAGAAGGCTCAGCTTTGTTCCGACTTCGATGGACTGGCTGGTTTCGGGATCGAATATCCGGCCGGCGGCATCTGTGCCGATATTGGCGCGGAAGCCTTCGCCGTACACTGCATATAGGGAAATTGCGTCCGAGGCTTCGAAAACAAGACCTGCCTGTGGACTCAGCCGACTGGCTTTGCGTGCGCTCAGGATAGATGTAATCCGGTTGTTGGTTTGTAACTGGAAATCGTCATAACGCGCGCCGATCCGCACCTGCAGCCTGTCGGTGAGGTTGATCTGGTCCTGCAGGTAGAAGCCTGTCGATTTCTGAATGTCCACCCTATTGGTTAGCCGTGCCGGAGTCGGCAAAGGAAATCGCCCATATGCGGGGTTTAAGATGTTGATGATGTTCGCGGCTAGATCAGAAGGGTTGCCCGAAACTGCGGGTGGACGGAAACGCCGAAAATCTTGGTCATTTTCGAACTTGTCATAGTCTGCCCCGAACAGAATTCGGTGTCGCATTCCGCCAAACTCAAATTCGCCGGAAACTTCTCCACGTACGACAAAATGTTCTGAATCATAAACCCGAGACCGGCGCTGGCGGGAGAGCGACTGACCGTCGACGAACAACTTCTGGCGAGAACGGACCAGTTCCGCATCGGACGATTGCCCGGTGAGCAAGGTGTCCCGGTGGCTCACACCGAGTTGCATGCTCCACTTATCGTTGAAATCGTGCTGGAGCCGCAGTTGATGGCCTTCGGCTTGTGCTACATGGTCGCCATCGCCTGGCTCGCCTAAGAAGCGGCTACGCGGCACCGTCTTCAAATTGTTGTTCAGTACCACTATGCCCCGGTCAAAAGGTACAGCAACGCGCGTCCATTCCAGATCATAGGTCAGCCGGGTCTGGTCGCCCAGCCTAAGGCCCACAGACGGCAAAAACCCGCGGCGATTTGACCCGATCGTGTCCCGGAAACTATCCGCCTCTTCCGCATATCCGACCAAGCGGACGGACAGGTTCTGCCCGATCGCCAAATTGGCATCGGCCTCTGCGCGCAATCGGTCAAAGCTGCCATATTGTAACGCGGCCGTTCCAAAGCTGTTGCCATAGACAGGCTGTTTGGTGACAATGTTGATTGTCCCCCCAGGCTCGCCACGCCCCAACAGTGCAGCAGCAGGGCCTTTCAAAACCTCAATGCGTTCGATCCCCGCCACGTCACGTTGACCGCCAAAACCGCGCCCACCGTTAAAGCCGTTGACCAGATAGCCGCTAGGTAAATTCTCGTCACCGGCAAAGCCGCGTATGGCGAACGCGTCCCATAACCCGCCCAGCGTATTCTGCCGCGCGACGGAGGCGTTGAGATCGAGAGCATCGGTCAGCCGCAGGATGTTATTGTCCTCCAACTGCTTTGCGTCGATCGTTGCAATTGCCTGCGGAATTTCCTTCTTATCAAAATCGCCGCGATACGCCTGACGGATACCTGTCACCGTAATTTCAGCTTCGTCGATCTCTTCGGCATAGGCCGGAACTGGTGCGAGACATGAGATACCAGCCAGCAAAATGGGTACAGAACGCACGAATTCATCCTCTCAAGATCTCAGAAATCAGCGTGAATGTGATAGAATATCATCACATTGTCAATCCTCTGCCATGTGCAGCACAATTTGCGCATAGTCCGGCAAGCTTGACGTGCCGTTTTACTAAGTGGAATCTGCGGGATCGGGCCAGTGAACAACTGCAATGCTAGCGCCAACAGCTCTTCCCGGGCAATTGTGACTTTTGTGGGGTTTGGGATTGCGCGGACCAGTTCCAAAGCGGTGCGGATGAGTTCGCTCATCCGCTTTTAGGAGCGAGTTGAATACAAAGATGAGCGCAATACCAATCGCGTAAGCCGGCCATGCCCCATCCAAGGCTGACTTAAATGCTGGATTTCGACGATTTTTGCTTGGGCGTTCCAATCAGAACCCTGCTTAAAACGCAGGCTATATGGCCGCCTTTGGCAGCAAAGGCGCTATCGCATAAACCTTTGAAAACTGGAGCGGGCGAAGGGATTCGAACCCTCGACCCCAACCTTGGCAAGATTCGGTTCGATGAAATTTATGTTCTAAATCATATATTTATGTGAACTCTAAAAAATCCGAACACGATCCGAACATTTTCAGCCCGTTAAATGATGCGCGCGAATCCTGCCACGCCACGCGCTGGGGATGAACGTACCTCAGGCTTGTTCACTTGCAGGGCGGTATTCAACATTTGTCCCACATCGCCTTCGTCCCCAAGGATTGCTTCCATGCTGCGAACGCATAAGCGGACTTTATCATTCGCTAAGTCATACCAGATTTGTTTCGAAGCGCGCCGCGTTTTTACGAGGTCGTTGCGGCGCAGTTCCGCAAGTTGCTGGCTAAGCGCAGGTTGGCCGATGCCAGTTGCGGTATCTATTTCGCTAACAGTGCGTTCACCGCGCAAAAGGGAAGATAAGATCATGAGCCGCTGCGGCTGCGCATAGACTTTTAGCTTGTCCGCCGCTTTTACGGCGCGGTCGCGACTTTCAAAAAGCGAAGTCATTTCGCATCAGCCAAATGGCAAAACCAATCATCGTCAACACTGATTTCGGTGCTGTTTATAATTGGTAATGCAAGCAATTTATCCCCGAGTTGCCATCCCTCTGGAGCAAGGCCAGCGCCGCCCTGAGTAGCTTGCAATGCGTTAAGAAGGCGTAGCATTTCGCTGACTGAGCGGCCTACATTATGCGGATAAGTGGTGATGGCACGAATGATGCCGTCGGGGTCGATGAAATAGGTTGAACGAACCGCAGCACTATCAACTGCGGTATCGTCAATCATGCCATATGCCCGGCCAATCGCCATGGAGGGATCTTCGATGACTGGGAACGGAACATGTATTCCGAATTTGCGTTTAATCGCATTCACCCACGCAATGTGCGAATGGATACTGTCCACAGACAGTCCGAGCAATGCACAACCAGCTGCTTCAAACTCGGCGGCCGATTTCGCGAGGGCGATGAATTCCGTCGTACACACTGGCGTAAAGTCGGCAGGGTGCGAAAAGAAGATAAGCCATTGGCCACGATATTCGGACAGGCTCCGCTCCCCGAGCGTGGTTCGCGCGCGAAAGTCCGGTGCTGTTTCGCCGATCCTAATCGGCCTGGAGGGTAATGCTGGCGTGTCGTTCATTTCTTCATCCTGTTAATCTGTCGGCGCTGCCACGAGACTCTTGTTGACGCAACATCGATAGTTTATTACACAATTTATGTAAATATGAATTTATAGGAGTTTTCCATGCTCGACTCAGCGTTAAACAAGGCCTTCGCGCAGGTGAGCGATTCCCAAAAGGGTGTTCCGATGATTCGTGCCTTTTTCGACAAACCGACTTTCACGGTCAGCTATGTGGTCC
>Ga0315902_10000261_pt1 | contig 90920 bp, 80 predicted proteins | sample LakEriMetagenome_9_FD_203523 | JGI IMG/M metagenome (GOLD analysis project Ga0315902, IMG submission 203523) | Freshwater fungal communities from buoy surface, Lake Erie, Ohio, United States - Buoy 12 MA117 | ecosystem: Environmental > Aquatic > Freshwater > Lake > Lake biofilm | place: USA... | reverse complement strand
ACAGCAGTATTAGTAGGCCAAGACAATCCAACACCACAATGTGAGGGAACAGTAGTATGGCGATACCGCTACACGGCATGTGATGGCACCACAACGGCAGATTGGACATATACCTACACGATAGATTACTCAGGAGGCTTAACAGCCCCAGCCAGTGGCTCAAGTACGGTAAGTTGTCCATCACAAGCAACAGATCCAGGAGCTCCGGCAGATATTACAGACGCATGTGGACGAACAGTAACAGCAGTATTAGTAGGTTCCTTAGATGTCCCAAATCCTAATGCATGTGGTGGAAATAAGGTGTGGACCTACCGCTACACAGCATGTGATGGTACCACCACAGTAGATTGGACATATACTTACATTATTGATGATAATATTCCACCAACTGCTTCAAATCCTATAAATATTATTGTTGAATGTCCTGAAGATATCCCTTTACCTGATCCTTTGGTAGTAATTGATGAGAATGATAATTGTGGTTTGGTTACTGTAGCCTGGGTAAGTGATCAAGTCTCTAATATTGGATGTCCTGAAATAACAAGATTATATTCGGTCACAGATTTATGTGGGAATTCTATTACAGTTACACAGGTTATTGAAGTTCAAGATAATATAGCTCCGGTTGTGGCATTACAAGACACTATTTTTTCAGTTACTGGAGTAATACCACCTGTTGATATAAATTCAATAACGGGTATACAAGATAATTGTATTTCCCCTCCTACTGTAACATTTATTCAACAAACATCTAGTGGATCATGTCCAGTAATTATTAATAGATTATATATTGTAATCGATGCTTGTGGAAATAGTACAGATGTCATTCAAACAATTGTAAATTCATCAACAGTTAACCCAATCCAAGCAAATTTCTCATTCTATCCACAAACAATTTCTCCGATTAATTCTACTATTCAATTTATAAATTCATCCACCGGAGGCAATAATTATACTTGGGATTTTGGTGATAATGAATTTTCTAATCAATATGAACCCGTTCATGCTTATGACGAACAAACTGAATGTACAGGTATGACTGTTACTTTGGTTGTTTCTGATGGTATATGTGTTGATACAGTTACACAAGTTATACCGTGTGAGGAAGAAACAATATTTTATGTACCTAATACATTTACACCTGATGGGGATCAATTCAATAATACTTTTTATCCAGTATTTTACTCTGGATTTGATCCGTTTAATTTTGAAATGTTAATTTTCAATCGATGGGGTGAATTGATATTTGAAACGCATGATGTTAAATATGGATGGGATGGAACTTTAGGAACTAGAGGTAGAAAAGTTCAAGATGGTGTTTATACATGGAAAATCACATACAAGAAGAAAGAAAATGATAGAAGAGTAGTAGTCGTTGGTCATGTAACTCTTATTCGATAATATAAGAATTACAAGCAATGAAGAGCAGAATAAGAAAGTTGTCAAATAATGAGTAAACATATTGGTTTCATTTTTTTATTTTTTTCATTTCAAATTTTTTCACAAACTAAACCTCATTTTTACATTGATATTGCTCAATATAGGGAGGGTTTAGTGTTAATAAAACCGGAATACGGTTCGTTTCAAGTGGATACTTTAAAATTAGATTCGGAAGGCTATGGTCATCTTCAGTATAATGCTACTTTTAAAATGATAGGAAGTGCATTCAAGTTTATCATGAAAAACGAAGTGTCTAATAAATTTGAATTTTTAAATGAGTTTTCACATGACAATTTTAGAAAAAATAAAAAAACTATCCAGTATCAACAATTAATTCTTACCTCAATGAATGGAATCAATTTTTTGGTAATGAGGATTGAAACAAAGAAATATTTAAGAAAAAATGAATTCGACATATCGGATCCTTTATTTGAAGAAAAACTTGCGAATTTCAAATAAATGCTTGTGACATAGGTCTAGCATAATAGACGGGATCATCTTTCCCGAAAACTAAAACTAATTCTAAAATCAACTCCTTTGTCAGACGAGATAATACTATTTCTTTAGTTTTAACAAGCCAAATCGTTCTTTTCCTCCCGAGATAGCATAAAACAAAACCTGTTTTCTTTCGAGATCAATAGAGAATAGTTTAGGCAAAATAATTGAATTCAACTCTTTTTGTTTTATTATTGATTTCCGAGAAATATTTCCAGATGATAGGTCTATTTCAACAAGAGCTACCGTATTTCTTCTTCGACTAAAATTTGTTGATCTTACTATATCATCAGTAATGAATTCGCCAGACTCTGTATAGTTTCGTATGTTGTCATTGAAAATCATACAAAATTTATCACCATCGATGTAATTTGCATAGCTACTGTAGGGACCATTATCATTAAGGGAAGCTTGACTTTTTTCAATATTCTTACACCAGTCAAAATTATTATTTAATCCAATTTTAAAAGCTAAAATATCATCGTAATAATAATAATTTACAGAGTTTGAAATTCCTGTACGAGTATCAAAGTTAGTCCTAGAATAAACGTAGTATTGTTCAACTGATCCAATGATACTGCCATCCGAAAGTAAATTCATATTTCTCAAACGGTATTCATACAATTGATTGGAAGTTTGCCAATTATCATTCAAATTTCTTCCATACATTCTATTTTGATCAGACCATTGTAAACGCGTTAATTCATGACTGAAAGGTATAAACCCTTGCCTATTTATACTATTGTTAATTGTATTGATTGTCATATAAAAAACACCAGAAGTACCTTGTGCATCACGTTCAGAATAAAGTCCAGTAAGGGTGAACAATGTATCTACACTACTCATTCGTATTGCTTCTACACGTTTACCACTAAAATCAATTTGAAACGATACTAAATCGTTCGGTTTAATCTGATAGACGTGCATTGCTTTGTAATTTTTATTATTTCGAGCAAATATGCGATCATTTGGATTTATGTGTTCGGTAACATTCATGTAAAATTCACCCTCATTTGAAAGATGATAATCATTTATGGTCGCCATATTGCCGTCAAAGGGTAGATTATAATTTCCTTTATTGACAATATTCATATTGGAGTCTAAAATAGCAAATCCGTATGAGTCTTGATTTTGTTTGGTCCCTGGTATTTCATAAGAAACAGCTATGTATTTATTATCTTGTGATTGGACAATCTGAAATTCCGGTTGGGCAGATAATTTTTCATTTTCGTAGCATAAGATTTCTTCTGCTGGACCAAGAGCTTTTAGATTATTTCCAAGACGTTGAAAAAAAAGACATAAGTTCTTACCATTTTTATCGGACAAAAACAATATGGGTTGGTTATTTACAATTGCTCCATATTCCAATTCTGCCATCCCATTTTCAACCGTTTGTCTTATTTTGGAAGATTCAAATTTTGATAGATTTTCATACTCATCCATGTAGTATGAGCCAAAAACTCTTCCACCCAACCAACGAAGAGTGTAGAAATTACCTTCATTTTTTGGAATTATTGAAAGAAGTGATCCATTGCTTCGTTCCAATGGCCCCCATTGAATATTGTTCTGAGCTCCTATTTCAGAACAAATAGCTAAACAAAACAAGAAAATAATTACTTTTTTCATTTAATTAACCAATTGAATTCCTGTATAATTGTTAGGTGTAATTTGTTTTAATTCAATTTTTAATTCATCTGAAATATTCAATGTTTCAATAAACTCATGAACACTTTGTTGTGTTATTCCCTCATTCGTACGGGTCAAATCTTTTAATAATTCATAAGGCTTTTCAAACCCTTCTCTCCGCAATACGGATTGAATTGCTTCGGCAACAACTGCCCAGTTATTTTCCAAGTCTTTATGAAAAGCCACTTCATTCAATAACAGTTTGTTTAGACCTTTTAATGTTGAACTAATCGCAATTGAGGTATGGGCCAAGGGAACTCCAATAACTCGTAAAACGGTAGAATCAGTTAAGTCCCTTTGTAAACGTGATACAGGAAGTTTAGCTGCTAAATGTTCGAAAAGTGCATTCGCAATTCCAATATTACCTTCAGAATTTTCAAAATCAATCGGATTTACTTTGTGTGGCATGGCTGATGAACCAATTTCACCTTCTTTGATTTTTTGTTTGAAATAATCCATGGAAATGTAAGTCCACATATCTCTATTTAAATCCAGAATAATGTTATTGATTCTTTTCAGTGAATCGAAAAGAGCCGCCAAATTATCGTAATGTTCAATTTGTGTAGTGGTTTGGCTTCGATCTAACCCTAGATTTTTATTCACAAAATGATTAGCAAATTCAATCCAATTTTCGTTAGGAAATGCCACATGATGTGCATTGAAATTACCAGTTGCTCCACCAAATTTCGCAGAAAAGGGGACAGTATCAAGCATAGAAAGTTGCTTTTCTAACCTCTCGGAAAAAACTTGAATTTCTTTACCCAAACGAGTAGGGGATGCTGGTTGTCCATGTGTTCTAGCCAACATTGAAACATCTTTCCATTCCGATTGATATTCTTTGAGTTTGGAGACAAGAGAGTTAAGTTCCGGAATGTAAATTTGTTGAATTCCTTCTTTTAAAGATAATGGAATCGCTGTGTTGTTTATGTCTTGAGAGGTAAGACCGAAATGAACAAATTCCAAGTATTTAGATAATCCTAATTCAATTAGCTTTTCTTTTAAAAAATACTCTACAGCCTTTACGTCATGGTTCGTAATTTTTTCTTTATCCTTTATCCATAAAGCATTTTCTTCTGAAAAATTCAAATAAATACTTCTCAAAGCATCAAATTTTTCTGTTGGAAAATCTACTAGGGGAGCTAATCTCATTTCAGCTAAAGCAATCAAATATTCAACCTCAACACGAACGCGGTACTTGATTAAACCAAATTCAGAAAAATAAGGTTGAAGTTGTTTTGTTTTGGATTGATATCTTCCGTCAACCGGTGAAATAGCTGTTAAACTGCTGAAATTCATAAAGTGATAAAATTGAAAGAAACAAAGTTAATTTAATTATTGTAATGGACTTTGGAATTGAATTGTGAAAAAATTGCAAAAAATAAAGCTATGTATTTTACTATTTTAATTCGCTTAACGCTTTTTTTGTTCCAATTGTGCGTGTAATAAAGTCTAATTCCATTTTTGGACTTCGAGCAGGTGAAAATTCACGACCATAGAAAATGATTTGTAAATGCAATTTATTCCATAATTTTTCCGGGAAAATCATCTTGGCATCACGTTCTGTTTCTTCTACATTCTTGCCTGAAGTTAATCCCCAACGCGTCATTAAACGATGAATATGCGTATCAACAGGAAATGCAGGAACACCAAAAGCCTGTGACATGACGACAGATGCAGTTTTATGCCCAACACCGGGTAATGCCTCTAATTCTTCAAAAGTTTGAGGCACATTTCCATTGTGTTTATTCAAAATGATATGTGAAAGATCAAAAATTGCTTGTGATTTTCGTGGCGATAATCCACAAGGTTTAATAATTTCTCGAATTTCATCGACCCTAAGTTTAATCATATCTTGCGGTGTTGACGCTTTCGAAAATAATTGTGGAGTAATTTGATTTACTCGTTCATCCGTACATTGCGCTGAGAGTAATACAGCAATCAATAATGTGTAAGGATCTGAATGATCTAGCGGAATTGGAGTTTCAGGATATAGTTTTTCCAATTCCTCAACAACAAATTTTGCCTTTTCCTTCTTAGTCATTTTTTGAAAATTTCGTAAACGGAATGAATCTAGGAACACTTTTTTGATAATTCTTGTATTCCGGATACTTTTCAGCTGAAATACTTTCCGAAAAGTCAGAGCTTCCTTTGAAAAGGACCAATAACAGCAAACATCCAGGCATGGACCAGTTTATCCATTCTCCTGTTGAAACAACACTAAACAAATAGAATATCACCCAAATAGATTGCTCCATGGCATAGTTTGGATGCCTTACAATTCCCCAAAGTCCCGTTGAAATAAAACCTTTTTTGTATTCTCCCAAATCTTCCCCTGCTTTGATTCGACGGTGTTTTTCTGTTTGATAATCATATTGTTGCTGATCGGCTATGAATTCAAGAACAACACAAAGTATAAAGAAGAAACTGAGTACATAATCAACGGTTGTAATCGCTTGAGGAGCATTCGAGTACAAAACTGTTAATATGGGTACAGTAAAAAGGAAAATCAATACATTTTGGTATGCTGAAATAAAAAATAAATTGAAAATCATCCAAACAAAACGGTTATTGAATCCTGGTTTGTTTCTCAGAATCTCCCACCGATAATCTTCTTCTCCTGCCCAGAATCTCCATTGATAGGCACCTCTTCGTGCGAAATTATAGGTCAAACGAATTCCCCAAATAGTTACAACTATACTCATTAGCACCATTCTGGGATGAAAATCTCCCAGTAAAGTCATGTGCCAAACATAGTATATGGGAATGATACTCCATAATTTATCAACTTGTGAATTATTTTTGGCTAACTCACCGACAAGAAAACAATAGGCTGCAACAATTGATACGGAAATCCCCATAGTAGAAAGGATCTCACTTTGCAAGGCGTTTAGTGGAGTGCCATAATAAAATGACATTACAGGTACCACAATGATTGTAATTATTAAAAAAAGAATTGTAGAAAGCATTGCTAAAAGATTAAAAGTAAAACGACCAATTTAAAATAAATAAATGTAACTTTATTTCATATTCATGTAAATTATGTCAAAGCAAACTTTATTCATTAAAATAGTACAAACAATTTTAGTTTGTTTTTGTGTCTTGAACACCCCTGTTTTTTCTCAATCACAATCGGATAGAATCGCTGAAATTAAGAGGATGTACAGTGAAGTTACACAATTAGGAGAAAAAAATTGCATTGTAAAAACAATGGTTGATAAGATTGATGTTAGCGGCGAGTTTTATGAAGTTGAGCAAAAAGCCGAGTTTTGCGATGTCAATTCCACATATACGATTGTCAAGGGGGTTATTTCTGATTGGGAGTATGAAGAGGAATTATTTGCATACTATGTAAATGGAAAATTATTTTTCGTTTTTATAAAGTTTTACAATGTTGCTTTTGAAGGTGAATTGAGGTATTATTTTTATGAAAATGGTGATGTTGCTCAGATTCTTCAAAAAAATAATGAAAATGGAGATGATTTGAATATTGTACCCAACTCAAAAGTTGAAAGTGAGGAAGAAAAAAATGAATTTCTTTCATACCTATATGGTGACATGGAAAAAATTCAACAAATTTTGGGTCAACAATAAATTGATTGTATCAAATGGAATTGAAGCGCTTATTAATTCTGATTTTTCAAATCGTATTTGTTACTTTGGTTTCATGTAATTCAAAAAAAGTTGAAAAATCTACTCAACTCAAGGATGCTACTTCGAAAATAGAAGATTCCCTTTTCAAACTTGTTCAAAAGGATAAATCCCTAAAAAATTTCGATCAAAACATTCTGAAGATTCAAAATGATTCTTTGAAAAAAATACTTGTTTCTCAACGCCGAAAAATGTACTTGGATTACGATTCATTTCAAGAATTAAAAATTAATTCGGAGGAGGTAATTCGAAAAAATCCTTGTTATTCACCATTGATATCGAAAATGGATCGAATTAACAATACAAGTTATTCTCTTTCTGATTTATACAACAATACATTTAACAGAAATGATTACAAGGCTAATCGGTACGTTGTTGCCGATTTTAATACCTTAGATTCGAATGGTAACTGTAAAGGATCACGGGATGAATTTCCAAATGTTTATCAGCTTACAGAATTAAAAAGCTTTTTCGAAGAAGTGGATAGAAATGATTTGGATCCTTTGGAAACAGATTCCATTCAACTTTGGATTGACAAACAAACGAGTGTCAAAAAAGAAAAATTATCGAAAGAATTGAAATTTTGGATCAATCTAAGGGATCAAGTTGAAGCATATAGAACCGATCCCGTAAAAAGAGATCCGGTAATCAAAGTTGGAAATACAGAGTATTGTATTGGACAAAGATTATGTTTATGCGAAATTATGGAAGATACTATCGTCAAAGTTGCACAATTTATTACGTCTTCTAAAAACTCGATTTATTATCAAGGAAATCAATTTGATTACGATGGACAACCCAGATATTACGCTCCCATGAATTCTTTAACCTCACGATACTGGGATGATCATCTGAAATATACGGAACTGGATAAATTTCACGACGAAGAAATGGGCTTTTCTAGTCGTCACGTAATATTGTTTAATGGAAAAACGCCCTTACCCAATTTCATGCATATAACACCGGACAAAGCATATCCTGGAGCTTTTGGTTTCGTAAATGGTATTCATGAATTTGTTGAAGGAGGTAGAGAATATATGGGTTCACCAAAAAGTTTGGGCTGTGTTCGCCTTTACGATTATACCTCCAAATTTATTCGATGGTGGACACCCGTTAATGCGAAAATGTTCATCTATTACGAAGATCGGAGATATAAACAAGCTCCACCCAAAAAAGCTTCGTGATGAATCAATTTCAATTCATTGAGTGAAATCCTGATTTCATTCCGTTTTTCAAATTAAAATGGCAAAAATTTTATTTTTTACTGAGCAAAATCAGTATTTTTATGTTTAGTTATTTATAGCTTTGTTAAAACTAAAAATTATGAAAGAAATTAGTTTAGTTGAATTAGAAAATCGTTTTCAAGAAAAGGTTGATGCAGAAATTCGCATTGAGCCAAACGATTGGATGCCAGAGGAATATAGAAGAACATTAATTCGTCAAATTTCTCAACATGCTCATTCAGAAGTTGTAGGTATGTTACCTGAAGGTAATTGGATTACTCGTGCACCTAATCTTCGACGCAAAGCAGTTTTGTTGGCAAAAGTGCAAGATGAAGCAGGTCATGGTTTGTATTTATACAGTGCAGTAGAAACTTTGGGCGCAGATCGCGAGGCAACAATTGACGACTTACATTCCGGTAAAGCTAAATATTCTTCCATTTTTAATTACCCAACGCCTACTTGGGCAGATATGGGTGCAATTGGTTGGTTGGTTGATGGAGCAGCAATTATGAATCAAGTTCCACTTTGCCGTTGTTCTTATGGTCCTTATGCTCGAGCAATGGTGCGTGTTTGTAAAGAAGAATCTTTCCACCAACGTCAAGGTTTTGAAATAATGACTGTTTTGGCTCAAGGAACACCCGAACAAAAAGCGATGGCTCAAGATGCTTTAAATCGTTTTTGGTGGCCTGCATTGATGATGTTTGGACCAAACGATGATGAATCGAAGCACTCGAAGCAATCTATGAAGTGGAAAATCAAACGTCTTTCGAATGATGATCTACGTCAACAATTTGTAGATGTAACAGTTCCTCAAGCTGAATTAATTGGCTTAAAAGTTCCAGATCCGGATTTGAAATGGAATGAAGAAACAGGTCATTATGAATTTGGTAAAATTAACTGGGATGAATTTTGGCAAGTGGTTGAAGGAAACGGTCCTTGTAATCATGATCGTATAAAAGCACGTCGAGAGGCAAAAGAAAAAGGTATGTGGGTGAGAGAAGCAGCTATGGCTCATGCCGAAAAAAGGGCTGCAAGAAAAATAGCATAGAAAAAACATTAGTATGTCAAACGCGAAAGAATGGCCTCTTTGGGAGGTTTTTATCAGAAGCAAACAGGGCTTGAATCACAAACATGTAGGAAGTCTTCGCGCTCCGGATGCTCAATTGGCAATCGAAAATGCACGTGATGTTTATACGCGCCGTTCTGAAGGGATTTCCATTTGGGTGGTTGAGTCGAATAATATCGTAGCTTCAGATCCTCAAGATTCAGACGCATTTTTTGAACCATCGGAATCAAAAGTGTATCGTCATCCTACTTTTTACGATGTTCCGGATGGAATTTCACACATGTAATAAACGATTATGAATTCACTTTTTGAATATATCTTGCGGATTGGAGATGATAGTTTGATTCTTGGTCAACGCTTGGCTGAATGGTGTGGTCATGGACCAATTTTAGAAGAAGATATTGCCATAACGAATATTTCTCTCGATTTAATTGGTCAAGCGACTAATTTCTTAACCTATGCAGCAGAAGTTGAAAATGATGGTAGAGATGCAGATAAACTAGCTTTTTTACGAATTGATAGGGAATACAAAAATACTGTATTGGTTGAGCAGCCTAATGGAGATTTTGGGGATACGATGGTTCGTCAATTCTTATTTGATGCTTTCAGAAAACTCTATTTTGAGCGTTTGCAACATTCCAAGGACGAACAATTAGCAGCGATTGCAGAAAAATCATTGAAAGAAACACGATACCATTTGAAACACTCTTCTGAATGGGTAATTCGCCTAGGTGATGGAACGGAAGAATCTCATAATCGTGTTCAAAATTCGTTGAATGTTTTGTGGAGATACCGCACGGAATTATTCTACATGGATCAAGTTGATGAAGAATTGATAAAACAAGGAATTGCCATTGATTTAAATTCGTTTAGAACAGAATATGACTCGTTTGTTAATTCGATTTTAGACGAGGCAACCTTGGTTTCACCTGCGAATAATTGGGAATTTGGTGGCGGAAGAATCGGTAAGCATTCAGAACACTTAGGTCATTTGTTGGCAGAAATGCAATACATGCAACGTGCGTATCCAAATATGGAATGGTAACAGAGAAAAAAGTCTGGGAAATATTAGAACAAGTTTCGGATCCTGAGATTCCCGTTTTAACTATTGCGGATTTAGGCATTATTCGCTCAATCGATAAAATCGATAATTCATTTAAGATTACTATTACCCCAACGTACTCAGGTTGTCCTGCTATGCGCGTAATAGAATCAGAAATCGAAGCTGCTTTAGCATCAGAAGGAATAACAAATATTATAATTGAAACAATACTTTCACCCGCATGGACAACGGATTGGCTGAGTGAAAATGGGCGTAAAAAACTGGCAGAATATGGTATTGCTCCACCTGTTAATGAACCGGATAAAAGTATACTCTTCGCAGATGCACCAACGGTTCCTTGTCCCAAGTGTCATTCTTCCAATACAAAAATGGTTAGTTTATTCGGAAGCACAGCTTGTAAAGCACATTACCAATGTAATTCTTGTTTCGAGCCGTTTGATTATTTCAAGTGTTTGAAGTGATTTAGTCATTTTTGCGATTCAATCGTATAAAAATAAAATCCATGAAAAAGATAATCGTAAACATTGTAGCAGTTTTAATTGGTCTTTTTGCCGGTGCCATGGTGAATGGTGGAATTATTAACATCAGTAGTAAAATCATTCCACCGCCGGCTGGAAGCAATTTTCAAACCATGGAAGGGCTCATTAAAGCAATGCCGTTGATGGAACCGAAACATTTTATTATGCCTTTTTTAGCACATGCCTTGGGTACATTAATTGGGGCGATTCTTTGCAGTTTAATTGCTCGGTCGAATCAGTTGGTTTTATCACTGTCAATCGGGTTATCCTTTTTTATTGGTGGATTTATGATGGTTTTGCAACTACCGGCACCGCTGTGGTTTGATTTAGTAGATTTGATTTTTGCTTATTTCCCAATGGCTTGGTTGGGATATTGGGTTGTTTCTAAGTTAATATGGAATCAAAAAAGATAGTTTGTTTCTAATTTCATTTTTAATTTCACCTTTCTTTTTTTTTTCATGTTACTATTTAGTAAGTTACCATTTAGTAAGTTACTTTTCAGTAAGTTTTTGTATCTTTGTTTTAAATTATAGAAATGAAGCAAGAATTATCGCCGTTTTTATTCGGTAGAACCGTTAGTAATAGTGGATTTACGAATAGAGAAAAAGATTTAGAAAAGCTGTATAAAAACCTCACACAAGGAATTAATACAATGCTAATTTCACCACGTAGATGGGGGAAATCTTCACTTGTTGAAAGATTAATTTTAGATTTAAAAACAAAAAATCCGGAAATAAAAATTGTGAGTTTAGATTTATTTTCTGTTTCTAGTGAGGAAGAATTTTTAGAAATGTTTGCAAAAGAAGTCATCAAAGCTTCCTCTACAATTTGGCAAGATTGGTTGCAGTCCGGAAAAGATTTTTTTAAACAATTGACGCCAATTCTGAGTGTAGGTATCGACCCAGTGAATGATTTTAGTTTAGGTTTTGATTGGAAACAACTCAAAAAACATCGTACAGAAATATTGGAACTGCCTGAAAAAATCGCTAATGAGAAAAAATGTCGCTTTATCATTTGTTTGGACGAGTTTCAGAATTTGGCCACTTTTCATGAATTCGAATCATTGGAAAAATCAATGCGTGCAATTTGGCAAAGACAAAAATCAGTTTCTTTTTGCTTATATGGAAGTAAGAGACACATGATGACCGACATTTTTAATAATCCATCAAAGCCTTTTTATAGATTTGGAGACATCATGTTATTGCAAAAAATCAAACGTGAAAAATGGACTAGCTTTATCATTGAAGGCTTTGCTAAAACAAAAAAAGAGATTTCGCCTGAATTAGCTGAATTAATCCCATCTCTTATGCAAGATCACTCCTGGTATGTTCAACAATTAGCCCATTATACGTGGCAAAAAACAAAGAAAAAAGCGACAAAAGCGGAAATCCAAATGGCTTTTTCTGAGTTGATAGAGGCAAATACGCCATTCTACATGCGCGAGATTGAAGGATTGAGTTTAACACAATTGAATTTTTTAAAAGCCGTTGCGCAAAAAGAGGAAAAGTTGAGCAGTGTAGAAATGCTTCATAAATACCGTTTAGGAACTTCTGCCAATGTCGTTAAAAATAAAGCGATACTTCTAAAAGCTGATCTAATCGATGAATCTGAAGGAAAACTTTCTTTTCTAGATCCGGCTTTTGAATATTGGTTTTTGAGGTATTATTTTAGGCAGGAAAAAATGATTTAACACAAATGGCCGGAATAAAATCCGTCCAAATGGGTTGTGAAATTGTCACCTCCCTCGATCCACTGAATTCTTGATGCCTTTCTGGCGTAAAAAAAGCCCATCGAGCCTAGTCGAGATGGGCTGTTGACTGTGTCTCTCGAATTCGCTCGATCAATACTAATTTCAGGATCTTCCATCTCGTCAAGCCGTTCACTTCCAACTTGCGCCAACCAAACTTTGAAAGGTTCTGCTTTTGGCGTTGGGATGGATTGAATTAAACGGAAAAGTTGCTCAGTATCGGCAACATCTGCTTTCTAGTATTTACCGTCTGATGAAAGCATTTTCAGTTGGTTACAATTTGTAACCAACTCACTTCCTTATTTTAATAATCTGTTCTTCAGTACTTTCCAGTAATTATTTGGTATCGGGCTATCGGTCAGTACCGCAATAACATCGGCGATTGAAAAATACCATTTGTTTTGTTCTTCGCTCCAAGCTGTACGGACAGGTTTGTCGTTGAAATTCTGTAATTGACTCATTATTTAGGATTCTTACCTAAATATACAAAAATTCGATGAATAAATGAATTATTGTTTATCTGATTAAACCATTGAAATGGTTATAACAAACATGTGTAAACACATAGGCTCGGGTTTAAACCCGAGCCTATGTGTGATGTTCAATCGTTATAAAATGGTTTCAACCATTTATTACTGCAACACAATCTTCCTCACTGTAACTGTATTATTTTGTGGATCAATCAAATGAACGAAATACAAGCCATTTCCTGTCCAGGTGCTTAAATCCACATAGAATTGTGCTTGATTGATTAAGCTTTGGAAAACTTGTTGACCCGCATTGTTTTCAATCTTAATCGTGTATCCTGCCATAGCGGTGTAGTTTCCATTATCTATGGTAATGTGGTCACTTGCCGGATTTGGATAAATCAATATAGTATTCTCGTTGTTTGGTGCCGGCAAACTCAAGGTTGTGTTGATGATTAAGGTGTCTGTAACAGTGGTATAAAGCGTGTCAGAGATTGTTGTAATACAAGTATCTGCAATTTGGATGGTTGCAATATTGGAAGTGTCTCCGCATGCCAAAACTCTGAATGGTTGATTGTGATTAGATAATTGAAGGTTTGAAACTACCAATGTATCATTTGTAGCACCTGTGTAATTTCCATTATCTACAACATTATTCCATCCCATATTTCCAGGATTACTTTGCCATTGCAAACTAGATACGGGAGAAGAAACTGTTAAAGTAGCATTTGAACCAATTGAAGAGCTTGTTGGGTTAATGGAAGCTGATGAATTTGAAAAAGATCCCAATTGGGCATTGTATAAATCTTGGATTTCACATTCGGATAAAACACGGTTCCAGATTCCAATGTCGTCAATCCTACCACCATAATAATCCTCATAACTACCTAATTCTGGAATAATATCTAATCCTGAGACCTTTCCAATAAAAAATGGCCAATTCGATTGGAATGTCGAAAAGTTAAGTAACCCTGTAAGACTTATATATCCATTGATAAATAATTGAGCTGAAGATTGTGGTGTTAGAATTACTAAATAATGATTCCAACCAATTAACGAATCATTAATTAAAAGGGAATTTGTTCCATTACCAATAATACCAAATTGATTGTTTCCTGTCCCAATCGCATAATTGCTATTTGATGAATAATTTTGATATTTTGTAATAACTGGAATTTCTCCATTTATTCTATTTGCCCAAAAAGAAAATGTTTTTGACTGACCTGAAACAAAATTCAAGTTTGAATTATTACCATTATCAATAAAATCATTTACCCCATCAAAACTATACGCCTTATTTGCTACTCCAAAACGGTCTGTAGTCAACGTCGCTCCATTCACCGTTCCATTATTCCCATTTCCACTTTCATCATTCGCATTGCCATTAAAAGGCCACCAACCCACTAATCCATTGGTTGGAACATAATTTGGCACTTGCGCCATCAAATTTGCAGTTAAACAAAGCCCAAGTGCAAAGGCTGTAAACATAGACTTTTTCATTTTAAAATTTATTTGGTTCACCCGCCCCGCAGTGAGATTATACACAAATAAAAAAGCGTGGGACAGTTGCTTTAGCTTGTAACAGAGGTCCGACCAAGAACCCACACACAAAGCAAAGCAACGCCCACGCCTATGGCATGAGCGTTTTACTTTCACTTCCCTGTGTGTTTGAAATATGGTCGGTTTCTGTTACAGGTCGTTTAGCAAACGCTATTTTTTTTAATAACAAAATACTCCATTGAGTATTTCCCTACGGGCTGATGAAAATAGATTCTATTTTATCAGGGTTATCCCGACATTTTTTTAATTTAAAAAAATCGTCATGGATAAATTTTCCTCGTTTGGACGAACAAATGTATAGAATAATTTACAGAATATAAAGTGAAACTTGAATTATTCATCCTCCTCAGTTCTTGATGAATGAAGAAATTTCTACTTTTAATTGCCAATAGAGGCAGGAGTATAAGATAACGAAGGCATGAAATTACGTTAAGAATTTATCTTCCTGTTCAATCCCAATTCTTTCAACCGTCTCACATGTGATAGGAACGCCATAGAAAACGTAGGTTTTAAATTGTATGTCAGTCCAAATTTATGAGCAGTTGTTTGAACAATAGGAGCGATCTTTCGGTAATGAATGTGGCAGATATTCGGAAACAAATGATGTTCAATCTGATAATTCAAGCCACCACAATACCATCCCAGTATTCGGTTGTTTGGAGCAAAATCAGATGTACTCAACAACTGATGAGCCAGCCAATCGTGGTGAATCACTCCGTTGGAATCGGGTAGGGGTTGTTCAGCTCCTTCAACAACATGAGCCATTTGAAAAATCGTACTCATAATCATCCCGGCGGTTAGGTGAATAACCATAAAACCAATCAAAACTTGCCACCAACTAAACGGACTGAGCCAAAGTGGAATTCCAAGAAAAATAATGAAATACAAGGATTTGGAGAGAATTAATATTCGCAATTCCTTTTGGGGATTAGCTTTTTGGTTCTCCGTTATTCCTTCTTTATTAAACTGAATGAGTTGAACAATATCCAAGGAGATTTTCGAAAGGGTCATCAAGCCATAGAGAAAAAAGGAGTAAATGTATTGGTACTTGTGGTATTTTCTCAATTTGGCATGTTCACATAAGCGAATCACCACCTTTGTTCCAATATCCGGATCGTAGCCAAAAATATTCGTGTAAGTATGATGATAAAGGTTGTGTTGAATTTTCCAATTAAACATATTGCTTCCTAAAATATACATGCTCGATTGAAAGAGTGTATTCACCCATTTTTTTCGGGATAATGCTCCGTGCGCGGCATCATGCATGACTGACATACCGATTCCGGCTTCACCAATTCCAATTACTACACATAACAAGAGACCTGACCAAGCACTCATTGGAACGACAATGATAATTACCCAAGGAATTACGTAAATTGAAACGAGAACAAAGGACTTGAAATAAAGCCAAATATTTCCTTTGGTTGATAAATGCTTGTTTTTAAAATATTCGCTTACTTTTCTTTTCAGTTCTTCTGCAAAATCAGTTTCGTTTTTATTGGCACTTTTAAATTGAAGGGTCTTCATGGCGGTAAATAAGTGCTAACTTACGTTTTCTGAAATCAATCAGTCTTACACAAAAATTGGAATCAAAATAATTGAAAAAAAATAATTTAAATGATACAAAAAAGGGTAGCCGTAAAGCCACCCTTATAGAATTTTCTATCTATTAGAATTAATAGTAAATTGATCTACGAACTTTTGAAACGTATTTGGCTAGGCGAATTACTTGTTTTGTGTAACCGAATTCATTATCGTACCAAGCATATAATACCACATTTTTGCCGTCATTAGAAACGATTGTTGCATGTGAATCATAAACAGAACAACATGTGTTTCCAATGATGTCGCTTGAAACCAATTCAGGATCAACGGAATAATAAATTTGATTTACCAATTCACCGTTTAAGGCTGCTTCACGAACTGCTAGATTAACATCTTCAACAGTAGTAGTTTTATTTAATTCAAGACTTAAAATAGCAAGCGATCCATTTGGAGTTGGTACTCGAACGGCATTTGCTGTTAATTTGTCTTTTAATTCAGGAATTACTTTCGTAACTGCACTTCCCGCACCAGTTGATGTAATTACCATATTAATCGCAGCGGATCTTCCTCTTCTTGGCTTTTTGTGCATGTTATCCAACAAGTTTTGGTCATTTGTATAAGCATGAACAGTTTCAATATGACCTTTTACAACACCATATTTGTCATTAACAACTTTCAAAATAGGTGAAATAGCATTTGTTGTACAAGATGCTGCAGAGAAAATGTTTTCAGTTTCAATATCTAGGTCTCCTTGGTTAATTCCGTAAACCACATTTGGAATTTCTTTCCCTGGAGCCGTTAACAATACTTTTGAAACTCCTTTTGCTTTCAAATGACGAGATAAAGCTTCACGGTTGGTAAAAACACCTGTATTATCAATGATTAGCGCATTTGAAATTCCATATTTTGTATAATCTGCTTCCTCCGGATTTGATGAATCAATCATTTGAACTATTTGTCCGTTGATGATGATTGTTTTATTTGTCAAATCTTCTATTACAGATCCTTTGAATGCTCCATGAACAGAATCGTTTCTTAGCAAGGCAGCTCGTTTAATAATATCAGCATCTGTGCATCCGCGTGTTACGATGGCGCGTAAACGCAATTGTTGTCCTTTTCCTGCTTGTTTGATTAATTCTCTTGCTACAAGTCGCCCAATTCGACCAAATCCATACAATACAACATCTCGTGGCTCTGGTGAATCACCTTTGCTCATGGAGAAGCCACTTAGTTTATTGATAAGGAAATCTCCTTTTGAATTGAATTTATCGGCTTCATTCAACCATTCGGATGCTAGTTTACCAATGTCTAATTTAGAAGGTACGATGTCCATTTCGTAAATTTTAGCAGCAAGTTCTGAGGTTGTAAACACGTCAATTGGTTTGTTCACAACTTTTTTAGCATACTCGTGTAAATTTAAGATTTCAGAAACTGTAACATCATTCAAATGATTTCTGAATAATACCAATTCAATTCCTTTTTCATAGAGAAGTTCACCTACTTTGCTTTGTAGTTTAACTGCAGCTCTTTCTCGTTCAATATGCGATTTGAGCTCTAATTCGTAACCTTGTGCTGTTTCCATTATTTTTACTTTGTTGATTGATGCGGCAAAAATAAAAAAAGGCTACCAAGTTGGCAGCCTTTTCAAAGTGATATTTGTTAATTATCCTAAATAAGATTTCAACAATTTATTTCGGGAAGTATGTCTTAGACGACGAATGGCTTTTTCTTTAATTTGGCGAACTCTTTCTCTCGTTAAATTAAATTTCGCACCAATTTCTTCTAAAGTTAGACCATGATTCATTCCGATTCCAAAAAACAAACGAATAATTTCACGCTCTTTATCTGTTAATGTGCTTAAAGAACGCTCTATTTCTTTTTGGAGTGATTCAGCCATTAATATCTGATCTGTTTTTGGGGCATCATTATTAGCCATAACATCCATTAACGTTCCTCCGTCCTCATTCGTTGTTAATGGCGCATCCATGGATACGTGTCTTCCTGAAACATTTAAGCTTTCCTTGATTTTGTCTTCAGGAACTTCTAACGCATCTGCCAGTTCTTCTGCTGAAGGCGGTCTTTCAAACTCTTGTTCAAGGCGTGAGAATGCTTTGTTAATTTTATTCAAGGAGCCAACTTGATTCAGAGGTAATCGAACAATTCTTGCTTGCTCCGCTAATGCTTGGAGAATGGATTGACGAATCCACCATACAGCGTAAGAAATAAACTTAAATCCACGAGTCTCATCAAATTTTTGAGCAGCTTTAATAAGGCCTAAATTCCCTTCATTTATAAGATCTGGAAGTGTTAATCCTTGGTTTTGATATTGCTTTGCCACAGATACAACGAAACGTAAGTTTGCTCGAGTTAATTTTTCTAAAGCAACTTGGTCACCTTGTTTAATTTTTCGGGCTAATTCTACCTCTTCCTCTGCAGTAATAAGCTCTTCACGCCCGATATCTTGTAAATACTTGTCTAATGACTGACTTTCACGATTGGTAATCGATTTGGTAATTTTTAGTTGTCTCATGCTTTTTTAAAGGATTTTAATTTCAGCTAATAACGTAATGCTATTGGCAAAGTAACACCAAAAAACGGGAAATCAAAAATTTATTTTTACTTTTTTCGCCCAAAAAAGCACATTGTTGAAAACTTCCGATTTTTGTTAGTTAAAGTCCAAAACCTCGATAATCTTTTTGACCAGATTCCGTAATAATTTCTAGTAAGATTCCGCGATTTACTCCATTTAGCTTGGTGGTAAGTTGTTCAACACTCTCAATGGGTTCATTATTTATTTTACTAATTACCATGCCTTCGGTTAATCCAATTGATTTGAGCTTACCAGCTTGAATGGTCTTAATTTTTACGCCATAAGAAATGTTCAACTCCTTCTTTTCTTTATCAGTTAATTCAATAAATGTTGCACCCAAAGCAGCATTTTTACTGATTTCTTCTTTGGAAACTAACTTTGTGTCACCTTCCTTGTTTCGCAAAATGATTTCAATGATTTCCTCTTCACCTTTCTTGTTGCGAATGGTAACATTTACTTTGTCTCCGGGTCTTCTTTTTCCTATTTCTTCCTGAAGACTTGCAACTGAATTGACTTCTTTACTTCCAATTTTAAGAATTACGTCTCCATCTTTGATTCCGGCTTTATCAGCACTTCCGTCCTCTACTACTTTTGCTATAAAAACACCTTTTGTATTGGGTAAATTATTTTTAGTTTTAATTTCCTGAGTTATGTCGGCAGATTGAACACCAAGATAACCACGTTGAACAACGCCAAAATCAATAATATCTCGCAAGACTTTCTCAACAAGATTCACAGGAACAGCAAATGAATATCCGGAATAGCTTCCTGTTTGCGAAGCAATTGCAGTATTAATTCCCACTAATTCTCCTTTTGTGTTAACCAATGCTCCACCGCTATTTCCAGGATTTACAGCTGCATCTGTTTGAATGAATGATTCGATTGGAATGACATCTTGTTTGGTCCGATCTGAAAGTAAATTGATATTTCTAGCCTTGGCAGAAACAATTCCTGCTGTTACTGTAGAAGTAAGATTGAAAGGATTTCCAACAGCTAATACCCATTCTCCAATCTTTAAGTCATCGCTATTCCCGAGAGGAATGGGTTGGAAACCGGAACCTTCAATTTTTAGAATTGCTATATCAGTCGAAGGATCAGTTCCCACCACTTTTGCAGAATATTTGGAATTGTCATTCAAAATTACCTCAATTTCACTTGCGTTTTCAATTACGTGATTATTTGTAACAATATAACCTTCTGAAGAGACGATTACACCCGATCCCGAACCTGACCCATATTGTTTAAACTCACGTCCTCCAGCACCTGGGCCGTAAAAAAATTCTTGAAAAATATCGCGTTGAAAAGAAGTTTGAACAACTTTGGTTGTTACGTGCACGACGGAATTAATAGTGTTTTCAGAGGCCTGAATAAAGTCAACCGGTGTGCCTTGCATACTGGTAAAGCGAGCATTGTATTGCCTGTTGCCGTCTATGACACGATCTGAAAGTTTAGTGTCGTTTGATACATAATTAATTGTTAAAAAGGTTGCAAGCGGAATAAGACCTCCTAGAAACCCTACCGCCAATTGTTTGATTAAAACTGTTTTCATAATTAACGATTTTATAATTTTGTTTTACAATAATAACAGAAACCAAATTTTGATGTTATCGCCACGCTGTTAAAGATTGTTAAGCAAAATTCGTGCAAAATCTATAATAATACGTTACTTTTGTCAGGTAATGCAGTGTATAAATTTTTACAAATATCAAGGTGCTGGAAACGATTTTGTTCTTTTGGATAATAGAAATGGAATCTATTCTAGATTAACGTCAAAGCAAATCATTTCTCTTTGTGATAGGCATTTTGGAGTAGGTGCTGATGGCGTTATTTTAATAAATAGTTCGCAAGATTTCGATTTTGAAGTGGATTATTCAAATCCAGATGGTACCAAAAGTTTCTGTGGAAATGGTGCACGATGCGCTGTTGCTTTTTTTGCTTGGCTGACTAATCAAGAAAGAGTTTTCACATTTAATGCATTTGATGGCTTACATGAAGCAGAATATCTACCTGAAAATCAAATTAAATTGAAAATGGCGGATGTAAATCGTATTGTAGAGACTTCGAGTTCTGATTATGAACTGAATACAGGCTCTCCGCATCTTGTAAAATTTATAAAAAACATTCATTCGATTGATGTGAATGTGGAAGGAGCTTTAATTAGATATTCGGAGGAATATAAAGAAGTTGGTATTAATGTAAATTTTGTAGAGGTCTTGAATGAACAGTCACTTTCCATACGTACCTATGAACGCGGTGTGGAAAATGAAACTCTTGCATGTGGAACAGGTGTTACCGCTGCAGTTTTGGCATATTCAGAAAATGTCAATTTGTCAGGATGGCACAAAATTGATGTTCAAGCCAAAGGAGGAAAACTATCTGTAGAGTTTGAGAAAAAAGAACATGCTTTCAATAATATTTTTTTAATAGGTCCGGCTAATTTTGTTTTTAAAGGAGAAATTTATGTCTAACTATCGGTTTTCTGATTTTCGGTCAGATACTGAAAAACTCGATTTTGCAAAAACGTGCATTTGGATTATTCATTCGGACAAAATTCCACCACATATTGGTATTTCAACAAAGAATAATTTTTTTAGTTTGAAAGCCAACGGCAAAGACTTTGGTTTGAATACCCAGAGTGTTTTTGACTCTCTCAAAAGCAAAAAAATTGAATTTATTCTTCTAGAAACGAAATTAAATCTTGAACTGGAATATCTTGAGAAAGAATTTAATTTACACAAACATGCTATTCCTTATCAATCAAGCTGTATAGCACCCATATTAAATTTGTTAATGATTAATCAATCTTTTCTTTTAGTAAACTTGATTAATTATCTGGAAACAAAACAGTTAATTTTAAATTCTTTTGTAGTTAATTTGAAAAGTAGTTATCCTCAAATAGTATCATATTCAGCAATTGATGTTGCGAATGAAATTGAAAAATTACAACGTGTTGAAAGGAGAAAAAGTTAGTTTGAGAGCCGTAGAACCCGGAGATGCTACCCTTATTTATTTGTGGGAGAATAATGTTGCGAACTGGAAATTTACGAATACAGATGCACCATTATCGATGTTTGAAATTTATCAATTGATTGAAGAACAGAGGGCTGTTCGTGAATCCGGTCAGTTGCGTTTAATGATCGAGGAAAATGTATCGAATCATGTCGTTGGTGCCGTTGATTTGTATAATATTGATTTTAAGCACTCTTTTGGAACAGTAGGAATATTAATTGCTGAGGAAAAGTTTCGTAAACAAGGATATGCATTGGAATCATTATCTATTTTGGCTCGGTATGCAAAAAAACAACTTCTGTTGACAAATTTAACTTGTGGTATTCAATCCGGTAATTTTGCTAGTCAAAGATTATTTGAAAAAGCTGGATTTCGTCATGTGGGTGCGCGAAAAAACTGGTTTTTTGTTGAAGGTAAAATGGAAGATGAGTATATTTATCAATTAGAATTGGTTAATTTATGAAAGGATCATTTTTGTTTTTGAATTCATTGGTTTTAGCAGCTCTTCTGACTTCTTGTAGTTTATTCGGAAATAGAATCAAAACATTGAATGAGAAAGAAGTAAGTTTTATAGTTGAAAATAATTTTACTATCGAATTATTGGCTAAAAAGCTAAAGAAGAAAAACTTAATAGAAAAAGAAGATGATTTTATAAGAGTTTCAATTGATAATAATCTGAATGATAAATCTTTAGCTTTTGGTAAGTACAGAATTAAGCCCCATACAAAGTTGGTAGATTTGGTGCATGGTTTTACGAAGGATAAAAACGGTAATGGAAATAACGAGGAAAAAGTCAATGTGATGATTTACAAGTTCAGGGATATTAATCAAATGGCATCAATGGTTGAGTCTTGTTTAGCCATTGATAGTGCTGAATTAGTAACTTATTTGGTTAAACCTTCGACCATTAAAAATCTGGGCTTAAAAGATAAACGAGAATTAAGTGCAATTTTTTTTCCTAAAAATTACAAGATGTATTTTGATACCGATACCAAAGAGTTTGTTCAAAAAGTAAAACAAGAGTATGATGCGTTTTGGAATAAGGCTAGAATTGAGAAGATACGAGCAATTGGTTTGAAAACTCCTTCCGAAGCGGTTACATTGGCAAGTATTGTGTATGCTGAGCAAGGAAAAAACAAAGAAGAGTGGCCCATTATTTCTGCGCTTTACCTCAATAGATTGAAAAAGGAAATGAAATTACAGAGCGACCCAACTTTCAAATTTTGTTGGGGAGATGCATTAAGCGGAACTCAAAGACTTCTAGAAAAACATCGTAATATTGACTGCGAATACAATACGTACAAGATTTCAGGATTGCCACCGGGCCCTATTTGTTTTACTCCGAAAGAAGTTGTGGATGCAGTTATTTCCCCGGCTAATGTACCATATATATTCATGTGCGCCACACCAGATTATTCTGGAAGGCATAATTTTGCAGTTAGTGATGTAGAGCATGTACAAAATGCAAAAAAATATCAGTTATGGATTGCTAATGAAGAGAAAAAGAAGCAAATTAAATGAAAAGAAGAACGTTTTTTCGTCTAGGATTAGCTACGGGTGTACTAACTGTAACTCGTAATGTTTTTGGTTCTAGTTTGTATCAAGAAAAATCTTTTGAGGGAAAAACAGACTCTCCAATCGTATTATCAACATGGATTCATGGCTTGGAAGCTAATCGAGCGGCGTGGGAGGTTTTGTCAAAAGGAGGCAAGGCTGTTGATGCGGTCGAGAGAGGTGTGAAAGTAACTGAATCCGATTTGTCAAATCGCAGTGTTGGAATTGGTGGACGCCCAGATCGTGATGGACATGTTACTCTGGATGCTTGCATAATGGATGAGCAATCACGTTGTGGTTCAGTAGCTTTTTTAGAGGGAATTGCACACCCGATTTCTGTTGCAAGAGCAATAATGGAAAAAACGCAACATGTAATGTTAGTTGGGGATGGGGCTAAAAAATTCGCATTGGAACAAGGTTTTGCAACAATAAAAACGCCGTTACCTGAAGTGAAGAAGGATTGGAAGAAATGGAAAGCGGAAAATAAAGATCTCTTTGTAAAGCCGAGAATCAACCACGAAAATCACGATACTATCGGAATGATTGCCATGGACAAAAATGGAGATTTAAGCGGTGCTTGTACTACAAGTGGTTGGGCATACAAATTACATGGACGGGTAGGAGATTCACCCATTATTGGAGCAGGATTATTTGTGGATAATGAAGTGGGGGCTGCAACCGCAACTGGTTTGGGTGAGGCTATTATTCGAATTGCAGGAAGTCATACAGTCGTTGAGTTAATGCGTCATGGCTACACGCCTCAAAAAGCTTGCGAAGAAGCAGTAAAGCGAATTCTCTCAAAACACAAAGATCTCACGAATTTACAGTGTTGTTTTCTTGCCATTGATAAAGAAGGTAATGTAGGTGCCCATTCCGTCTATGCAGGATTTAACTATGCCTTGAAAACTTCATCTGAAGATAAAATGGTTGATTCTACTTTTGATCGTAATTGGTAATGATTCGATTGGTTTTTCTTTTTTCGATCTTCTTTTTTCTTGTTTCTGGTAAGAATATTATTGCTCAAGACACTATCTCTTGGCAATTTTATAATCCACTGAAAAAAAAATGGATGAATTACCAAACCCACGGTTCTATCCAAGAAAAATTAATCGAAAATGGAGAATTGCCGAAACCATTTTATGGAGTAAATGAAAAGCAATTTGAATGGGTCGAGAATCATCAGTGGATCATACAATCAGATTCAATTTTTAATTTGAGTAAAATAATTAAATATATTGATATTCAATTACCTATTGTAGATACATATACTGAAATATTTTGGAATGATTCGTTGGTTTTATTGACCGAAAATGCATTCAGACCATACGTGGTTCAAGTACAAATGAATCCAAATTCAAAGAATGTATTAAAGGCAAAATTTACTCCGCCTATTTTGTATCATGAAAAACAATTTAAGCAAGAAAAATTTCATTATCCAGCACCAAATGATGCAAATCTGGTTTCAATTTCAAATTTAACAAGGAAACCTCAATACCAGTTTGGTTGGGATTGGACAGCTCGAATAAATACGATTGGATTTTTGTCTCCAGTTATATTCAAAGAACAACGAAAAAATGAATGGGCAGATTTTCGTTTACATACCAAAGTTCAAAATAATCAAGGTCAAATAGACTATACTTTTCGTTTTAACGCAATTGACGAAAATATCAATATTGTTAGTTCCCTGTTTGGAAAAAGAACTTTAAACACTTCAGATTCTGTTTTTGTATGGAATAACAAAATCGAAAATCCTGAACTTTGGTGGCCAAATGGATATGGAAAAAGTCATTTGTATTTTGATACCATTTCAATTTTTTCAAAAGATAATCAGTTAATTGAGACACGATTTTTACAATTAGGGTTTCGATATTCTGATTTAATACAAGAAAAAGATGCATGGGGAACGAGCTATGTCATTCAAATAAATGGTCAATCTATTTTTTGTAAAGGTGCGAATCTAATTCCACCGTCTGTTTTTCCGAATCAAATAACCAATTCGGTTTGGGAAGAACAAATTCAGGTTTTGAAACAACAGCATTTGAATATGGTTCGCATTTGGGGTGGAGGTTTGTATCCTAGTGATTATTTTCTAAAACGTTGTGATGAAGAAGGTATCATGGTTTGGCAAGATTTCATGTTTGCATGTGCGATGTATCCGGCGGATTCTTCATATTTGGCAAATGTAAAAGAGGAATTAAACTATCAAATTCCGAGAATTGCTGCTCATCCTTCTGTGGTATTATTCAACGGGAACAACGAAGTGGATGTAGCTTGGAAGAATTGGGGATTGCAAAAGCTGTATCAATTATCATCACAAGATTCCATAAAAATTGCTTCCGATTATAAGAAATTATTTCAAGAGTACATCCCGAGTTGGGTGAGTTCATTTACGAATATTCCATATGTTCATACATCTCCGTTAAGCAATTGGGGAGCAACAGAACGTTACAATCATGGATCACAACATTATTGGGGTGTTTGGCATGGAACAGATCTTATTTCTGATTTTTCAAAGAATATTGGTCGGTTCAATTCAGAATTCGGTTATCAGAGTTTTCCGGAATTTTCTACAATGCTCGAAATCACAAATGAAAAAGCATGGAATTTAGATTCAGCAGCGATAAAACTGCATCAAAAAAGTTATGTGGGTAATGGAAAAATTCTTGCTGAAATTAATAAAACCTATCCCAAACCAGAAAATTTCATGGACTTCGTGTATTTCTCGCAATTGATTCAAGCAGATGCTATGGAGCAAGCCGTTTCAGCTCATCGATTGAATGCTCCACGTTGCATGGGTTCCATTTATTGGCAGTTAAACGATTGTTATCCGGGGCCTACTTGGTCAAGTGTGGATTATCTTGGGAATCGCAAAATACTACATTATCGGATGAGCAGAGTTATGGAATCTGTAACCCTCGTTCGGCAAGAAGATGAAAGTGGGTTCAACTTGAGTTTTGTCTCAGATATCCCTCAAAATCAAATTATTAATTATTCAATTCACGCGATTACAAACAGGAATCGTAAGTGGTTGCATTATCATTTGAAATCCGATACTGTACAATTAGATTTCCTGAAAAGTAAATCTGTTTTTAGTAGGAATGAACTAAACCAATATTTTATATCCAATTCTACACAGGGATTGGAAGTAAGTTGGGAACTCAATGGACAAAAGTACAATCGGACATATTGGTTAAAAAATGAACAAGCTCAAAAAGCGGAAGAACGAGATGTTAAATTAAAAATTGTGAAAATTGATCGAAAAAATAAAACGATTCTTTTGCGATTAAAATCAAAGAAACCAATTCAGCATTTTTGGATCTACTCAACATTAGCAGGAATGCGGTATTCGGAGAATGACATAACGATGTTGCCAGGAAAAAGAGAAATTTTAATTCAATACGAAACTTTGCCTAAGTTAAAAGATTTTAGGTGGTTCGGGTTGGAGTGAATATTGTTTAGTCTATAGTTTATAAAAATCACTTATTTCAGTTCAGATATTTAGCCTTGATTCGGATATCATTATTTACAAATGGACCTTCTCCATTGGGATGAAACTGAATAGACGTTTGTTTCGGATTATTAATCATACGAAAGGCTTCTCTAAAATCTTGATTGACAGAAGCAAGTGTTTCAAAAAATGCTAATTCAATTTTAGTATGATCTGCTACATTTTCGGAAACATCTTTCATCAATTCCAAGTGAATTATGAGGACTTTATTTCCTTCGCTATCCTCGTTAATAGAAATACAAAACGAATTCACAGAGTTAGCTAATTCAGGTAGAAGAAAAATCACTTCGTTCACATCAACCGGGCTAATATTCGAACCGAAAAAGGAAATGGTCATGTCTGCTCTTCCGTAATGAAAAAGCAGTGGTAAATCGGTTTGAGGTGTAACTAACAAATTTCTATCAATGTTCAATTCATCCAAAACTTGATACAATTCTTTTAAATCCATTACATGTCCACGATCATGAATGTTATAGCGTATTTTCGGGGAAATATACCCTGGACGACAAATTGTAATAATAAGCTCACCTTCGGGCGAAGATTCAATTAAAAAATCAGAAGGATGAAATTGAAAAACCATGGGTAATGCACCGGTAAACTTTAGAATTCGCTTTTTCAGTTCATCATTTGATCGTATTAAACGACGCAGGCTGATTGTAAAGTCATTTTCTGAAGAGATATTGAGTTCTAGGTCAGACGCCCCTAATGAACTATATATTTTTTTGATTCCTTTTTCTTGTAAGTAATCTCTCATTCCTTCCGACATTGATTCGCCACCGAAGATGAAAGAAATGTTGTATTCGTGCCAATTAATATCAGATTGATCAACAAGCATTTTTAGGAATGGAGGATAACCCATTACAATGTATTTGTGTTTCGTACCAAATTGTTTTAAGGTGTTTTCAATCTTAATCTTATCTGGACCGAGTGATTTTAACTTCGAAAATTTCACACAACTCATCGTAATGTTAACTCCTGTTGCCCATGGGCCAAGAGCAAATCCATTGATGATAAATAAAGGTTCTTTTCCAAATAAAGTTTGAATCCCAAAATTGATTATTCTTGCATTATTATTTCTCTCTGTGAAACCACGAACCCAATTTGTGGCGGTCCCGCTACTTCCAGATGATTCATCAATGATTACTTCTTGATCCGGAATTTTTCCGTTTACACATCTCGAATCTATATCATAAAGTTTTATATAATTTTCTTTATCAATTTCAGGAATTTCATGTAGGTTGGGTATAAAACCCTTGAAAGAAGGATTAGTGAATTTTTTAGATTTTAAGAACTCTTTATATCCCGGTACGGTTCGTTTTGCTTTCGAAAAATTGTAATACGCTCTTGCAGTTCCGTTAAATTTTCTCAACTTGTTGATTCCAGGTATGTAAATTAATTTCATGAGAAAAAAAGACTTAAGTGCGATCTTTCTATAAAAGTTAAACAAGAAAACATAGGAAATAAGAATAATACCTTTCATAATTCGTAAATTAAATAATAATTTCATTTGTACTTAGTCGATAACTACGAGCTGGTTCTTTACTGTAACCAGCACGAAAAATCAACCATAATTTTTTGTCTTGACCTGCTTGACTAAATAATTTGTTGATAGTTGCGTAAGCTTTATCATTGGTAATTAGCGATCCAAACGGATGAATGTAAACCCCTTCTTGTGTGAAAAGCAACCAGATTCTTGCTAACATTTTACCGGCATTGAGCCAATCATTGGTATTTTCAAATGCTCCTCCTATCCAACAAATGGTTGAAGTTCCATTGAAAGAGTTTTCATAATATTCACTGAGTAATTTTCTTCTAACTCCTTTTTCCCATCTTACGTGATTTACAAAAACAGATCTCATCAGCTTACCTGGAAAACCCATACACTTAGCCCATAGCCCATCTTTTTTTATTTCCGCATCCTCTTTCGTATATCTAAACAAATTATGAAGCTCATTTCGGTTTTCCTTTGATTCTAAATCTTCAAAAAGCGTTTCTTGATTCATTTTTATTACTTCACGAATCAGTTTATCATCGAACGTATGGAAAAATTCATGACCAAATTCATTCGATTGATTTTTTATTTTTTCAAGTATTTCAGTTGAGATTTGTTTACCGTTGTAATGTCCACGGGAGGTCATACGTTTTTTAATTAAATCACGGCTCAAATTCTCTTTTCGATTGCTGTCAACAATTTTAAGTCGCGCAAATTTGGTAAGACTTGTATATTTGGTAGAAATAGGATCGAAAACTTCCTCTACAATCACTTCAGCGCCGTGATGACCAGCCGCAATCGATAAATGTTCAATAAATACTCCCATTGCAACCGTGGCAAAAACACAATCTGGATCACCAACCGGAAGTAAGCGCGACGGATCATAGTAAAGGTCAGCTTCATGTTCAGAAATTACTTTAATCTTATGCGGTTGAAGATTATGAATGCTTGGACACCATCTTGCCCAATCAATAAGTTCGTTCCAGGAAACTGAATTTACTTTCGCCTTTTTGAAAGAAAATAATAGTTCCAACGGATTGATTACAGCTAATATTGCGCTTGCTGACGCTATGTTTTTTATGAACTTCCTTCTCGATTTGAATTCCATTAGTTATTCTGCTTAAATTACTTTTTTGAATATTTGGGTAATCAACATAAAATGAAGAATTTTAATAAGCAGAGGTGATAAATGTAGTAAAAAAAAGTAAACTATTGTTTAAATAATACAATTAGTGTTTAAAAGATTTAAAATCGCTTTTATTAAAAAGAGAACAATTCATATAAACATTGACCATTAAAACAACACTTATTTTTTCAATTAAGAATTAATTTGGTTGTTGAAATATGAAAATTTAATTCGTGTGATGATTCTTTATTATTGTTTTGTATATGTTTCAATTCAGTCCGTTTCCATATTTTTTGCAGGAAACATTTATGTCGTCAGTTTGATTTTCCAATAGTTGACATCCGAGGTGCTGTATTTTTGAATGATACCTTTTTTTTCCAATTTTATTATTTCGTTTCGAGTAGTTTCTTCATCTAGAGTCATTAGAAAAGATAATTCTGATTCGGTCATATTATTGAATGTTTTAAATAGTTCAATAGATGAAAGTTTTTGTGGATTTTTCCTTATTCCTGGTTCAATTTCAAAAAAGAGTTTTTCGATTGACTCATAACTTTGAAGTCCGATTAATGATTTGATAATAGCACCATCTTTTTCAAACAGTAAGGTTGGAAAAACCTTTACGCCATGTTTTTCAGCTAGTTTTAAATCCTGTTCAAAATTATTCAGTCCTACATTTTTTATGTCTTTGAACAGAAGGGCAGAGTCCAATCCACTCAGCAAAGCTGCACTTTCAATATTTTCTTTCTTGTTAACATTCTTTTTTTCGATAAATAACATTTCTTTTATTCTTCTTAAAAAAGAAATGGCTTTGTCATTATCCTGTAATTGTGCAGCTTTAAATGCAATTGAAGCAGGATAAGAAGATAATAATGGGTCTTCTATCCATACATCTCCATTAATTGGAACTTGATATTTTACTCTCATTTCATCCCATAGTTTAGCTGCATCTTTAGGGCTTGAAATTTTCTCATTATTATAATCCTTCCAGCTGGGAAGTAGACCTCCCATACGGTAGTCTATGTCAATGTGATCTTGATATTCAAGTTTGAGTTTTCGCAAAATCGGTTGAAATATCCAGCATGTTGAACAAATTGGATCAGTGAAATAAATGATATTGATAGGTTTTGAATCTTTCAACTCTTTCTTCTCTGTTTTTTCAGAAATTAATGGTAATAGAAATTTTCTTTCTTTTCCTTCTGAATAATTGAGAAAATTCTGTTTTAACTCTCTTCCCAATTTCAAATGCTCATCAATTTGATCTTTTCTATCGTCGTAATATTTCGAAAAAGCATCTTCTATATCCCTTTCCTGGGAAAGAAATTCTGTTAATACGGCTGCATCTTTTATGGCATTTGTAGTTCCCGCACTCGTGAAAGGTAAAGCCTGATGTGCAGCATCACCGATGAGAACTATATTCTTTTTGTGAAATGAATCAAGTAAATCAAAATCCCTTGTATTCCATAAATAGGAAGTACTAAAGTCGTTGCTATCCAATAGTTCTTTAACTTCCGTCGGAAAGCCATCTAATACCGAATAACAAAATTCTTTTATTTTTTCAGGATTATCCATACTGAAATTTTTCTCAAGCTTTATGTCATATTGCATGAACCAGACGGATTCATCATTCACGGCTGGAATAAATCCAAAAGAGAGTCCTTTATCTTCCGATTGGAATTTTTGAAAAGTTTGGTATTTATCCGATTTATTAAATTTCGAAATTCCTACGATTTCTTTTACTTCAACAGCAGTGAATTTAGTTTCACCAAAAAGCAATTTTCGAATTTCAGAATTACTTCCATCTGCTGCAATAAATACGTCAGCATCTGCTTTTATTTGATTTTTAAAAACTACAGTTTTAGCTTTATCTTCCTCGAATTCGAAATGTGAAAATTCACATCCAAACTTGAGTTCATTTTCCGAAAAAAAAGAGGACAAATAATTAATCAAATCAATTCTCTTTATGCAAAACCATCCTTCTAATGGTATCTTTATCAATTCTTCATCATTCTGTGATTTTAAACTAAAAAGATCTATTTTGTTTTTTAGGAGTTTTTTAGGAGTATTATTTATGTATTTATCCAAGTAATTCAATGCTTCTCCATTCATTAAAAATGCATGACCTCTACTATTCATAGTTCGCATTCGTTCATAAATGGTCACTTCAAATCCTTTACTTTTCAGAAATATCCCTTGTGATAATCCAGCGATACCACCACCGATGATAGCAACTTTCATAAACTATAATGCTTTTTCAATTCGATTCAAAGCTTCATTCAAAACTTCCTCCGTAGTTGCAAAACTTATTCTAATATGTCCTTCAGCTCCTTCTCCAAACCATTTGGGTAGTCCAGGTACAACTGCAACCTTTGCATTTTTCAGTAAGTGATTCGAGATGTTTTCAGAGTTCATGCCTGTTTGTTGAATGTTGATAAAACTCACGTAACATCCATCCGGAGCAATCGTGCTAAGGCCAGAAATATGATTGATTCTGGATGTTAATAAATCTCGCATGTTTTGTAAGTGATTAACAAAACCTGCTAGCCAATCTTGTGCATTTGTTAATGCTGCCGTTGCAGCAATTTGTCCAATTGAATTTGCTCCATGAATCGTAGATTGGTGAAGAGATACTTCAAAAATATTCTGAAATAGCAGTCTATTTTGAGTCGCAATAACTCCAATTCTTAGCCCTGCTAAACCGTATGATTTGCTGAATCCGGTAACTAATATTGTATGATTTGAAATATCGTCATTAATGCTGGCAATACTGGTAAAAACAGCAGGTTTAAAAACAATGTCGCTCCAAATTTCATCTGATAAGATGTAAATGTTGTGTTTTACAGCGATTTCTCCAAGAGTTTGTATTTCTTCTTTTGAAAATACTTTTCCCGTTGGATTCAATGGGTTACACAAACAAATTAATTTTGTTTTTGTGGTTATTAACTTTTCTAAATTACTAAAATCGACTTTTTCAGTTCCTTGAGGAATTGAAAATCGAACTGCTTTTGCGCCAACTTGTTCAATGGAATATTGAAATAAAAAGTCAACTGGATCAAAAATGATTGCTTCATCGCTTGGTTTCAGAATTGTTTTACAAGTTAAATAGATTCCAAATGCAGCACTATCAACAGGAAGTATATTTTCCGGTTCAATTGAGACATTTCTTTTGGTTTTTAAGAAAATACTCATGGATTCTTTAAATTCAGGTAGTCCTTCAGCGGGTGAATAGGAGAAATATCCACCGTTTACATATTCTTGTATTGTTTGAAGAATTACTGGAGCACATTTAAAATCAGGATCAGCAGCGGTAAGTGGAATTACACCCTCAGGTACGGTTGCCCATCTTAAATTATAAGCTCTATTTTTAAGTATTTCTTTGTCTATTTCTGTGAAATTAGAATTCATTTTTGGAAGAGTTGTAGAATTATATGGTTAGTTAGCTTTATTTGTTTTATTTAGGCAAATGCATCAAATTTATGTTTAACAAATAATAAGTCAACAAGGAATTAGTAAATGATTGAAAAATCATCACAAAGACGTAACAAGCAATAAGTAGTTTTGACTAATAAGAATAAGTAGAAATACGTAATTAGAATTGATTCTAATTTTTAATTAGCACGAAACGGAGAAATTGAATAGGGAAAGACAGTTGTTTATTACGAACGATTTTTCTTTTTTGCATCTATTTCGCTACTCATCATCGCCTGAATTTGTTTCATGGTTTTTTGCATTCCTTCTGCGCTTCCATCTAAGAAAATAGTATTTCCTTTTCCAAATTCTGCAAAATTTTTGATTGCCTCTGTCCACATGGAGAAAAGGATTACGTTCGTATCTAAATTGGCTTGTTTCATCTCTTCTGCCGCTTCACTCATACCTTTCGCTACTTCCTGACGAAACAATGCAACACCTTGTCCACGTAACATGGCAGCTTCTTTTTCCGCTAATGCCGCAATTTTTATTGCATTTCCTTCGGCTTCCGCTGCTTTTGTCTTCGTAATTAATAAAGCCTGACCTTCATTTTCAGCAGCAGCTTTTAAGTTATTCGAAGCAACCACTTTACTCATACTTTCAATAATAGCAGCGTCAAATGTAATATCATTGATTTGAAGATCGAGTAAGTGATAACCCCAAGATTCTAAAGTGTGGTCAATTTGCTCTTTCACATTATCAACCAATTCATGTCTTAATCCTAAAATTTCAGATTGTTTTTGACTTGCCACATAAGCTCGAATCGACCCTTCTATTGTTCGAACCAAAGCTTGCATGAAATCTTTCTGACTTATGAATTTAAATGCAACTTTTTTAATTGTTTCATCTTGTTCGTCCATTACACTATACAAAAGCATGCTTTTGAAATACACATTGGCTTGGTCGACAGTAACAGCCTGAAATTCCATTTCAATACTTTGATTTTGAATCGAAACTCTGTTGTGTATTTTCTCAAAAATTGGAATTTTTAAACGCAAACCAGGATGAAGTACTCTTCTGTATTTACCGAACATGGTTATTACGGCTACAGTGCCTTGTGTTACAGTTAGGAAACTACTTGCTAAAATAATAACGATTATTACTACCGATGCCAATGAAAACTCCATATTTGTATTAATTTGATGTCAAATGTAAATATAATTCATTGATTGTTTGATAACTATGTTTAATTGATAAATGAAAAAAATCGTTAACAAAGCATAAACATTACTGTATCGCTTGTTTTTCCAATGGTTTATCCTTTTTTTATCCCTACCTTTGCGGCTAATTTTTAAAACAGTATATGACATTTGAAGAACTCGGATTGGATGGTGCAGTCCTAAAAGCATTAGCAGAATTAGGCTTTGAAACACCAACCCCGATTCAAGAACAGGCCGTTCCAGCCTTATTAAACCAGCAAAGAGACTTAGTAGGTTTAGCCCAAACAGGAACAGGTAAAACAGCAGCTTTCGGTCTTCCTTTAATCAATAATATAAACAAGAAAAAGAGCATTCCTCAAGGATTAGTTCTTTGTCCTACGCGTGAATTGTGTTTGCAAATCACGAAAGATTTAGAGAGTTTTTCGAAATACTTGGATTTAAATATTGTTTCTGTGTATGGTGGAACAGATATCCGAAGACAAATGTCTGATATCAAAAGAGGAGCGGCAATTATTGTGGCAACTCCCGGTCGTTTGATGGACCTTATTAATCGTAGAGCCATTGCTTTAGATGATGTTCGGATTGTAATATTGGATGAAGCAGATGAAATGCTAAACATGGGATTCAAGGAAGATCTTGATTCAATTTTGAAACAAACGCCAGATGAGAAAAATGTTTGGTTGTTTTCAGCAACTATGCCAACAGAAGTTTCTCGCATTGCTTCAAACTATATGTCTGATCCTTTTGAAGTATCAGTTGGGCATAAAAACCAAAGCAACGAGAACATCGAGCACACTTATTATCAGGTGAAAGAAAAAGATCGTTTTGAGGCAGTTAAACGTTTAATTGACTTTAATCCTACAATTTTTGGCTTGGTGTTTTGTCGAACTCGAATGGAAACAGCTAGTGTTGCCGAGAAATTAGCAAAAGACGGATACAACGCAGAGCCTTTGCATGGTGATTTAACGCAAGCTATGCGTGATCGTGTAATGGATCGTTTCAGAAGAAGAGAAATTCAATTATTGGTGGCAACAGATGTAGCCGCTCGTGGATTGGATATCGACAACATTACGCATGTTATCAATTACAACTTACCGGATGATATCGAGAATTATACGCACCGAAGTGGTCGTACAGCTCGAGCAGGTAAAACGGGTAAATCGTTGATATTTATCAATGCTCGTGAAACTGGAAAAATTCGTCAACTGGAAAGACAATTACGAGTTCCGGTTACCAAAGGATTGATTCCTTCGGCAGCAGAAATTTGTGAAGTTCAATTGATGCAATTAGTTTCACGTGTGGAACAAATTGAGGTTAAAGAAAAAGACATTGCTTCATTCGTTCCGATGTTGTTGGAGAAATTTGAGAATCTTTCCAAAGAAGAAGTAATCAAGAAATTCATTTCTATGGAATTCAATCGTTTCATCGAATACTACGAGCGTGCAGGTGATTTGAACATTGATGAGCGTGATAAAGGTGGGCGCGGACGCGACAGAGATCGTGATTTTGAAGATAGAGGTTTTGAACGTGGTGGAAGAGAAAGAAGAGATCGAAATGATCGTGGAGGTCGCTCAGGAAATCAGACTGAAGAAGGTAAAACAAGATTCTTTGTGAGTATTGGAAGGGAACAAAATTTCAATCCGGGAGCAATGGTTCGCGTTATTTGTGATGCAACAGGTCTCCGTTCAAATTTAATTGGTCGTATTCAAATAATGGGAGGTTTTTCCTTTTTTGAAGCAGATTCAGAGCACACAAATACCATTTTGAAAAATGTAAACGGTCAAAATTACGAAGGAAATACACTTCGTGTTGAAGTAACCAAAGACCGTGATGGCGGTGGTGGCGGTTCTCGCTCAGGCGGAGGACGTTCATCAGGAGGTTTTTCTGGCAGTGGCCGTTCATCAGGAGGTGGAGGTTTTGGAGAACGTCGTGAAAGAGAACGCAGGTCATCAGGTGATAGAAAGCCTTTCGGCGAAAAAAGAACTTTTGGTTCAGATCGTGGTTCGTCCGGTTCAAGAGATAGAAAACCAGGAGGTTTCGGTAGAAAGCCAAAATATTAAAATCAAGTTAATTAGTTAAATAGAGAATTTGTAAAATCCGTTATGGAAATTAGAAACATTGCAATTATTGCCCACGTTGACCACGGTAAAACAACCTTGGTGGACAGAATGATTGAAGCGGGGAACTTCGTGAATGAGAGAAATCGTCCTACGGGAGAATTGATTTTGGATAACAATGATTTGGAGCGTGAACGAGGAATTACCATCGTTTCTAAAAACGTTTCTGTTGCATACAACGGAACAAAAATCAATATTATCGACACTCCGGGTCACGCCGACTTTGGTGGAGAAGTTGAACGTGTATTAAATATGGCAGACGGAGTTTGTTTGTTGGTGGATGCGTTTGAAGGTCCCATGCCACAAACTCGTTTTGTACTTGGAAAAGCTTTATCTCTTGGATTAAATCCGTTGGTAGTAATCAATAAAGTAGATAAAGAAAACTGTACGCCTGAGGAAGTTCACGAAAAGGTGTTTGATCTGATGTTCGAATTGGATGCAACTGAAGAGCAATTGGATTTTCCGGCAATTTACGGATCTGCTAAAAACGGTTGGATGGCTGAAGATTGGAAATCACCAACAACAAGTATTACTCCTTTATTGGATAAAATCATTGACTATTTTAAACCAAAAGAAATTGCGGAAGGAAATACACAAATGTTGATTACATCTTTGGATTATTCATCGTTCGTAGGTCGAATCGCCATTGGTCGGTTAACCCGTGGGGTTATCAAAGAAAATATGCCGATTCAATTGGCAAAACGCGACGGAACACTAGAGAAACATAGAATCAAAGAAGTATATGTATTTGAAGGACTTGAGCGTAAAAAAGTAGAATCTGTTCAACCAGGTGATATTTGTGCGATCACAGGAATTGAAGGTTTTGATATTGGCGATTCCATTTGTGATGCAGAGAATCCGGAGCCATTGCCAACAATCAGTTTGGATGAGCCAACGATGTCGATGTTGTTTTCTATCAATGATTCGCCTTTCTTTGGTAAAGAAGGGAAGTTCATTACTTCTCGTCACATTCAAGAGCGTTTGGAAAAAGAATTGGAGAAAAACTTAGCCATGCGCGTTGAACCAACCGATAAGGCAGATAAATGGATGGTATTTGGTCGTGGTGTATTGCATTTGTCGGTTTTGATAGAAACCATGCGTCGCGAAGGATATGAATTACAAGTAGGTCAGCCTCAAGTAATTATCAAAGAAATAGATGGGGTAAAATCTGAACCAATTGAAGAATTAACAATCGATTTACCTGAAAATATGAGTGGAATTGCAGTTGAAGCAGTAACACGACGTAAAGGTGATTTGTTGCAGATGGAAACAAAAGGAGAACGTGTTATTGTACGTTTCAACATTCCATCTCGCGGAATTATTGGTTTGAGAAGTTATTTATTAACGCAAACAGCCGGTGAAGCGATTATGACACACCGCTTTTTGGAATATCAACCAATGAAAGGTGATATTCCTGGAAGACAAAACGGATCATTGATTTCGTTGGAGCAGGGGACAGCTATTCCATATTCAATCAATAACTTACAAGATCGTGGAACGTTCTTTATTCACCCGAATGAGAACATCTATGAAGGTCAGGTTATTGGTGAAAATTCAAGAGCAGGTGATTTGTGTGTGAATGTAACAAAAACGAAAAAGCTTACAAACATGCGTGCTTCCGGTTCGGATGACAAAGTTCGTATTGCACCACCCAAAGTATTTACCTTGGAAGAAGCATTGGAATTCATACAAGACGATGAATACGTGGAAGTGACACCAAAAAGCCTTCGAATTCGCAAGATTCTATTAAGAGAAGCAGAGCGAAAAAGAGGTTCGAAGATAGATTAAGAAATATTCTTTTACAGTAAGCCGAGTCAGTTTGATTCGGCTTTTTTTGTATATTTTTGTATTGAAATTATAAATCATAAAATTATGAAAAAAGGTATTTCAGTTTGCATAGTAAAACTGTCTGATGAAATAAATACCTTGCTTAGATCTAATTTTTTTATTTACATGTTAGAAGGCAAATAAGAAATGTGTTTATTTGCAATAAAATTTTGATTTCAAATAACATTCTCTCATTTATTCAATTTCTATTGAAGACATAGATTAATTTTATATTTATGAACAGACTAAATTTATTTTTCCTTTGTGTTTTTTTTATTATTTCGGTTTCAACTTTTTCTCAGGATAAAAAAAATGAAGAATTGCAGCAAACGTTAATCAAACTGAAAAAAATCAGTGATTTAAAAAAGTATCCCAAATTATATTCTACATCGTTAAAATCCTTGGAAAAATATGGTAAAAATGCGACTGTTAATTATTTTGCTTTAGAGTCATTTTTTTACTTAAAAAATTCAAAAAAAATCAAAAAGAAATATACGAAAGATGAGGCATATTGGAATCAATTATTCAAATATTTGAAAAAATCAAAATCTCATTCTCCTGCACCAGAATTTAGTACAGATTTGCAAGATACACTTTTTGAATACACTCAATCGGTGATTACGAAAGAAGATTGGTCTAAGTCTTTTGAGTTGCTTTCAATTTGGTTTACACACTTTGATAACTCTACTGAAAATCATTTGAACACAAAATCTAAAGAAATACAGGATATTTTATTTCAAATCGCCAAGGAGAATTATTTCGCAAATAAATTGAAAGTTTCAAACTCAATTTTTGATTGGATGCATTCTACTTTCTATAAAACGAATTTTACGGCCCATTACATCGGAAACTTGGCAATTGAAGATTCAACCTACAAATTTGATACATACGCAAATCCCAAATATTGTTTAGCAAATACTGCCGATACTTGTGATTATCTTCAACAAAAGGAAAAAACAATGATATATATGCATAACATTGCAAGAATGGATCCTGTACTTTTTGAGAAGGTGTTTTTGGCAAAATACATTACGGTTAAGAAATATTCGTTAGATAATAGTTACATAGCTTCCTTGATCCCATATTTAAAAGAGTTAAAAAAAATGGGAATTCTATATCCTGAAATTAATTTGATGAAAGCGGCAGCATTTCATGCTAAAGACTTGGGTAGTATTGGATTGACGGGTCATAACTCTAGCGATGGAACATCCTTTTCTGACAGATTAGGGAGGTTTAATATTTATGGAGGAGGAGGTGAAAATTGTACTTATGGAAGAGCTGATGCTATTGATGGTTTTTTTTCGTTGTTGATTGATGAAGGAGTACCTTCTCTAGGTCATCGATACAATATTATGTATGAAACGTTTAAGTACATTGGCGTATCGTTTCAACCGCATAAAACGTACGGAAGTAATTATGTACTAGATTACGGGTTCTAATCCATTTTATGGTACCCATCATACTTGTGTTTTTTATTATGTTACAGTCGTATTTTCTTGTCATGAAATTTTGAAAAGTTACAATTCTATTGGTTTATCATTTTCTTTAACACTGATTATTCCGTAATTTTGTACCCAATCTATTTTATGGAAAAATTTTCAAAAGCCTTTTTCTCAATGCGCATGATGGCGGTCGCAATGATCGTTTTTTTAGTCGCTATTGCAGTTGCAACATTTATAGAATCTGCGAATGGAATTCAAGCTGCCAAAATATTGATATACAACGCGTTGTGGTTTGAGATTTTGTTGGTTTATCTTGGAATGAATTTAATTTCTAATATTTTCAAACATCAAATGTTTCAGCGTGAGAAAATGGCCATGTTGTCTTTTCACCTGTCTTTTATTGTAATTCTCATCGGTGCAGCAGTTACTCGTTTTGTTAGCTTCGAAGGTCTCATGTTGATTCGTGAAGGAGAATCCGTTAATTACATTTATTCCGCAGATCCACATTTGAATATAAAAATCAATGATGGAAAAATGCAATTCAAATTCAGGGAAAAAATGTTCATGTCTACGATTACATCAAATGATTTTTCGATCCCGGTAGATTTTCCTGGTCATAAAACACCTGTTGAGATCAATTACGTGAAATTTGAGTCGAAAATGATAGATACGCTTCTCATTGATTCTAAACTGAAAACCAATGTATTGGATATTGTGACGAATGGAATGCAATCCAATTACTTGGGTAAAAACGATTTTTTAATGGCTGGAACAGTGCCTATTTCTTACGAAAAAAAGAATACGCCCAAAGGAGGAATTGATGTTCGTGAAAAGAATGGAAAAGTTGAAATGAAAACGGATCTAGACGTTCGCTATTTACCTATGTCTGAAATGCAAAAAGCACGTCAAACAGGTGCTCCTATTCCAGATAGTTTGTATCAAATTATTCCAAAAGATCAATGGGTTGAATTTAAAACCACCACTTTGTATCAATCGGGTGAGAATCAATTTGTATTCAAGCAATTAATTCAAAATGCTAAAAAGACTTTGGTTCCTTCCGGTAAAAAAGATCGAGGAAGTGATTATTTGACATTAGAAATTAAAGACGGTAACAATTCCAAAATAGTTCAATTGAAAGGAGGGATTAATACGATTCCTGAAAAAGCTATGTTTAATTTTGAAGGTTTGGTTTATGAATTAGAATATGGTTCTATCGAAATTCAACTTCCATTTGCCATGAAATGTCGCGATTTTAAATTGGAAAAATATCCCGGTTCTGAATCGCCATCTTCATTTTCAAGCGACCTTACCATCGAAGATCCGAAAAATAAAGTAAATCGAAATGTAAAAGTATTTATGAATAATGTTGTGGATTATGGTGGATACCGATTTTTTCAGTCAGCTTACGATTTGGACGATCCAAAAACTCCTGAAAATGAAGAAGGAACGCGCTTGAGTGTTAATCATGATTGGTGGGGAACAAATATTACGTATGTTGGATATTTATTGATGTCCATCGGAATGATTCTCTCGCTATTTGCTCGAACCGGACGATTTAAAGATTTAAATGGGAAATTAAGTAAGTTAAAAGAAAAAAGAACCAAAATCGCAGCATTGCTCGTAGTTGCATTTTTTACATTAAATCAATCATTATATTCTCAAACTACAAATGCAACAGCAGATACGATACACGAAAATCATGACGGACATAATCACGAAGGTCATAACCATGACGAGCATAGTCATGAGGCGGAGAAAAGCAATAATACAAAACCGATTGAGAAACCTGTTTTTAGAGTAGTTTCGAAAGATCACTCGGATAATCTTGCAACGCTCTTAGTTCAAGATTTTTCGGGACGAATTATTCCTTTTCATACGTTGTGTGACCAATTATTACGCAAGATTAACCGTTCAAATAAATATGGAGAATACAATGCTGTTCAAACAATTTTGAGTATGCACATGTATCCGAATTACTGGATGAAGCAACCGATTATTCAAGTTCCAGCTCAATTGCGAGACCAGTTGAAGTTGAAGAAAGAATTCGCTTCTTTAGAAGATGTAATGGACATGAATTCTGGTCAATTCAAATGGTTAAAACAATACGAAGAGGCATTTAAAAAAGCAGATTCCCGTAAAAATGAATTTGACAAGAAATTAATTAAACTAAACGAAAAGTTTGAGGTTGTTCAAGCCATTTTCATGTGGCGTTATATGAAATTGGTACCTAAAGCGGGTGATAAGGAAAACAGATGGTTTATTCCACTAAGTAATGAATTAACTGCAAAAGATTCTGCACTATCTACATTGATGTTACGATATTTAGCGGCAGTAAATCAAGCTGCACAAGATGGACAATACGGAAAAGCATCAGATATGCTCAATCAGTTCAAAGCAGGGCAAAGAAAAGTAGCAAAAAATATTGTTCCTGATGAGACTGCTATTAAAATGGAAGTTTCTTACAATAAAATGGAGATTTTTAAAAATACATATCGTAGTTATTTGGTTCTTGGTCTTTTGATGTTGATTTTATTTTTCATCCGAATATTTCTGCAAACGAGCGAAGTATTTCAGATAATTTCCGAATGGATTCGAAAAGGACTCTTATTTTTAATCATTGTCATATTTGTCTATCATGGTATTGGATTAGGCATGCGTTGGTATATTTCGGGACATGCTCCTTGGAGCAATGGATACGAGGCAGTAGTTTTTATTGCTTGGGTAACGATGATAGCAGGATTTTCTTTTATGCGTAAGAATGCCGTTATTATTGCTGGTACAGCCGTTTTGGCTTCATTGATGGTTTTTGTAACTGAAATGAACTTGTTGGATCCAGAAATTACTCCTTTGGTTCCAGTTTTAAAATCATACTGGTTAATGATTCACGTTGCGATTATCACAGGAAGCTATGGTTTCTTGGGGTTAGCTGCAATTTTAGGAATTCTCAATTTGGCTTTATACATTTTTAGAACAAGGCGAAACGGTGAATTAGTTGGCATAAACATAACTGAATTAACGTATGTTTCTGAGATGACCATGACAATTGGTTTATTTATGCTGACCATTGGAACTTTTCTAGGAGGGGTTTGGGCAAATGAATCTTGGGGAAGATATTGGGGTTGGGATCCAAAAGAAACTTGGGCTTTGGTGTCAGTCTTAGTTTATGCGGTGATTTTACACTTACGTTATATACCAGCCTTGAAAAGTAAATTCTTGTTTAATGTGGTCAGTCTTTGGGGATACTCGGCAATACTATTTACTTTTTTTGGAGTTAATTTCTTTTTAGTTGGGTTACATTCCTACGCACAAGGAGATGGTTTTGCTAAACTACCAAATTGGGTGTATGTCACTATTGTCTTTTTCGTATTATTTACAGCATTAGCAGGATATAGAAATAAACAATATCTGAAGTCAATAGGATAAAAAAAAGGGAGCCGAAGCTCCCTAATTTCTTTGTAAAAAAAATCAACTGATTAGTTTACGCTGCTTGATAATTCAGCACCTGCTTTGAAACGTACAGTTTTCTTAGCATCGATTTTAATAACTGCTCCAGTTTTAGGGTTACGACCATTTCTTGCAGCTCTTGAAGAGATAGAGAAAGATCCAAATCCTACTAATGAAATTCTGTCATTGCTTTTCAATGCTCCAGTTGCAGCAGTGATAAAACCATCTAATGCTTTTTTAGCATCAGCTTTTGACAACCCAGAGTTGCCAGCAATCGCGTCGATTAATTCAGCTTTGTTCATTTTTGTTTGTTTAAATGGGTTAATAAAAAATTTTTACTGACACAAATATATCTGAATATCAATGTGTACAACATTTTCACCGTAAAAAAAAGTACAAAATGTTGAAAAATCAAGGGTTTTGTTAATAAAAGCGAGGTTTTGAGCTAAATTTCACATCGTTTTACCAGTCAATTCAGGATGTTCTCTGTCCCAATTATTCGTTGTAAAGTAAAATTTTTGGACCAACAACCATTGATATTGAACTAACTCTGCGGTTCGGGTCAGTCTTTTTCCCATTATCTACGTATGATGGAGGGAGATTTTCACCGTGTCCAACAAACTTAATTTCGTAGTCCAACTTGAATTTTGATTTAATTAAATTCAATTGTTTTTTAAATTCCTCAGCAACAGCTGAAGCTCTTTTTTCTGATAACTCCTGATTGTATTTTTTTCTTTCTTCGCTATTTCCTACTCCTTGCTTGTCTGAGTATCCATTGATCAAAATAATTGTTCTGAATTCATCGTTCTTAAAAATTCGTTCATTATGATGATCTAAATATTTTTTCCATTCGTCAATTTCACGTTTCACAGAATCAATTAGATTAGTTATTTCTTTTTTCCCGTCCTCAGTTAATTCCCAACTTCCTGTTCTGAAACCGATATCTGCACCAATTCTAGCTATTTTTCTATTTGAGTTAATCAGTTCCCCAACAGGAAAAACTTGTTTGTACAATAAATCGTTTAGTTCTGATGCTAGTTCAAGCGCTTTTTGATGACCTGATGCTGTATTTGGATTAATACTGTTAAGGTTGTTTATTATTTCTTGTGATTTTATAAATGATTGTTGAAGCTGTTCGTCAATTTGTTGAATTTTTTCAGTTGAATCAATTTTTGAGTACATAGCTTTCTGCTCTTCAATTAATTTAAGAGCTTTTTCTGCTTTTTCGAGAGTTTCAACGAATGCTTTCTCCCGATTAGCTTGTTTTTTGTTGAATATGTTAACAGGTTTTGTACCTCGCTGACCTTTGTATGTAGTTGTTTTATATTTTGGTTTAGAATAACTTGATGTGGTATATCTTCTTTTACCAAAACCTTTGGAGTTTCCACAGCTGCATAAAATGATAGATGTTAGCAGGGTGAATGTAATTAAAAGTCTCATTATTATCTATTTATTATTGCTAAGATACAATCAATTTCACTGAATTAAAAGCTCTCAAGTTGTTTTATGAAAAATTGTTGCGTTAGCTTGTGCTGTTGGCATGATTACTATATCGTTTAATGTAACATGAACAGGTCGCGTTGCAGCAAAATAAATGGTTTCCGCAATATCCCGCGCTTGCAGAGCATCGTATCCATCATAAATTGATTTTGCAGTAGATTCATCACCTTTGAATCGAACCAATGAGAATTCCGTTTCAGCGGCTCCGGGAGCAATATTTGTTACTTTTATGCCATAATTAACTAGTTCAATCCGCATTGCTTTAGAAAGTGCGTCAACAGCATGTTTGGATGCGCAATATACATTTCCATTTGGATAAACCTCTTTTCCTGCTATACTACTTATATTAAAGATATGTCCCTTTCTATTTTCTTTCAGGATGGGAATGACATTTTGAGTCACATACAGCAAGCCCTTAACATTTGTGTCCAACATTTGATTCCAGTCTTCGATTGAACCTGATTCAATTGGATCTCTTCCCGCTGCTAATCCTGCATTGTTTATTAATATGTGCAGTTTCGATTTTACTTCAATGGGCAAATTCAAAATAGCATTTTTAACATCATTTTCGTTGCGTACGTCTAATTTTAAGGAAAGTATTTCAATCGGGTATTTCGCTTTCAACTCCGTTGATAAGTTATGAATTCTTTCAACTCTTCGAGCGGCAAGAATTAGATTAAATCCATTCTCTGCAAATATTTCGGCACAAGCTTTACCAAATCCGGATGAAGCACCTGTTATACATACGTACGAAACCATAATATTAATTTATTTGATTTAAGGAACTTAATATTATTTATCTCAATAAACGCAAGAATTGCTATTACTAAAAATGGCATTGCTGGAATTTTATATCGAACTAGTGCTCCCAAAATGGGCGTTGAAATTCCAATTATTGAATATAAAAGAAACGTGAATAAAAAACAAAAAATGATAAAATTGAAAGAAGTGTTTTCCATTTTACTTTTTCTAAAAAATGCAAAAACGATAAGAACAACCAATGTGATGTTTTCAAGGACTGCCGGAACAAATAAAAAGTTTTTTATTTCGCATGGCCAAGGTCGCGTTAAGCTATTTAAAATTCCCAATGGTATTGCTTTTAATACTGAGAAAAGATTCTCTTCTAGAAAGTCCATTTTAATCGCGCTATTTACCTTCATCTCAACAGACATTCGAATGAAATCATGTTGTTTTCTTACTAAAATATGGATAAAATCGAATGAAGGATTTATAAATCCTAAAATAGTTGCAAACAAGGCTAATGAAATGATTACAACTGGGTATGAAATCCATTTAAACTTACTAGTTTCAGAAAAATACCAACCCAATATGGCAGGAAAGAAAGCTACAAACACGTAAAACTTGAGAAGGACAAGTAGACAGAAGGGTAGGATAATATAAATTAAATAAATCCATTTTTTTGTTGTTGCTAGTTTAAAAATAAAGTAACAGAATAGACCCATTGCAAAAAGTAATAACGACTCTTTTAATATTCCGGAACTCCAAAAAATAACACTTGGAACTAGAAAAACTGCAATAAATACTTTCCATTTACACGGAACAAAGTGTAGGAAAAATCGAGCTAATCCAACCGATCCAATGAATGAAATAAAATTGAGAATTACACTGTGCACATGATAATTTCCAAAAGAAAAGATTCGCAATAAAGCATTAACGCGAATAATCAAACGATTGTCATTATAAAGCGTATTTTCATATACACGATACCAATTATTCATTTTATCGTAGTAATTGATATCAAAATATTCTCCTTCACAGCTTATTCCAAACAACATTTTGAAAAAATCCAAAGGTTTGTTATACAATGCTTCGTACAAGTAGTAACTGTCATCAAAATACTTGAAAGTGTCTGATTCTATTCTATTTCCGTAATAAAAAGCATAAATAAGATAGACAATTAATCCACAAATAACCTTGATTAAAAATGCAATTCTGAGTGATTGAATTTTAAATCCTGAATCTTTTATAAAGGATATTTTACCAATAATTAAAAGAAGAAAAATTAAGTAGGGAACGGTTAATAATAAATTTATCATTCAATCTTCTTCTTTTCCAATGAGGTTCGCAAATTTAGTGATTCTTCATTTACCATACTTTGAAATCTTTCAAGTATTTTCGTAATTCAATTAATTATATGAAGTATTTTTTTAACTATTTTCAGATCTTGTTCATATTTTTTCCTGTTCTTATTTTAGGACAACCTAAGGAGGAGGTGCAATTAATGTCATTAAATGCCATAATCAATCAATGGCATATTGATGCTGCCAAAGCAAACTTTGACAATTATTTTTCAATTACTACGGAGAACTTCATTTTTCTTGGAACTGCCCCTGGTGAAAGATGGAATAAAAATCAATTCAAAGAGTTTTCAAAACCGTATTTTGATAAAGGTAAAGCTTGGGATTTCAAGCCTATTAATAGAAGTTGGGTATTTTCGAAAGATAAAAAAACAGCATGGTTTGATGAAGATTTAAATACTTGGATGAATACTTGTCGAGGGAGTGGAATAATGATTAAATCAAAAGGAAAATGGCAATTAGCCTATTACAATTTGACCGTTTTAATTGAAAATGAGAAAATTCAAGAATTTATTAAACTACGAGAAGAGTAATGTTCGTTCAAACAAATACGGTTAGTTCCCTTTATCGGTATGTAAAAAAGAAATTAGAATCATCTTTTTCTGAATCAGAAATACGTAAGGTTTATAAAATTTTTCTTTCTAAACGATTAGGATGGACAGATTCGGATTTTATTTTGAATAAAGATTACAGACTTTCTGAATCAGACCTATTGTATGTAAGGTCATTGACAAATCGAGTTGTTCAAGGAGAACCGTACCAATATGTTGTGGGAGAAACTGAATTTTTTGGTCATCAATTTATTTGTTCTCCGGATGCGTTAATTCCAAGGCCTGAAACAGAGGAATTGGTTTCATTGGTTGTGGATACTTTTCCTAAAAATCAAGATTTACGAATTGTAGATTTGTGCACTGGATCTGGTTGCATTGGCATTTCTTTAGCGAAGTTTTTTTCAAATTCAAAAGTAACTCTCACCGATGTGTCTAAAAATGCATTGACTCTTGCCAAGCAAAATGCTCAAAAAAATGAAGTGGAGGTAGAGTTTATTTGTCATGATCTCTTATTGGAAAATAGTTTTGATTCTTTTGCTTCAAAAACTTATGATGTTTGGATTTCAAATCCACCTTATATTTCTCGGGCAGAAATCATGGAAATTGGAGACAATGTATTGAAGCATGAACCACATCTGGCTCTTTTTGTAGAGCACGAGAATCCATTGGTTTTTTATGATAAGATTGCTGAAAATGCATTAAAATATCTACGATCGGGAGGATATTTATTTTTTGAAATTAATCCAAATTATGCTGCTCAACTAGTTGAAAACATGAATGAGCTAGGTTTTGTTAACATTGAATTGATGAAAGATTTGCAAGGTAGGAATCGAATGCTTAAAGCTCAAAATGCTTAAATTTACCATGTGAATTCTGAAGAAGCAAAGAAAGAAATAATTCGATTAACGGAGCTGATTAATCACCATAATCATTTATATTATGTGGAAAGTCGTTCGGAAATTTCAGATTTCGAATTTGATTCTTTGCTCCGTCAATTGCAAGATCTAGAGCAGCAATTCCCAGAATTTATTTTTCACAATAGTCCTACCAAAAGAGTGGGGGGTGATTTGACAAAAAAATTCGAAACAGTAATTCATCGTTTTCCAATGCTTTCTCTTTCAAATACTTATTCGGAAGAAGAAATTGTTGATTGGGAAAATAGAATTAAGAAATTGGTTAATGGTCAAATTGAATATGTTTGTGAACTAAAATACGATGGAGTTGCCATTGGTGTTAGATATGAAAACGGTCAGCTAACTCGGGCGGTCACCCGAGGTGATGGTGAAAAAGGCGAAGATGTAACGAACAACGTGAAAACGATTCGAACGATTCCGCTTGCTCTGAGAAATGATTTTCCGAATGATTTTGAAATACGCGGTGAGATTTTTATGCCTTCTGCTGCGTTTGATAAACTTAATAAGGAAAGATCAGAAAGGGGTGAGGCATTGTTTGCAAACCCTAGAAATACAGCTTCCGGAACCTTAAAAATGCAAGATTCAAAAATTGTTGCTTCTCGTGGTTTGGATTCATACCTGTACGGTATCTACGGAGAGGACTTACATGCTGAGGGACACTTCGAGTCCGTTCAAAAGGCTGGAACTTGGGGCTTTAAAATTCCGCTTGTTTCAAATAGATTTATCGAGAAAACAAATTCGATTGAAGGAATTATGGATTTTGTCTCCTTTTGGGATAAAAGACGCTTTGAGTTGCCTTTTGAAATCGATGGAGTAGTGATTAAAGTAAACAATTATAACCAACAAAAACAATTGGGATTTACAGCAAAATCTCCTCGTTGGGCAATCGCATATAAATTTAAAGCTCATCGCGTTGAGACTGAACTATTAAGCGTAGATTATCAAGTTGGACGAACAGGTGCAGTAACGCCAGTGGCCAATTTAAAACCAGTTCAATTGGGAGGTACAACAGTTAAAAGGGCGTCTTTGCACAATCAAGATCAAATTGAAAAATACCATTTGCATTTAGGTGATTTTGTTTATGTTGAAAAAGGCGGTGAGATTATCCCGAAAATTGTCGGTGTCAATGAGGAAAAAAGAAACGTTTATTCCATACCAATAGAATTTATTCAAAATTGCCCTGTATGTTATTCACCATTAGTAAGAAAAGACGGAGAAGCAGGTCATTTTTGTACCAATGAAAAAAGTTGCCCTCCTCAAGTGAAAGGTAAAATCGATCATTTTATTGCTCGTAAAGCACTGAATATTGATGGCTTAGGTGAGGAGACAGTGGATTTACTATTTGAAAATAATCTTGTTCGAAATGTCGCAGATTTATACAGCTTGACCTTTGATCAAATAGTAAATTTGGATCGAATGGCAGAGAAGTCAGCGAATAATTTATTAAAGAGCATTGAAGAGTCAAAAATTATTCCATTTGAAAGGGTTTTATTTGGCTTAGGGATAAGATTTGTAGGGGAAACCGTTGCTAAGAAGTTAGTGCAACATTTTGGATCAATAGATGAATTAATGAATGCAACATACGATGAGCTCGTTGAGGTGGAGGAAATTGGTGAGAAAATAGCTCATTCGGTAATTGAATATTTCAAAGATCCAATCAATATTCAGTTGATCGAAAGATTACAAAATATTGGGTTGCAATTTACAGGATATAAAAAAGAAATAATTCAAGGCATATTAACTGGAAAAACGGTTGTTGTATCTGGCGTTTTTGCTTCTTTTTCGAGAGATGAGATAAAAGAATTAATTGAGCAAAATGGCGGTAAAAATGGTTCTTCCATAAGTTCTAAAACAGATTTTTTGGTGGCAGGAGAAAATATGGGGCCTTCAAAATTAAAAAAAGCAGTAGATTTAGGCATTCAAATCCTAAGTGAAGATGAATTTGTTAAACTTTTAATAAAATAGATTTTGAACGAAAAAAGTATTTGGAGTACAACCGACGCACTTTTAATTGTTTTGAATTGTGACAACGATGATCAATTAAAAGGATATAAAAAAGCATTGGATTCAGCATTGAATGATAGTAATGTTGAGAAACTTACTATTGTCGTTCTTTTGCCGAAGGAAGTGGATAAAAATTCCATGACTCCACATTTTGTTATTTATTATGTTTCACCAACAGATTTTAATTTTTTCGGTAAATTGAAAGATGTTCAATTATTGGATGAATTCAAGTTACATTACGATACATTAATTTGGTTTGGAGATGATTCTCATCGTATTTTTTCTTACATCAAGAAAATTAGATATACCAATCGGATTGGGGTAAATGCAACGAGATCATATTTTGAAATGCATTTAACAGCTGATTTAGGAAATCCATCTCATGCCGTAGAATTTGTACACGAAGTTTTAGCAAAATCTTATTCAGAATAAATTAATATAGTTATGAAGAACATTTTTACAGGTTCGGGAGTCGCATTGGTCACTCCATTTCATTCGGATTACACAATTGATTTTGAGGCATTGCGAAAACTGGTTCGCTACCAAATTGAAGGAGGAACAGATTTTTTAGTAGTTCAAGGGACTACAGGTGAATCACCAACATTGACTCAAGAAGAAAAAATGCAAGTACTGGAGACGGTTATTGATGAGAATAAAGGAATATTAAAAATTGTTTACGGAGTCGGAGGAAATAATACAGTTGAGGTCGGTGAAAAATTAAAAATGGTTCCACAAGGTGTTGATGGAATACTTTCAGTTTCGCCTTATTATAATAAGCCAACTCAATTGGGAATAATTGAACATTTTACTTATATAGCATCATGTACTGATTTACCAATTATTCTTTATAATGTTCCGGGAAGAACGGGTTCTAATATGTTGCCATCTACAACGTTGAAATTAGCAGAAATAAAGAATGTAGTTGCGGTAAAAGAAGCTTCTGGAAATATGGAACAAATCATGGAAATCATTCGCTTAAAACCAGAAGGTTTTGGAGTGCTATCGGGTGATGATGCTATTACTATGCCTTTAATAGCAGCAGGTGCTGATGGTGTAATTTCTGTTGTTGCAAATGCATTTCCAAAACGATTTGCAGAAATGGTTCATGAATCCATGAATGAAAACCTTCCTTCTGCTCGAAAAGCTCATTACGATTTATTGAACATAACGAAAATGTTTTTCGAAGAAGGAAATCCGGGGGGGGTCAAAGCTTCACTTGCTCATCAAGGAATCATGCATGAAACGATGAGACGTCCGCTGCATAATGTTTCGGATAATTTACGCGCTCGAATTCAAAATGAAACAGGTAAAATATTGAAATCAGAATTTGCTTAGAAAGTAAAAATTAGTCATAGTGTATAAATGACATTAACTAAACTTTTTTTGAATACTTTTGTATATTTGTAAATTGATTTAAAAATAATTAAAAATGGCAGTTAAAGCAGCAGCTGAAAATAAGAAAAAATCAGTGGCAATCAAACCAAAATTTTCGAAAGAAACTTATGTTAAATGGTATAAGGACATGTTGCTTATTCGAAAGTTTGAGGAAAAAACAGGTCAATTATATATACAACAAAAATTTGGAGGTTTTTGTCACTTGTATATAGGTCAGGAAGCGATTGCTGTTGGAACGGCAAGTGCTTGTCGTCCTGAAGATAAGCATATGACTGCATATCGCGATCACGCTCATCCTATCGCTTTTGGTACAGATCCTCGTGTTTTGATGGCTGAATTATATGGTCGTAAAACGGGTTGTTCCAAAGGTAAAGGAGGATCAATGCACTTTTTTGATAAAAGTAAAAATTTCGCAGGAGGACATGGAATTGTTGGGGCTCAAATACCGATGGGCACAGGATTAGGGTTTGCTGAGAAGTACAAAGGAACGGATAATATTGCTGTTGTCTCTATGGGGGATGGTGCTGTTCGTCAAGGCGCATTGCATGAGACATTCAATATGGCGATGATTTGGAAACTACCTGTTATTTACGTTATTGAAAATAACAACTACGCCATGGGTACTTCTGTGGAACGTACGACCAATGTGACTGATTTATCCAAAATAGGTCTTTCTTATGAGATGCCTTCAAGAGTTGTAAATGGTATGAGACCAGAAGATGTTCATGAGGCAATTGAAGAAGCAGCAGCTCGAGCAAGAAGGGGTGATGGACCAACATTATTAGATATTAGAACGTACAGATATAAAGGTCATTCAATGTCTGATCCACAGAAGTACCGTACCAAAGAGGAAGTTAATGATTGGCTTGATAAAGATCCAATTGATCATTGTTTGGATGTCATTAAGAATAATAAATGGCTTTCAGACAAGGAAATACAAGAGTTTGATGCATGGGTTAAAAAGGAAGTTGAAGAATCCGTCGAATTTGCAGAAAATTCACCATATCCTGAAGCTCATGAAATTTACGAAGACGTTTATACGCAGACAGATTATCCTTACATTAAAGAATTTTTAGCATAAAATAAGTTATGGCAGAAGTAGTTTACATGCCCAAGTTGAGCGACACTATGACAGAAGGAGTGGTGGCAACTTGGAACAAAAAAGTGGGAGATACAGTTAAGGAAGGAGAGATTTTAGCGGAGATTGAAACCGATAAAGCAACAATGGAGTTTGAGTCATTCTATAATGGTACTTTGTTGCACATTGGTGTGGAAACAGGAAAGTCAGCGCCAGTTAACTCTATTTTAGCAATTATAGGTAATGCAGGTGAAGATATTTCTTCAATCTTAAATGCTACTCCATCGGTCGTTGATAAAGAGGAGCCTAATAAAGAAACTTCAAACGAGCCTATTTTATCACCAACACCCTCATCATCACCAACGGAAGTTAAAAATGTTGTCCCAGTTAGCCAACCGGTTAATGTTGTTTCACCAACAAATTCCAATGGAAGAATATTTGCATCACCGTTGGCTAAAAGATTAGCTGAAGAAAAAGGAATTGATATCGCCTCGATTGCTGGTACTGGAGATGGTGGCCGTGTTACGAAACGTGATGTTGACCATTATGTCCCTTACACTCCGGCTGAAAGAACTTTTATTTCTGCATCAAGTGGGGTGGAATCATACAACGATGAGCCTGTCTCACAAATGAGGAAAACAATTGCACGAAGATTAGCCGAAAGTAAATTTACTGCACCTCATTTTTATCTGACTTTAGATATTGATATGGATAATGCTATCTCCGCAAGAAAAGCACTTAATGCCATGGAAGGTGTTAGGGTATCTTTTAATGATATGGTTATTAAATCTGTTGCTGTTGCATTGAAGCAACATCCGAATGTAAATAGCGCTTGGATGGGTGATTTTATTCGCCGAAATCAACATGTTCATGTTGGTGTTGCCGTTGCTGTAGATGAAGGATTATTAGTGCCTGTAATTCGTTTCGCAGATTCTAAAGGTTTACTTGAAATATCTTCAGAAGTGAGATCTTATGCAAAAAAAGCAAAAGAAAAGAAACTTCAACCATCAGATTGGGAAGGAAATACATTTACCATATCTAATCTTGGTATGTTTGGGATTGAGTCATTCACTGCGATCGTTAATCCACCCGATAGTTGTATTCTAGCAGTAGGAGGAATTAAAGAAGTACCTGTTATTAAAAATGGTGAAATTGTTCCAGGTAATGTTATGAAAGTAACACTTTCTTGTGATCATCGCGTTGTTGATGGCGCAACGGGAGCAGCGTTTCTACAGACTTTTAAACAATACATGGAGAATCCTGTATCGATGTTGTTGTAATTAACAATTGAACTTCTTTATTAACATTTTTTTACAATTGTAGTTTTTTGTTGTATTTTCGTCAGTTTTAGAAACAAAATTGATTAAAACGCAATTATGAGAAAAGATTACAAATTGTATAATTTGCTTTTTATATGCTTGATTTCTAGCATATCTACTACCTTATTTTCCCAGGCAACAATAAAAATAACTGTTACCTCTGTTCAGACATCGGGTAGTGTAGATTGTGATGGGTTGTTCTTAGGAAATAGTGACTTTGTGTGGGAATACCAGGCAACTGATAACACGCTTGGATATAGCAACAATAACCCGGCTTTGTTTGGAGTTTATGACTTCAACTATTCCAATATTAATGATAATAACGGACCGTTTACCAGTAATGTAAATAGTCTATTTTTTGACCGTCAATACATTTGTCCGTTAGATGTTCCTACATCAATAAACTTAGCTTGGGAGGCATACGAAAATGATGATATTACAAACTATGCAATTGTTGGTTCTACTGATGGCGAAACGGGGCTTCAGAATGTTACAATGGCTATTCCTGCTGCTACTGGGATTGCGAATTATTCATTTTCTGCAAATGGTTCAGCCGGATGTCCATCAACCCAAACATACACAATCAATCTTTCAGTTGAGAGAATCGATTTTGCACCGACAGTAATTATTCTACCAGACAATATTTGTGATGCTACTTTGTTAAACACAAATACATCCTACAATGTAGCGTTATGTCAATCAAATACACTAGAAACTAATGAGCCTCGGGCTGGAGATGTAAATGGAAATCAATCTTCCGCTTGGTTTAGATTCGTGGCACCAGCAAGTGGTGAAGTTGAAATTACTACTGACAATGGTGCAACGGAGATCGGTACTTATTTCCAAATTTACCATGCGGCAGATGGAGGCGCTTGTAATACAGGACTTCAACCATTAACTGGGGCTGTAATTAAAGATAAATTTGAATATCTTTCGCACATTGAATTCTCTGATGGTATCGATTTATTAGGTGTTGATCCAGAAGCTCAATTGACATTAGATGCGTGTGATCCATTTCCAGGGATCAGTTATCAAAAACTGATAGCAGGGCAAACATATTATGTGCAAATAACAGGAGATGATGATGCAGCCGGTATTGTTGAAGTAAGAGTAAATGATTTAGGTGGTGGCCCATCCGGAGATACAGAAGATGTTCCATGTTTATCAACAACAGTTGCTTACGGGCAAACTGCCATTACAACAAGTGATCCTGAATCAGTGATTTTAGATTTTGGTTGTGCTTATGATGGTGGTAATGATTATGCAGAAACAGGTGCTCCACACACGGATAATAATCCTGTAAACTATCATGCCTATGATTATGATCACGTAGCAGCTAATAATCCTGTAGTAAATGAATCAGTTTGGTTAAATTTTGTTGCGCCTAATAGTGGTCGAATTATTTTAGAAACAGATTATTTGGATGCTTTGTACGGAGAAAATAATGCATTGTTTGGTTATGATAAGAGATTTTCACCGGGAATTCCAGGAGATTATTCTTGTGCGAATCTTGAATTCATAGCAGAGGATGAAGGCGGTACAAATAGCTTCCTTGGTGGAGATCCTAGTGCAAGAATTGATCAAAGGTGTTTGGAACCAGGATATACATATTACGGAATGGTCGATCCATCAGATAACTTAACACCATTCAGTTCTCAAAGTATCAAATCATGGTTGCATGATCCAAGCATTGCTGATCCAAACTTAAATTCACCGGGTAACGATATCTTATGTCTTGCAATGCAAAATACTTTGTACGAGGTTCCTGTAATTTTAGCTGGTACAAATCCCACTTTTCAAGCCGTTGCTGGATCAAATGTTTTTGCGTGTCAAGAATATCTTGCTGGTGAACCCAACGTAGATTCAAATCCAAATAACTGTGCGAATCAAACGGTTTGGCATTATTTCACTGCTCCTCCTTCGGGCGCAGTAGAATTGAGTATTCGTGCCTATATTGGAATGAATACTTTACGCTATAATGTTTATGAATTACTAAATGGAGTAGATTGTTATGGAGGATTGAACCCAGCAACGTTTACAAATGATGGAACGAGAAACACGCCAATTATAACACCTATTATAACTGGGACAGCTGGGTTTACAGGTAATCAAGCATCTGCTTGTTGTCTAGAACCAGGTAAGAAATATGCTATTCAAATTGATGGTGGATCACCTGGTGATGAAGGACAATACATTATCGAATACATACAAGAAATTGATAGTGATGCTGGCGATATTTATGTGGAATTAGCGAATGGAGATAGTTTAACAAACGCTCAACAAGATACTGCTTTTGTTTGTTTTGGAGATGCTATTATTCCGGGCATTACAGTTAATGGAATAGGTGAGTCAACTCAAAGTATACCAGATTGTTTGTCACCTGGATTTGTTATTCATCAAGTTCAATCGTTACCTGATCCAATTGCAAATACTGGTTTTAATAACGCCTATATTGACACAATTCTTGGAGCAACTGGTTCTTATGTTAATAACGGTGACGGAAGTGGTAATTTTGGAAATCCATTGTTCAATACCTTGTATTATATTTCTCCTGCAGGAGACATCACCGCGGATTGGGGAGATTTTACTTGTGGCACGTCAACCGTTTCTCAAGGTTTGCCTATAGTATTTTTACAGCAATTAAATGCTGTTTTCAATTACGATAATTCGTCTTGTACGGCAACATTCTCTGCAACAGGAGGATTAAATGGATACTATTCAAATCCATATTCTTATTCTATTACAAGTCCTTCTGGAGCAATTGTAGAAAGTGGTTCCCTGGCTCCAGGTGTTTCGACTTCCTATGTGGGATCAGAAGCGGGAGTGTATACGGTAGAAATCAACGATGGGGCATGTCCTCAAACATTTACCTTTGATGCAACCAATTGTAATAATCCTTGTACTCCAACAACAACTAATGTTGACTTGGCAATTTGCGAAGGAGAATCAGTTGTGCTTGCAGGTGCACCTCAGAACGAGTCAGGTATTTATACGGATGTTTTCATAACTTCTCAAGGATGCGACAGTACAGTAATTACAAATTTGTCCATCAATCCTGTTGATAAAGTTACGAAAGAACATGATTTGTGTCCAGGTGGTTCAATACAAATAGGTACAAGCACATATACAAATCAAGGAGTTTATGTTGATACACTTCAGGCAATCACTGGATGTGATTCTATCGTTACTTCAATTATTTTTATGCTTCCAACAATCACTACAAATATCGAGGCAACAATTTGTTCAGGAGCAACTTATGATTTTAACGGTACACAGTTAACGACTGAAGGTGTTTACAATTCAACCCTGGCAACTTCGGAAGGTTGCGATTCAGTTGTTGTATTGTCTCTTTTTGTTACTCCTCCACAATCCAGTTTTGAGGTTGTTGAAATTTGTACCGGTGAAAGTTATTCGTTTGCAAATCAGAGTTATTCTACAAGTGGGATCTATTATGATACCATTTTAACTTCAAATGGATGTGATTCTGTCTTGGTTCTTGAGCTTTCAGTTGTTGATTGTGAATTCCAAATAAGTAATATTTTGACACCAAATGATGATGGTCAGAACGATACTTGGAAAGTAAATAATATAAATCAAATTGCTGGATGCGATGTAAAAATTTATAATCGTTGGGGAGAAATGGTTTATCAAACAAATGATTACAATAATGATTGGGGTGGTACACGTAACAATGAGCCTCTTCCTGATGGAGTATATTTTTATTCGATTAAATGTTCAGACAAGGAATATACAGGTGAAATTAACTTATTAAGATTTAAAAAATAAGAGAAGTCATGAGAAAAATATTTATTTCAATAATATCTTTGGTTTCGTTGGCTTCCGTTGCCCAGCAAACTCCACAAAGTAACGTTTATTCCTACAACCGATTTTCAATTAATCCGGCATACTCTGGAGCAAGTGGGTGTACGGAGATAAATTTCTCTCATCTGAATCAGTGGTTGAAAGTGGAAGGTGCTCCATTAACAAGTTACCTTGGTATAAACACGCGTTTAGGTAAAAACTTTGGTATCGGAGGACAAGTTTTGGTAGACAAAATCGGTATGATTAATCAAGTTAGTGGTATGGGCGCAATTTCCTACGGCCTAACTTTTGGACAAGTTCATAATATTAGATTAGGTGTTGGTTTTGGATACAATCAATACCGTGTTAATCCTTCTTCAGCAATTGCATTCGATAATCAAGACCCGATTATTAATGGAGGAAGCCAATCTTCTGGAACATTGAACTCCGAAATAGGAATTTTCTATCAATGGAAAAATTTGGAGATTTCATTTGCTTCAAAACAATTACTTCAAACATACACCAACTTTGGTTATACTAGTTTAGATGGTTATGGATTGAGAAGACATTACAATGGACTTGTTTCTTATAATATTAAAGCAAATGATTCATGGTCTATCAAACCTTCCGTTTTTCTGAAAGGAATAAATACTGGAATGCAAACAGATTTGAATATGGATCTAATATATAAAGGTTTTGTTCAAGCTGGTTTAGGATATCGTACTCAGGTTGGTATAATTGCCCGAGCAGGAATAAATATTCAAGATTTATTTTTTATTGGATATGCTTATGAATCACCAATGCGAAATATCGCATCCTATAGTTCTGGCTCGCATGAAGTCGTTTTGGGATTAAAATTTTGTCGAAAAAAGAAAGGCGAAGAAATTTTGGTAATTGAACCGAAAGATTCATCGGAGTTGTTAGTTGATGATAAAAAAAATCAACCAGTTGTAAAGGATACCGTATTTGTTGAGAAAATTGATACAGTTTATATCGAAAAGAAATCTGATTTATCCGATGAAGAAGTAAATAAAATTTTATTAGCAGTTGAAAGAAATTTACTTTTTGAAGAGTTAAAATACAATATTGAATCAAGTTCTTTTAGTGATTTAAAATCTTTGGCTGATGTACTAGACCTAAGAAAAGACATAATGATAGAAGTTGAAGGGCACACTGACGATAGAGGAGAGGAAAGTGTCAACATGGAATTATCAAAAAATAGAGCAAATCAAGTGAAAGCTTATCTCGTGCAAAATGGAATTGACGGAGAACGAATAAAGGTTAGTTACTACGGTGAAACTAAACCTATTGGAAATAATTTGACTGAGTCAGGAAGACAAATGAACCGAAGGGTAAGAATTAAGGTGATTAAAAAGGACTAACTTATTAAAATGCTGACTTTTCAGCTCGAAAAGAAGGTTTTTCACTTTGTACTTCCAGCAGGTACCTCTAGAGGAGTACTTAAACATAAACTATCTTGGTATGTTAAAGTTTATTGTTCAAAAACTTCAAGTTTTGGACTAGGAGAATGCAGTGTAATAGAAGGATTATCACCAGATTATGTTTCTCAAGATGATTATGAAAATCGAATTAGTTTTATTTCTTATGCTTGCTCCAAATTTGAAATTGATGATTTAATTTGGCAATTTCAAAATGGTTTTAAAGATCTAACGATAGAGTATTTTTTGCAAGATAATCCATCCATTCGTTTTGGTTTTGAAATAGCATTATTTGATTTATTCAATGGAGGTAATAGAATTTACTTTGAAAATGATTTTGTGAAAGGAAAAAGTAAAATTCCTATCAATGGACTAATTTGGATGGGCGATGAAAAATTCATGAAAAGTCAAATAATTGATAAATTAAAAAACGACTTTACAACATTGAAAATGAAAGTTGGAGCTATCGATTTTAATGCAGAATTAAATTTAATCAATTTCATTCGAAATGAATCTACATCAAATTCAATCACAATTAGAGTTGATGCGAATGGTGCATTTCAAGAGTCTGATGTTAACGATAAGCTTAAATTTCTTACCGATCTGGATATTCACTCGATTGAACAACCGATAAAGCCCGGTAACTGGAAATTGATGAAAAAACTATGTGAGCAAAATCTTGTTCCAATTGCTTTGGATGAGGAATTAATAAATGTGAATAGTCGAGAAAATAAAATGGCTTTGTTAACTGAGATAAAACCTGCATATATTATTCTAAAACCAAGTTTGCATGGAGGTATAAGAGGAACAAAGGAATGGATTTTATTGGCAGAGGAATTAGGGATTTCATGGTGGATTACTTCCGCTTTGGAATCTAATGTTGGTCTTTCAGCATTGTGTCAATTCGTAGCTACTTTCGATATTCACTTGCCACAAGGACTTGGAACTGGTTCACTCTTTACCAATAATAGCGAAAGTAATCTTCATGTAGAAAAAGGATATATCATGAATCGAGTATAAAGTTGTAAATAAGACAAATAATTTTCAATAAATCGATAAATTGTGGAAAACATGTCAATTATATTTGCCAAAGTTTCAGAAAAAAAACTATTTTTGTTACCCTAAAAAATAAGCCTTAAATTTAACGATATGTACTGGACGTTAGAACTTGCCTCATACTTAGAAGATGCACCTTGGCCGGCAACTAAGGAGGAATTAATTGATTTTGCCATTCGTACAGGAGCACCACTAGAAGTGGTTGAAAACCTACAAGATTTGGAAGATGAAGGAGATATGTACGAGAGTATTGAAGAAATTTGGCCTGATTATCCTTCTCGGGAAGATTTCTTATTTAATGAAGATGAATATTAATTTTTCCCACCAACTTGGTGGGATTTTTTTTGTAAGTTGAATTTACTAGGTCATCTTTATTTTTCAAACAATGATCACGATTTAATGTACGCTAATTTGTTTGGTGATTATGTTAAAGGTAGTCAGTATAATCAGTATTCCAATAAAGTAATACAGGGTATTCAGCTTCATAGACAAATTGATTATTATTTTGATCAGCATCCAATAATTTTAGAGGTTAGAAGGTCGCTTTATCCTGTATTACCTAAGATTTCCTCAGTAGCTGTTGATTTGTATATTGATCATTTATTAGCAAAGAATTGGTCTGTTTTTCATAAAAAAAAGTTTGTCGATTACCTAGAAGAATTTTATACCCATGATTCAAAGATATTTGATGAGTTTCCAGAATTATTTTTATCTTTCATAAATGCTTTAAAGAAAAACAAATGGATTAATTATTATCAATTTGAGTCTGGTTTGGATAAGGCGTGTAAAGGTGTTTCAAATCGTATTTCTTTTCCTAATAATTTGATGAATGGTTTGAAATATTTTAAGACGAATGAGGAACGATTAAATGAGGCATTCCTAAATTTTATGACCGATGCAAACAAAAAATTTGAAATATACTATTGATGCTTTTTATATTTTTACAAATTTGTATTACACGAAATGATTCAAACAAGATTTTTTAGTTGGTATTTATTTTTTCTATTTCCTATTGTAATTGGAGGTTTTTCTTATCATAAAATTTTGAAAAATAAAAATCCGAATGAAGAATTATGGGGTTTTTATGGGCACAAAAGAATAAATCGAGTAGCAGTGTTTACTTTGCCTCCGGAGATGCTTGGGTTTTATAAAGAACACATTGAATTTTTGACCGAGCATTCTGTAGATCCTGATAAACGAAGATATGCTGTTGAAGGTGAAGCACAAAGGCATTACATCGATCTTGATCATTATTACATTAAAGGTAAAGAAGATCCTTTTGAAATAATGCCTAGAAAATGGGAGGATGCTGTAAAAAAGTTTACCGAAGATACCCTTCAAGCTTATGGAATTGTTCCTTGGCATATACAAACAATGAAATTCAGATTGCAAAAAGCTTTTGAAACACGAAACATTGATTTAATTTTAAAATATTCATCAGAAATTGGTCATTACATTGGGGATGCACATGTTCCTCTGCATACAACTGAAAATTACAATGGACAATTAACAAATCAGCGCGGAATTCATGGTTTTTGGGAAAGCCGTTTGGTTGAAATTAATGCAGATAATTATGATTATTTTGTTGGTAAAAGTCAATATGTGAAAAATGTACTTGATTTTTCCTGGTCTGCCATTAAATCCTCTCATCTAGCTCTAGATTCTGTATTTGATTTTGAAAGAGAGTTAACAAAAGAATTTCCATCAGATCAAAAGTATAGCTACGAACAAAGAGGAAATACGACAGTTTTGACATATTCATCTGCTTTTTCAGATGCCTATCACATAAGATTAAATGGTATGGTTGAGAGGCGAATGAGAGATGCAATATTGGCAGTAGGATCCATTTGGTATACTGCATGGGTTGATGCCGGACAACCTAATCTGAATGAACTACAGAATAAACCACCTTCTGCAGAATTGTTAAAAGAATTTGAAGAACTTGATAAACATTATAATCATGACAAAAATAAAGGAAGGATTTGTGATTAGATATTCAATCACAATATTGTTTGTTTTTTTTGCTTTACAGAATCTTAGCTATTCTCAGTTAACGCAAAAAAGGGGATATGTGGGTTTTAAATCTAGTTTTGGATTTATGGATACATCCACTTATCAAAACTATGGAATCACCGGGGAGTATCTTTTTAATAACAGAATTGGTCTTGTTTATAATTTTGAGTATCAAAACAGATCTGATAAATTCAAACACATTCATGCCTCAGTAGGATCTTTAGCTGGTCCCCCTCTATTATTGATAGGTTTGTTATCAGGAATTTCCAATGCTGATGAAGTTAGCTCGGGTTCTGTGTTCAGTCTTGGTTATTTCGGTGCTCTCGTTGGACTTTTAATTACTGTTTTGCCCGATGGAGTTTCTTATCATATCCCTGTGGGTTATAATTGGGATATTTCTCCTTATGCCAATGTTTTAGGTATAGATTATATATGGAATAAATCTATTGGTTATTCAAAATGGAAATATGCTTGTTCTTTCGGTGTGAAAAGCACCTACTGGCATCATAATAATTGGATGCTTCAAGGTTTTTTAGAAACGCGAAAAGTTGCTTCCTCAGGTTGGGGGGTTGGATTGGGAATTGGAGCTGCATATTCTTTCGGAAATGTGCAAAAAGAAATCAAATAATTTTTTTATCAAATAACACGAACGTAACAATTTGAAATATCTTTGTTATGTTCCATTTTAAAATCATTTTTTATGTCAGAAGAAATTAAAAAAGTCGATAACTCAAAAAAAATTATTGTAATTCTAATTTTTGTTGTAGTAGCATTATTGGGGGGACTTGCATTCTTATCAAAAATTTATTCAGATAAAATAAAAGAATTGAATGCTTTCAATAAAGAAAATGCAAAATTGAAGTCTGATTTGGCTGAGGTAAACAAATCCATTGGATCGGTAGTTGACATTGAAGGTCGTTCGAATGATTTGAAGACAAACTTGACGAATATGCTAAGAAGTTATGATGAACTTATTAAAATGGACAAATCCAAAGCAGATAGTTTGAACGTTGAGAAATCAAAAATACAAGGATTATTAAATCAAATTAGCACGTTAAAGAGCCAGGGTAATTTGACGTATTCAAAATTATTAAAACTTGAGAAAGAAAATGAGACATTACGTGATATCATGAAAGGTTACATTAAGGAAATAGATCAGTTAAACCAGTTGAATAAAAAAATACAGACAGATTTAGACGTAACATCAGAAAAGTTAACATCCACCGAAACGGAGCGTGATGAGTATAAGAAAGTGGCAGAAGAAACTACTGAAAAAGTAAAAAAAGGAGCAAGATTACAGGCATATAGTTTTACTACATCTGGAATGGAGTTAAAAAGAAATAGTACAACAAAAGAAACAACCAAGGCAAAAGAAACAATTCAAATAAAATGTTTATTTACAATTGGTTCCAATTCATTATCAACACCAGGAAGGAAAACGGTGTATATGCAAGTGATAACTCCAGAAGGAAAAACAATGCAAACAAGGAATACCAATGTTGTTCAAACAGAAGCAGGATCAACTCCTTTTTCTGAAAAAAGAGATATTGATTATGAAAATGAAAGCATTGATGTAGGAATTTATTACGATTTGAGAGGTGAAAAGGCAACAAAAGGTACCTATAAAGTAAAAATATTCTGTGAAGGAAATCTCATAGGTTCAGATAGTTTTACATTAAAATAATTTGAATGATGACGCAAGAAGCAATCGATTTAGGAAGTGTTGAATATTCAATCGAGAATAATGTTGGAACCATAGTATTCGGTCATCCACTGAGTAATTCACTACCGGGTAAGATTTTAGTTAAATTGGCAGAAACAATTACTGAATTAAGTAGTAATGATTCGGTTAAAGTAATTATTCTTAAATCGTTGGGTGAAAAAGCATTTTGTGCTGGTGCTAGTTTTGATGAACTCATTTCAATTAAAGATTTTGAAACCGGAAAGGTTTTCTTTTCTGGTTTTGCCAAGGTGATTAATGCATGTAGAAAATGCCCAAAATTAATCATTGGTAGAGTGCAGGGGAAAGCAGTTGGTGGAGGAGTAGGAGTTGCGTCAGCGGTTGACTATTGTTTGGCAACAAAAAATGCCGATGTCAAATTATCTGAATTGGCTGTTGGTATTGGTCCATTTGTTGTTGGACCAGCCGTTCAACGAAAAATAGGCTTGTCTGCAATGAGTGAATTAGCGATTAATGCAACAGAGTGGAGAACGGCAATTTGGGCTAAAGATAAAGGATTATTTACGGAAGTTTTTGATTCCATTGAAGATATGGATAAAGAGGTGGAACGATTGGCGAATCAATTGGCAAAATCAAACCCTGAGGCCATGCAAATGCTGAAATCTATTTTCTGGGAAGGAACTGAAAATTGGGATGACTTGTTGGCGGAACGAGCAGCGATGAGTGGTAAATTAGTATTAAGTGACTTTACTGTTAACGCGATAAATTCATTCAAGAGCAAGTCGTAAAGTAAATGCTAGCTTCTATTATCCGCTCAATTTTAGATTTTATATATCCTTTTTTCAAGCGGTTCATTACTCGTCAAACATTTTATTATGCAGCTTGCGGTGGGGGTAATTTATTGCTAAGTTGGATTCTATTTTTCTTTTTTTATCAATTTATTTTTAAAAAATCGATTATTTACTTCCAATTTTTTGGTGAGTTACATTTCGCTTTTTCAGCTTATACTTTAAGCGCTGCTTGTTGTTTCGTTATCACCTTCATTATTGGTTTTTTATTAATGAAATATGTTGTTTTTGTTGATAGTGAATTAAAAGGTAGAATTCAGCTATTTAGATATGGTCTAAGTTCTTTATTATCAGCAATTCTAAGTTGGATATTATTGAAATTTTTTATTGAAATATTAATGATTTATCCGTCAATTTCAAATGTGGTTGCTTCACTTATTGTTGTGGTTTTTAGTTATTTAATGCAACGGAAGTTTACTTTTAAGTAGAGCTTTTTAATTTTCTTGAAGTTAATTGTATTTCAAAAAAAGTATCCGGTTTAGAATACATTTCGAATCTATTTGAAGGTATTTCTTCAGGAATATACACGGCACAGAGCGAATGCCGAACTAAATAGATTTTGGAATGAGTTTCAATAGGCATTGCACGGTATATCCCTAATAAAACTTCGTACCTGATTTTTTCCGGATTTACCTTGGCGTCATGCCAAATTAGTACTGATTTTTCATTTTTCAAAAAGGGCAATAATCGTCGAGTATCCCTTTCAACAGAATCCGTATGATGATCTCCATCGATAAATATGACATCAAATTTTTTTTCTAATGATTCAAAATTGAAATTAGCTGAGTCACCATAAAGATGTGTTATATTCGGCTTGTTGTCGGAAAATAAACGATGAGATTGAATGTATGCTTCTGAATGTTTCATTTCTTTTAAAGACTCATCCGATAAATTCAAAGTAAAACAATTTTTCACCAATTCGCTTACATTCGAAACTGATTCACCACGCCAAGTTCCAATTTCTAAATAATCCTCAGCATGAGTTCGTTTACAAGCTAATTTTAAAACTAAATAATCTGTTGCAAGTGACGAACCACTCAAAAATGAAAAAGGTTGAATAATATGCTTTGTTTCTGTTGAATGAGCAATCGAGTCTAGATTAATTTCTAATTCGTGTTGGCTATTAGGGAACTCTTTTTTAAATACTTGTTCCAGTATTTCCTCTGAATTGATAACATTATTTATTAAGTATGGTTTTCTGATTAATAGTTGAATTCCATAAAATAGTTTGCTGATTTTATTTATTATTGTCATAATCGTTTCACTGAAAGCTGATTTTTAAATTCCTTGATTTCACTCCATGAAGGAAATATGACTAAATTGCCTCCTTCTTTGCGATAAAAGTAAATAATTACAATTGCTGAGGTAAAATAAGATAATACAGCAATTAAAGCAGAGTGATAAATGGTTAATTTTTGAAAAATCAAAAAAGATAAAAGCACTGTTATCGCAAAACCAGAGAATGAAACAATTGCATTCACATAATATTTTCCGATACCTGAAAAGAAGTGCCCATAAATTAAAACATAATTATAAATCCATACTCCGGGTGCCATTAAGCGTATAATTGTGGAAAGTTCGCCAAACTCTTTTCCAAAGATTAAAATGTAAAAATCGGAAGGAATTAGCATAGCAATGAATAAAGATATTAAAGCCAGTAATAACCCAAGTTTTGTTAGTTTTTCAGTTAATTTTAACGAGTATTCTTTATCATTGCTATTTGAAATTTTAGAATATTGATAGATCGAGATGCTACTTGTAATTAACCAAATTGATTCAATAATGGATAGTCCATTTGAATAAATTCCAACCTCTTTTTGTCCTTGATGTGAAGCTAATACAAAATAACTAATTCTAAAACTCAATAGTTGAAATACATGAGCTATTTGATTTTGCAAACCGTAAAACAATAATTTTTTGAAAGTTTTTGGTAATTCATTAAATGAAACAAAATCGTTATCTGATAATACAAATCTAATCAGTATAAGGCTTAATATGAAAGTTGAAGAGTAAGCAATGTAAATGGCATTCAGATAAATTTCAATGGTATGATTAAAATTTAATGCTAACTCAATACCGATAATCAATACAGTTAAAAATGGGACGCAAAAGATGAGTAAATTACTCTTTTGAATTTTTTCTTTGCCAACCAGAATCGATGAATTAATTGAGATCAATGAATTTAGTCCGCTTATTAAAGATATTGCAATATTTTTATTTTGATCAAATACTTCAAAAAATGAAAGCGTAAAAAAACAGAATAGACTTACTGTCAATGACCAAAAATAACAGGTTACAAGTAAGTTTTTTATTCCAACTCTTGTTGTTAGATATATAATAGATGCTCCTCCGATAATGTTGTCAACAAGAAGAATAATTGTTATTGATGCTAGAATTATACTTTGCTCTCCTTTACCGGATGCACCTAAAAATTGAGAGACAAGAATTGCAATAAGTAAATTGAAAATTGCCGCAGAAAGGCGGACACCGAAATTACTTGCAATGATTTTAAGCATTTTATTATTTATTATTACTAAGAACTCGACGATATTGCACATCAAATTTTCGTCCTACTTCTTGATAACTAAAATATTCAAACGCATAAGAATGAATTCTATTTGAGTCAAATTGAATTTTATTATCTAGAAAATTGCAAATTGCGGTTTCTAATTCTTTTTCATCTCCTGGTTTTACGAGAATTCCATTTGATGAGTTTACATGTTCTGGAATCCCATTAACAGAAGTGCTTATTACTGGTTTACCGAGCATTAAAGACTCTGCTATTACACATGGAAAATTCTCATAATTACTAAATAACAAGAGAGCTGAGCTACTTTTTAACATGGTAGCGATTTCCAAAGTAGTTTTTGTCGAATGAAATAGGACTAAATGTTCAAGACCATATTTTACCACAATTTCTTTAGCGTATTGTACATCTCCATCACTGACAATGTTTAAAATGAAATCTTGGCGAAATTTTGAAATACTATGAATTGAATTTAATATTCCTCGAATATTTTTATGAACATCTAAACAAGTTGAAATATGAATCAATGATTTTTTTAATTCATTCGTTTTAGAAGGTTCATAATTAAATATTTTTTCATCAACAACATTAGAAATGATCTCAAACTCGGAATTTGGACTCAATTTTTTCATGTAATCTTTTAAATCTCTGCTTACCGGAATTAAAAGATTCGCACTACCAATAATTTTTTGACAAAGTCTTAATATGTGTTTTGGATATGCGTGTTTAGTTCCTACATGTAAACCAGTTGCATTTTCTGTAATAACATATGGGATGTTATGTTTTATTTTTAACCACAAGGCCCAAATTCCTAAAGGATACGTAATGTTCAAATGTACAATGTCGGGACGCACAAATTTCTCCTTTACTTTTTGAAATCCTATTCTGAATGCTTTTGTATGAGCTGCAAAATTCAGAATTAAGTTCACGAATTTGATTCCTTTGGTGCGTTTAGGATAGTAAACAATTATTTCCGTTAAATTAGGTCGTTCATGAATTGTAATTCTGTGATTTTTGATTTGTACATCCGAGAAAATAGCTAGAACCACGACATTGTTATAAATAGAAATTGATTCTGCGTGTTTTTGAACAAAATTCCCTAAAGTTGGATTATTATCATTCGGATACCAAGAGCAGATTTTAAGAATGTTTAATTTATCATTCATTTAATGACATAAATTAACATGAAAAACCAATTTGACCTGATTCAAGGCATAATCTATCTCTTCTTTGGTAGTATATCGAGAAAAAGAAAATCGCGCATTTGGTCTTGTCATATCTGCTCCAATACCTTCCAAAACATGTGATCCTTTGTTGGCTCCCGACGAGCAAGCACTACCTCCGCTAACAGATACTCCTTTTAAATCAAGTGTAAATAGAAGCATACCTCCCTTTTCTGTTCTAGGAAAACAAACATTCAGCACCGTGTAAAGTGATTTATCAGCGTCTATTTCCCCGTGAAAATGGATGTCAGTGAACTCATTCTTTAGTGATTCAATCATATATGATTTCAAATTCTGAACGTGAGCCTGATGTTCTTCAATACCCTGATAAGCCAAATCCATTGCCTTAGCCAAACCAACAATTCCATAAACATTCTCTGTTCCACCCCTTAAGCCCCTCTCTTGTGCACCACCGTGAATCAAAGACTCTACCTTCACTTTTTTATTAATGTAAAGAAAGCCAACACCTTTTGGTCCGTGGAATTTGTGTGCAGCACAAGTAATAAAATCAATATCCAATTCTTGTAAATCAAATTTATAATGACCCATGGTTTGAACCGTATCTGAGTGAAAAAAGGCATTGTATTTACGGCATAATTCTGAAACTTCCTTTAGTGGTAATAAAGTAGCGATTTCATTGTTGGCATGCATTAGGGAAACAAGCGTTGGGATGTTTTTTTGAAGTAAATTATCAAGATTAGTTAAGTCAACATTGCCTTTGTTATCAATACTTACTTTTTCGAAAAGGACACCACTATTTTTTACAAGAGCTTCTATACTGTGCCCAACTGCATGGTGTTCAATCGTAGTACTTATTATTCGCTTTACTCCTAAGTCTTGAATGGAAGAAACCAAAGCCATATTATCAGCCTCTGTACCACCTGATGTAAAAATGATTTCAGAAGGATTGCAATTTAGATGTTTTGAGATACTTCTACGTGATGTTTCGATTAACGCTTTTACTTGTCTTCCATAATAATGTGAGGATGATGGGTTACCAAAATCATTTTTCATTACTTCAGTCATTGATTCAATGACCTCTGGAGCTATAGGTGTTGTTGCAGCATTATCAAGATAAACACGCATATTTGTTTTTTAAGACGAAGATAGTTAATCTAGTATGAACTTCCATAAGTCATTAAGTAAGATTTTAGAAAATCATTAATTTCTCCATCCATCACAGAATCTACATTTGTTGATTCATGACCTGTTCTAACATCTTTAACTAGTTTGTACGGATGCATCACGTAGTTTCTTATCTGTGATCCCCACTCAATTTTCTTTTTATTGGCTTCGATTTCGTTTCGTTTTTCCATTCTTGCGCGTAATTCCAATTCATATAACTGTGAACGAAGTAATTGCATGGCTTTCTCTTTATTTGCTAATTGCGAGCGAGATTCAGAGTTCTCAATGATAATTCCAGAAGGAGCATGTCTCAAACGAACTGCCGTTTCAACCTTATTGACATTTTGACCTCCCGCACCACCAGAACGAAAAGTTTCCCAAGAAATATCAGCAGGGTTAATGTTAATTTCAATTTGATCATCAACTAAGGGATAGACATAAACAGATGCAAAAGAGGTATGTCTTTTTGCGTTTGAGTCAAAAGGAGAAATTCGAACCAATCGATGTACTCCATTTTCCCCTTTTAAATAACCAAACGCAAAATCTCCTTCAAATTCTAGCGTAACGGTCTTAATTCCAGCAACATCACCTTCTTGATAATTCAATTCAGTTACTTTGCAGCCATTTTTTTGACCCCACATGATGTACATACGCATGAGCATAGAAGCCCAGTCACAGCTCTCAGTACCTCCCGCTCCAGCTGTGATTTGTAAAACAGCACTTAAACGGTCTTCTTCCCCTGAAAGCATGTTTTTTAATTCGGTAGATTCTACATGATTCAATAAAGATTTATATTGTTCCACAATTTCAGATTCAAGAGAGTTATCCTCTTTGAAGAATTCTAACAAGACCTCTATATCATCCAAACTTTGTTTAAGCTCCCTAAACGAATCAATCCAAAATTTCAAGCTTCTTATTTCTTTCATTTGGTTTTCTGCTTTTTTGGCATCGTCCCAAAATCCGGGGTCTTGTGTTTTTAGTTCTTTTTCTTGAAGTTCAATTACTTTTTCGTCGATTTTTAAATAATTGTGAATAGACTGAATGCGATTTGAAATATCCTTAATTTGATCAGAAGTTACCATGTTGCGAAGATAGTCAAATTTGATTTTCTAAATTCGATGTGAAATCCGAATATTATTTGAAATTTTCTTTTAAATTTGCCACAAAGTTTATTTAAAATGAATATTCCACAAGATTTGAAGTATACCAAAGACCACGAATGGGTTAGGGTAGAAGGTGATATTGCTACAATCGGTATTACTGACTTTGCGCAGCATGAATTGGGAGATATTGTTTATGTCGAAATTGAAACTGTTGGTGAAAACCTAGATCAAGAAGAAGTTTTCGGATCAGTTGAAGCAGTAAAAACTGTTTCCGATTTATTTATGCCAATTTCAGGTGAGATTTTAGAATTGAACGAAGAGTTAGAGGCAAATCCTGAGCTTGTAAATACTGATCCGTATAATTCGGGTTGGATGGTTAAAGTGAAAATGACCAATTTATCAGAACTTGATTCACTTTTAGATTCTTCGGCATACCAAGATTTAATAGGATAATTGTTAATAATTTATTTGTAGGATTTGTTTTCTATCAAATATTGAAATTATTTTTGGAACATATTTTGTAAAAAGGCTAGAAAATTAATTGCCATGGAAAGTAAAAAATCAAACGAAGCGGATTTAGAGAAATTAAGAGTTCCAATTATTTTTGCGGGATTTCTTTTTATCGCTACTATTGTTTTAGCATCATTCTCGTATCAGTCTGTCACAGGTGAAGATAAATCTTCTGAACTTGCCAAATCGGACAAAAAAGATGCGAAAGAGGAAGAGGCTAACGCACCACCACCGCCACCACCGCCACCGCCACCATCTCCTGTTGTTGCTCCAGCTCCAGCTGTAGGTCCAACAGACTCCGAAATCAAAACTACAGAAGAGACAAAAGTTCCTGTTTCGGGTGGTAATGGATGTCAATCTGATTATGACCTAGATGGTGTTTGTGACGACAATGACAAATGTCCTGAAGTTGCTGGGCCTTCTGACAATGGAGGTTGTCCGATTGATAATGATTTGGATGATGACGGAGTTGTTAATGAAGTTGATTTATGTCCAGAGGAATTTGGTCCTGCATCGAATAATGGTTGTCCTGAACAAGAGGAAGCAATTGAATTTCCTGATGTTGAAGCTTCTTTTCCGGGTGGAGAAAATGAATTAAAGAAATTCTTGGCTGAAAATGTGAAATTCCCTGAGATTTGTATGGACATGGATGCGCAAGGACGTGTTTTCATGAAGTTTACTGTTGAAAAGGATGGAAGCATTACAAACATTACAGTGGAAACCAACAGAACAGGATGTGATGAATTTGTTAAAGAAGCAACTCGGGTTCTTAACAAAATGCCTAAGTGGTCTCCTGGTGAAGTAGGAGGAGATGCAAAAAGAACTGTTTGTCGACTTCCGTTTAACTTTAAAATAAACTAATTCGAATAATAATAATATTCTAGCCTCGGGAAACCCCGAGGCTTTTTCATTTAAAAGCATGAGATTTTTCTTTTTTCTAATATTATTTTTTTTTAATAAAAATGCATACTTACAACATTGCCCAATATTACCCTCACCAGTTGTATATAATCAGGGAAATGAAAATATTTATTTTGATAATAGTTTATATTGCGATTTTATTGGTTTAAATTCTAATTTATCGTTTCAGCTTCAAGAATTAGCTAAAGTGTATCATGATTTGTCGATTACATCTTTTTCAGAGGGGCCTAAAGTAATATTCAAGAAACTGCAAAATGTAATTCAAGATTCCTATTCAATTCAAGTTTCTGATCAAATTGTTATTTCCTATTCTAGTGATGCATCCTGCTATTATGCAATGAATTCGCTCATGCAGTTAATTCGAAAGGAAGGGAATGAATTTAAACTGAATAGGTGTTACGTTAAAGATTATCCTAAATTTAGCTGGCGAGGCCTTCATTTGGACGTTGCTCGTCATTTTTTTACTGTTGAGGAAGTAAAGCGTTACATAGATTTAATGTCCTATTATAAGTTCAATACATTTCACTGGCATTTAACAGATGATCAAGGTTGGAGGATAGAAATAAAGCAATATCCGAAATTAACAGAGGTAGGTGCCTGGAGAGACAGCACTTTGAATAATCATTACTCTACGACTCCCAGAACTTACAGCAAAGAAAAATATGGTGGCTTTTACACGCAAGATCAAGTAAAAGAAATTGTATCCTATGCTCAATCAAAATACGTTACAGTTGTTCCGGAAATTGAAATGCCCGGACATAGTAGAGCAGCTCTGGCTGCTTATCCCGAATTTGGTTGTACGGGTAAACAAATGGGGGTAGAGGGATTGTGGGGTGTTTTTGATGATATTTTTTGTTCAAAATCTGAAACAATTTCTTTTCTAAAAAACATCTTAGATGAAATTGTTCTTTTATTTCCTGGAGAATACATACATATTGGTGGTGATGAGGCGCCAAAAATACGTTGGAAAAAATGTGCGAAATGCCAAGATGTAATAAAAAATAATAATTTAACAGATGAACATCACCTTCAAAGTTATTTTATTCAAGAAATCGACGCCTATTTAACCAAGAAGGGCAAGAAAATAATTGGCTGGGATGAAATTCTCGAGGGTGGTTTATCTTCAAATGCTGCTGTAATGTCTTGGAGAGGTTTTGATGGAGGAATTGAAGCGGCGAATCAGGAACACTATGTTGTAATGTCTCCGGGTTCACATTGTTATTTTGATCATTACCAGAGTAAGTCAAAGGATGAACCTCTTGCTATCGGAGGCTATACACCACTTGAAAAAGTATATGATTTTAACCCGATTCCAAAAGAATTAGATCCAAGATTTCATCCTTTCATTTTAGGAGCTCAAGCAAATTTATGGACTGAATATATTTCTAGTTTTAAACAAGTTGAATATATGGTTTATCCAAGAGCCATAGCGTTGAGTCAAGTGCTGTGGAACCCCGATACAAAACCAGTATTAACGGTGTTTGAAGAAATAATTTCTAATTATCATTTCCCAATTTTATTAAATCAAGATGTGAATTTTTCAAAATCTATTTTTATTCCTAGACAAAATTGGTTCGCTCAAAAAAAAGGTATTGAGGTAAGTTTCGACTCTAAGAAGCAAGAAGATTTGTTTCATGTGATCTTTGATCAAGAAATGAAAATTAACAATACTGCATCCAAAGAAATAATACTTAGAAATAATCAATCATTTCACATTGATAGAGGTCTAAAATCGTCGACTTTGAATTTTTCAGTTCACAGCGAACAATTTGGGACTGAGTTAAAATTTTCTATTACCAGACATTTGGCATTAGGATCAAAAATTAATTTTATTACGAAACCAAGCGAACAATATAATAACGGGGAATTATTGTTGGTTGATGGGCAATTTGGAAATCGTCCATGGAAAGGTAATGAATGGATTGGTTTTGATACAAATAACATAATAATTGAGTTAGAATTAAAAAGAAAACAGAAAATAAAGGAGATTCAACTTTCTTTTTTGTTAGATATTGGCAGTTGGATTCATACACCTGTTAGTATAGATGTCACATCTAATAATAACAAGACAATAAAGATACGTGAAGAACGCTGCGGTTTGCCGGGACAATATTCTCCAACCTCAGAAAAATGGAAAATACCATTTTCAACAAGAACAAAAAAACTTCGAATATCGATTCATTCTTTAGGTCAAATTCCTTCTGGTTTTCCCGGTGAAGGAAATATCCCTTGGACATTCATCGATGAAATTCAAGTAATTCGTTGAATAAGATTGTGAATGAAATGTTCATAGTTTATTTAATAGAACGAATTTCTGAAGTGCCAAATTATTTATTTTTGTTGCTGTATTTATGACAACAATTGAAATTCAAGAAAAAGTAAGAAGTATTTTTTCTTCTTATCTCGAACAAAATGGTCATCGTAAGACTCCTGAGAGATTTGCGATACTAACCGAAATATACAATCATCCCGGTCATTTTGATGTTGAGTCTCTGTATATCAATATGAAAAATCATAATTACAGAGTTTCTCGAGCTACTTTATACAATACAATTGAGTTGCTAATTGCATGTAATTTGGTTCGCAAACATCAATTTGGAAAAAACATTGCATATTTTGAGAAATCTCATGGATCTAAACAGCATGATCATTTAATTTGTACTGATTCAGGAGAAGTATTTGAATTTTGTGATCCTAGAATACAGCAAATTAAGGCTACAATGGAAGAGATTTTTGGAGTAACTATTCATCATCACTCACTCTATTTTTATGGGGTGAAAAAAAATAATAAATCATGAGCATTCAATTTTCAATTTCACAACACGACAAAGTTTCTGTAATTTCTATGAATGGAAGGATTTTGTCTGAATTAGATTTGGATTCAATTAAACAAGCACTTGAAAATACATCGGCTCAGAATTTTATCTTTGATTTATCGAATTTAACTCATACGAATTCCAGTGGTATAGCTTTTATTATTCGTATCATGACTCGTGCACGAATTAGCGGTGGAGATGTTGTTTTGGCAAATCCAAATCCAGGAATTCAAAAATTAATCGATATATCCAAATTATACGAGGTTTTTAGTATTTATGCGACAAAAGAAGAAGCAATCAATCATTTTAATCAATAATTAATGGCAGTTGACGTATTATTAGGTCTCCAATGGGGAGATGAAGGGAAAGGTAAAATAGTGGATGTTTTAACTCCAAAATATGATTATATTGCTCGTTTTCAAGGAGGGCCAAACGCTGGACACACCCTTGAATTTGATCAGAAAAAATTTGTTCTTCATACAATACCCTCTGGAATTTTCAGAGATAATGTATTGAATGTTATAGGAAACGGTGTTGTAATCGATCCAGTTGTATTAAAAATCGAGATTGATAAGTTACTAGCAGTGGGTATTGAGGTAAAAGAAAAATTGATTTTCTCTAAAAAAGCACACTTAATATTACCTTCTCATAGACTTTTAGATGCTGCTTCGGAGCAAGCTAAAGGAAAGAATAAGATAGGTTCTACACTTAAGGGTATTGGCCCAACCTACATGGATAAAACTGGTAGAAATGGATTGCGTGTGGGAGATATTTTTGAAGATGATTTCAAGGAAAAATATAATGCTCTTGTAGATAAACACATTGGTATATTGAAGCATCACGAAGGTTTTGAATACGATCTAAAGGAATTAGAAGGGCCATGGTTTGAGGGGATTGAATTTCTACGTAGATTTACTGCAGTAGATAGCGAGCATTATATGAATAATGCATTGAGAAATGGTCAGAAAATACTTGCAGAAGGTGCTCAAGGTACTATGTTAGATATTGATTTTGGAACCTATCCTTTTGTAACATCATCAAACACCATAACAGCAGGAACGTGCACGGGACTAGGCGTTGCACCTACAAAAATTGGAAAAGTCATAGGAATTTTCAAGGCATATTGTACACGAGTGGGAAGTGGCCCATTTCCAACTGAATTATTAGATGAGGTTGGTGAACAAATTAGACAAGAGGGAAGAGAATTTGGATCTACAACGGGAAGACCTAGAAGATGCGGATGGATAGATATACCTCAATTGAAATATGCAATCATGATTAATGGTGTAACGGAATTGTCTATGATGAAAGCTGATGTATTGAGTATTTTTGATACAATTCGAATTTGTACTCATTATAATGTTAAAGGCAATATTACGAATGAATTCCCGTTTTCTATTTCGGACGGTACTGTTGAGCCAATATATGAAGAAGTTAAGGGGTGGAATTGTGATTTGACTGGGTTAACGAATTATGATGACGCTCCCGATGCCCTAAAAAAATATGTTAATTATCTTGAAGAATTACTTGAGGTGCCAATAACAATTGTTTCAGTGGGTCCAGATCGAAGCCAGACGCTTATTACCAAACATTGAATCTAAAATTACACATACGATTTTTAGTTTTTAGTATTATCTCTTTTTTTTCGTATTCAAATTTTTCGTTTGCCCAAAATGAGCCTGATTTATTGGAGTTAATTGAAGGTGCGGAAATGATTGAGTATTACGCCAAAAATAAGGCTCATCGCTTGATAGGACCTGTCAATTTTAAGTATAAAGGTAGTGTGATGTATTGTGACTCCGCTCATTTTTTTGATAAGGAACAAATTGTAATAGCATACGGTAAAGTTCAATTGGACTCAAAAGACATTAACTTATTCTGTGATTCACTTCTTTTCAGGGGAAAAACAAGATTTGCCAAATTGTGGGGTAATGTCAGAGTGCGTGATCAAGAATATAAAATTGAAACAGATTCTATGGATTATGATTTGAGGGCGCGCAAAGGCATTTATCGTAAAAATGGAATAATTGAGAGTATTGTTTCAAATGAGCGTTTAACGAGTAAGGTGGGTTATTTTTATCCTGAATCTAAAGATTTTTTTTTCAGTGGGAATGTGAATTATCGAAAGGATGATTTAACCATGAAGACAGATACTCTTCAATTTTCATATGGAACACAAGTAGCCTCCTTTTTCGGACCGACAAAAATTATGAAAGGGAAAACGGAGATGTCTTGTAGAAAAGGATGGTATAATGTTCAAACGGAACAAGGGGTATTAATTGGAGAGGCGTCTGTATATGATGGAGACAAAATTATTCGAGGAGATACCTTGGAATACGATCCGATTCAAAAAGTTTTTAAATCACGTGGAACATCCTATTATGAGGATGCAACACAAAATTTGATCTTGCAGGGTAACAAGATTATTAATGATGAACAAAAAAATACGCTTACAGTAACTGGTTCCGCTTGTGTTTCACAAAAGAATCAAGATGAGTTAATTCAAGTTCAGGCAGATACAATTATTTCTGTGATGGATTCATTAAAAAAGCAATTTGTCAGGGCATATCGTCATGTAAAAGTATTTAACGATAATTTACAAGCTACATCCGATAGTATTACATTTTCAGAGGAAATGAATAAGTTGAATTTATTTCATAATCCAATTGCTTGGTCTGAAAATGCTGAAATGAAGGGAGATAATATGGTTTTATATCTCAAAGATTCACTCATTGAAAAAATTGAAATTTTCAACAATAGTTCTGTTGTCATGGAGTTGGATTCGGGGAAATTTTACAATCAATTGGCAGGAAGAGATTTGATTGCTTATTTTTCCAATCAGAAATTAAAATCCGCTTTCGTAAATGGAAATGCACAAACTATATTTTTTCCGCAAGAAGAAAAAAATACGGATTCGGTTTTTGTAATCAAACGAAAAGGAATGAATAGACTTTATGCGGGAGACCTTCGTCTTGACCTAGATAGTGGGGAAGTAAGAGGAGTTTCATATATCGATAAACCAGACGGGAAATTTTACCCAATTTCTAAAATTAATAAGGAAGAGCAATTCATCAATTCATTTAGATGGAATCCAATATTGAGACCCAAGAAACCGTTGTGTTTAAATTGAATTAGTATGAATATTGTTAATCAGGTAAAAGAAATTGTCCGAGAGAAATTTTGCAATGCGGAAGGAAGTCATGATTGGAATCATATTGAACGGGTATACAGAATAGCTACGTTCATACATGCTAAAGAAGGAGGTGACTTGTTATTAATTCAATTGAGTGCACTCTTACACGATATTTCTGATCATAAATACAATGGTGGAGATTGGAATGCAGGATCACACGAAAGCAAAAGAATTCTTTTGGAACTTGGTGTTACTCGAAAGTTAGCAGATGATGTTTCGCAAGTTGTATCCCACATTTCATATAAAGGTGCCGGAATTGACGATCAAAATATTTCTTTGGAAGCCATGATCGTTCAAGATGCAGATCGCATAGATGCAATTGGTGCCATTGGAATTGCGCGTGCATTTGCCTACGGTGGTAGCAAAAAAAGACCTCTCTACGAAAAAGAAGTAAAGCCTGGATTTCATCAAAGTGCTGAAGAATATTTGAACTCCCAAAGTCACACTGTGAATCATTTTTATGAGAAGTTATTGCTCTTAAAGGATCGTATGAAGACGAAAACTGGTTACGATTTAGCTTTGCAAAGACACACGTTTATGGAACGGTTCCTAGATCAATTTTACATTGAATGGAATTTTAATTCATAAAGAGATAATCAGGGAAATTTAACAAGAACACTTTCTCTGAAGCCCTAGTCAAAGCAGTATAGAGCCACCGTTTATAATCGTTGTCTATCATTTCGGTAGTCATGTATCCAAAGTCAATATATACATGTTTCCATTGACCTCCTTGAGATTTATGACAAGTAACGGCGTAGGCAAATTTAGCTTGTATTGCATTGAAATAAGGACTTTTCAAAATTTCAGCATATCTTTTTGATTTGGCTTTGATGTGTAAAAAATCTTTTTCAATTTCAAAAAACAATGATTTTAGCCTTTCTCGAGTGATAGAAGGCCCCTCGCAGTCTAGCGATTCAAGTAATAGAATTGTATTGAGCGACTCCTCTTCTTGATCTATTAGCGAAATGATTAAGTGAACAAATTCGAAACCATAAATAGATTCCTTTCTTCCAATTTTTTGAATTTTCACAAGTTCACCATTAGCTAGAAAACCTCCTTTCATTTTTTGTCCCCAATAGTAATTGTTTTTGACTATCATCAAGTCATCTTGAGCCTGTATTATATCATCTCTCCATAAAATTCGATTTCTAATTTGCTTATTAAATTCATTTGCCCGCTTGTTACTTCTTGTTAGAAGTATGGTTTCTTCTGTTCCTACAGTGTCAAAAGATTTCTCAAGAAGTTCTTGAAGTGTTAATCCGTCAATTCTTTGGATATCCTCAAAATGTTCAAGATTAAATTCTAATCTTGTTTCAAGATCTCTTAATTTGGTTGCATTCGTGAGTATTCCCGAATTTTCTTCCTGTCGCATGACCTCTGTCAAATGAGAAAAATAAATTTGAAATGTCGGGTAGTGATTTTTAAGGTAATCCGCATTAAGTGCAGGAGATAGTGAGCTTCCTACAGGAGGTAATTGTCCAGAATCGCCAATAAAAATTAATTTGCAATTTTCACCAGAATAAACGAATTCAATTAGATCCTCCAATAAATTTCTACCAACTAAACCTTTAGAATCTATTGAGAATTCTGGAATCATTGAACTTTCATCCACAACAAAAATGCAATTTTTAAAGGTGTTTTTTGAAAGTGAAAGCTGAAAGTTAGATTCTATTTGATTACTTGTTGAATAAATGATTCTATGAATAGTAAATGCATTTTTTTGTGAATGCAATGAAAGGATTTTGGCTGCCCGTCCCGTCGGAGCTAGCAAGCACGTTTTAATTTTCATCTGAGTCAGCGTTTTGATAAAACTACCCATGAAACTTGTTTTTCCCGTTCCTGCGTAACCTGAAATGATTTTAAGACTTTTTGAATTTGAGTCACTCAAAAAATCCAAAACTTTACTAAATAAATTATCCTGATCTTGAGTTAGTTTATGGTTGAAATGGAAATTGAAAAGGTATTGAAACTGTGAAAGCGCTTTTTTATCAAGGAACATGATTATTTTTGAATAAATTAATTCTCTAAAATAATTTATTTCGCTGAAAATTGTAGTTTTGTAATCAAATAAAATTGAATATCATGAATTTCGGACTATTACTTAAAAAGTTTTCTATGCCAGTGTTATTATTAATCACTGGGATTGGTATGACCTTATTTGGTCTAACCTCAAAGCAAAACACTATTTTTAATGTGTCATCTATTCTTTTACTATTATCTGCTGTGTTGACGTTTATCTACAGTTGGGGAGGATTAACCAAAAGATTCTTCGTTTTATCAGGAGCGATAGCAGGATCAGCAAGTTTGATTCTTTTGTTTCTGTCATACAAAAGTGTTAAGGAAACACAAGATTATATCGAAAACTACAAGAAGTGCAAAAGTTTAGCAATATCGAATTTAAATGATTTGAGAGCAATTCAAATTGAATATGTTAAAGTTCATAAAAGGTATGCAAAGTCTCCTGAGGAAATACTAGAATTTTTAAAAACAGCGACAGTTGATTCAGTTGCGACTGCAGGTACAGTTCCCACCAGAAAAATAACAGTGGAAGAAAGAAACTTTTTATACAATGATAATAGACCTATCGACAACAATATGACTTTAGTTGAGGCTTATCGACTTTCTAAGTCTAAATTGTGTCCTCAGGATTTAAAAGATTTTCGATATGATACATTAAAAACTTCTTTGATAGGTTCTAAATTTACGTGGAATAAATCGTATCAAGAAAGTAGGGTAAAGTCTGGTTTTCCAAAATTTAGTGTTGATTCATTGTTTTCCATTCCTTTTACTGGTGGTAAAGAAAAATGGAAGTTCGAAATAGGTGTAGCCATGAAAGGAAGAGAAGAAGTACCTGTTATGCGTATTTCTGGAAAAATTCCTTTTTCTGAAGTGCAAGGGAAGAAGAATGAATTACTCTTTGTAGGTAAACTTGATGTTCCTGAAACCACTCCTGTTGGTTCATGGGAAGATGAATAGCATGAGTCTTCTATTTGAAGTATCCTCTACGTATTTTAAAATTTACTGTTTTGATCAGGAGAACATTAGTAAATCTTGGATTTTAGATATTGGAGGAAAATCGGATATTCAAAAAAAAGAATTAATCAATGATTTTATTATTAGGGAAGGAATTTCATTGTTAGATTATTCCGATGCTTTAGTATTCTGGTCAAATGAACAAACTGTACTAGTTCCTTCTAATCTTTTTGAAAACACATCGGCAGAAACATTATTAAAGCTCAATTTCGGAGATAACTTTGCGTTAAACACGTCTGATTTTAATCGAATACCCTACATAGGTGTGGTTTGTGTTTATTCAATCCCGACTTGGATTAAATCTTTTTTTGTAATTAAGTTTTCAGGTACAAAAATAATTCATACGTCAACAGCTTGGACGAAATATTTGTGCAACAAAAACTCATCTGGCAAATTAATCGGTTTAATTGTTCTGGACAGCGAATTTTTAACTTTTAATTGCTTTTATGACAATAAACCTTTGATTTATATTCAAACCAAATTTCAGGAAATGGAAGATGTAATATATCATGTATCCTATTCTTTACAACAAACTGCAAGTGTTAATTTAGACGGGAATATTGAACTTTTTGACATTTCAGGTCGAAATATGAACCTAATAAATAGTTTTACCGAAAAAATTAATAATCTTGGCTTGCTTGCAAATATTAAATTTTCAATCCATGAAAAGGTTGATATAGCAGCTTTTAAATTATGCGTATAGTAGGAGGTTCTCTTAAAGGTAGAAGGATTGCAGTTCCGAACAATTTTCCATCGCGTCCTACCACTGATTTTGCCAAAGAAGGATTATTTAATGTACTAGAACATCAAATTGATTTGGGTGATTTGAACGTATTAGATTTATGTTCAGGTACGGGTAATATTTCGCTTGAATTTATTTCAAGAGGTGTAGATAAAGTTGTTTCCGTTGATAACAATAGCAATTGTCTTCGATTTATTCAAAAAAATGCAGAAACATTGTTGGTTTCAAATCGAATTAAAACGGTAAAATCGGATATTTTAAACTATCTTAAGCAATCATCCGAAGAATTTGACATAATTTTTGCTGATCCGCCGTTTGCATTTCAAGATTATAAGTTAATTATTGATTACGTTTTTGAAAAAAAAATATTAACTGATAACGGCATTTTTATTTTAGAGCATGGAAAACAAAAGTCGTTTCAGGATGAATTGAATTTTTCTTTTTTTCGTAATTATGGAAATGTTACTTTTAGTTTTTTTAAATTGAAGGAATAATGAAAATAGGTATTTTTCCAGGTTCATTTGATCCGTTTACAAAAGGTCATGAGTCTATTGTAATAAAAGCATTGGATTTATTTGATAAGGTTTATGTTGCTATTGGTGTAAATACACAAAAGAAATCTTTGTTTGAATTAGAAAAAAGAAACAATCACATTTCAAGTTTATTTCCAAATAGGGGTATAGTTGAAGTGATTCACTATGAGGGATTAACTGTTGATTTATGTAAGAAATTAGATGCAAAATTCATTATCAGAGGTTTGAGAGATTCAAAGGATTTTGAATATGAAAAGTCGATTGCTCAAATGAATTTCCAATTAGCTGGAATTGAAACTGTTTTTTTTATGACTGATCCTCAATTTGCTCCAATTAACTCATCAATCGTTCGTGAGATATATATTCATGGAGGAAATGTTTCGGCATTTGTAACAAAGATTGAAAATTTAGTTTAAAGATCTGTTTATTGATTATGATTAGACTACTGCTTATATGGGTATTATTGTTTCAAGTTGGTTTGATTTATTCAAATTCAACGAACGATTCAATTATTATTCGTGGTTTAGGTAGTTATTATAAAAATTCCAAAATTGAAATTTTCGCTATTGAGGATTATATAACAAATACTGAAAAATTATTACAATCAACAAAAACAGACACATCGGGTTATTTCGAATTTCGTTTTGGGAAAATGCTTACCCAAAAATTAGTCATTCGAAGTAAAAAGAACTCTAGTTTTTTGTTTGTTCAGCCGGGTGGAAATTATTTAATTACAATAGGGGAAAAAAATGAATACGATGAGAAAAATCCTAATGGAAATCATGTTGACCTTATATTCTATCAACTGGATTCGTTGGATATTAATTACAAGGTATTAAAGTTTGAGAGATGGTTGGAGAAAGAATTAGGAGAGTTTTATCATTTGAAAAAAATCAACTCTAACGAGTATTCAAAGCGATATAGTGAATTGAAAAAATCTGCAGATAAACAATTTTCCAAAGATACGAATGTTTATTTTCTTTTTCATTATAAGTATGCGTTAATAGAATTAGATGATTTAGAGTCTGTTACGGCGAATTTGAGAGTTCAGAATTACCTTCGTTGGTTTGCTAAATTCCCGGTTTATTACACGAATGTTTCATACATGAATTATTTTAATTCTTTTTATCAAAGCTTATTGGTGAATTTGAATAATAACGTCAAAAACAACCTATACGATGCCGTTATTAACAGAAGTCCCTCCATGGCTATGAATGCTTTGTCTGAATGTATCGAACTAAAAAACATACAAATAAGGGAATTGGCTATGTTGAAATTATTTTATGATCAATGTTATGATAAGAGGTACCCAAAAACGAACATTTTATTTATGCTTGATAGTATAAAAAACAAGTCAAAGATCCCTGAACATCGTAAGATTGCTTTAAATATTATCGAACGTGTATCCGAATTAAGCTTGGGCTCTAAATTCCCGGACTTCTCCCTGCTTTCAATAAAAGAGGATACATTAACAAATCATAAATTAGAGGGTAAACACGTATATTTTCATTTTTATGATCCAAATGATGAAAAAAGTCAAATTGATCTTCCTCCACTTATGAAATTACATCAATTATATGGAGAATATGTTCAGTTTGTTTCCATTATCATTGCTAATGATAATGCATCGAACATCGCCAAATTTCCTTGGCATCAAGTGGTATTAAATGAAGAAAATGATTTTATTAAATCTTTGAAAATCATTCATTATCCCAGGTATATGCTTTTAGATGCAACAGGAAATATTGTCGCCAATCCTGCTATGGGGCCCACTCCTGGAAATGACTATGAAACCATAGAACCTATTTTTTTTCAGATTAAACGAATTATTACGGGGGAGAGAAGAAGGTAAGATTGTATTTCAATTGAAAATTTGACAAGATTTGTTGAACTTAAGACGAAAAATTTACTGTAAAAATTCCATTTAGGAGAAGTCTAAGCTTATAACATCTCTTTCTCAACTCTTTTTCCCTTCTTAAACAACTCCTTTCTTCGTTGTCTATGACATGTAATTATTAAGTAACCGATAGTCTAGAGGATAGGCTCTTTGCATTGTATGTATTGATAGTAGCTCTATGGACAAATATTAGCAGCCACTAAATCAATTGAAAATTCCACATTTTGTATAAAATCATCCGTAATTCCTATTCAAATAAGGGCAAAATCAAATATACTTTTGTCCAAAAATATACGAATGAAAAAAACAATTTTAATTACCGGTGCTAGCAGTGGCATTGGAAAGGAAACCGCAAAACACTTTCAAGCTAAAGGTTGGAATGTAGTGGCTACTATGAGAACCCCTGAAAACGAGAAAGAATTAACGAGCTTAGAAAATGTGTTGGTTGCAAGATTAGATGTACTCGATCTCGAATCAATTGATTCAGCTATTTCAAATGGATTAGCGAAATTTGGAAGAATTGATGTCTTATTGAATAATGCTGGCTACGGTGCATATGGGCCATTAGAATCATTTACTAGGGAAAAAGTACTGAGACAATTCAATACAAATGTGATTGGTTTAATGGATGTTACGAGAGCAATTCTTCCGCATTTCCGAAAAAACAAAAGTGGAATGGTTATTAACATCTCATCTATGGGAGGAAAAATGACCTTCCCTTTGGGTTCTTTATACCATGGAACTAAATTTGCCGTTGAAGGAATTTCAGAATCCTTTCGTTATGAAATGGAGCAAATTGGTTGTAAAGTGAAAATTGTAGAACCAGGGGCTATTGCAACAGATTTCGGTGGTCGATCGTTTGATTTTAATCATGATGAAAATATGAAAGAATATAATCCAATGGTTGAGAAAATAACTAGAACACTTCCGGAATTGGTTAAAAACGCTGGGCATCCGAGAATCGTTTCAGAAGTAATTTATCAAGCGGCAACAGACGGAAAAAGTCAATTAAGATACATGGCAGGTAAAGATGCAAAAATGTTCCATCGAATGAATAAGTTGTTAGGGTATAACTTTATAGTGAAAATGAACAAGCGATTTTTTAAACTATAGCCAATGAGTCAATTAATTCATTTAAAGTCGATTGCCGATCTGTCTCGTTTACTGAATGACAACGCAAATAAGCATCCATTAATTGCCATTGTAGATTTCAGTCAAACGTCAGAACAGATTCAAGAGGAAACCAAAATCACCACTGATTTTTATTCTGTAATGTTTAAGAATTACTGTAAAAGTTATGTGAGGTATGGAAGGAAAGCAATAGACTTTGATGAAGGTAGTTTAATTTGCATCGCACCAAATCAAGTAATTACCATTGAAAATGAAATTGAGCCCCGAGATAATCTATTGGGTTGGGGCTTATTTTTTCATCCTGATTTAATTCGAAATACCTCGTTGAATGTAAAAATGAAGGATTACACGTTCTTCAGTTATGAAATTTCTGAGGCCTTGCATTTATCAGAAAAAGAAAAACAATTACTGTATGAATGTGTCATGCGTATTCAAACTGAACTGAAAGAGAATATTGATGAACACAGTCAAACCATCATTGTTTCAACCATTGAACTTTCATTGAATTATTGCAATCGTTTTTACGGGAGGCAATTCATTACCCGAAAAGCAAATAACCGAGATATTCTTTCTCGAGTAGAATCACTGTTAACAGATTATTTTTCAAATAACAAAGAGCGAATTGGCATTCCAACCGTGAAATTTTTAGCGGATGCTTTGAACTTATCACCGAGTTATTTGGGCGATTTACTCAAAAAAGAAACCGGTCTAAACGCCCAAGAACATATTCATCATGCATTAATTGACCAAGCAAAAAATATTTTGATGAATTCAAACAAATCAGTTAGTGAAATCGCTTATGATCTAGGATTTGAATATCCCCAATACTTTAGTCGACTTTTCAAACAAAAAACAGGAATAACACCTGGGGAATTTAGAAATCTGAATTAATTTTTGAGAAATATGAAAAACTAGTTTCAGGAAACAAATCCCAATGAATCATGCAATATAATTAGAGAAAAAAACCGGATAATTTCAGTATAGCTAATTTTCATTGGAGCATTCCGAAAAGCCACAATGGTACTTTGTTTCCTGTTCCATTCTCAATGTCAACTGCAAGATATGAAGTAGGAACACCCTTGATTTGTTTAAAGTTTTTATTCGCACCGCCTACTTCAAACGTGTATTTTTCATCAACCATAAAATCTCCCCATTTAGATGCAGCAACTCGATGATTCTGTGCCAATTGATTAAAGAAAAAAGTCTCTCTCACAGACCCCATGTTTGTTTTGCCCTCAGCGAAAAGATACATGAAATTTGTATTCTCTATGTAAATCTTTTCTGGTTTTTTTAAATAGCTCATTTTCTCATTTTCAGCATGTAAAAGCTTAATAATTTTGGCCTGATGCAACAAATCCAACAAGCGTAAAATGGTATTTCGGGGCGATTCAAGTCGCTCTGAAAGCTTGGTAATGTTCGGTACAAATGGAACGGATTGACTAATAACATAAAGTAATTTTTTCATAGTCCGAACGGTACTGTAGTTCAATTCTTCAAAGGGCGCAATGTCAATATCAATTACCAAATTGATTGTCTCCGACAACTTTTGAAAGTAAACCGATTTATTTTCTTTGTAAAAAGGGAAATAGCCATTTTGTAAATAGTTATTAAAATCTTTCTTTAACGAAAATTGCTCAGATAAATCGGCAGAAATTTCGAAATGTCGTTCAAGGATGGTATCTAAGTCAATGGGTGAAATTTTTATTTTTTTTTCAAATTGTAAATACTCTCTAAACGTTAATCCCTGAAGCTGATATACAATGGCTCGTCTCGATAAATCAGACTGTCCTTTGGCTACTTCAAGAATAGATGAGCCGGTGGCGACAAGATGAATGTCTTCATAGTCGTCGTATAATTGCTTCAAATCTTTCGACCAAAATGAATATCGATGAACTTCATCTATAAAAAAAGTCCGAAAGCCTGATGTGTATAATTTTTCAACTACAGTTACCAGTCGATTTGTTTCAAAGTACAAATCATCCAAACTAAAATAGATTCCTTTCTCGCCAACTTGCCTTAAGCGCTGAAGCATAAGTGTTGTTTTTCCAATTCCTCTGTAACCTAATAAAACAATTAATCGCTCGTTCCACTGAATGTCATCATAAATCAATCGTTGTACTTTATCAATTGAATTTGCGACTTTTTTATTTGATTTCGCTAGTAAATTTTCCATTAATTGCTTTTTATTTAAAGCAAATATACAAATTGCTTTTTATTTACAACATAAATTTTAATTGCTATTTGTATATAGCATTTTATTTTTTTTGTTATTCAAGAAAAGCATTATAAAATAAATCAGCGCTTTTCATTTAATTACTATTGAGTTAGTCACAGTCAACCATTTACAGCTGAATTTTCCAATGAAAATAAATCGTTGTAAAAATTACTAGTGTTAATATGGAAATGATTTAAATTGACGCCCTAAAACCAAACAGGCGTATAATCCAACTGAGCTGGAGTTTCGATATAGAAAAGTTTACCTTGAAAATCGATTTCTAATTCTGAAGTATTAAATATCCGTAATGCATCTATGTAATCAACCTCTTTCTCAAATTATTATTTTTTGAATATTTGGATTTATGGCCTTAATCGAGTTAGAATAAACGAATAACCAGAAAAGTTCCAATTTTCAACCTTTAATCTTTAATAATATTTCCTATTGATGCTACATAGTGGGCTTTACAACCCTCTGGAACTGGCTGTCTTAACGGAGTCATTTCGAATCGAATTCGAGTTCCTCGTTTTAGGAATACTTTTGGAAGGTCACCAGTCGGTTCAATTAATTTTCCTAAAAACGCGGAATCATTCGTATCAGTAATAAGAATTAGCCATTTACATGTTCCCCTGCGTTTAACTACTTTTCCTTTATGCAAAATAGTAGATTGAACAAATGTATCTGCTTTAAAAGATAGGCTGCTAATTTGATTAATTGCTTGAATATCTGAAGTAACTTGAGTAAAACTGTTTGTTCCTGAAATTATACAAACCAATAGCACGAGTAAATTGGTTTTCATTTTTAAAAACTGGTTTTCAAAAATTGCATTTTTTACCAAGTACTTTTCCAACCAGGCAGTCGTTTTAGCAATCATTATTCCTTTATAAATTTTTGAGTTTGGTTTAATTTTCCTTTCGAGATTCTCACAATGTAAATGCCATTAGGCAAATCCGAAATATCAATGCGATTTTGATTTTTTGTTTTTATTAAAACTTGTCCAAGTAAGTTGCTCAATGAAACTTCGTATGTTTCGTTGTGAGATACATTTAAATTTAATTCTGTCTTAGCTGGATTTGGATACAGGGTAATACTTTTATCAATACCAACATCATTCAGTCCAAGAGCACCCGAACACAAACCATGAGTTCCTAATTGATTTCTGAAAGGGCTATTTAACATTGCTGTATGCATTCTTATGGTTTGGTCAGTGGTAAACATATACTTGTAAGGATCTCTAGAATAATCCATAAAATTCATGTACATTTCTCCATCTGGAGAGTTAGACGGACTGCTACACGATCCTACGTTGATTGGATATGCCGCAGGAGTTCCGATATTTTGTGCAGCTGCTGGTGGCGTGTCCTCACAATAGTCTGTAGCACAAGCTCCATCACCCCAAATATGTCTGAGACCTAAATAATGTCCGACCTCATGTGTGAGCGTTCTGCCCTCAACCAATGGTGAACCATATATACCATTTGGAAATAAATTGTTAGAACCAATTACTTTCGCAAAACACCATATACCATCGGTAGATTCAGTCGAGTTATTTGGTATTCCAATTAAACCTGTTAAAGGTGGGACGGATGATACTCCTGTGTAATTGAGCGAATCATTTTTGTCTGTAATCCAAACATTCAGATATTTCGTTACATTCCAAATGGTCTGCGGCTTAAGAATATCGTCAAGATAAGACTTCATGGTCGCTTGAGTAGAATAATTACTTGGATTTGGTAAATTCAGAGATAAATAATTAATTCTATTGATTCCAGGTTCGGGCAATAAATTTCCATTAGTATCTTTTGTAGCTAAACAAAATTGAATTCCTACGTCAGCAATTTTAACCCTACCGAGACTATCGACATTATTAGGAGAAAGTGCTTGATTGATTGCCCAACTTGTAAAAGCAGTTGAAGGATAATTCGAAGAATTAAAACCGTTGCCACTAAAGTCTTGATTTAAAACCGTTATTTGAGAATTGATTTGGTCCTGTGAAATATTAGGAAACGTTCCAATAGTCTGACCGCTATGTATTACATGGAAAATTATTGGAATAGTATAAATGGTGTCGGATTTAATTTGATGATTGTGCCTTTGTTTATATTCATAAATCAAATGCTGAAACTCGTTTTCCCACAGATCAGTGGGTATTTCAGCGCCACAATTTTGGTTTTCTTTTTGAGCATGAATGGTCAGAACAAAAAGCAAAAAGTAAATTGAAATAAGTAGTCTTTTTATCAAAGTTTATATTTTAAGATTTAACGGTTTGCGGATACTCTTCTGTCTGTCAGTGTTTTATTACTTTAATTTTTATGTTATTGTGATTATTTCTTAAAGTTATAAAGTAAATTCCGTTTTGAAGATTTGAAAGATTAATAGACTTACTTGATTGGTCTAATTTACCAACTTCCAATTGATGTCCGAGCTGATTAGTTAGAGTATAAGCAAAGCTTTCAGAATTGCTAATTTCAAAATAGACAATATTACTTGTTGGGTTTGGATAATATTTAATTCCTTTATTGATTTCGTTCTTGTCAATTGAAAGCACAGGATTTGTATTGTAGCTTAAATCAGAAGTATCTAATGCCAATAAAAACCCATCAAAAGAACCAAAACTTGCCGATTTGATAACTCCTTCAGTCATACCACCTATAAATAGAATACTGTCTTTCAAGTAGCAATAGCCACGTTCTTCGTGTGGTGTTCCAAATTGTTTACTTATCAATAAATTCAGATTTTGGTCAAATTTTTGAACAATAATATCAGCTGATTTTTGTGTTGGGTCTGAATTGATATTTCCATCGTAGTCACCATATGAATAGCCAACTGCATATATATTGTTATTGTTGTCAATGACTAATTTTCGAAATAAATCAGATCTTGTAGTTCCAAGTTGTTTAATAGTAGGATTAGTTAGTTGAGGTGAATACTTGATGATAAAGGCATCACCTTCTCCAATATGTGTTCCTTGTAAATTTCCTGTTGTAAATCCTGCAACATAAATATTTCCTTGATTGTCCACTTTATTATCAAGAACCCAGTCAGCTCTTGCACCTGATGT